>Ga0192250_1012_pt1 | contig 82214 bp, 71 predicted proteins | sample Koala_Koa26_G3_FD_131274 | JGI IMG/M metagenome (GOLD analysis project Ga0192250, IMG submission 131274) | Enriched cells from koala feces incubated with labeled cellulose particles, San Francisco Zoo, California, United States - Koala_Koa2-6_G3 ...
TAAGAAACTAAGCCATATACATGCCACCATTAACGTGCAATGTATTTCCTGTAATATAACCGGCATCATCGGATGCTAAAAATGCGACGGCTTTCGCAATATCTTTCGGATCACCTAAACGACCAGCCGGCACCGCAGCAAGGGTTACAGCTTTTTGTTCTTCGGTTAAACTTTCGGTCATATCCGTTGCAATAAAGCCCGGCGCCACCACATTCACAGTAATACCACGAGAAGCGACTTCTTTGGCCAAAGCTTTACTAAACCCGATTAATCCGGCTTTCGCTGCACAATAGTTACTCTGCCCCGGATTTCCCATGGAACCTACCACAGAACCGATAGTAATAATACGCCCAAAGCGTTTTTTCATCATGGAACGTAACATGGCTTTCGATAAATAAAATACCGACGTTAAATTAGTTTGGATAATGTCAAACCATTCATCATCTTTCATTCGCATTAACAGATTATCGCGCGTAATCCCGGCGTTATTAACTAAAATATCAATATCACCATGATCTGCTTTAATCTTCGCTAAAACGGCTTCAATTGATGCTTGATCGGCTACGTTCAATACTAAACCTTTACCATTTTCAGCTAAATAAGCCGAAATACTATCAGCACCTTTTTCAGATGTTGCGGTTCCGATAACAAATGCACCTTTACTCACTAATTCTTCAGCAATAGCTTTACCGATACCACGAGTTGCCCCTGTTACTAATGCGATTTTTCCTTGCATAATTTTTCCTTAAATTGACTGATTAAGCTAAAAGTTCTTTAATATTTTCTAATGATTTTACATCATTTACCGCTTGAGCCGAAAGCTCTTTTACTATACGGCTCGTTAAGCCAGTTAATACTTTATTTGGTCCCATTTCGATTAATACTTCACTCCCCGTTTTCGCTATTCTTTCTACCGTTTCTGTCCAACGAACGGGGCTATAAAGCTGGCGTACAAGTGCAGCACGAATTTCAGCACTTTCGTTTTCCGTTTTCACATCCACGTTATTAATCACAGGGGTAGTCGGTATTTTTAATGTAATACTTTCTAGCGATACCGCTAATTGATCCGCTGCTGGTTTCATTAACGCACAATGAGATGGCACACTTACTGCTAAAGCTAATGCACGTTTTGCTCCCGCTTCTTTACAAGCAGTGGCTGCACGTTCAACGGCGGCTTTCGTGCCAGCAATCACCACTTGACCCGGCGAATTAAAATTCACCGCAGAAACTACTTCGCCTTGTTCCGCTTGTTTACAAGCATTAATAATACTTTCATTATCTAAACCAATAATCGCATACATTGCTCCGGTGCCTTCCGGTACTGCCTGTTGCATTAAACGACCACGTAACTCAACTAATTTAATCGCATCTTGAAAATCCATCACATTGGCACAAACTAACGCTGAATATTCGCCTAAACTATGTCCAGCCATGACTTCCGGTTTCAATTCAGGATATACCTGTTGCCAAACACGATAAATTGCCACAGAAGCAGCTAATAACGCCGGTTGAGTTTGCCATGTTTTGTTTAATTCTTCTGCTGGACCTTGTTGTACTAAATTCCATAAATCATAGTCAAGCACTTCTGAGGCCTGTTTAAATGTTTGTTCGACTATCGGAAATTGTGTGGCTAATTCAGCTAGCATGCCGACATTTTGTGAACCTTGTCCGGGGAAAACCATTGCAAATTTTTTCATTTTTCTTTCCTTCTCTAAAAAATTCTAAAAAAACACCGCACTTTTACAGTTAGTAACGCACTAAAGCCGAGCCCCAAGTCCAACCACCACCAAAGGCTTCAAGTAATAAGAGCTGACCGCGTTGAATACGTCCATCACGAATTGCTTCGTCTAAAGCAGTTGGTACTGTTGCCGCACTGGTATTGGCATATTTATCAAGCGTGACCACCACTTGTTCCATCGACATCTCTAACTTTTCTGCCGTTGCCGTGATAATACGTAAATTAGCCTGATGCGGCACTAACCAATCTAAATCTGATTTTTGTAATTCATTGATTTCCAAAGTTTCTTCCACCAAATTAGCCAGTTCTCGTACGGCAAGTTTAAAGGTCGCATTACCTTGCATTTCAATGAATCCAGAACGTGCTTCTCCACGTTCTGGATTTGGCAGCACCAACGCATTTTTATTGTCAGCAATCCCATGCAAATGGGTAGAAATAATTCCTTGTTGTTCGCTAACTTCTAAAATAACTGCACCAGCACCATCACCAAATAACACGACTGTTCCACGATCTGTTTCATCTAATTTACGCGAATTCAGATCTGAACCAATTACTAAGGCTTTTTTCACTTTTCCCGTTTGAATAAATTGATCCGCAACGGTTAACGCATAGATAAATCCAGTACAAGCCGCTGCCACATCAAATGCAATAGTATCTTGGATATCTAACATACCTTGAATTTGACAAGCCGCACTAGGATAAGCATGAGAATGTGTCGTTGTACCAACGATGATCAAATCAATCTCATTTGGATCAAGATTTGCCAATTCAAGGGCTTTTTTTGCTGCTTGATAGCCCATTGTGGCGACCGTTTCATCTGCTCCTGCAATACGACGTTCACGAATACCAGAACGGGTGACGATCCACTCATCCGATGTATCGACCATCTTTTCCAAATCAGCGTTAGTTCTAATTTGTTCAGGTAAATAGCTACCTGTGGCTAAAATTCGACTGTGCATAATTTTCTCATTATCTTTTTAATATTTTTCTAATCCAGCTAAAATTTTCTGTGGAATTTGCTGACGAACTTGTAATGCAGCGTCTTTAATGGCATTGCTAAATGCTTGTTCATTCGCACCACCATGGCTTTTCACCACCACGGATGTTAATCCAATTAAAGATGCCCCATTATATTGATCAGGGTTAATGCTTTTTAAACGCTGATAACTTTCACTAAATAATTTACTCATTAACCAACTCAATAACGGTTTTAATAGGTGATGGCGAGATTTCCCTTTCAGTAAAGCAATCACATTTTTAGCTGCTCCTTCCAAGGTTTTTAATGCAATATTACCCGTAAAGCCGTCACTGACGATCACATCCACCTTACCATTAAGTAAATAGTTACCTTCAATAAACCCTACATAATTAAGCGCGGTGTCTTTTTCTAACATTTCTGCGGCAAAACGAATAGCTTGATGTCCTTTAATTTCTTCTTCCCCAATATTTAACAAGGCAATACGTGGATAAACCAAATTCAATTGATTTTCCGCAAAAATTGATCCCATTAAGGCAAATTGATATAAATTTTCAGCATCACAATCAATATTCGCACCCAGATCTAACATGACAGAATATTTACCCTCGATAGTTGGCAACAATGCCAATAATGCAGGGCGTTGAATACCTTTTAAGGGCTGTAAAATAACTTTTGACAGCCCCATTAATGCCGCCGTATTGCCTGCACTTACACAACCTTGAGCCATCCCTTTTTGTACCGCTTCAATAGCCAAACGCATTGATGTTCCCTTACTGTGACGTAGCGCATAAGTTAAACCTTGATTATTTTCAATCTGATGAGAAGTATGACAAATTGTTAGGCGTTCTGCTAGTGCTTTTGGTATATTGCTAAGAAATGGGGTTATTTGCTGGCTGTCGCCAAACAATAGTAAAGACAGCATTGGATCATATTCCAACGCTTTTAAAGATGCGGGGATAGTAATACGGGGACCTATGTCCCCGCCCATCACATCTAACGCAAGGGTTAGACGACTCAAGTTATTACCTTATAACAGCAATTACTTATTGATCACTTTACGACCACGGTAGAAACCGTCAGCAGTAACGTGATGACGTAAATGGGTTTCACCGCTTGCTTTATCAACTGATACTGCAGCAGTAGTCAAGGCATCGTGTGAACGACGCATATCACGACGTGAACGAGATTTTTTATTTTGTTGAACAGCCACGGGCTTATCTCCTAAATTTTACTTTTGCTTTAAACTAGCTAATACAGAGAACGGGTTTGGTGTTTTTGCCAACTCATCTGGCAATTCGCCAAAAACCTGTTCCACTACGGACACTTCACAGTGTTCAGATGAATGCATTGGCGCAATAGGTAAAGACAAAATAAATTCATCTTCAATCACACCAAGTAAATCTATTTCACCAAATTGATTAAATTCGATTGGTTCATAAATTTCGGGTAATTCATCGGCTCGATCCAAATTTTTCACTGGGCTATAACAAAAATCACAGCTCAATGTTTGTACAAAAGGTTGTTCACAACGTTGACATTCAAGTTCGACATCAACTGTTGCATGACCTTTCATCACCACCAACTTTTGTGGATCAATGAAAAACGATAATGTTACCTGTGCATTATCTATCACTTTTACTACAGATTCACTCAGACGTTCAAGCTGATTGACGGCATAATAACCATCATAATCCAATCTACGTTGAGCATCTTTTACAGGATCTGTCGTTAGGGGCAGTTTTACCTTTTGCATAGGGCGTGAATATTACCTTTTGAATGCCAATTAGTCAAAGGAAATTATCATTTTTTCTGCGAAAAGTCGATAATTTCATAAAAATTTATTTCTAACTTATCTCTACTCCATTTAGTAGAGTTAATTTTATTAATTTAAACAAAAATTTAACATGGTTTTACCTATGCTTTAAGATTAATGCTATAATAAAAATGGAGTGATTTTATTATTAAAAAGGAAAAACAATGAATCAATTTAGCTATTGGCAACGTATTAAGGTTGCTTTGCAATATATTATGCCACAACTTTATTTGACTCAATTAGCTGGCTGGTTGGCTAAACAAAAATGGGGAGCAATAACCCACTTTGCGATTAAATTATTTGCGAAAAAATACAAAGTGAATATGCAAGAAGCCACTAAAACTGAATTTCATGCTTATGACAGTTTTAATGAGTTTTTTGTTCGCTCTCTGGCAAAAAATGCGCGCCAAATTAACCAAGATTCCACCGCACTTTGCTTACCCGCAGACGGTAAAATTAGCCAATGCGGTCATATTTCTGATAATTTATTATTACAAGCGAAAGGGCATTTTTTTAGCTTAAATGATCTGTTAGCGGAAGATCAAGAATTAGTCAATGAATTTAAAAACGGTGAGTTTGCTACTACTTATTTATCACCGAGTGATTATCACCGTGTACATATGCCTTGCAATGCCACTTTACGCAAAATGATTTACGTACCGGGAGATTTATTCTCTGTTAACCCGTTCTTAAATACCCACGTTCCTAATTTATTAGCACGTAATGAACGTGTTATTTGTGTATTTGATACTGAATTTGGCAAAATGATCCAAATTCTGGTTGGCGCCACCATTACCGCGAGTATTAGTACTGCTTGGGCTGGTATCATTACACCACCACGTCCCAATGAAGTAAAAACTTGGACGTACGAAGGCGAAAATGCCATGAAATTACAGAAAGGTCAGGAAATGGGGGCATTTCAACTCGGTTCAACCGTTATTAATTTATTTCAATCTAATAAAGTCCGTTTAGCTGACAACTTAGATGTAGATTCTGTGACCCGTGTTGGTCAAGTTCTCGCTTACAAAAAATAATCAACTCATAAAATAAAAGGAAAATTATGTCAATTTTTGATTCAATTAAATTAGAAAGTACCGCAGAAAAAGGCGGTTATGGTATCGGTTTACAAATCGGTCAACAATTAGCGGACAGCGCAATGCAAGTGTCAGCAGAAGCAGTTGCTAAAGGTATTTATGATGTATTAAATCAAAATAAACCTGCTATTGCCCTAGAAGAAGTTAGCAAAGCTCTACAACAAATTCAACAACAAGCTCAAGAAGCAGCAAATGCACAATTTAAACAAATTGAACAGGAAGGTCGTGCATTTTTAGTGGAAAATGCCAAAAAAGACAATATAAAAGTCACCGAAACTGGCTTGCAATATGAAGTGATAACTGAAGGTAATGGCAATAAACCTACCCGTCAAGACAGCGTACGTGTACATTATACAGGTAAACTGATTAATGGTACGACTTTCGACAGCTCTGTGGTACGTGGCACGCCGGCAGAATTCCCTGTAAGCAGTGTTATTGCTGGTTGGACAGAAGCCCTCCAGTTAATGCCTGTAGGATCAAAATGGCGGTTAACTATTCCACATAATTTAGCCTATGGCGAACGTGGTGCAGGTCAGTCCATTCCACCGTTTAGTGTATTGGTGTTTGAAGTGGAATTATTGGATATTCTGTAATGCTAACCACAAAAAAATGCGGTATTTTTACCGCATTTTTCTTATTCTAACTCACTTCCTTAATCCGCAATTCTTTTGGCACTTCAAAAACCGTATTTTCTTCACAGCCTTGTAGTTCTTCCACTTCAGTTACCCCCAGCTCTTTTAAACGACTAATTACCGATTGAACTAACACTTCGGGAGCTGAAGCACCAGCTGTTAAGCCGATGGTTTCAACACCTTTTAACCATTCAGGATCAATATCGGTGGCATCGTCAAGCAATTTTGCGGGAGTTCCCATTCTATTCGATAACTCAGCTAAGCGGTTTGAATTAGATGAATTTTTGGAACCAACCACAATCACCAAATCAGACTGCTCCGCTAACTCTCGTACTGCTTGTTGGCGGTTAGTGGTCGCATAACAAATATCATTTTTACGTGGACCTTGAATACTTGGGTATTTTTGTTTTAAAGCATCAATCACATCTGCCGTATCATCAATCGACAGCGTGGTTTGGGTCATAAAGGTTAAATCTTCGTCATCACGCAATTTAAGTTTAGCAATATCTTCCACATCTTCAATAAGAAAAATCCCACCATCATCATTATTATATTGTCCCATGGTACCTTGTACCTCAGGATGACCTTGATGTCCGATTAAAATAGCTTTAGTTCCCTTTTTACTGGCCCGTGCTACTTGCATATGCACTTTGGTTACTAACGGACAGGTCGCATCAAACACTTTTAATTCACGATCTTTGGCCTCTTGGCGAACCGCTTGTGACACACCGTGCGCCGAGAAAATCACAATGGCACCATCGGGTACTTCACTCAATTCTTCCACAAAGATGGCACCCCGATCCCGTAGCCCATTGACCACAAAACGATTATGTACCACTTCATGACGTACATAAATTGGTGCGCCATGAATTTCTAAAGCAAGTTCAACAATGCTAATCGCACGATCCACACCAGCACAGAATCCCCTAGGATTAGCTAAAATAATTTTCATTACTTTTTCTCACTCTTTTTCTTGTCACCGTTTTTTAATGCATCTAGCACTAATAAACCAGCCCCCACACAAATGGCAATATCCGCCACATTAAACACAGGATAATGCCAATCTTGCCAATAAAAGTCAAAAAAATCTACCACAAAACCATGATACATTCGATCCACCATATTGCCTAATGCGCCACCAATAATTAAAGCATAAGCGGAATTTTGCAGTTTTTGAAGTGCGGTGTTTTTTTGTAAAAAATAAATTAATATGGCAGAAATAATTAATGCCAATCCAATAAAAAAGTATTTTTGCCAACCACTGTGATCAGCTAAGAAACTAAACGCTGCACCTGTATTGCGGGCATAGGTTAAATTAAAGATCGGGAGTATGTTGATACTTTCGTAGAGTTGAAAATTTGTGACGATCAGGTATTTGGTCGCAAGATCGGCGATAAAGGCGATCAGGGAGAGATAGAGGTAATGTAAGCCGTTTTTGTTTTGTTTTAACATAATTATTTAGGTTTTAATTAAAATCGGATTTTGCCGATGGCGACTTACTTTTTCTTTGCTCGTGCAAAGCAAAAGTAAGCAAAAAGAAACACGCCCCGACTTCACCGCTTTTCTTGGCTTAGTTGAAATTTTTTTAACGGTAAAATCGCAACTCGCTACGCTCAAACATGGCGATTTTACCTAAAAATTTCAAGTCGCCAAGGCGGTTCAGACGGGGACCCCCGTTACATCCGTATCTGTTATATTTACTACGAAAATTACGCCCATTATCCCCTCTCCCTATGGGAGAGGGTTAGGGTGAGGGTTTTCACCTACGCAAATTTTCTCACTTCGCCGTTGCCATTGACGTTTTCTTCGCAGCGTGAACAGAGTGCGTTTTCTGTTGGGCTGTCGGAATAGTGCCAGCAGCGTGGACATTTGTGATTAGCAGAATGAATGACTTTGATCGCCAAACCTTTTACTTCGCCCTCGGCAACATCGGCTGCTGCCAATGGTTTAACATCTGCTTTTGAAGTAATCGTCACGAAACGTAATTCATTGCCAAGTTTTGCAAGTAAACGTGCGTATTCGTCATTGGCAAAAATCGTCACTTCTGCTTCCAAGCCACCACCGATTATTTTGTCGTTACGGGCAGTTTCTAACACACGGTTGATTTCATCACGCACCGTTAAAATTTGTTGCCAGTAAGCGTCATCAAACTGTTCATTTGAATCTAACGCAAATAAGCCATCGTAAAATTCTTCGGTAAATACAAATTCGCTACGTTCACCCGGAATATAGTGCCAGATTTCATCAGCGGTAAAGGACAAAATTGGGGCAATCCAACGTACTAAGGCTTCGGCAATATGCCATAAAGCGGTCTGGCAGCTACGGCGGGCAAGGCTGTCCGCTTTGGTGGTGTATTGACGGTCTTTGATAATATCCAAATAGAATGAACCCATTTCGATCGAACAGAACTTCATCAAACGTTGCACCACAGCATGGAATTGATAGTTGTCGTAACTGTCTTTAATTTCATTTTGCGCCTGCAAAGCACAATCCACCGCCCAACGGTCTAAAGAAATCATTTCTTCAGGTTTAACTAAATCCCGTGTTGGCTCAAAACCGTTTAAGTTTGCCAATAAAAAGCGAGCGGTGTTGCGAATACGGCGATAGCTGTCGGCAGTGCGTTTGAGAATTTCATCGGACACCGTCATTTCGCCTGTATAATCAGTGGCTGCGACCCAAAGGCGTAAAATATCGCTGCCGAATTTATCGATCACCTGTTGCGGTGTAACAATATTACCGATAGATTTCGACATCTTGCGACCTTGACCGTCCACCGTGAAACCGTGCGTCAATACTTGCTTATACGGGGCTTTGTTATCCGTAGCGGTCGAAAGCATTAAAGACGACATAAACCAACCGCGGTGTTGATCCGATCCTTCAAGATACATATCAGGCTCATTACCGTGAAATTCTGGACGGAACGGTGCGACCGAAGAATAGGTTGATCCTGAATCAAACCATACATCAAGGGTATCAGGCACTTTGTGGTAATTTGCTGCATCGTCACCAAGCAGGTCTTTTGGATCGAGATCCCACCAAGCCTGAATGCCTTTTTGTTCCACCAATTTTGCTACTTGCTCAATTAATTCTTGGGTACGTGGATGCAATTGTTCGGTTTCGTTATGAATAAATAACGCCACTGGCACCCCCCAAGTACGTTGACGTGAGATACACCAGTCTGGGCGGTTTTCCACCATTTTTTCAATACGGGCTTGACCCCAATCTGGAATCCAACGTACTTTTTTGATTTCACTTAACGCCTGTTGACGTAATCCTTTCACTTCCATACCGATAAACCATTGTGGCGTGGCACGGAAAATCACAGGGGTTTTGTGTCGCCAACAATGCGGATAGCTGTGACGGATTTTTTCCAATTTGAGTAACGCACCGACTTCTTGTAATTTTTCCAGCACTTTGCCGTTAGCTTCAAATACGCCAAGCCCTGCAAAAAATTCAGTCGTGCTAATAAATTTACCGTCATTACCAACCAAACCCGCCATACCAATATCATATTGACGAGCGATTACATAGTCGTCCTGACCATGATCGGGAGCGGTATGCACCAACCCCGTACCGCCGTCAAGGGTAACGTGTTCGCCTAAAATAAACGGCACTTGGTAAGCATAAAACGGGTGATTGAATGGCAATAATTCAAGCGCTGAACCTTTGGCGGAACCAAGCACTTTCCAATTTTCTACCCCAATGGCTTTCGCCACAGATTCGACCAATTCTTTGGCGAGAATCAAACGTTCGTCACCGAATTGCACGACTTGATAGTCAAATTCTGCATTCAACGCAATGGCTTTATTGGATGGAATAGTCCAAGGGGTAGTCGTCCAAATCACCGCTGATAATTTGCCTGAGCCTTTTTCATTCAAATTAAAGGCTTTTTCCACCGTACTTTCATCGGCGGCTTGGAATTTCACATAAATAGACGGTGAGGTTTTATCTTCATATTCCACTTCCGCTTCGGAAAGCGAAGAGGCACAATCCAAACACCAATACACTGGTTTTGCCCCTTTGTACAAATGCCCGTTCGCCACCGCTTTACCGAAAGCACGAATAATATTGGCTTCGGTAGTAAAGTTCATGGTTAAATAAGGATTATCCCAATCACCAATCACGCCCAAACGGATAAAATCTTTTTTCTGCCCTTCCACCTGTTCACGGGCGTATTTACGACATTCTTCACGAAATTCTGCGGCAGTCACTTTTTGATTCGGCTTACCCACTAAGGCTTCTACTTTTAACTCAATCGGCAAACCATGGCAGTCCCAACCGGGGATATAAGGCGAATCATAACCCAAAGAGGTTTTGGATTTAACAATCATATCCTTTAAAATTTTATTCACCGCATGACCGATATGAATCGTCCCGTTGGCATAGGGAGGACCGTCATGCAAAATAAAAGTTTTTTTGCCTTTGCCCGCTTGACGGATTTTGCCATACAGATTCTTATCGTACCAATTTTTTAACATGGCTGGCTCACGCTTGGCTAAATCCCCACGCATTGGAAAACCTGTTTCAGGCAGGTTTAAGGTATTTTTGTAATCAACTTGTTCTGACATATTTTTACCAATTTATAAATTTAAATAACAGAGATTGCATTAATCTAAAATTAACACATAGGAATGCACGCATTATACGCTGAAATGATGGAATATTAAAGGCAGATTAACGTATTGATTGGGTTAATTTTTGCTGTTTCTTCTGTTCACGTCTTTGCCTAAAAAAATCACTCAATTTTTCACCGCACTTTTCCGCTAAAATCCCCCCTGTAATCTCCAAAACATGGTTCATTTTATAATCATCAAAGAAATGAAAACGTGAGCCTACTGCTCCCGTTTTGTAATCATAAGCTCCAAAAACGAGGCGTTTAATGCGACTATGCAGAATAGCACCTGCACACATGGTACAAGGCTCTAAAGTAACATAGAGAATGGTATTTAATAAACGATAATTTTGGATAGTTTTCGCACCCTGACGCAATGCGATTATTTCGGCATGGGCGGTGGGATCGTTGTTGGTAATAGATTGATTCCAGCCCTCACCGATGATGTGATTATTTTCGTCAACGAGAACGGCGCCCACGGGGATTTCGCCAAGATCTTGGGCTTTTTGAGCAAGTGTTAGGGCGTGGGTGATGAAGTGTTGGTCGAGTTCAGTTTGGGTCATAATGTTTTTCATCCTGCACTTTCGTACAGGGTTACGCAATTAACGATGCTCTGCATCTTTACATAATAGCTACGGAGTAGCGACACAATGCTTAGCCTAGTACGTCAGTGCTAGGCATGTTAAACACTAAACGGATACTTAATCGGCTCATGACACTGATACCCCACCACATTAAAATCATCCATCGTCACCCAAGTTTCTAAATCTTCAAGGCTTTTAATATCAGGATTAATCTCTAATTTTGGTGATGGAAAGGGTTCACGTTTTAACTGCACATCACGCATCAATTCCAGTTGATCTTCATAAATATGTGCATTGACAATTTTATGATAAGCCTTACCCGCTTTTTTGCCGCAAATCTGTGCCATTAAGGCGAGAAAAGTAAATACCTGAATTTGATTAAAATTCAAGCCTAACGGCACATCACAAGAACGTTGATAACTAGTTAAATACAGGGTATCACCTAGTAACGAAAAAGTGTGATTGTACATACAAGGTCGTAAACAACCGAGATCAATTTCGCCCGGATTCAAAAACGTCAAAATCTCGCCACGATCATCAATGCCTTTGCTTAAATGATTAACAATTTTACGCAACTGATCTACGGTTTCACCGTTCGGCTTTTGCCAACGTCTTCCTTGTACGCCGTAAACCCGTCCCATATCGTCCGTACCTTTGCGGTTCGGATTATTTAACCATGCTTGATTTTCATTGGCATTAGCGTCCCAAGTTTTTGCTCCCAGTTTGCGAAAATCGGAGGCATTATCATAACCGCGGAGATAACCTAAAAATTCTGCAATAGCCGCTTTCCAATAACTTTTTCGGGTGGTAATAATCGGAAATTGATTATGCGCTACATCATATTCCAGATCGGCATTGATCACGGTTAAACAACGTTTTCCTGTTCGCTCGTTCTCAATCCAAGTGCCTTCGTCAATAATGCGTTGACATAAATTTAAATATTGTTGCATAAAAACTCCCTATTTTTTCACCGCACTTTTACGGTACGCCCACCACATAATAATCACCCCACCGAGGATCATAGGTAAACACAGGAGCTGTCCACGTGTAATCAGATCTTGAGCAGTATTAACATGATGATCAATTTCTCGTACATACTCCACTAAGAAACGGAAACAACCATAGCCAATCAAGAATAACCCTGACACCGCCCCCATTGGGCGTGGCTTACGAATAAATAAATTTAACATAACAAATAACACCACGCCTTCCAAAATGGCTTCGTATAATTGAGACGGATGCAATGGAATATTTCCTTGATAACCATAAGGATACATAGCCCAAGGCACTGCATCTAGATTTTCTACTGGTCGCCCCCAAAGTTCGTTGTTGATAAAATTACCTAAACGCCCTAACCCTAAACCAAATGGCACGAGTGGTGCAATCAGATCAGCTGTTTGCCAGAAACTGCGTTTTTGCCGTACTGATGTGAGTATCATGGCTAAAATCACCCCGATTAATCCACCATGGAAAGACATTCCACCTTCCCAAATACGGAATAAATAGAGTGGATCCTGTAGAAATTTATCAAAGCTATAGAAAAATACATCGCCAATCCGTCCACCTAAAATCACGCCCGCAAAACAGCTATATAACAGCTGATCAAATTGATCCATATTCCATTCATCGGGGGAATGTTTTACCCGTCGCATACCGAGCCAATAGGCAAAACCAAAGCCCAATAAATACATAACCCCATACCAATGTAAACTAAGAGGACCAAGCGAAAAAGCAACGGGATCAATATAGGGTAAATGAATAAAATCGTGCATAAATTCCTTTTTAAATTAGTTAATAAACATTTTTAATGCCACAAAAATCAAAAATACCGCAAAACAACGTTTTAACGTAACAACAGGTAAACGATTGGTTACCGTCACACCTAATTTGGTGGTAAACATGGATGTTAAAGTAATACCTAATACCGCAGGTAAATAAACATAACCTAACGACCATTCTGGCATACTGTCTAGATTCCAACCGCTTGAAATATAACTTAATGAACCAGAAATAGCCAATAACATACCACAAAACGAAGACGAACCAATGGCTTGTTTCATTTCATAACCACGAGCGTTCAAAAATGGCACAATAAAACCACCGCCACCAATACCGGCAAAGCTGGACGCAATGCCAATCAATCCTCCGCCGATGATGGCTGACTGCGTCGTCAACGGTTTATTTTGCATTTTGGATTTGGTTGACAATATCATTTTGACCGCTAAATATACCACCAAACAAGCAAAAATTTTACTGGAATAGGCTTTGGGTAGCTGGCTGACAAAAAAACTGGCTAAATAGGTTGCTACCATAATAGACGGCGCAAAAACTTTTAAGGATGACCAAATAATATTACCTGATTTATAATGATTATAGGCGGAAGATGCTCCCGTAATAATAATCGTGGTAAATGATGTGCCTAATGCCACCGACATCAGCATATGATCGGGAATACCCATCATAGGCAATAAATACACTAATACCGGCACAATCACTAAACCGCCACCGATACCAAATAAGCCGGCTAAAAAACCGACTACACAGCCCACCACAAGGCAAATTAATAAAAACTCAAGCATTTTAATATCTCCGTTTTTTCTTGGTTTTCTGTTGAGATTTATGATAATAAGGAGAATGATTCAGCATTTCTTTTGCTTTCTCTTTTAGGCTAACCTGTTCAACTTTTAAATGCAGTGTTTTTTGCCTCAATAATACCTCAGTTTTGTTTGGATCAAATAAGACCAAAGCAAATTCTTTCATGGCTTTACGATACACTTCACGTTTAAATGACACCACTTGACGTACGGGATACCAAAAACTCACCCAACGCCAACCATCAAATTCTGGGATTTTACTACAATTCATATCAATGCTCTGGTCATCAATCATCAACTGCAACAAAAACCATTTTTGTTTCTGTCCAATGCACATAGGCTTACTATCATGACGTAATAAGCGTTTCGGCAATTTATAACGTAACCAATGTTTTGACGAACAAACAATACGCACATCTTTCTTGCTTAAACCCACTTCTTCATACAATTCACGATACATTGCTTGCTCAGGGGTTTCATTATCATTGATCCCCCCTTGCGGAAATTGCCACGAATTCTGTCCGTACCTTTTTGCCCACAGCACCTGTCCATTTTGATTACAAATGACAATGCCAACATTCGGACGGTAGCCATCGGAATCGATCACTATCGTTTACCCTTAATTATTTTGATCTAAAATATAGTGTGGAATTATGGCACAATCTGGGATTTTAGCCAACATTATATGGATTTTTATCTTTATAAGACTCTTTTATTAGTATTGTGCATAACTCTGTGTATAAATCAGACAAAACCATTGCATAATGCAAAATAACCCTGTTTAAATACCAACAATGTTTTATTAAACAAGGTATTTTTGATTTTTGTTTAAAGCTTAAGCATAAAAAATAATAAAAAAATTACACCGCACTTTTCCACAGAACAATACACAAATTGTTCCTGTATAGCTTTACACCATTGATGAAATTAAACACAATCAAAAGGTTTATTCCATCTCACTGTGGATAAAATTGTGACTGGTTCAATAATAAAACAGAAGAACTCTCATCAGTTAATTAAATTATGATATTTTATTGTTAATATTCAATGAGATAGATTGATGAACTAAAGTAAAATATGAAATCACAAGAAAACAAATAAAAGTAGTTCATTTTTTAGCCATACAATTAACCCTACACTTTCATGTAGGGTCACGCATGTTACGGAGTAACTGTACAGAATTATGAACAATCATTCACTATACGATCTCCCAAAGTACCATCATCAATAATGGCTTTTTCAACACCAATAATTTCTTTGACTTTTTCACCATTTTTAAAAAATACAAAACCACCACTAAGCATTTTGGTCCATTTTTCATCTTTGGTTAACGGAAAAGTAGCAATAATGGTCACTTTGTCACCATCTTTAGCATAATCATTAAAATCAATCACGCTTTCATCATCAATCCGTTGAGCCTTACCGAAAGGCGCTTGGCGAGTAAGATAATGAAGATTTGTGGCACAATGTCCTATCATCCATTCGCCATTCGATAGGATAAAATTAAAGGTACCATGTTGGGCTAAAAATTCCGTTACTTCTTGTACAGCGGCAAAAATTTCTTGTTCCACCGGTTTACGAGAAAAACGTCTTTTTAAGAATTCTGCCATATAACAAAATGCGGCTTCGGAATCTGTTGAGCCAATTGGCTGGCAAAAACGTCCTGTCATATCTGGCAAATCATGCAAATTACCATTATGCGCAAATACCCAATTTTCACCCCAAATTTCACGAATAAAAGGATGAGTATTTTCAATATCTACACTACCTTGAGTTGCTTTACGAATATGCGCAATCACATTTAATGACTTAATGTCATATTGCTTAACGCAATCACCGATCGGTGATAATGAAGCGGGACGATTATCCCGAAAAACACGGACTCCCTTGCCTTCAAAAAAAGCGATGCCAAAACCATCCGAATGACTATCGGTTAAACCGGCACGACGGCGAAAACCTTCAAAAGAAAACACAATATCTGTTGGCGTATTGCAATTCATCCCTAATAACTGACACATAATAAAAACCTAGAAATAAAAACCCTATAATTGATACCGATTTAACACGATAATTTGAAAATTTACAATATTTTTTGAAAAAATTTTTAGATCAAATTCGCATGAAAAACGGTAAAAAATTATAACAACATCAAATTTTCATCTGAAATAAGATAGCCTCTACTTCACAACAAAAAACAATTTTTAGATCGAGTACAACACCATGCTTTATTGGTTGAATATCACTGTGAATTTCACAAGGTTCACTTTCGACTTGTTTGGCTTGTTGTATAAAATATTGTAAAGCCTGTTCCGCATCTTGTTGAGTTGTAAAAAATTGTGAAATTTGCACCGCACTTTCAGCGCCGTCCAAAAAACCATTGGCTTTAGATTTTGAACCGCAACGACTAGTTTGCTCAATACGTTGCATTACATTACTCGACATATTTTTTCCTTTAGTAAATCGTTTTAGCAGAGTTTATCACTAATATTTTAGGATGTAATATGATTTTTTACTACTGGTCTGAGCAGATAGTTTATCGGTAAAAAAGATTGAACTATCTATTAGCGTTCATTAGAATTCGACTGTTTTTTTCTCTTATGTTAATAATTTTCTAGGAAAATCAATGAAAAATCTTTTTACAAAAACCTTATTATCTTCTGCTATGTTAGTAGCAACTGGCGCAGCTAACGCCGCTGCATTCCAATTAGCTGAAATCTCCACTTCTGGTTTAGGTCGTGCTTATGCGGGTGAAGCCGCTATTGCGGATAATGCTGGCGTGGTAGCCACTAACCCTGCATTAATGAGTTTATTTAAACGACCAGAAATTTCACTGGGTGCGATTTATGTGGATCCGAACATTGATGTTTATGGTACTACAGCATCATCTATTATGACTTCTCAAGGCACTATCCCAACCCCGGGACTAGCCAAATCGGCGGATGCTCATGATATTGCTAAAAGTGCTTTAGTTCCTAATATTTATGCGGTTTATCCGCTTAACGATAAGTTTGCTGTAGGCGGTGGATTAAATGTTAACTATGGCTTGGCAACGGAATACGATGATAACTACAACGCTGGTTATCTCGCAGGAAAAACAGACTTAACGGCATTAAACTTTAATTTAAGCGGTTCTTATAAAATTCTAGATAATCTTGCTTTGGGTTTAGGTGTTAATGCGGTTTATGCTGATGCAGTGATTGAACGTCGAGCGGGTACCTTAGGTAATGTTGTCGCAAACACGACCCTAGCAGGGACACCGTATGCCGCACTAGCAGCGGCAAGCCCCGCATCGACAGTTATTCGTAAAATTGAAGGAACAGAATGGGGTTTTGGTTGGAATGCGGGTTTAATGTGGCAAGTAACAGAAAGTAGCCGTTTTGGTTTAGCTTACCATTCTAAAATTGATATTGATTTTGATGGACAATATAGCGATGCAGGTAATGTCTTTTTAGGTTCAAAGGGAAATGAATCCGGTTCATTAACCTTACCATTACCAGCCTACTGGGAGTTCTCTGGTTTCCATCAAGTTACCGATAAACTTGCTTTCCACTATAGCTGGAAATATACCGAGTGGTCTAAATTTAAAGAATTACGTGCGGTAGGCGCTTCTGGTAAAGAATTATTTCAAAAAACTGAAAATTTCCGTGATAGCTCTCGTTTAGCAATCGGTGCTACTTATCATGCAACTGATGCGTTAACCGTACGTGCGGGTATTGCGTATGATGAAACGGCTGCCAATGACTACCACTCTATCTCAATTCCAGATACTGACCGTATGTGGTACAGTCTAGGGGCAACTTATCATTTCACACCAGATCTTTCTGTGGATGTTGGTTTTGCTCATTTACGCGGTTCAAACAATAGTTTTAAAGAAGTGGAACCGAATTCAGGTATTGTAAGTGACATAAAAGTAAAAGCCACTGCCAACCTTTACGGCTTAAACTTAAACTATCGTTTCTAATTGATTACAAATTAGCATATAATCGGGCGTAACTTTTACGCCCTTTTTTATTGAATCACCATGATCGACTATTGCTATTACGCTTCTCCCATTGGCAAACTATTAATCTTAGCGGAAAATGATCGGCTCACCCATTTAGACTTTGAGCTTGAACAAATTGCCCCCAATCCTAACTGGCACTATCAACCTGATTTAGCCATTTTTCAACAAATTTGCACCGCACTTGAACGTTATTTTCAAGGTCAACCAGAAACCTTTGCACAGATTCCGTTAGCACCACAAGGTACACCATTCCAACAACAAATTTGGCAAGCATTACGTCAGATTCCCTATGGCAAAAAGTTAAGCTATGGCGAATTAGCTCAACAGATAAATAACCCTAAAGCAGTACGAGCATTGGGTGGTGCAGTGGGACGCAATCCGATCAGCATCATTATTCCTTGTCATCGTGTGTTAGGCAAGGATCGACAATTAACGGGGTTCGGTGGTGGCTTACCCACCAAACGCTATTTATTAGATTTAGAACAGATCCCTTATGTCAATAAGGGTGTCGAATATGTTAAACAAAAATTATTGAAAAAATACACCGCACTTTAAGATGAGAAATATCAACAGTCCACAAACTGAACAAGCACTTTTGCAACGAGCCAATGCTATTGCTGGCTTAACCTTTGCCGAATTGGCGGAAGAACTAGGCATTATTGTTCCCCCTGATTTAAAACGAGATAAAGGTTGGGTAGGTCAATTAATCGAAACGGCTTTAGGAGCAAAAGCGGGCAGTAAACCTGAACAAGATTTTGCTCATTTAGGTATTGAGTTAAAAACCATTCCAATTAGTTCAAACGGTTATCCACTAGAAACCACCTTTGTCAGCCTTGCTCCGTTAGTACAAAATTCAGGTGTAGATTGGCAACATTCACACGTTAAACATAAACTGAGCAAAGTGTTATGGATTCCCGTGCAAGGCGAACGTCAAATTCCACTGGCAGAGCGTTATATCGGTAGCCCAATTTTGTGGCAACCAAACTCACGGCAAGAGCAGCAATTACGCCGAGATTGGGAAGAATTAATGGATTACATTGTACTCGGTAAAGTCGCACAAATTAATGGAACATTAGGTGATGTATTACAACTCCGCCCCAAAGGTGCAAATAGTCGAGCAATCACCAAAGGCATTGGTAAAAATGGTGAAATGATTGATACCTTGCCATTAGGATTTTATTTACGCAAAGAATTTACCGCAGAAATTTTGCAAAATTTTTTATTGGGGAAATAACTCATATATCTCCAATAAAATTAAGGATTAAATTTCGTATAACACCAAACTTAACCCTTAATTGAATAGCTAGACTTTAAATCCGCTCAAACCACTTTTTAGCTGATTATTTTACAGGATCCTGTCCCTTTAAAATCTGCTCCGCATTTTCCTTACTCAGATCGTAATCGTAGTATTTTTTATAGAATTGTTGGGTTCTTGCCACCATATTAATATCTTCAAATAAGGTGGGATGCAATAACTTCGCTACCCATAAAATTTGCAAGGCCTCTTCGGCACTGTAACGATCCCACGGAAAAGTTCCTGTTGGATTAACGAAAACTCGGTTATTTTTCACCGCACTCACACTCACCCACAACGGATCTTGTTTAATTTGCTCTACCGCTTTATCTGCATTCTGACTGCCCACAATCACTACATCAGGATTGGCTTTTAGCACATCTTCTACACTCACTTCGACCAAATTAGCTTGATCTTCAAAGGCATTACGACCGCCACCGAGCTTTACCCATTCGCCAATAATCGAACGACCACCGTCAATTTTATATAAATTTGAGCCATTGGAAATATGGATCACCATAGGGCGTTTTTCCTGTGGTACATCTTTTAAACGCTCATTCACCAACGCAATATTCGCCTCTAATTCTTTGATGTAATCCTCCGCAATGGCTGGTGCCTTGTCACCAAGCACGTCAGCCGTAATGCGTACGGTGTTTTTTAAACCATCAAAATTCTGAAAACCAATTAACAAGGCTTTCAAGCCTGCTTTTTCCACTTCTTCTTGAGCAGGTTTATTGGACACCAACACTACATCGGGTTTTGCCACGATAAGTTCTTCTAGTTGCGTGCTGTTTTGGCTGTTAATGGCTGGCACGTTTTTAATATTTGGATAGACCAAATTAAACCATGGATTGGATTTAATAATGTTCGTCGTGCCAACTAATTTATCCGCTCCGCCAAGCAACAATACCACTTGATTGTTGGCATGCCATAAATCCACCACACGCTCCACTTGTTCGGGGATTTCTACGCTTTTCCCTTTGACGTCCGTAATGGTTTTCGCCAAAGCAAGGTTAGCCGTTAAGCTAAGGGAAAGTGCGGTGGCAAGTAGCCATTTTTTTAATTTCATTTGTTGTCCTTATATAACGTATTTAATAACTTTGATTAAGCATACCACGTTATATAGCTTTATATATTAAAAGCGCGATAAAAAATTGAAAAGTTTTCGATTTTCCACCGCACTTTGCCGATTAAACCTCCAACTTCGGCAATCCTTTCACAATTTCCACCGTTTGCAAACTCACATTTACCACTCTTAAAAACAATTCCATTGGATAACGGGCGTTATTCATCGTCTCAATCGCCCAATCGTTGGCATTATTGACAATGCCACTCGCTTTGTCGGTTTTGACGCTTTGGCGTTCGATGACCCATTCCAACGCTGGTTTGCCGTTTACAATATATTCGTAAGCGATTTCAGGAATATTTTCAATGCGGAATTTGTGGTTATAAATTAGCTTGGTTTTGTCGTCTTTTTTGGCGAATTTCATTTTTTCCACATAAAAATCGCTGTCTGTTCCGCCGATAATTTTATCGTTTTCAATACGCAATCCGCCACTAAGTTCCACGCCGTCATACATCGGCACGCTTTCATAGTTTAAATGCAATTCCGCCAATTTCCGCCCTGCTTGCGCAAACGCCACAAAATCGCTAAAGCGTTTCACGCACGGTATGCGTGGCAATTGTTTGCTGAGATTATCGGCGTATTTTTCACGGTATTCTTCGCTGTGCAATAAGCCGTAAATATAGTAGAAAATCATTTCTTTGCTGATATTTTCGCCTTGATATGCCGCTTGGAAATGGTTTAACGCTTCATCGGAAATCGCCTCTTTTCTGCGATAACCCTCACCCCAGCCCTCTCCCAAAGGGAGAGGGGGATTGTATTCTCTCTCCGTCCCTTCTCCCAAATGGAGAGGGAGATTGCACTCTCTCTCCGTCCCCTCTCCCTCTGGGAGAGGGTTAGGGTGAGGGTTCTCTGAAATGGGTTCGTAGAGATAGAGTGGGAAACCTTGACCGCCTGAATGTTGCATATTTAAATCAGGAATAACATCAACTATTAACGCTGAAAATGGCTTACCTGAATTGCCAATTCCGCTGAGATAAATCACTTTATTCTCAACGTTGGCGGTTGGGAAAAATTGGGGCATTTGGTATTGTCGTTCGTTTAATGCTTTATCATAATAGAAATTTATTTTGGAATAAGGTCTATACAACGAATAGGCAAAGTTTTCTTCTGAATAACTCAATTCATTATTACGTTCCAATCTATTTTTTAATGTATCACTCCAACTTATTTGTTGTGTATTGTTATCTACAAATTGATTAACACTAATTTTATTCGTTAATTGGTGATAGCTTTCACGCTGTGAATTATAAAAATCTATAGTTGATTGAATATTTTTAGCCAATTCTTTTTTAGAAAAATTGTAACACCACACATCTCGATTTGTTTTTACGCCAGCAGAATAATTATCAAAAACTGTAATTGCGTTCTTGTCCTTTTTATCCCCCAACGAAATATAATAATCAAAATTCACATCACGCTGATTTAACCAATCATTAAATTGATCGGGAATAATTTGCGTCCAGCCATTGGCTTTGGAAATGCCGTGAATATCTTTGAAATCCGCAATAATATCTAATTTTTCACGTTGTCTTAAATAGTCGCCAATATCGTGGAAAAAAATTTGCCCGTTTTTTACCGCACTTTTGTTCTTCACTAAAATAGCAATGGCAATTGGTGCTCGGCTACCTGAACCAAAAATCTTACCCCCTTCTTTGCGAGAACGTTCGCCTGATGTGCGTTGATTACCCCGCAAATGAAAAATATACAGCGAGCTAAATTCTTCCGCTAAACATTTGCGTAAACCGTCTGCGGAATTGGATTCCAAATAACCGCCATTGGTGACAAAACCAATTACGCCGTTATCAATAATGCGATCGCTTGCCCAGCGAATGGCACGGATATAACTGTCGTATAAACCATTTTTATTGGTCGCCGTGGAATATTCCGCATAAGTGCTACGGATTTTTTCATCGAGTTTCGGATACGCCACATTGGCATTATTATCGTTCGCACTTTCCTGCCCTGCGGAATAGGGCGGATTGCCGATAATCACGCGAATATCTAAATCCATTTGGTTTTTACGGCGTTTTGAGTTTTCCACTAAAATATCATCGACTAAATCGCCTTTTTCTGCCATTTGAAACGTATCGGTTAAACAAATGCCTTCAAAAGGTTGATAACCCTCACCCTTGCCCTCTCCCAAAGGGCGAGGGGATTGGTTTAATAAAGCGTGATACACCGATTCAATATTAATTGCCGCAATATAATATGCCAGCAATACAATTTCATTGGCGTGAATTTCATTATATTTTTCGGGCAATTTTTCAGGCGGAATAATGCCGCTTTGTAATAATCGAGTAATAAATGTGCCCGTCCCCGTAAATGGGTCGAGAATTTGCACGCCTTTATCCGCCAAACTGGCATTAAATTCCTGATTTAATACCGCTTCCACGCTATGAATAATAAAATCCACCACTTCCACGGGCGTATAAACAATGCCTAGCCGTTCCGCCATTTTCGGAAAGGCTTGATTAAAGAAATTATCATACAGCTCTTTAATAATTTTCTGCTTGCCTTCGGGCGAGTTGATATTACTAATGCGATTTTGAATACTGTCGTAGAAATCCGCCAGCTGTTTGGTTTCGGCACTTAAGCCTTTTTTATCCAAAATTTCCACCGCACTTTGCAACGCTTGCGACATTGGGTTGTGCTGGGTGAAATTATCGTTGGCAAATAAGGCATCAAACACGGGCTTGGTGATTAAATGTTGGGCTAACATTTCAATCACTTCCTGCTCGCTAATCGCCGAATTTAAATCATCACGCAATTCTGCCACTAACGCATTAAAGGTGGCTTTTTCAAGCGAGTTGGCAGGGTTTTCGAGAATGGCTTGAATACGGTCAATATGCGTATTGGCAATTTTCGCTACATCGTCCGCCCACTCTTGCCAATGTAAGCGGTTGCCACATTTTTTGACGATTTTCGCCACCAATGCCCGCTCAATTTCGCCCACGTGATATTCTAAATCCAGCTGTTCGGGGGCAAAACTGGTGTCTTTTTCGCCAATACTGTTCTGCCCACGCCCTGATTTACTGTGTTTTTTGGCATTGGCTTGCTGTTTTTTGCTTGGTTTTTTAAACAGGCTATCCACATAGTGAATCACTTCGATTTTATCTTTCGCCGCCCCGTCAAATTCCATTTTGTTAATCATCGCGTCAAAGCGGTCATCGTGTGAACGCAACGCCTGCAACACTTCCCACACCACACGGTAATTTTGATTATTATCCAACGCTTCACTTGGATCTACGCCTGTGGGAATCACCACGGGCAAAATAATATAGCCCTGCGTTTTACCTTCGGCTTTACGCATCACACGCCCGACCGATTGCACCACATCAACCTGCGAATTGCGTGGCGTTAAAAACAGCACTGCATCTAAGGCTGGCACATCGACCCCTTCCGATAAACAACGCACATTCGACAAAATGCGACAAGTGTTGGCATCGGTTTCTGCTTTCAGCCATTCAATACGGCTCGATTTTTCACCAGCGTTCATTGAGCCGTCCACGTGTTCAGCTTCGCATTTCAGCGACAGGGATTGATCTAAAATCGCATTGGGATCATTGGCGAATAAATCGGCTTTTTCTTCTTCTTGATAAGCAGACACCACAATATCAAACATCTCGGCAATGGCTTTGGAGCTGACTTTGTGTTTGTTGCCTTTGTAGTCTTTTTCAATCACTTGACAAAACGCCACCGCCCGTTTCATCGGCGAATCGTCCGCATTTTTTTGAATCCCATATTTGGATAAGGCTTTCCAACAGCCGACAATTTTCGCTGCATCATCGACTTTGATTTCGTTATCTTCGCGGGATAAAAGGGCTTCCAAACGGCGGTTAATATGCGCTTCTTCCACCGCCAGAACGATCACTTTGTAATCGACCAATAATTGTTGTTTGACGGCGGTGGAAAAGCTGATCACGTGTAAATCTTCGCCATAAATGGCAGGCTTATTCATAGAATAGAGATCTTTTACGCCATCCGTTTCTTCGGCTTCTGCGGTATAGATACGTGGCGTAGCGGTCATATACAGGCGTTTTTTGGCTTTAATATAATTATTGTGATGTACCCGCACAAAAGCGGAATCATCATAGCCCTCATAGGTTGCCCCCGTGGTGCGGTGGGCTTCATCGCAAATCACGAGATCGATTTCAGGCAAGCCGTGGAGTTGAGCTTCTTTGATCGCGTCAATGGAATGATAAGTAGAATAAATCACCGTCATCGCATTGGGATCACGGGTTTGATGTTTTAAAAAAGCCTTGGCAAGATTTTTGCCGTTAGTGGTGGCAGGGAAATTTAACTCGTGGGTGGTCATCACCACCAAATCATCATTCGCTTTGCCTTTTTGCTTGCCCACATCGGAATCGGAACAGACCGCAAAATTATGCAATGGCAGCTCGGCTTCTTGCGTCCATTCGGTTAAAGTTTGTTGCAACAACGCCAAACTTGGCACAAGGAACAACACGGTTTTGCCATTGCCTGCCAGCGTTTCGGCAATTTTCAGCGAAGTAAAGGTTTTGCCCGTACCACACGCCATAATTAGCTTGCCACGATCGGCGGTTTGCAAGCCAGCAATGACTTGTTTTAATGCCGTTTGTTGGTGCGAACGTAGCGATTTTTTTGGCTTAAATTCAATTTTGTTATGTTCGAGATATTTCGCCCAATCAATCACGCTATTTGCCAAATCGCTCCGCCCAATCACATTCACGGGCGGATTTTGATCGCTTAAGGATTTTTCGGCGTTATCCGTCCAATGATCGGTGGTCGCCACAATAATTCGTTGGCTAAAATAGCTTTTGCCCGACGCAGTGAAAAAGCTGTCAATATCGCTTTTTTGAATCCGATGATCTGCCGAATAATTTTTGCATTGAATGGCGTGATGTTCGCCAGTGAAGGTTACCGCAACAAGATCAATCCCCGTGTCGTTGGAAGGAATATCGGGAAAGAATTTTTCTGCCCAGTTTTTGAATGTTAAAACTTCTTCGTATTGGCTGGCGTAAGCAGGTTCACTTTTAAAATAGATTTGAACGAGATTTTCAAAATACGTGCCTTTTTCTCGTTCAGTGAGAGAATGTTGTTGATAGTGATTTAAAAGTTTAGATAATGCTGATTGATTGATTGATTGATTGATTGATTGATTGATTGATTGATTGATTGATTGATTGATTGATCATTATGGTGTCCCGATTGTTGGCATTATTCAACGAATAGTTTTATTTTACCCGATAATTTTTCTTTCACCAATTTATTAAAGGCGATGGAAGCCACAACATCCATTCGCCCTTATCTTAGATTGATTTAATTGCACAAATTTTTCGATTGAGTTCCGCCACATCCACCATTCGCAAATCCGTTTGGTAAAGTGCAGTGAGATTTTTTTCCGTAATAATATCAAGGGTTTTCCCCACTTGGAGTTTGCCTTGGTCGGTTAAAATGGCGACTAAGCTGTCGGGCAATTTGCTTTGTAATAACATCGGGTGATCGGGGTTGTGGGTGGTCATAATGATGGAAAAGCCTTGTTCCGCCAGTTCTTTAATCAGCGTTAAGGTTTTAAATACATTACCGTAATCCAAGGCAGAAGTGGGTTCATCAAATAAAATGAGTTGCGGTTGCTGTACCAGAATTTTGGCAATATTCACCAACTGTTTCTGACCGCCACTAAGTTGCATATAAATTTTGTCGCTTAAATGCGAAATCCCTAATTTTGCTAAGGCGTCATCCACCAGAGCAAAATCTTGTTCGCTCGGTTGATCAAATAAACTTAAATGCACCGCTCGCCCTAGCACCACATAATCACGTACAGCATATTGATAGGTTTCTGGTGGTTGTTGCGAGACATAAGCAATATGTTTGGCAATTTCCTTGTGACTTAATTCCGCAAGATTCTGATTATTCAATAAAATTTCACCGCACTTTGGTTGCAACAGTCCTGCGATACAGTTCAATAAAGTAGATTTTCCTGTGCCGTTCGCCCCCAGAATAGTGAGCAATTCCCCTTGCTTTACATGCAAATTGATATGTTGTAACAAGCTCGCTTGTTTGGCATGATGAAAGGATAAGTTTTTAATTTTTAACATTTTTGCACCGCACTTATTTCACCATTCGCTGTTTCACTAGCACCCATGCGAAAAACGGTGCACCAATAAAGCCCGTTAAAATCCCCAGTGGAATTTCTTCTGTATAAAGGTTTCTCGCCAAGGTATCGATCAATAACAGAAAGATTGCCCCAATTAAGGCGGCTAATGGCAGGGTCTTAATATTATCATCACCAATTAACAGCCGCGCCAAATGGGGAATGACTAAGCCAATCCAACCGATCGTACCACTTAAACACACGGCTGAAGCCGTCAGCAAGGTGGAACATAAAATCATTACATTGCGTTCCATTTTGATATTTACCCCAATCAGTTTGGCTTGTTGTTCGCCCAATGAAAGCAAATTAATTCGCCAACGAAGTAATAATAAAACCAAGGCAGTGATGATCATCACTGGCGAAAAGGCGGTGAGATTTTTGAAATTGGATTTGGTTAAGCTCCCCATTGACCAATAGACAATATCCGCCAACTGGGTTTCGGGGTCGGCTAAATATTTGATTAACCCAAGGCTTGCCCCCATAAAACCACCGACAATAATCCCTGCTAACACTAAAATAATCATGCTATCTCGCCGCATTAACAGTGGAACAAGCATGGTGAGCGACACTGCAACAACACCGCCGATAAAAGCCAAAATTTGAATGGAAAACGATCCCAAGCCTAATAAAATAGCAACAGATGCACCGATACAAGCTCCCCCGGATACACCTAAAATATCAGGCGATACCAACGGATTTTTAAACACACCTTGATAGGTTACGCCCGCAATGGCAAGCCCTGCACCGACTAAAAGTGCGGTTAAAATTCGAGGTAATCTTAGAATTAAGATTACGTTATTTTCCACTTCATTGGGGTTATTGCCAAGTAAGGTATTCATTACATTTTCGAGAGGAATGTGCATTCGCCCCATAGATAATGCAATAAGGATACCTAATAGCATCAAAGCGATAAGTAATGATAAAAAAAATCGGTATTTCATGGGTTTTAGGCTGTTAAAGTTTAGATGTGCCAGTTTAACCGATTTAGCTTAAAGAATAAATAACGTTATATAGCTATTTACACAACTGTCATTTGGAGTAAAATTATATATTTATTTATATAACCAATCCTAAGGATATTTTATGTTTAAAACACCTAACAAATTAACAACCCATCTATCCACACTTAGCCTTGCTTTACTGTCTTGCTATGCTAGTGCTGCTGTCCAACAACTGGATACCATTGCAGTGACCACTGAAGATCCATCTCATTCAGCCAGCGCATCACAAGCCATACAGTCACTTGGTAAAACGATCGTCACTAGCCAAGCGATCGAAAAACAACCTGCAGTGAATGATGTAGCAGATATTATTCGCCATCAACCGGGGGTCACTTACAATTCAGGCAGTGCCACGGGGGAATATGGTAATAAACGCCAAATTGATTTACGTGGTATGGGAGCAGAAAATACACTGATTTTAATTGACGGTAAACCTGCGACTTCTCGTCAATCCGCTCGTTATGGACGTAACAATGGTCGCAACACTTTAGGCGACAGCAAATGGGTGCCAATTGAAGAAATTGAATCCATTGAAGTGATTCGTGGTACCGAAGCGGCTCGCTATGGTAACGGTGCCATGGGTGGCGTGGTAAATATTAAAACTAAACCTATCACTGATAAATTAAAAGGCAGTGTCACTTATAGTTTAAACGTACCAGAAAATAGCAAATTTGGTACTACCAACCGTGCAACCTTTAATTTAAGCGGTCCAATTGTGCAAGATGTGTTAGGTTTCCGTTTATATGGGAGTTGGAATAAAACCAAACAGGACGCGTTAGATGCTAATCCACCCATTGTTACTGTAGGGCGTAATGGCTCCCCCTCTACCACCTATTATGCCGCTCGTGAAGGTGTTCGTAATAAAGATATTGCTGGTCGTTTAAGCTGGAAAATCACGCCAGATCAGGTGTTAACCTTAGATGCTAGTTATAGCCGTCAAGGTAATTTATATGCTGGTGGCGATACTGAATCGGATACTGGCAGTATTGATAGTGCAACCTTTGATATGCAAGGGGCAGAAACTAACCGTGTCTATCGTCAAGCCTATGCGTTAACGCATGAAGGCAAATGGTCTTGGGGTGAGAACAAAACTTACGTCCAATTTGATAAAACTGTCAATAGTCGATTCCCAGTCTATCTCGGTTTTGGTACCGAGGGTACGTGGGAAAATCACAATTTTGTGGATAGTAAATTAACTAACTATCGTTTTAGCCACGAAATGATTATCCCATTTGAATGGCATGGTGATCATAAATTTACTATTGGTGTTGAGGCTAATCACAGTAAATTAAATGATGCTGATTCTACGAGTTACGATTTTGTCAATGATAGCATTGCATCTGTAGGTTCATTAGGTACTATTCCTTGGCTTGCACAAGGTAATCGTGATGGTCACACCAGTGCCAGTGAATACGGTGTATTTATTGAAGATGTAATTGATTTCAAACAAGGGACAATCATTACCCCAATGGTGCGTTTTGATTATCATACTGTGTCAAAATCTAATTGGAGCCCAAGCCTAAATATTAGCCACGATATTAATCCATATTTAACCCTCAAAGGGGGATTAGCTCGAGCTTATAAAGCGCCAAATTTATATCAATCAAACCCCAATTATGTGCTAGCTAACCGCCAAAATAACTGTCCTGTCAATGGTCAGGCTTTAGCGGATGTGGGTTCTTGTTATACAGTGGGGAATAAAGATCTTAAACCTGAAACCAGTTTTAACAAAGAAATCGGTTTTGAGCTGCATAACCAAGAGGGTTATAAACTCGGTTTAACCTATTACCACAATGCTTATCATAATAAAATTGAAGCAGATACCAATGTGTTAGCCACAGTTAAAAATCCAAACTGGGAAAAAGCTATGGTAAGCGAAACCGCGGATACTGCGATTTACAAATGGGATAATATTCCACGTGCTACGGTTGAGGGACTTGAGGGATATTTAAATTTACCATTAGTGGCAGATAAATTGGATTTGTCCACCAACTTTACCTATATTCGTAAAAGTATCAACAAAACCACCGGCAATCCATTGAGCTTAATGCCAAAATACACCATTAGTTCAACGCTGACTTATCAAGCCACCGATAACCTTGATTTTGCCACCACTTATACACGTTACGGTAAACAGTTATCTCGTCCAAACAACGTTCGTTATATGCACTATGTCAACAACCCAGTGGTACAAGAACGCTTAGGTAGCTATGGTGTTTGGGGCGCGAGTGTCGGTTATAAATGGGGTGATTTCAGTGTGCGTGCTGGGGTAAGCAATATTCTGAATAAACGAATTAATGTGACCAATAGTGCGGCAAGTAAATCGAATGAGATTGGGCGGGGGTATTATACGACACTTAAATATTCGTTCTAATTTAAATCGGTTTTCGCCGATGGCGACCGTACTTTTCTTTGCTTGTGCAAAGAAAAGTAGGCAAAAGAAAGCACACCCCCGACTTCACCTCTTATCTTTGCTTGGTTGAAATTTTCTTTACGGTAAAATCGCAACTCGCTACGCTCAGACAAGGCGATTTTTCCTAAAAATTTCAAGTCGCAAAGGCGGTTCAGACGGGGGACCCCGTTTGGTTAAATAAAAGTGCGATAGAAAATCAAAAGCTTTTGATTTTTTCACCGCACTTTTTTTCTGTTAATTTCCCCCATTTTCCGCTATTCTATTACGCATTTTCCAAATCAAAACAATACCGTAAAAAGTGCGGTACTTTTTTAAAAAATTTTAAGGTAAAACTATGCAAGAACAATATCGTCCCGATTTGATTGAAAGCGAAGTGCAGAAATATTGGGAAACCCACAAAACCTTTAAAGCCGTTAAAGACGAAAGCAAGCCGAAATATTATTGTTTATCCATGTTCCCCTACCCCTCAGGTCGCCTGCATATGGGGCATGTGCGTAACTACACCATTGGCGATGTAGTATCCCGTTATCAACGCATGAACGGCAAAAATGTATTGCAACCCATGGGTTGGGATGCGTTCGGCTTGCCAGCGGAAGGGGCGGCGGTGAAAAATAAAACGGCTCCAGCCAAATGGACCTACGAAAATATTGAGTATATGAAAAATCAGCTCAAAAATTTGGGCTTTGGTTTTGACTGGGATCGGGAAGTCACCACTTGCCGTCCTGAATATTACAAATGGGAACAATGGTTCTTTACTGAGTTGTATAAAAAAGGCTTAGTGTATAAAAAAACCTCCACCGTCAACTGGTGTCCGAATGATGAAACCGTGTTGGCGAATGAGCAAGTTCACGAGGGCTGTTGCTGGCGTTGTGATACCCCTGTGGAGCAAAAAGAAATTCCGCAATGGTTTATTAAAATTACCGATTATGCCGAACAACTTTTAGGCGGATTGGAAACATTGCCGCAATGGCCAGAAATGGTCAAAACCATGCAACGCAACTGGATTGGGCGTTCGGAAGGGGTGGAAATTACCTTTAAGATCGAAAATTCTGATGAAATAGTCGCTGTTTATACTACTCGCCCAGATACGTTTTACGGTGTGTCTTATATGGCAGTGGCAGCAGGGCATCCATTAGCGGAACGAGCAGCACAAAATAATCCTGAATTAGCAGCGTTTATTCAAGAATGTAAAAATGCCAAAGTGGCAGAAGCTGAGCTTGCCACCATGGAGAAAAAAGGCATGGCAACGGGCTTGAACGCCATTCATCCGATTACGGGAAAACCTGTGCCAATTTGGGTAGCGAACTTTGTATTAATGCACTACGGCACAGGGGCGGTGATGGCAGTGCCTGCTCACGATCAGCGTGACTTTGAATTTGCCACCAAATATGGTTTGCCAATAAGCCAAGTGATTGAGCCAGCTAACGGCGAAGAAATCGATTTAAACAAAGCGGCGTTTACTGAACACGGAAAACTCGTTAATTCCGATGAATTTAATGGTTTAAATTTTGAGGCAGCATTTAACGGCATTGCGGATAAATTAGAAAAATTAGGTGTAGGCAAACGCCAAGTGAATTACCGCTTGCGTGACTGGGGCGTTTCTCGTCAGCGTTATTGGGGTGCACCAATTCCGATGTTAACCCTAGAAAATGGCGATGTGGTGCCAGCTCCACTGGAAGATTTGCCAATCGTGTTGCCAGAAGATGTGGTGATGGACGGGGTGAAAAGCCCAATTAAAGCGGATCCTAACTGGGCGAAAACCAGCTTTAATGGTAAACCAGCGTTAAAAGAAACCGATACCTTTGACACCTTTATGGAATCCTCTTGGTATCATGCGCGTTACACCAGCCCACAATGCCATTCAGCCATGTTGGATTCAGATGAAGCAAATTACTGGTTGCCTGTAGATCAATATATCGGCGGCATTGAACACGCCACTATGCACTTGCTGTATTTCCGTTTCTTCCATAAATTATTGCGTGATGCAGGTTTGGTGAGTTCCGATGAGCCAGCACAAAAATTGCTCTGTCAAGGCATGGTGTTAGCGGATGCATTCTATTATATCAGCCCAACTAATGAGCGAATTTGGGTCAGCCCGACTAAAGTGACCCTTGAACGTGATGAAAAAGGACGTATTGTCAAAGCCATTGATGACGAGGGTCATGAGTTAGTACATAGTGGCATGACCAAAATGTCGAAATCGAAAAATAACGGGATTGATCCGCAAGAAATGGTGGAAAAATACGGAGCAGATACGGTGAGGTTATTTATGATGTTCGCCTCGCCTGCGGAAATGACCTTAGAGTGGCAAGAATCAGGCGTAGAGGGAGCAAACCGTTTCTTACGCCGTTTGTGGAATTTGGTATTTGAATATAACAAAAACCCCGCCAAAACTGCGGTGGAAAGCACCGCACTTTCAGCCAACCAAAAAGCCTTACGCCGTGATGTGCATAAAACCATTGCCAAAGTCAGTGACGATATTGGTCGCCGTCAAACTTTTAATACGGCGATTGCGGCGGTAATGGAGTTGATGAACAAGCTCACCAAAGCTCCACTGGAAAGCGAGCAAGATCGTGCTGTAATGGCGGAGGCCTTAAATGCCGTGGTGCGTATGCTTTACCCAATTACGCCACATATTTGTTTCCAATTGTGGCAAGATTTAGGCAATGAAAACGCCATTGATTTTGCCCCTTGGGTGGTCGCTGATGAGACAGCGATGATCGAAGATGAAAAATTAGTGGTAGTCCAAGTCAATGGCAAAGTACGTGCGAAAATCACCGTGCCTGCGGATATGGCAGAAGATGACATCAAAGCCGTAGCGTTGCAAGATGAAAACGTACAAAAATTCTTGGCTGGTTTAAATGTGGTAAAAACCATTTATGTGCCGGGTAAATTGTTTAGTTTTGTGGCAAAATAGTCTTTGTAGGGGTGGACCCATATGTCCTCCCGTTAACCAACGAGAAATGAACATGACATTGGCTAAATTATCGGTAATGATCTTACTCTCATCCTTGTTAATCGGTTGTGCTAATGATGCGAAGCAATTGAATTGGCGACCTTATAAAGATATTGATGGTGCGGTGAAAGAAGTGTCTTTTGTTACGCTCACAGAACAACACACTGATAAATCACAAGAATCACAACCTACTGAACGCCACTTTGCTAATTTAGCCATTCCCTTTGGGGAAACAAAAACTGTCAAACGCTTGGGCGAAATATTCCCATTAGGGCAGCTCAATAACCATTATGCCATTGCCACCATTTTCCTTGTCAATGACAAATCCCTTAATATTTATCAAGCTGAAGATGTACAAACGCTGGCGAAAGCAAAAGATTTTGACTTTTACGAATTTGGTGGAATGCGCTTAAGCCACGCAAAATTCACCGCTAACAGCGAGATTTGTAAGGACTTTAATGGCAAAAATGGGGTAAATTTGTTGATGACAACCAATTATTATCCGCAAAACAGTTTTACTGATTTTTACACCGCACTGCTTGACGTTAATTTACAAAGTAAGCGAACACCACAAGAAATAGGCTATAATGCGAGTTTTACAGGCAGTGATGCCAAGTTGCAACAACGAATGAAACAAGATGAGCAACAACAAGGCAAAGCCTTGGCAATAGCGAATGTCAAAGAAAAAGCGAGTATTTTATTTAATATCATTTGTAAATAGGAATAAATAAATGTTCAAAAAAATTAAAATAGCATTTTTAATGCTGAGTATTTCCGTGTTAACCGCATGTGGATTTCACTTTCAAAATGGTGAGCTGATTCCACAAGAATTACGTACTTTAAAATTTGAAAGTAGCGATCCATACAGCGATATGTCAATGGCAATGCGTAAGCAACTACTAGCAAATAATATCCGCATAGTAGAACAAACCGATGTGCCAATATTACGTATTACTAAAGTGACGAGCAATAACGAAGTGGTATCTGTATTTAAACAAGGACGCGAAGCTGAAAAAATGTTGATGTTGCAAGTGGATGCAAGTGTACAGTTAGCAAATAAACAAACTTACCCAATTTCAGCTAAAGTAAGTCGTACGTTCTTTGATAATTCTCGAGCCGCCTTAGCCAAATCCTCTGAACGTGAAATGATTTGGTCGGATATGCGAGAACAAGCTGCACGTAAATTGATCTCAAAAATGGTGACGTTACAATCTCAAGTACAAGCTAATTGATTATATTAAGATGAATCGAATCTTCCCTGAGCAATTATCCCACTCGCTAAACAGTAGTTTGGCGAGTATCTATTATTTAGTCGGGCAAGATCCTTTATTGTTAAGTGAAAGCCAAGATGCTATTTTTCGCAAAGCCACTGAACAGGGCTTTGATGAAAAACTAAATATTCAAATTGATACCAATACCGATTGGCAAGTATTATTTGAACGTTGTCAATCCATCGGGCTGTTCTTCAAGCGGCAGGTGATTAATCTGCTATTACCTGAAAATTTAACTGCCCCTTTACAAGCTAAATTAGCCGAACTCATTGCGTTGTTAAACCCAGATCTATTATTTATTTTCCAGCTCCCTAAATTTTCTAAAACCACTGAAAAACAAGCATGGGTAAAAAAATCGCAGGAATTTGAACCGCACTTACCCCTTGTAAACTGCCAAACACCCAGTACAGAACAACTTCCACGTTGGGTTGCTCAACGGATTAGAAATATGGGATTAACGGCGGATCAAGATGCCATTCAATTACTGTGTTATAGCCACGAAAATAATTTGATCGGCTTAAAACAAAGTTTAGATTTATTGGCATTATTACATGGCGACAAAAAATTAACTTTCACTCGGGTACAAAAAGTAGTGGAACAATCTTCTGTTTTTACCCCATTTCAATGGATTGATGCATTGCTTGAAGGTAAATTTACTCGGGCGAAACGAATTTTGAATGGTTTGCAAAATGAAGATATACAACCGATTATTTTATTACGTACCTTACAACGTGAATTAATAGTGTTATTAGAGCTTTCAAAACCTCAACAACGCCTTGAATCCTTACACCAAGCGTTACCAATGGCACAATTAAGAGAAAACTTTGATCGTTTAAAAATTTGGCAAAATCGTCGTACTTTTTATACGACTGCGTTTCAACGTTTAACTTACGCTAAACTTTATCACATCATTCAACAACTCGCTGAACTTGAGCATGCCACCAAATTAGATTTTAGTGCCGATATTTGGCAACAGTTAGATGATATTTCTGCCATGATCTGTCGTTAATAACAAATTTACTTTATCCTTGCCACAGATATTGATATAAATCTAAAAAAATACAGCAAATAGTTGTATTTTTTCAGCAAACGGCTATGATTCACACATTTTCTTATCAACAACTCTTTAAAGGTAATTTTTATGCTCTATTTCGAATTTTTATTTCTGTTATTAATGCTCTACACGGGTAGTCGTTACGGTGGTATCGGTTTAGGTGTCGTTTCTGGTATCGGCTTGGTGATTGAAGTATTTATTTTCCGTATGCCAGTAGGCAAAGCACCGGTTGATGTGATGCTAATTATCTTAGCGGTCGTCACCTGCGCATCAATATTGGAAGCCGCTGGTGGTTTGAAATTTATGTTGCAAGTTGCCGAACGTCTTTTACGTAATAATCCTAAACGTGTCACCTTATTAGGTCCGATCGTTACTTATTTAATGACCTTTATGTTAGGAACTGGACATTCTGTTTACTCTATTATGCCAATTATCGGTGATGTCGCCTTAAAAAATAAAATTCGTCCGGAACGCCCAATGGCCGCTTCTTCCGTCGCATCCCAGTTAGCCATTACGTCTAGCCCACTATCTGCTGCTGTGGTATTTTATTTAACCCAAATCACTGGCTTACCGGGTTTTGAACACATCACGTTACTTAATATTATTAGTGTCACGGTGCCAGCGACTTTTGCGGGAACCATTGCACTTTCATTATACAGTTTACGCCGTGGAAAAGAATTAGATGATGACCCAGAATACCAACGCCGTTTGCAAGATCCCGTTTGGCGTGAACGTATTTTGAATACCACCAGTACCACCTTAAATGATGAATTACCAAAAGCAGCTAAACAATCGGTCTATCTGTTCTTATTGGCGTTAGCTGTGATTGTGGCGATTGCCATGTTGCCTGACATTCGCACCATCGGAAATAGTGAAAAAGCCATTTCAATGAATTTAATTATTCAGATGATGATGCTATGTTTCGGTGGTCTGATTCTTTTACTTACCAAAACCAATCCGCAAATCGTACCAAATGGTGTGGTATTTAAATCAGGTATGGTGGCGGCAATTGCTATTTTCGGGATTGCATGGATGAGCGATACCTACTTCCAATATGCGATGCCAGAATTTAAAGCTGCCATCACGACCATGGTAGAACAATATCCTTGGACCTTTGCTTTCGCACTGTTTGCTGTTTCCGTGGTAATTAATAGCCAAGCAGCAACCGCAGTGATGATGTTGCCAGTCGGCATTGGTCTTGGTATTCCACCTGCCTTATTAGTGGGTTTAATGCCAGCTACTTATGCTTACTTCTTTATTCCAAATTATCCGTCAGATATTGCTACGGTAAACTTTGACGTAACAGGAACGACCAAAATCGGTAAATATTATTTCAACCACAGCTTTATGCTACCAGGTTTAGTCGGCGTTGGTACTGCTTGTGTGGTTGGGGTAGCTATCGCAGAAGTCGTTATTCGATAATATTTTCAAATAAAAAAACGCTCAATATATGGTATTGAGCGTTTTCTACCATTAAAGTACTTTAATGGGTTTCATAAGCGGCTAAGGTATTAAACATCAACATGGCGACCGTCATCGGACCCACGCCACCGGGAACAGGAGTCAAAAATCCCGCTTTTTGCACCGCACTTTGTGCCACATCGCCTTTTAATTTACCATCTGCATCACGATTAATGCCAACGTCAATCACAATTGCACCTTGCTTAATCCACTCTGCTGGAATAAATTCAGGTTTCCCCACTGCAACCACCAAAATATCGGCTTGACCAACATGACTTGCAAGATCCTTGGTAAAACGGTGCGTCACTGTGACGGTACAACCTGCCAACAATAACTCCAACGCCATTGGTCGTCCCACAATGTTTGAAGCCCCCACAATCACCGCATGTTGACCGTATAAATCTACTCCCGTAGTTTCTAGCAATTTCATGACACCATAAGGCGTACAGGCTCGCAAAGTAGGAATACGCTGACATAAACGTCCAACGTTATAAGGATGAAAACCGTCCACATCCTTGCTTGGTGAAATATGCTCAATCACCTTACTGCTATCAATCTGTTTGGGTAATGGTAACTGTACTAAAATGCCATCTATAGTTGGATCTTGATTAAGTTCATCAATCAACTTTAATAATTCTGTTTCACTGGTTGTTTCAGGCAAGTCATAGGATCTTGATTGGATGCCTATTTCAGCACAACTTTTTCGCTTACTTCCCACGTAAACTTGTGAGGCGGGATTGGCTCCGACCAAAATCACCGCTAAACCGGGGGAACGTTTTCCTTGCGCTACGTAGTCTGCAATCTTTTGTGCTACATCAGATTTAATTTGCTTTGCCAGTGCAGTACCAGAAATGAGTTTTGCTGTCATAACTTTCCCTTTATTAAAATTAAGTAAACGGTTGCTATTTTGTCAGAAAAACATAAAAAAGGCGAATAAAATTGTATTTTGGAATAAATTTAAGCAATTAAACCGAAAAAGTAAAAAAATGATTGACGGAAATCTACAGCCACTTATAATACTTACCACTTCATCGGCGAGTAGCGCAGCTTGGTAGCGCAACTGGTTTGGGACCAGTGGGTCGTAGGTTCAAATCCTATCTCGCCGACCATTTCCTTTACATATCCATTTGATACGCGCCCTTAGCTCAGCTGGATAGAGCAACGCCCTTCTAAGGCGTGGGTCAAAGGTTCGAATCCTTTAGGGCGTGCCATTTACTAAAAATGTCAGACAGAAATTTCTTTATTCAACAAGAAAACATGTATATTATATAATCTTTACTATAAAGGATTTATATGTCAGTAATACTAGGTTTTCATCATATTGCCATAATTGCTTCTGATTATGCAAAATCAAAGCATTTTTACGTTAATATTCTTGGTGCTAAAATATTAGCAGAAACCTATCGTTCAGCACGAGAAAGCTATAAATTAGATTTAGCTTTTCCAGACGGTAGTCAAATAGAACTATTTTCTTTTCCTAACCCACCCGCTCGCCCTTCTACACCGGAGTCCTGTGGCTTACGCCATCTCGCTTTTAAAGTTCAAAATGTAGAAAATGCAGTGACTTATTTAACACAATTTAACGTGGAGTGTGAACCCATACGCGTTGACGAACTGACACAAAAACGTTTTACTTTTTTTCGAGATCCTGATAACTTGCCCCTAGAATTTTATGAAATAAACAAACATTTATGTTGATTCTAAACAACAGAAAGGAAATTATTACTCATGAAGTACGCCATTGTTATATTATTGAGCTTAACAAGTCTAAATATTTTTGCAGAGTCAGTTTCTATCCATTTTTCTGAAAATAATACCGCTATGATAAAAACAACCCCGGTACCTGAACAAATTTATGTGAGTAACGGTAATTTACAAAAATTCGATTTGCAAGATCTAAAAGATGTTAATGAATTAGCCCAAAGTATTGAACTTGAAGTATTTACGATTAACGAAAACAGAAAAATACATACTATTTTTGAACATGGTGGCGGAATTTGTTATGGTTATTTGGATGATGGTGTAGAAATTACGGATTCGGCAACTTACTATATCAAAGATAGATCAAAAGAAGAATACTATGCTAATATCTCAGGTGGCATCATAAACTATGAAGGGCACCCTAAAAAACTGCAATATGCATTTGTATTTCATATTACCGATCCTAAATTATCAAAACAGTTACAAGAACAAGATGCTCACGCTGGAAGAAAAATCGCCCTACAAAACATCCGAGAACGTTCCAGTATATTATCTAATATGATTTGTCACGTAAAAAAAGGATATGAAAAATGAAAAAAATCGTCTTTATGTTAGCCTGTATTCTATTAACCGCCTGTGCTTCTCACCCAGAAGTCGGTCAACCACAAGCACCATTAGATATGGCATCAGTCAATGCTTATAACACGAAAGTTTATCATGGTGATACGGTTCCGGCGAGCCAAAAAGTTAAACAGGCTCCCGTTAATATGCCATTAAATGCCAGTGATTCGCAACCCAAAACCACGACAAAAACCACAACACCAGTCGTTTTAATGCCATCTATTGGCTACCATTATGGACGCTATCGTTGGTAAATAACCGTAAATAAAAAGTGTTGCAAAAATAATAAATTTTTGCAACACTCTCATCACTATGCCTTATATTATTCAGCGCAAGTTTAATCTGGTCGTGGCATACAATGGAGATTATCTCCAACCTCCTCCTAACGCCTTATACAATTCAACCCAATTTTGAGCTTGAGCCAGTTGCGATTGTACAACTGCTTCTTGGTTATTTAACGCCGTTACTCTGGCACGAATGGCAACATCTAAGGTCTTATTGCCGTGTTGGAATAAGGTCTGTGCATCTTGCGCCTGTTTGTTAGCAAGGTTTACTGATTTTTGATTTAATGCCGTTTGATTTTTCAACGCTGCACTCATTTGATAAGCGTTGTCCACTTCTTTTAGTGCTGTTAATAAGGTTTGGTCATATTGGATCACCGCTGATTTTAAACGTGCGTCTGCGGCATCAATATTGGCTTCTAAACGTCCATTGGTGAAAATCGGCAGTTGTACACCTGCACTGACCATACCTAATATACCCGATACTTTGGACAGATCGTTATCAAGCTTGACGTAACCACCGTCGCCCATAAAGCTGATGTTAAATCTCGGGTAGAGATCGGCTTTGGCACTTGCCAGTTTAGCAGCGTAGGCATCTACATTATGTTGGGCAGTGCGTAAGTCAGGACGGTTACTGATCACATCGCTTGGCATTACGCCATTCGGTACGGCAGGAATACGGGCAAGTGGATTGCCTGACTTGACAATACGGAAACCTTGTGGCGTTTCGCCCGTTAACACCGCAATATTACGTTGTGCTTGGTCGGCTTGTGCTTTGAGTGTTGTCAGACGTGCTTGTTGAGCCGTAATTTGAGTGGAAATTTCCGTGACTTCATAAGCCGTTGCACCGCCCGTGTTAAAGCGTCCTTTCACATAGTTTTCCAGTGATTGTAATTCTTTGATCGCTTGGTTGATTAAGTTTGCTTGGCGATCCAACGCGTAGATTTGAAAGTAGTTATTCGCAATTTCGCTTGCCACGAGCATCTGTGCCGCATAAAACTGTTCTTGTTGAGCCAGCGTCAGGCTACGAGCAGCATCAGCATCTGATTTTTTCTTACCGAAGAAGTCCAGTTCCCATGATGCGGACACCCCACCATAGATATTGCCAGAAGCTGACGTATCCGCTGATGAATTACCTATTTTCATACGATTTACACCACCTCCAGTGGAAGCATTACCGCTGACGTTTATGCCTTTGTCAGCTTCCGCGTAGTCATAGTTTGCTCTGGCTTCGTTTAAGCGGGCTTGCGCAAGGGCAATATCAAGATTCCGGCTTAAACCTTTTTCGATTAAACGGGAGAGTTCAGGGTCATTCCAGTTTTGCCACCATTGTTTAATTTCCATTTGACTTTGACCGGCTTTCACCTGATCAAATTGTACAGGCGTGTTTACCGAGCTTGCCTGTTCGGCATCAACAGTTGCATTGCAAGCAGTGAGAATTGCCACAAAACCTGCAATCATTGAGAGTTTGAAAGTGCGGTGTAAAATTTGCATTTTTATATATTCCTTTCAGTATAGGTACGTAATAAACGCACCGTGATAATATTTATTTTTAAGATAGTGCGTTTACACGCAGTCCATGATTAACCTTGTTTCGATAACATTGATTTAAATTGTGCCAATGCCACCCCTAAGAATACAGCGCCTAAAGCTGCCATTTTAAGCAAATGTGGCCATACAATATCAATCCCTGAACCGCGGAATAGCACATCTTGACCATAAGCCACTAAAATGGTGAGTGGTGAAAATTGAGTGAGCTGTTGAGCCAGTTCAGGCATATTTTCCACTGGAGATTGGGCCCCCGAAAGCATATTCATAATTAAATAAATCGGAAGACAAAGCAAACCAAATTGTGGCATTGTCGGAGCAAATACAGCCAGCATAATACCTAAAGATGCAATGGAAAATAAAAATACCAGCACGCCCACACCAAATAGTGCAATTTGTCCAGTTGGAATGGGTGCCCCTAAAGCACCGACGGTAATAAAACGTATGGATAGCATTGAAATCACTAATAACACTAAACCGTTAGCAAACACTTTTGCCATGGCGATTTCACTTGAACCGATTGGCATCACCAGCAAGTGTTCTAACGTACCGCGTTCTTTTTCACGGATAATCGCCGATCCCACTAACATTAACGCTAATAAGGCAAGATTAGTCATATTTTGAGTTGTCGCCATAAACCATTTTGAACTATGGTTTGGGTTATATAGCACGTTATTGACCACTTTAATGGGCGCAGCTATATTTCCGATATTACCCATAAATTCATTCACTTCTTGAGTAAAAATCTGGCTAATATAGCCTGAACCGATACCTGCTTGGGTAACGGCGGTAGCATCCACTAATACTTGTACCTGCGGATTATCACCTTTGAGCATATCCCTTTCATAATTCGGTGGAAACTCTGCCACGAAAGTGTAATTACCAAGATCCATTTCTCGGTCAATCTCTTTCGGGCTAACTTCCTGTACCTTTTTGAAATAAGGCATAATTAAAGCATCTCGCATGCGATGCGAAAGGGTTGATTGGTCGTAATCAATAATCGCCACCGAACCATTTTTCACATCAGTCATCCCCATATTGGATATCAAGAAAATTGCCACCGAGAACATATAAATGGTAAGAATGATCATCACAATATCACTGAACAGGCTTTTGAGTTCTTTAAACATGAGATAACCCACATTTTTTAACCAACGTAACATTTATTTCTCCTGTTTTTTCAAACTTAATGTGGCAATGGTGATATAGGCTACATAAATCACACTTAAGGCAATATAGCTGTTGGTGAAATCGGCAAAGCCCAAACCTTTAGTGAAGCCACCCAGGCTGATTTGCTGGAACCACGAACCGGCGAAAATCTTCGATACAATCAAGGTGTTACCGTCTAAACGTGAAGTTGGGAACATCATACCTGAGAAGTTCATAGTCGGCACGATTGCAATAATCGCTGCGGAAAAGATGGCGGCGACTTGAGATTTTGTGATACTGGAGACCACCAGACCAAAGCCTGTAGAGGTAATAACGCCTAAGAAACAACCCAAGAACATTGCCCACATCGAACCTTTAATCGGTACATTAAAGATAAATATCGCCGTGGCAACCATCAGTAAGTAACTGGCGAAAGCAATCACCACATAAGGAATTTGCTTACCAAATAAGAATTGGAACTTGGTTGCTGGCGAACCATATAAGTTCATAATCGTCCCCATTTCTTTTTCACGCACCACGCTTAATGCCGTCATCATTGGCGGAATCATCATCATGGCAAGCATAATAATACCCGGAGTCATGGCAAAAATACTCTTAAAGTCTTGGTTATACATCATACGTATTTCTGCTACGGAATGACTGTTTATGGTTGCACCGTCTTCAATCATCAATTCACGATTAAATTGATTCACCACTCCCGCCGCCGAACTTACCAAGTTCTCTGCCGTTGATGGATAAGCGCCGTCTATAATTAGGCTCACTTCGGGAGATTGCCCTCTCAGCAATTTCTCACCAAAACCGTCCGGAATTTCAATCACTAACTTAGCAATCTGTCTTTGAATGGTAGGATTAATTTCGTGTGTTTCATGAATATCTTTATTTTGCCGAATAAAATAACTTGAACCCTCAAAGGTTTCAATCAACTTACGAGAAAGTTGAGTATTATCTCTATCCAACACGGTGAATTGAGTCGGGTTAATATCAAAAGAAATACTACTTGCCATGGATAACAAGATCACTACCGGACCAAATAAAGCAAAGAACATACGGATATGATCCCGGCTTAATTCTTTCATTTCACGGCTGGCGAAAGTCCAAATAATATTAAACCAATTTAACAACGGATTCGCTTGCGTATTGGCAGATTTTGCCTTATTTTGCACCGCAGTTTGCATTTCATTTTCACTACTTGGTGCAGTAATATCATCTGCTTGTTCTTCCAAATAACGAATAAAGGCTTCTTCAAGGGTATCGCAACCTTTTTCTGTGCGCAATTCTTCAGGCGTACCCACGGCTAATACCTGACCAGCATGCATTAACGAGATACGATCGCAGCGAGCTGCTTCGTTCATAAAGTGGGTAGTAACGAAAATGGTAATACGATCATCACGGGACAATTTGATTAAATATTCCCAAAACATATCACGTGCCGCAGGGTCAACACCCGATGTCGGTTCGTCCAAAATTAATACTTCAGGCTTATGCAAACAGGCGGCTGCCAACTGCAAACGCTGACGAATACCAAGCGGTAATTCGCTTGGGCGTACATCGGCAAGATGGTATAAATCGAACTGTTTCATCGCATTATCAGTATATTCACGCCACTGCGCTTTCGGAATTTGGAACAATTTGGCGTGTAAATCTAAGTTTTCACGTACCGTCATCTCTTCATACATGGAAAAAGATTGGGTCATATAACCCACTTTCTTACGTGTGTTAATATCGTTCGCATCAATGGACTGACCAAGCAAAGTCGCTGTACCTGAAGTCGGTTCAAGCAATCCTGTTAACATTTTCATGGTGGTAGATTTACCACAACCATTCGAACCTAAGAAACCGAAGATTTCACCTTTTGGAATAGTAAAACTGACATCATTTACCGAAGTAAAATCACCAAATTTCTTCGTTAGATTATGTGCTTCAATAGCAGGTTCTTCATTTTCATAAATTTTGAGTTCTGGAATATGAAGTCCATCTACCGCACCCCGTTTTTCTTCTGGAAGTGTCTTTATATAGGCTTCTTCGAGGTTCTTACTCTGAGTATCTGCAATCAATTGCTTAGTCGGACAATCGGCAATAATCTTGCCATCATCCATTGCTAACACATACTCAAAGTTCTCCGCTTCATCAATATAAGCGGTTGCCACAATTACCGTCATCCCCGGATTTTCTTGACGCAGATTGTTCACCAACTGCCAAAATTGACGGCGGGAAAGAGGATCCACCCCTGTGGTAGGTTCATCCAAAATCAATAAATCAGGATCATGCACCAAAGCACAACAAAGACTAAGTTTTTGTTTCATTCCGCCCGACAATTTACCCGCCGGACGATCCGCAAACGGTGAAAGACCTGTTGCTTTTAGTAAACGTGCAATTCTCGCTTTACGTTCTTTAGCAGTTAAACCGAACATTTTAGCGTGGAATTCTACGTTGTCATAAATAGAAAGAGTAAGATAAAGGTTTTTACCTAACCCCTGTGGCATAAAAGCGATTTTATGCGTGAGTTCTTCACGGCTTTTTTTATCCGCAATATTTTTGTCAAACACCAACACCTCGCCTTTTTGCAGAATTTTCGCTCCTGCAATTACCGACAGCATGGTGGATTTCCCTACACCATCAGGACCAATCAGCCCCACGGTTCTACCCCGCGGAATTTCAAGGTTTACACCGTTTACCGCCAGAGTAGGCGATTTGACTTTGCCGTATTGGTGATACAGGTCGCTTACTTTAACTGCGAGTTCCGTCATCATTATTCACCTTTGTTATTCAGGTAATTTAACTGACAAGCTATCCGTCCAGTTAGATTGCGCATCATATTTCACATATCCCATAGCTGTCATACCGCCTTTAAGTAGGCTTGCATACTTAGCCGCTACATCCACCGGAACCTGTAATTTTACTTTAAAGACTAATTTAGCACGTTCTTCTTCCGTCTCTACCGATTTCGGTGTGAATTGTGCATCTGCCGCGACATAAGTAATCGTCGCAGGGAATACATAATCTGTACCATCAACTTTAATCCGGGCTTCATCACCGATTCTGACAAGGTTTGACTGATAAGAAGGCAGAAACACATTCATATAGACATCTGAAAGATCTAAAATGCTGACTACTTTACCACCAACGCCTAACACATTACCCGGCTCTGCGATTTTGTATTCAACCCGCCCGTTGAGAGGTGATTTAATCATCATATCCACATTTTGCGATGCCACTTCACGCTCTTGCGCTTTCGCTTGTTCAACAGCCGCTAATGCTGCATTCAGTTTCGCTTGTTTATTATCTACTTCAGTTTGAGCCACTAAATTGCCACGACGAAGTTTTAAAGCATTGTCTAAATCAATCTGAGCCAATACGACTTGTTGTTCTTGATAAGCAATTTGCGCCTGCGCTGCATCTACCTTGCTTTGCGACGTTGTAGATGACAGACGCGCAAGTTCTTGATCCTTAACGACATCATCGCCTTCTTTAACAAATACTTCTTCTACCCGTCCGGCATAAAGTGTTGCCACATCAAAGCGTTCTAATTCCAAACGTCCATTTACTGAAGCAATGCCATCAAGGCTGGCGCTTTTACCTTGCTGAGTATAATAATAAACACCGCCTGCAATAGCAGCAATAATGATAAGTACAAGAAATTTTTTCATTTTGTTTCCTTTTAAAATGTTTAAAAACAGATTATGGCATAATAATTTCAATACAATGAATATGCAACCGATAATAAACAATAAAAAGTTGGTTAATAATACAAAAAAATAAAATAAGTTGATTAAAACAACAAAACAATTAAAATAGTTGATTATTTTATAGGGTATTTTGCGATAAACCGTAGAGCAAGTTTAGGGATATTTTATGATTGAAAAAAAAGAAGATCGACGCATCACAAGAACTAGAGAACTTTTACACCGCACTTTTTTGGAATTACTTGCGGAAAAGGAATATGAAGATTTTACCGTACAAGAAATTATTGATAGAGCAAATGTTAATCGTACCACTTTCTACAAACACTATCTAAATAAAGAAGCCCTAGCAGTGCAGATTGCAGAGAAATTCAAGCAAGACGTTGTGTTACCACTCTTGCAACAACGTTTTAACCAACCCTTTGATGATTTTGCCCAATTGATTTCTCCAATTTATCAGAAAAATCAAACCACTATAGCCACTATGCTAAAAATCAATACGCGTCATTTTAATTTAAAACAGGATATTCAAAACCGCTTTAAAGATAAATTTATTGAAGTTGCTTCAAAGCAAAATCAAAGCGATAAAGATATTGATGTCCAGCTCCAAGCAGCTATTTTCTCAAATTTGGGTACGACTATATTAGAATACCTATTAACCACAAATAAACAGTTTGATCCTGTCATTTTAGTGAAAAATATTAAAGCTGGAATGGGCGTGTTTTTAAATGGAGAAAATAATTCACACAACAAATAGAAATAAAAAACTTAATTAGCTTCATATTAGATTTTAGCAATTTTTATCATAAGACTACTTTTGAATTCTCACCCAAGATTTAGTTTTAATATAGCTAACGCTTACCAGACTTATTTTGGGGCTTACTACGATTATTCGGCGGACTATTCCGTTTCACTCGTACTGGTCTTGGTAAATCTTGAATTAACGAACTCGAATCATATTGACTGACTGGAATACTATGCCCGATATATTCTTCAATGGCGGGTAAATTCATGGCATATTGCTCACACGCAAAACTAATGGAAATCCCACTTTCTCCTGCTCGCCCAGTACGTCCAATACGATGCACATAGTCTTCGCAATCATCTGGTAAATCATAGTTAAATACATGGCTGACATCCGCAATATGTAAACCACGGGCTGCCACATCTGTTGCCACTAAAATATCCAGCTCTCCATCAGTAAATTGTTTTAACAAACTTAAACGCTTTTTCTGAGCCACATCACCCGTCAATAATCCTACACGATGACCATCCGCACTCAAATACCCCCAAATATCCTCACATTTGTGTTTGGTATTGGCGAAAATAATGCAACGTTCTGGCCATTCTTCTTCTAATAAGGTTAATAATAATGCCATTTTATCCTGATTAGACGGATAAAATAATTCTTCCTTAATACGATGACCTGTTTTTTGTAATGGCTCAATTTCCACGTATTCTGGATCATTCATATCTTCAAAGGCTAACTCACGCACTTTATAAGATAAGGTCGCAGAAAACAACATGGTTAAGCGTTGCGATGAACTTGGACACTTACGCAACAAATAACGAATATCTTTAATAAAACCCAGATCGAACATACGATCCGCTTCATCTAACACCACCACTTGAATGGCATTTAAGCTAATAATGCCTTGTTTAACATAATCAATCACTCGCCCAGTCGTACCAATTAAAATATCCACGCCCTGTTCAATGGCTTTTAATTGCTTATCATAACCATCGCCACCATAGGCAAGTGTGGTCTTTAATCCTGTCGTTTTTTGCAACAATTCTGCGTCATGGGCAATCTGTACGGCTAATTCACGTGTTGGCGCAAGAATTAACGCTCTAGGTTGATTCGGGTTAGACGTCGTTGGTTTTTCTAATAAATGGTGAAACGTGGCAGTTAAAAATGCCATGGTTTTGCCTGTCCCCGTTTGGGCTTGCCCTGCCACATCTTTACCTTGCAAGGTAATTGGCAAAGATAACGCCTGAATCGGTGTGCAATATTCAAATCCTTTGCTTTGCAGTGCTTGCAATACTTGTGGGTTTAGCGGAAGATCAGCAAAACGTTGCCGAGATAGATGGTTTGTGGTCATAATCAATATCATTTTAGTAAAAATTATGGTTAGCATAGCACGATATGCAAAAATCCCCAAAAAAGCACCGCACTTTCTTGCTATTTTTCTCGTTTTTTCCGACTTTTCTCATTGAATACTAGACAATGCGATAAATTAATGCTACCTTAACAGCACCTAATGGCAACAATGTCAACTCTCAACAATTCATTTACTCAAATCTATAAACTATAAAAATTATGCATTTAACAGAACTTAAAAATACGCCGGTATCAACCTTGGTTGAACTGGGTGAAGGTCAAATGGGCTTAGAAAACCTAGCTCGTTTACGCAAACAAGACATCGTATTCGCTATTCTTAAACAACATGCCAAAAGTGGTGAAGATATTTTTGGCGGTGGTATTTTAGAAATTTTACCAGATGGCTTTGGTTTCTTACGTTCCGCTGATAGCTCTTACTTAGCCGGTCCTGATGATATTTACGTTTCCCCGAGTCAAATCCGTCGCTTTAACTTACAAACAGGGGATAAAGTCGAAGGGAAAATTCGCCCGCCAAAAGAAGGTGAACGTTATTTTGCCTTACTTAAAGTTGACCAAGTGAATGATGACAAGCCTGAAGTTTCCCGTAGTAAAATCCTGTTTGAAAACTTAACCCCATTACATGCCAATTCACGTTTACGGATGGAACGTGGTAACGGTTCAACCGAAGACCTTACCGCACGAATTTTAGATTTAGCTTCCCCCATCGGTAAAGGACAACGTGGTCTGATTGTCGCCCCACCCAAAGCGGGTAAAACGGTACTTCTACAAAATATCGCGCAAAGCATCACCCATAATTACCCAGAATGTGAATTGATCGTATTACTGATTGACGAACGCCCAGAAGAAGTGACCGAAATGCAACGTACCGTACGTGGTGAAGTGATTGCATCAACCTTTGACGAACCGGCAGCACGTCATGTTCAAGTGGCTGAAATGGTGATTGAAAAAGCCAAACGCTCGGTAGAACACAAAAAAGATGTGGTCATTTTATTAGACAGTATCACGCGTTTAGCTCGTACTTATAATACCGTTACGCCAGCCTCAGGTAAAATCTTATCTGGTGGTGTAGATGCCAATGCTTTACACCGTCCAAAACGTTTCTTTGGTGCCGCTCGTAACGTAGAAGAAGGAGGCAGCTTAACCATTATTGCCACTGCATTAGTGGATACGGGTTCAAAAATGGACGAAGTGATCTTCGAAGAATTTAAAGGAACGGGTAATATGGAACTACATCTTTCGCGTAAAATTGCCGAAAGACGTGTGTTCCCCGCTATTGATTTTAACCGTTCTGGTACACGTAAAGAAGATCTCTTAACTACCCCAGATGAACTGCAAAAAATGTGGATCTTACGTAAAATTCTGAATCCTATGGGTGAAGTCGATGCCATGGAATTCTTAATTGATAAGCTAATGGTCGCCAAAACGAACGAAGAATTTTTTGAGATTATGAAACGTTCTTAAAATATTTGCACTACACCCTGTTAATTAAAGAATTGATAGGGGTGGTTAAAAGTGTATAGACTTAACATAATACAAAGGACGCCTAGAGCGTCCTTTGTATTGATCAATTAAATCATTCAGCCTTGCTATCCCAAAACTTTAACCAAGATGGAAAACTTAAAAATGGTTCATCTGGTTTCTTCGCTTGTTGGATTTGCTTGCCTTCGTTGGCTTTCACTAAGGTTGCGGCTTGTTGTTCAAGTTGAGTTAAACCTAACTCATGATAAGCCTGTTGCATTAATGGTAAAGCTTCTAATGTTGATTGCGTATCTGGATAGGTTTTCAACATACCGGTGACGCGGTTTGCTACCGCAACCCATGCTTTACGCTCAGCATAGAATTTGGCAATTTCTAATTCGTGACGAGCTAAATGATCTTTAATATATGCCATACGTGCCAATGCATCTGGCGTATAAGGGCTATTCGGGAAATGTGTTACCAAAGTTTGGAAATTACTAAATGCCGTTTTCATTGAGGTGCTTTCTCGTGTAGCACGATCGATACCAAAGAAATCCTGCATAAAGTTATCACCCATGGACGTATTCGTTAACCCTACCATATATAACACGTAATCTGCATGTTGGCTATTCGGGAATGTATGTAAAAAACTATCCGCCGTGGTGATGGCTTTAGTGTAATCTTGGGTTTTATAAGAAGCGTAAATAATATTTAATTTTGCTTGTTCACTATATATGCTTCCGGGGAAACGTGTATCTAAAGCATCAAAATAGCGTAATGCGTCAGAATAACTGCCATCTTGAATATAAGTTTGAGCGGTACTAAATAGCTCTTGTTCAGAAGCTTGTTCCACTGCTTTATTGCTAGAACAAGCAGAAATGGCAAAAGCAGTTAATGCGATCAATGTGAGCGATTTTAATTTACGCATAGCCTAATAATCCTTTTCTATGTAAAAATGTTATCTTAAGGTACAATATCCGTCATATTCTATCTGACATTACCCAATAATTCACGGAATTTTATTTTTTATGGCACAAAATACCAAACAAATGACGCTATCGGCAGTGGTTCAGCCGCAGCAAATGGGACAACGATTAGACCAAACCTTGGCGGAATTGTTCCCTGATTATTCACGTTCACGCTTAAAAATATGGATCGAAAATAATAACGTGCACGTCAATGGCAAAGTCTTAAACGTGCCAAGAAGCAAAATGTTAGGTGGTGAACAAATTGATATTAGCGTTGAAGTAGAAGATGAAACGCATTATACACCCGAGAATTTACCGCTCAATATTGTTTATGAAGATGATGATATTTTAGTGATTAACAAACCTAAAGATGTTGTGGTTCACCCCGGAGCAGGCAATCCCAGTGGTACAGTACTTAATGCATTACTCTATCATTATCCACAAATCGCCGAAGTACCAAGGGCTGGTATTGTACACCGTTTAGATAAGGATACCACGGGTTTAATGGTGGTTGCCAAAACGATTCCCGCTCAAACGCAGTTAGTCCGTGATTTGCAAAAACGTAAAATCACGCGTGAATATGAAGCGGTAGCATTTGGCGTGATGACTAAAGGGGGCAAAGTCGATCAGCCGATGGCTCGTCATCCGACTAAACGTACGCTTATGGCAGTACATCCCATGGGTAAACCAGCGATAACCCATTATCGGATTATGGAGCATTTTCGTAACTATACTCGCTTACGCTTACGCTTAGAAACCGGTCGAACCCATCAAATTAGGGTACATATGGCACATATTGCTCACCCATTATTAGGTGACCAAACCTATGGTGGGCGACCACGTCCACCGAAAAATGCGACAGAAGCTTTTAGTGCGGTATTACGTGATTTCCAACGTCAAGCCTTGCATGCGGTAATGTTACGTTTAGAACATCCCATTACTCGGCAAATCATGCAATGGCATGCCCCATTACCCGATGATTTTGTGGCATTAATTAATGCACTAAAACAAGATTATCAATTGCATAAAGATGAATTAGATTATTAAGGCAATAACAAATATGAGTGAAAAAAACGCGAAAAAAATCACCGCACTTTCGCCTCCTTGGCAAACGCCAAGTAATGTACGAGCTTTTAGCACCACGCGGCAAGGTGGTTTTAGTGTGGCACCTTATACGAGTTTTAACTTAGGCCATCATGTGGGAGATGATCAAACTGCGGTACAAAATAACCGAATTTTATTAACTGAACAGTTAGGTTTACCACAATTTCCGTTATTTTTAAATCAAGTGCATAGCACAAAAATTATTCGCTTACCTTATCATGGCACAGATATGAATGCTGACGCTGTCTATACCGATCAGAAAAATCAAGTATGTTTAGTGATGACAGCCGATTGTTTACCTGTACTATTCACCAATACACAAGGCAATGAGGTCGCAGCAGTTCACGCTGGTTGGCGTGGATTATGTGACGGTATTTTGGAACAAACGGTCCAATGTTTTAAATCCTCTCCGCAAACTCTCAAAGTATGGTTAGGTCCAGCTATTGGTCCAACTGCCTTTCAAGTAGGGCAAGACGTTGTTGATCAATTTGTTTTACAGGATCCGCGGGCAATCGCTGCCTTTACACCTGATTCGACGACTCAAGGCAAATATTTTGCAAATCTTTACTTGCTAGCCACCCAACGTTTACATAAACTGGGTATTACACAAATTATCGGCGGTGAGCATTGTACCTACCTCGAACAAGACGATTTTTTTTCTTATCGTCGAGATGGTATAACAGGGCGAATGGCAAGTTTGATTTGGTTTGAGTAAAAAATCGTAAAATGTGGTTGAATTTTTGCGAGAAATTACCATCTAATCAAAAAATCACCGCACTTTTTAGTGCTTTATTATTCTTCGTTAAAGGATTAAATATCACAATGAATTTTATAGGTAAATTTTTAGGCTTTTTCATCGGTTATAAACTTGCCGGTCTCTTTGGTGGCATTGCTGGCGCGATTATCGGTCACTGGGCGGATAAAAAATTATATGAACTAGGTTCAGTGAGTTCATCATTTTTTGGCAAAAAACTCACTCGACAAGCCTTATTTATGCAAACAACCTTTGCGGTGATGGGACATTTAACCAAATCCAAAGGGCAAGTAACGCAAGAAGATATTCAACTTGCTACCAATTTAATGGGGCAATTACAACTTGATGAAGCCAATCGTAAGCTCGCTCAACAAGCCTTTAATCGAGGTAAAGAAGCCGACTTTCCGTTACGTCAAGTGATCCGTGAATTTCGTCTCGGTTGCGGACAACGTGCCGATCTATTACGGATGTTCCTGAGTGTACAAGTGCAAACAGCATTTGCAGATGATGAATTACACCAAAATGAAAAAGAAGTCTTACGCATTGTCGCTGAAGAATTAGGCTTATCATCTTTACAATTTGAACAAATGATTATGATGGAAATGGCGCGCCGTCAATTTTCTAGCGGTGGTTTCTATCAACAAGCCTATCAGCAATATCAACAGCAACAACGTTATCAAGGTGGTTATCAACAACAAAACAGCGGTTATCAGCGTGGCAATTACGGTTATCAATCCGGTCCAACCGTTGATGATGCTTATAAAGTGTTAGGCGTGTCTGCTACAGATGACCAACAAACTGTTAAACGTGCTTATCGCCGTTTAATGAATGAAAATCACCCAGATAAATTAGTTTCTAAAGGTTTGCCAAAAGAAATGCTTGAAATGGCAAAAGAAAAAGCCCAGCAAATTCAAGCAGCTTATGATTTAATTTGTAAATCAAAAGGCTGGAAATAAGGCTTACACTTGCGAGTTATTTTAGCCCCTATGCAAGGTGTACTGGATCCCTTAGTACGCCAATTGCTCACTGAAGTTAACGACTACGATCTCTGTATTTCCGAATTTGTGCGCGTGGTCGATCAACTTCTCCCCAACAAAGTATTTTATCGTCTGGCACCAGAGTTACATAATAACGGTCTAACCCCATCTGGTACCCCAATTCGAGTACAATTACTCGGGCAACATCCCCAATGGTTAGCAGAAAATGCGTACCGTGCCATTGAATTAGGTTCCCATGGGATTGATTTAAATTGTGGTTGCCCTTCCAAAACCGTCAATGGCAGCCATGGCGGTGCTAGTTTATTAAAAAATCCAACATTAATTTATCAAGCCACACAAGCATTACGCCAAGCGGTACCCGCTCATTTGCCTGTGAGCGTCAAAGTGCGGTTAGGTTGGGACGATATTTCACAAGCCTTTGACATTGCAGATGCGGTACAGCAAGGTGGTGCCACAGAAATCACCATTCACGGTCGAACTAAAGCCGACGGCTATCGAGCAGATCGCATTAACTGGCAAAAAATCGGGGAAATTCGTGAAACACTGAACATTCCTGTGATCGCAAATGGGGAAATCTGGCATTACCAAGACGGACAAAACTGTTTACACATAACTGGTTGCCAAGGACTAATGCTCGGTCGTGGTGCGTTGCATATTCCAAATCTGAGTTTAGTGTTAAAACAGAATCAAGCAAAATTAGCTTGGTCAACAGTTACGCTTATTCTGCAAAAATATGCTCAGATGGAAAATATCCATGATACTGGTTTTTACCACGTTGCTCGGATTAAACAGTGGTTGCAATATTTAAAAAAGGAATATTCTGAAGCCACTGACGTTTTTGAGTTAATCAAAACATGTCAAACTGCAGAAGAATTACGCGAAAAATTGATTAACTCTCAAACAAATTATCATCGGCTCGTTTAAAGAACCATCAAATAATAGCAAAAGACTGAACAAAAGTTTATAATGACAGCCTTATTGTGAACACAATATAACGCCTTAGTTATTGTATAATTAAGGTTATTTCTACTTTTAAAAGGATTATTTTTAATGAACAAAGTTACTAAAATCAGTGCCATATCATTATTTGCTTTATTCTTAACGGCTTGCGATAAACCAGCAGAAAAGGCACCAGCTCCAGCACAAAATACCCAAACTGCTCAACCACAAAATGCTCAACCTAATCAAGTGACATTAAATGTGAATGAACAGAATATTGATGATGTGAAAAAATTCTTAAATTGGGATGCTCAACAGATTGAAATCTTAAATGCCCCACAAGATGAGCTAAGAATAGCGACTGAGAACAAAGATACGGCTAAAATTCAAGCTGCATTACAACAACTTACTGAAAAAGCGAACCAAGTATTAGCCGATGCAGATAAACTGGATATTAAAGATCCAACCGTTAATTTATTGAAAGATAAAGCAAAAGAAAATTTAGTATTATCTATTAATTTTGTGAATGAATCTTTTGGTTATGTGGTTCAAGGTAAACAACCAAGTGAAGAAGATAAACAAAAATTAAATGCCACATATCAAAGAGTAGCGGCTTCTTCTCAAGAATTACAACAAATCCGTGAAAAATTGCATCAAATCATTGCGCCCAAACCCGCACAAGAGCAACCGAAACAAGAACAACCTACTACCAAATAGTGGTAAAGTTGAATAGGAAAAGTCAGGAATATCCTGACTTTTTTATTGATGTCCAAATAATTCTATTGAATTTTGCCAAACTGTGTACTGAATAAGGTCGGGACTTTCTTTTCTCAAGGAACATAAATGTTCAAATACTTGCCTGATTCGCTCCGGTCGATTTGGTTGACCTTGCAAGCCATACACTGGCATATCCGGTGAATCGGTTTCTAATACCAAACTATCCAGCGGCAATTTTGCAATAGTTTGACGTGTTTTATTGGCTCGCTGATAAGTAATGGTCCCCCCTACGCCTATTTTATAACCCAAATCCACAAAGCGTTTGGCTTGTACATAACTCCCTGAAAAGCCATGAATCACTCCGCACTTTTTCAGCTGAATCCGTTTTAAAAAAGGATATAGTTGATCGTGGGATTGGCGACTATGCAAATTTACTGGTAAATCATATTGTTTGGCTAATTGCAATTGAGCATCTAAAAAATCACCTTGTTTTTGCCACAACTCATCGGTTAATAATGCTGGAATAGCTCGTTCTAATCCAATTTCAGCTACGGCAGTTAAATTTGCTATACGGTTGATTAAGTGTTGATTTAATTGTGCTAAATCTTGCTGAGTATGCTGTTGAATATACAACGGATGTAATCCCAATCCATAATAAAGCTGATCAGGATAAAGTGCGGTGATTTTTTCGATAATTGCAAAATTCTGTTGTGATACTGCAACCATTAATATTTTCTGTACCCCCATATTCATCGCATTTTGCACCAACTGATCAATAGACTCGCCAGTATCTTGTTGCAAATAATCTAAATGAGTGTGGGTATCAAAAAACATATTTTATCTATTTTGCCTACCCCGCACTTACGTACGGGGTTATACAAATCATGCCCCTCTGGGGCGATAATCCACATAAAATGCGGAGCATCGTTACCATGCTTAACCTAGTACGTCAGTGCTAGGCGGAAACTGTCACCGACGTAATCACCACATCTTCTTTCGGTACATCTTGGTGAAAACCTGCGTTACCAGTTTTAACCCCTTTGATTTTATCAACCACATCCATGCCATCCACTACTTCGCCAAATACCGCATAGCCCCATTCTTGTACCACTTCTTTACCAAACATTTCTTTTGAACGATAATCCAAAAAAGTATTATCCGCCACGTTAATAAAAAATTGTGCAGTGGCAGAATGCGGATCACTAGTGCGAGCCATGGCTAATGTGCCACGTTTATTGCTTAAACGGTTGTTGGCTTCATTTTTAATCGGTGCATTAGTAGCTTTTTCACGTAAACCGCTTTCCATGCCACCACCTTGAATCATAAATCCGTCAATAACACGGTGGAAAATTGTGTTATCATAGAACCCGGATTGACAGTAATCTTCAAAGTTTTTGGCAGTCAATGGTGCTTTTTCAAAATTTAATTCAATTTTGATGTCGCCAAAATTAGTATGTAATGTAATCATGGTGTTTTCCTTATAAAAATAACTAAGATTTTAGCTTGGCATTATTCCACAAAAGCCGGTTTAATGCTATGTTTAACCTAAAATATCAGCACTGGAATTTAATATGTTAAAAATTTTCAATACCCTAACCAGAGAAAAAGAACCTTTTAAACCGATCAATCCGAATCAAATTGGAATGTATGTTTGTGGCGTAACAGTTTACGATCTCTGTCATTTTGGTCACGGTCGGACTTTTGTCTCTTTTGATGTCATTGTACGTTATTTACGTTATCTCGGTTATAACTTACGTTATGTACGTAATATTACTGACGTGGACGATAAAATAATTAAGCGTGCTTTAGAAAATAACGAAAGCTGCGATCAATTAGTCGATCGTATGATTAAACAAATGCACCAAGATTTTGATGCTTTAAATATTCTGCGTCCAGATGTAGAACCTCGTGCCACGCAACATATCCATGAAATTATTGAGATGGTACAACGTTTGATGGCTCGCAAACATGCTTATGTTGCGGAAGATGGCGATGTGATGTTTGATGTAGAAAGTTATCAAGATTACGGTCGTTTATCTCGCCAAAATTTGGAACAATTACAGGCAGGTGCAAGGGTTGAAATTAAATCCGTGAAACGCAATCCGATGGATTTTGTATTATGGAAAATGTCCAAACCAAACGAACCGAGTTGGGATAGTCCATGGGGTAAAGGCCGCCCCGGCTGGCATATTGAATGTTCTGCAATGAACAGTAAAGAATTAGGTCATCATTTTGATATTCACGGTGGTGGTTCTGATTTAATGTTTCCACATCACGAAAACGAAATTGCACAATCTTGCTGTGCACATGATGGCGATTATGTTAACTACTGGTTACATACTGGTATGTTAACGATCAATGAAGAAAAAATGTCGAAATCTCTCAATAATTTCTTCACCATTCGAGATATTTTAAGCAAATACGACAGCGAAAGTGTACGTTATTTCTTCTTAACCGCACAATATCGTAGCCTATTAGATTATAGCGAAGAAAATATCAGCTTGGCTCGTAAAGCGTTGGAACGTCTTTATACGGCATTGCGTGGTTGTGATGCTAATATTGAGATTGATGCGGAAGATCAATATGTCGCCACATTCAAACAAGCCATGAATGACGATTTTAATACCCCAGGGGCATTAGCGGTATTATTTGAGATTGCTCGTGAAATCAATAGATTAAAAACCGAAGATAGCACTAAAGCGAATCAACTTGCCGCTCGTTTGAAACAACTCGCAGGCATATTAGGACTATTACAACAAGATGCTGAAGCTTTTTTACAAGGTGATAACGCTGACGATGAAGTGGCAAAAATCGAAGCCTTAATCAAACAACGTAATGATGCTCGTGCCGTAAAAGATTGGACAACCGCAGATGACGCTCGAAATCAATTAACTGCGATGGGAGTTGTACTGGAAGACAGTGCCAGTGGTACAACGTGGCGAAAAGCATAAGAACTTATGTTAGCGAACAATGTCAAAATAGAATCTTAACAATATGGTATAAGGAATAGACCAAAACGGTACTTGTACCATAACACAAAATAACGATAATTGACTTGTTCTATTACATTTTTAGTTGGAGAAAAAAATGAAATTATCAAAAATTAGCACCGCACTTTTAGCTGGCGGTTTAGCCACTCAAGTATTTGCTGCCCCCCCGATGAATAAAAATCCTTTGGCAGAGTTACCTTATGCAAACAAAACCGAAAACGGTTATAGCCTTGAATTTAACGATAAAAATTACAGTACTGCAAGCGCTGAGCTGAACGGAAAAACCATTACTTACCGTGCTTTTGAAAAAATTGTTTATGTCAGCAATCCTGTTGAAGCTGAATATCAAACCTTAAATTTCTATGTGCCAGAAGACTATTATCAAGGCAAAGAAATCAACGGTTATAACGCCAAAACTGCCCCAATCTTTTTACCCAATGCCATCGGTGGTTATATGCCTGCGATGGCTGCTGTGGCTAGTCAAGCAGGACATGATGGAAAAACTAATACCATTTTACAAGCCCTTGAACGTGGTTATGTAGTCGCTAGCGTTGGTGCTCGTGGGCGTACCTTAAAACAAGGCGATACTTATACCGGTAAAGCTCCTGCGGTTATCTTAGATTTAAAAGCAGCGGTACGTTATTTACATGCAAATGATGACAAAATGGTGGGGGATGCCAACAAAATTATTTCTAATGGTACCAGCGCGGGAGGTGCCATGTCAGCATTACTTGGTGCCAGTGGTGACAGTGCAGATTACACAAAATTGTTAGACGAAATGGGAGCGGTCAACGCCAGTGATGCAATTTTCGCAGTTTCCGCTTACTGCCCGATTACTAATCTTGAACATGCAGATGCAGCTTACGAATGGGAATTTAGCGGTTTGCATCATTATAGTCGTATGGATATGAGTCGCTTAAATGCCAAAACCTTTAACGACCGTTCTATGAAGCAAGCCACGATTGAAGGTGAACTTAGTGCAGATGAAATTAAAATTTCCAATGATTTAAAAGACCAATTCCCTGATTATTTGAATAGTTTGCAGTTAAAAGATGAAAAAGGTAATGCTTTAACTTTAGATAAAAACGGAAACGGTTCTTTCCGTACTTACGTGGAAAATGCGTTAGTGCTATCGGCTAACCAAACATTAAATGGTTTGAATGCCGATGAGAAAAAAGCCTTTGTAGAAAAATATAAAGGATTAAGCTACGCAAATGGCATCGTAAGTGCGGTAAATTTAACAGAATTTGTCACCAACAAAGCTCGCATGAAATCACCACCCGCTTTTGATGCTTTAGATTTAAGTTCAGGCGAAAATGACGAATTCGGTACCACTACCATTCAAGCTTTACATTTCACCCCGTACAGCCTAAAAAACAGTACCGCAAATGGTGGTATGGCAGATGCAGAAAACATTAAATTACTCAATGCGATGAATTATACTGATAATAGCAAAGCTGCTCAACACTGGCGTATTCGTGTAGGATCAGAAGATTATGATACTTCTCACGCTATTTCAGCGATGCTAGCGGTGAAACTCCAAATGTCAGGTAAAAATGTGGATTATGCTTTACCTTGGGGAGTGGGTCATGCTGGTGATTATGATCTAGATGAATTATTTAATTGGGTGGATAAAATTGCTAGATAATTTTGTTAGTACGATACTTAATCATCACAAAATATATTTCAACAACTATCCGTAGGTGGCTGCTAAAGACTTTTTGGCAGATTTAACCGTAATGATCGTTTTAACACACAGCCGCCCGTAGGCGGCTGCTATCTACACGTTCGCCAAAGGCGAAAAAACCGTTGTTTCAACACACAGCCGCCCGTAGGCGGCTGCTTATCAGCACAATAATAGGCTATCAAAAAGTAGTCGTTTCAACACACAGCCGCCCGTAGGCGGCTGCAGCCTAACTTGTTGTTGATTTTGTGATAATTTTTGTTTCAACACACAGCCGCCCGTAGGCGGCTGCTTAATACTGTACGTTTATACCCTACCATACAGCAGTTTCAACACACAGCCGCCCGTAGGCGGCTGCATCAAAAAAGCCTTTCAGATTGGGCTTTAAATCAGTTTCAACACACAGCCGCCCGTAGGCGGCTGCCTATTGGCTTTTTTATAATGATAGCCGTTTACACGTTTCAACACACAGCCGCCCGTAGGCGGCTGCAGTACTGTAACATTTTTAGAAAAAATTAAAAAACGTTTCAACACACAGCCGCCCGTAGGCGGCTGCTGTAAGTTTCATAATGTTTCTCCTGTTGGATTTAGTTTCAACACACAGCCGCCCGTAGGCGGCTGCCTAACCACAACCTACAATTTTTTTATTGTAGGCGTTTCAACACACAGCCGCCCGTAGGCGGCTGCGCACCAAAACCGCCCACAAAAGCAGAACAGGAAGTTTCAACACACAGCCGCCCGTAGGCGGCTGCAGTAGATTACGGCACTACTTACAAGGTATTGGCAGTTTCAACACACAGCCGCCCGTAGGCGGCTGCTTGATTTTATTAATGAAAAAGCAATAGTGATTAGTTTCAACACACAGCCGCCCGTAGGCGGCTGCTCTTTTGTCTTCGATCATAGTAACAAGCGGGGCTAGTTTCAACACACAGCCGCCCGTAGGCGGCTGCCTGTAGGGTTGGTAGGGTTAAGGGCAGAAAATGCGTTTCAACACACAGCCGCCCGTAGGCGGCTGCCTTAAGTCTATCTCAAATTGTTTGGCTACATGCTACGTTTCAACACACAGCCGCCCGTAGGCGGCTGCAACAAGCCTTTTAAAATTGTGCAAAATGCAAATGTTTCAACACACAGCCGCCCGTAGGCGGCTGCGTAGGCAAAACGCATAATTAATCGCTTATTTTGCATGTTTCAACACACAGCCGCCCGTAGGCGGCTGCTCCCTCTTTGGGAACCCTTGCTGCACAAGGCCTTCACAGCACTGATTCGCTAACCGCTCCCAATGAGAGTATAAAATAAGTATAGCATAGTTTTTCACTACATCATACTATCTAATTTCCTGATTTTTAAAGAACAAACCAAATCGCCAACCTCCCACTGTTTTGATGAGAACCACGGGTTGGCGATCACACAATCAGCGTATCCTTAAAAATATCTACTGCCGCTTTGGCTCCGTGGTGTTCCACCTTGTGCCGCCATTTGCTGCCGAGATGGTAGAACCGCAGACTGTCGCATTCGGGGTCATACGTATCCAGCAGTTTCGCTTTTAATACCACCCACTGATCAGGCGTAACATCGCATTCAAACACCGAATATTGCGCCCGCACGCCGTAATCCAAGCAATGTTTGGCAATACGGCGCAAACGGCGCTCCCCGCCCGCCGTTTCAAAAGACACATCATAAGTAATCAACATCAGCATAAATCGCCCTCTCCCAAAACACGCAAAAATCCGACCGCACTTTGCAGCACTTAACGCATCAAAAACGGCGGATATTCCGCCAAATCGCCGCGCAAATGGCGGGCAAGCAGCATCGCCTGAATATACGGCAGCAGCCCGATTTCCACCTCTTCCTGCAAAAACGGATGCACAATCTTCTCCTGCTTTTTCGCTTGCAGACTTTGAAACAACAGCTTGCGCGCCTCGGCTTTCAGCGTTACCGCACCGCTGCTCTCGCTAACAAAATCCTGCGGCTTAATCTGCCCGCGATTAATCAGGCTCAACGCCAGCCTGTCCGCCCACCACGCACGGAACTCCTCCAAAATATCCTGTGCCAAACTATCGCGTCCCGGGCGGTCGGCATGCAAAAAACCCGCCTGCGGATCCAAGCCCACCCCTTGCAGCGCACCGCTGATGTCCCTGCCCAAAATACTGTATAAAAAAGAAAGCAGTGCATTCACCCCGTCACGCGGCGGACGGCGGTTGCGTCCGTCAAAGGCAAAACCGCTTTTCTCCGCAATCAAGTGTTGAAACACACTGAAATAACGTGCTGCCGCCTCGCCCTCAATCCCGCGTACCCGCTCCAAATCCTGCGCATGTTTCAACTGCTGCAAACCGCTGTTCAAACCGACAACCGCCGCCTGCACCGCCGAATTCTCGCCGTAATTGCGCAAATACCGCTGCAACACCCGCTTACTCGCCTGAATCTTCGCCGCAATAATATGTCGCGCAATCGGCACGGGATTGGTTTCCGACAGCCGATACTGTGCCCTCCGCAGCAAAATATTCCCGCTCTGCCGCCCCTGCAACCGTCCCAAATAACGCCCCTGCTCGGTAAAAAACGCCAGATTGACATTATTCTCGCCGCAAAACCCCATCAAAAACGGCGACACCAGCACATTGCCGAAACAAAAAATATGCCCGATGGAATGCACCGGCAACTGCGCCACTTTTTTACGCTCCTGCTCCACCACCAAGGTTTCGCGTTCTTTATGAAGGTAAGTGCCTTGGGTGGTGATGTATAGGGTGTTTTGTAGTTTTCTCATTGGTTAAAAACTCTTGGAATTTTGACCGCACTTTTACCCTAATAATCAAAAATATCAACTTCATCATTAGAAATAACACTATCTAACTTATCAAATTCATCTTGTTGAAAAATAGGTGTTTTATCCAAAATATTAAGCATATTTTTTCCTTTTATCCATCCATTATTCCATAAAGAAATTTTCTGTAAATTACACATTTTTTCAGAAAAACTATAACTATCTAAATCCGCTTTCAACATACGTTGCAACCAGATTTGGGTAAACCCTGAATTAGGCATTCTGCTTAATTTTTGATGAACAAGTACAGCAATAGGCTTATGATCATCCAATCTACATAATAATTTACTAATAATAGCACAACACACAGGAATAGCCTTTGGATTGCAATATGCAATATCAGAAACAATGCTAATAAGCTGTTCTATACTATGTATTTCCTTAATTTTTTCTAATTTCTTATCAAATTTGTTAAGTGCTGTATTTAAACTGCCCGAATTAGGAAAATTGATACCATGCTGTCTAATAAGTAAAAGTTGTTTTTGCAAACTATTTCTATAATTTTGCGGAATAGAGAGCCAAGCTAATTTATCTTTCTTGACTGATTGAGTAATCACATCTTGACTACCTCTTGTTTTACTTGCGTTAAGCTTAAAACCAAATAGCATCATTATTTCAGATAGGCATTTTAAAATTTTTTCACCATCATTAGGATTTCTAACAAAAACCCTATAATCATCACGATAACGCAAAATTCTATATTCGGTTATTTTGTGTTTTTTAAGCCCAGTACTCAAAATTCGGTCAATATATCCAAGCACGATTTCAGCAATAAAATCCATTAGAATCGAACCTTGTGGAATACCATTTGTTTGTTGGTTTTGTGCATTTTGAATACTCTTATCTATCACATTTCCCAAAAGATTTAGATCATTTCTTTTGTCTTTTGCTTTTTTCTTACCTTCTATTGCCCAAGCAATCGCATGAGTATAAATTGAACCATAGCAATCTGCCACATCTGTATCAAAAATATAATCGTATTCCAATGAAAGTAAAATAGACTGTTGCTCAACCTGTTCCCACCAATTAGAAATTTGCTGTGCTTTATCAGATTGTTTATTTTCCGATTGCACAGGAATGCTTAAACATTTTATTTTTTCATTACATTGGAACTTTTTAAATCGAGCCTGTAACTTTTTCCAGTTATCTTTTTCCGTTATCTCATGTACTAATGCAACATAAACTAATGGGTGAATAATTTGCAGTGGTCTCCATGAGAGCTTTCCATCTTTGTTGGCATAGATTAAATAATTAACATCATCAAGATTTGACATAATGTCTGTTTTTCTATTTTTTTCTTTAAAATATTGAATACTCTTGTTAGCTAATTCTTTTGATATTTTTTCTAAAATTTCTGAAAATGAGAAATATTTGGGTAAATCAATGTTGCAATAACTTTCATGTTTCAAGAAAAATTTTCTTGCATCATTGCAATCTAACTCCAAGATAGTTGTTCTGTTCATTCTTTCTTCTCTATATTCTTTATTCAGCTTGTTAAAAAGTATCCCCAAACAACCCCACCACATACCTTTTCGATCTATCCCTTTCCAACAGCTTAGGCTGGCACAAATCCAGCAGTGAACAGGCTTTGCAGCGTTTATCGTAGATGGGTGGTGGGGTGGTGCCGTTTTGCAGCAGTTCGCGTACGGCAGCGATGATGTCCAGCGTTTGTTGTCTGATGCCGTCTGAAAACACGATCGACACGCGGTGGCGGGTTTGCCCGTACCACAATGCACCCTCCATTACCGCCTGTCCGGTCATTTCCTCCAAACACAAGGCTTGGGCGCAAAGCTGGATTTCGTCAAACGGCTCGGTTTTAGGTTTGCCACGTTTGTATTCCACAGGTTTCAGACTGCCTGAAGCCAAATCATGCTCCACCATATCCAATACGCCCGATACCCCCAATTTTTCCGCCGACACATGCACGCTGCGTTCAAAACGCACACCCTTGCGCGTTTCCGGCTCGCCCGCATCCACCCGCTCGTGCAACACCCGCCCCTGTGCAGTCAAAATGTTCTCCGCCCACGCCTGTTCGTTGTGAATCAACGCACATTGACGCGGGCAGAAAGCGTAGTGTTGCAGAGCGGAAAGCTGTACGATGATTGCTTCATGCTCTCCGCCTCTCATTTGACTGTTGCTTGGCAATGCTTCGGTAGGTATTTTAGAAACCATCAATTTCTTCAGGCGTTAACCCTTCAAGATGTTCCAATTTATAACTGCCGTCCGCATTGACTTTCAGGCTGCCGTGTACTTTGGCGGAAGAATACTGCCCTGCTTTGCAGTTGTGTTCCCACCAAATCAGTTTCAGCACCTGCATACTGCCTTCGGGACGGGCAGAAGAAGCATCGCCTTCAAATAGTTTGCTTAATACTTTTTTGATTTTTGCAGCGTCTTCATCGGAAAATTCCGTACGTTCTGCCAGTTGCGGTGACATGGCACCAAAAGCGACATAAATGCCGCTATCCACACGGTGTTTCATGCCCATGGTGTCTGAACCGCGTTTGCTGCCGTCACCCTCGCCACTGACGCTTTTGGTAATCTGCATGCTGGTAATATTTACCGGTTCTACGCTGAATGCGGATTGAATGGTAACGGGACCGCGTACGGCAATGGAAACGCCTGCACCATCATCGCTTTTACCAAAGGCGAATACTTGCCCGAAACTGCGCACGTCCAGCCATTTTTTACAGGCTTGTTGAGCTGTTTCGTCTTTATCGGCTTTCTTGCCGAAAGCCTCAGCACCCAAGCCAACTGTTTTATCTTTGGCACGGTTGGCAAGACTGGTCATGCCGTCGGTTTTCTTTTCATCGGATTGCACAAAAATGCTTTCACCGCTGTCTTGCAGGCGGTCGCGGATTTTGCGTTTCAGGCAGACATCAGTCATTTCGCCGAAACCGGCAAAGTCGGCTCGCGGACGGTTGCCGTTTAGGGGGTCGCCGTTGGGGTTGGCGTTTTTAACACTGATAATCAGGGCAAAGTCAATTTTTTTACTTAAAGACATTTTTTATCTCCATAAAAGTTTAATTGGTTTCGATTTTCTGTTGTTTGGCAGCTTTTCGTTCGGTAATTTGGCGTGTCAGTTCCATTTTTTGGCAATGATAACCAAGCAAAAACTCACCGCTTAACCTATTATCACAGGTAAAATCATTATGTTGGAACAATTCCATGATTTCACCGATGGCTTGCGTACCTGTATCTTTGCCACGACTACGCAGGCGGTCTTGATAAGGTTTCAATGCCAATTCAATATTGCGCCAAGTGGCAAACGGATGTTCGGCAAAACGCTGCATATAGCGTTCGGCGGTAGTGGCACGTTTTTCTTCTGCCAAGTAAAGTGCGTAAGATTCGATATTTTCGGCAACTGCCAGTAGTCTGCCGTACAAATAATCGCGCGAGCGGTTTTGGGTATCTAAACTCATATCATAAGTTCTCCGTTGTGATGAATCAGAATGACGGGCACGCCAGCCTTTATATAAAGCGCAGGCGACACCGATATTGCGTTGCCATTCCCATGGCTCATAGCCGTTGGGATTACAGGCAGCCTGAAAGCTTTGCTGCACTAAATCAAAGGGAATCGGCACATTTTTTCCGCCGGCAATAACAGGCAGCAAACGGGCATAGAGCTGTTTTTTCAAGGTATCGCTCAAAGACTTCCCGTAAACGGCATGGCCAATGGCAAACGGTGACGGCGGCACCACCGCCCACAGGGTTTCTGGTTTTTTACCGTTTGACCTATCAAAGCTGTGGCGTTGATACCAGGAAAAATCGTCAAGCCACACATCCAAATTGGCGAAATAGTCGGCGGGCAAAAATTCTTGATAATAGGTCAATGCCATACGTCCCGGCGTGGCGGAATCCAACATCAGCAGGGAAATCTGTTCGTTTTCCTTCAAATCTGCCCGATAGCCATGTAACTTTTTCTTGATGATGGCAGCGGCCTGCCGTCCGATATTGACCGACCAATCGATACTGCTTTTGTCTTCAGACGGCATATCGATTTCGGCTTCATTTTCAACCGCACTTGTATCCAGATTATCCCAATCGATTTCATCAAAAGCGTCTTTCATTGGCGACGGGATTTCTTTACCGCTGATTGCCCAAGCAACGGTTACCTGATCGCCGTTGCGGATACCTTGGCGGGAAATTAACCAGCGCAAGGCGCTATGTGCTTTGGCGGATACTTCTGCCGACACGCTGGCCGCTTCTTCGGCGGTTTCAAAACGACCGCGAAAGGTGTAACCCGCGGTATCGTTGGAAGAAATCAATTTAGCTTTGTCGCCCGTATGGCGAAGTTTGGCAGGATGCATGGTGGCAACCGCCGCATCATTGCCTTGCACCAAGCAAAAACCTTGTTGTGCCGCACTGCTGCCGATATAGTCTATCCACGACTGTTGCACCGTTTTATCCGTCCATGTTTCACTTTGCACGTCGCCCGCGATTTCCACACACCAGCATACCAATGCCGAACCAAATTCAATTTCGCCTTTAGTTTTGGGCAATACGGAAAAAATCAGCGGTGCTTCGCCATCGGCTTCCCATTTATTCAATACCTTGCCGTCTGAATCCAATTGGAAAACGCCTACATTCAACAAATCAGCAACCAATGTGCCTTTGCCGACATAATCCAACACAGCCTGCACTTTCGGGTGCTTGAATGCTGACTCGCACCACATCTGCAATTGCTTGTAATACCCGTCAAAATAGGCTTTTTTGCTACCTCCGTAATTGGCATAATCTTTCGCAACATATTGGATCTTATCCGCCAATGGGTGCGGTGCTTCACCGCTGGTGCGGTTTTCAGATGACTCGGTGGCTGGCAGCATGATCGCTGTTTTCGGCGGCATCACTCGTGCCGTCTGAAACTCGCCCCGTTCGTTTAACACGATGGCAATATGGGCATTTTGCATAGTATGTCCAACGGGGGTTAGCGACTCGTCATCACCACCAAAATCCTGCCCCGACACAGCTTCATATGTCTGATACAACTTCTGCATCCAGCTCATAATCCCAACTCCTTAGCTTCATCTTCTACCGGTTTTACATTTTCACCGCGTTTAAACGGTTTTTCAGGCTGCATAGCACGGATAAAGCGGGTTTTCAGGTTGCCCGTATCATCAATGCGTGGAAATTCAATGATGCCGTTCTGCATATTTGCCCGCCAAAAACGGCTGACCAGCTCATGTTTGCCCGTTTCTTCAGGATAGCCAAAACTGTGGAACATTAGCCCAAAATCAAGATTATCAATGTCATCATAGAAACTTGTACCGCTACCAAACTCGCAAGGTTCGACATAGCCTTGGCAATCACGCGTGCCGAGAAAGATATCCTGCCGCCCACCACGTTCCAACATCCGTTCGGCAATGGAAATATGTTTTCCCAAATTACGGTCGGCTTTCAGCTCTTCCCAATGCTCGTTCCACTCGAAATGCGCTTCAACCTGATATTCCACATCTTGAAGAAAAGTGTAAATCGCCAGCGTGTTACCACCATTCCAATCCAGCGGTTTGGTTGATTTGCTTTGCGTGCGAATTGGTTTCATCACACGGATACGGTCAATGTGCCAAATCAAGGTAGGTTTCCAGTAAATGCTTTTGACGATACCTTTGACCGCTTCATAAGTCGGCACCTGATAGCTGAATTTTTCACCACCGATTTTGGTGACGGGATCGGTAAACAAGGCTTGTTTTCCCCATACACGAAATTTGATTGTACTGCTCATAATTCTCCTTATAAGTCGTAAAAATTCATCAAATTGGCTTCATCAATTGAAAGCCCGTATTCATCGGTATAATGTCGATCTTTTACATAATAAATCCCCGAACCTACCTGTATTTCTTGGATTGCCTGCTCTTTTTCCAGTTTTTGCCATACGTTCGGAAAGACATTCACACTGTATCGCTGTGCTTTCGCCAAAGTGCGGTACATTTCTTGCGGATTCCATTCACCACACAGCTTGGCAATCAATTCTTTGCCTTCTCTGTATGGCACAATCACAGCATGGGTTGGTGCATCAATGGCGGCAAAAGCCTGCCCTGCACTTTTAAAAGACTGCATGAGTAAAGGTACTTTCAGTCTGCGCTGATTATTTTTTGAGCCGTAGACATTCTGACAATTATCCGAAAGCCAATCTAGTAAGCTGCCTGAATTACTGCATTTTACCGCATAACTCATCTCGCCGCTACGCTGATAAAAATAGTATTGGAAATATTGTGCAATAGCCTCAGGCTGCAACATATCCTGCCCCGCCAAGTCACGCAGCAATACGCGTTCGGCATTGTTTTTCCCTGCATCAATATCAGGCAAGACTTTCGCAAAATCAGGCTCTTGCAAATTCAATACATACACCTGCCCCTTACCCATTTTCTCGCCGTGGCGGTTGCAACGCCCTGCCGCTTGAGCAATGTTGTCTATTCCTGCCAATGCCCGTATGACACATTCCATTGAAATATCCACGCCCGCTTCAATCAACTGGGTGCTGATGCAGATGACGGGTTCTTTATTGTTCAGACGGCGTTTAATTTCATCAAAAATGGCTTTTCGGTGTGCCGAACATTGATGGGTACTGAGATGAAACAAGACCTCAGACGGTACATTTTGCGTTTTACAATATTGATAAAGCTCCTGCGCCCATTTTTTGGTATTGACGATAAATAAGCAGCTTGAAGCCGTCTGAAACTGTTCCAATAAAAATGCACCTGCTTCTTCTACCGTCCAACCGCCTGCTATGGGGCGATAGTGGACATTCACGCGAGATAACTTTTTAAAAAGCTCTTCTCTTTCTTTGTCATGACCCATAATTTCGGCATTGTCTGCTAATTTCAACAAGCCCCTTGAACGTACTTTTTCACGTTCTGCTTTGGGAAAATTATCCAGCCCTGAATCATCTAATAGGGGCTGGGTTGCGGTACACAATATTGCACTGGATTTTCCGAATTGCGTCAGCCAGTTCAACACATTGCAAAACAAATGTACGCACTTTATCGGCAAAGTTTGGATTTCATCAAAAATCAATACACTGCGGGTCATCGGGTGAATATGCCGCGCCCCGCGTGTACCACCGCCGAACCAAGCATCTAAAAACTGCACCATGGTGGTAAACACAATCGGCTTGTCCCAATTTTCCACCAACAGTTTGTTTTGCCAGCTCTGTTTTTCGGGATCAAGATTGGAATGATGTTCCAATACCCAGTCATCTCCGAGAATCTCACGTACGGCAGCCGCGTTTTGATCAATAATAGAAGTATAGGGAATAATATAGATAATGCGGTCAAGATTATGCTGTTGTGCATGATGCACAGCATAACGCAAACTTGCCAAAGTTTTACCGCCACCAGTCGGTACGGTCAGCGTATAAATACCTTGCGGATCGGCAGATCGTTTGAGACAAGTATCAGAAATATTACTGCGGATTTTATCAATCGGGTAACGAATTTCAAAATTAGCCAAATGGGTCTCCAGCTTGTCAATCGCTTCCTGCCAATTTGTTTTTTGGGTTAACCGACGCCAATCTTTTTGTTCTTCGCGTTCAAAATCTGCACTGTTGATACGGTCGGCATCAATCAGACAACTGAATAAAAAGCGGGTAAGGCAGCCAAGATAAAATTCCTTAATTTTTGCATTGCTGTCAGGTTGTTTCATGATCACTGCCAACGGTTTTGACAGCGATTTAACCAAGGCTTCACTTGCCAGCTCATCTGCTCGTTGTTTTACCAATTCATCAGCGTTTTGTTCGCATTGTGCTAAATGCGTCAGCGCATCATCTTTTTGCAAACGTTTCAGCCAAACCGCTTCACCCTCAGGACTTAAACAATCAATCAAGCCTGCGCCGTGGTGCGATGCAATACACAAGCCCAGCATTTGCCCGACTAATTCGCCAGTGCCGTGCTGCACGCCGAACTTTTTCAGATGACGATACACCCATTGTGCTCCTGCGGTGGAATGGTCAACTTTTGTACCGTTTGGTACACTTTCTTCTTCATCTAAATCAGAATTTAACAAACCTGCGGCATCATAAATATATTTCTGGAATTTCAAGGAATATTTGCCGAAATCGTGCATTAAACCGAGCAGCTCTCCCACCGAATCCAAATCCAACTTGGCAGCCAGTATTTTGGCAATAGCGGAAGTCTCAAAAAGATGTGTTTCCACGGATTGAATCGCTTTATCCGCTTTGCGCGTATGCGCCATATATTCAATGTTTCTATTATCTTCGTTCATGGATATTTTCACTATTTAAAAACGCTGTTTTACCCATACGACGTAAGGAAAATAGCGTAAAAGCCATGTAACTCTAGGGTTACACATAGTAACGCTACTCCGTAGTTTCAGAAATGTGCGGTGAAAACCTATCACAATTTTCGCCGCACTTTTACTCCATTGAAATTAAATACTCTCCAACGCCGCAGTTAAATCCGCAATCAAATCATTCACATTTTCTAATCCAATGGATAAACGAATTTGATTTGGGGTGACACCACAGGCTAACAATTCACTTTCGGTTAATTGACCGTGCGTGGTGGTGGCAGGGTGAACCACTAAAGATTTTGCATCGGCCACATTGGCTAAATTTGAGAAAATTTCTAATTTATCAATCACCTGACGGGCTTCTTTGGCTCCACCTTTGACGTGGAAAGTAAAAATCGACCCCGTGCCTTTTGGTAAGTATTTTTGTGCCAAAGCATAATATGGACTACTTGGCAAACTTGGATAATTGACTTTTTCCACTTTCGGATGATGGCTCAAGAAATCCACAATTTTTTGTGTATTCTCAATGTGGCGTTCCACTCGTAATGACAGGGTTTCCAAACCTTGTAATAATAAAAACGCATTAAATGGAGAAAGGGCTGCCCCTGTATCACGCAATAATTGCACTCGTACCGCCACAATAAAAGCAGCTGCCCCAATATCTCGAGTATAGCTAATATTATGATAGCTCGGATCTTCATCCACAAATTGTGGGAATTTGCCTGATGCTACCCAGTCAAATTTGCCCGAATCCACGATCACACCACCAATGGTGGTACCATGTCCACCAATAAATTTAGTGGCAGAATGAATGGCAATATCCACGCCATGTGAGAACACATTAATCAAATAAGGGGTGGCAAACGTATTATCACACACCAATGGAATACGATGACGATGTGCAATATCCGCTACTTTTTCAAGGTCTGGAATATTAATTAACGGATTGCCTAGGGTTTCAATCAATACCAATTTGGTATTCTCTTGAATCGCATTTTCCACTTCTGTGAGATCTTCTACATTGACAAAGGTCGTTGTGATCCCATAACGTGGCAAAGTTTCTTTTAATAAATTAAAGGTTCCGCCATAAATGGTACTTGCTGCTACCACATGATCACCTGCATGGGCTAAAGCTAAAATCGCATAAGTAATCGCTGCCATGCCTGATGCCGTAGCCAATGCTCCAACGCCTTTCTCCAGTGCGGCAATACGATTCTCAAACACTGCCACAGTGGGATTAGTAATCCGTGTATAAATATTACCGAGCTTACGCAAAGCAAATAAATCTTCCGCTTCTTGTGCATCATCAAATACGTAAGATGTGGTTTGATAAATCGGCACAGCTCGAGATTTACTGCTACTATCCACTTCTTGTCCTGCGTGTAATTGTAGGGTTTCAAAATGAAATTCTGACATAATTTTTTCCTTTTTGTGATGATTTATAATGAAATTACAACAGTTTTCATTCCAGTGCAATACAATATACATATAATATTTTCAATTAAGAGAAAACCATTCGTTCTAAAAAATCAATAAAAAACACCGCACTTTAAACTATCTTACCTAATAGGTTCCCTAAATGGGGTCCCCGTGTTTGCCGCCTGAAAAGTGGTTAATTTGTAGGAAAATGGCGTCTGTTTGAGCGTAGCGAGTTCAGCCATTTTCCGTTAAGCAAATTAACCATTTTTCAGGAAACAAGGCAAAGTCGGGGTGTGCTTTCTTTTTGCTTACTTTTTCTTTGCACAAGCAAAGAAAAAGTAGGTCGCCATCGGGCGAAAACCGATTTAAAAAACAAACAAAAACCTGTTATAATCCCCAAAAAAACAAACAGGAAAATAACAATATGTTAAAACTCGTCCGAATCATTATTGTCGTTCTACTTTGCTTAATTATCTGTATTTGTGGCACTATCTATTCACTTATTCGTTTCAAAAATCCGAATAATGTTAGTGTAGTAGCACGTTGGTTCGGACGCTTATATCCCCTATTTGGATTAAATGTTGAACACCGTTATCCTAAAAATGTAGATCAATTCAATCCTTGTATCTATATTGCAAATCACCAAAATAATTACGATATGGTCACCATTTCTTATATGGTACAACCGCGTACGGTGAGTATCGGCAAAAAAAGTCTAATCTGGATCCCATTTTTTGGTTTGGTTTACTGGGCCACGGGTAATATTCTGTTAGATCGAGATAACAAAAATAAAGCTCACAGCACCATGGGACAAGTGGCTCAGCGCATTAATCAAGATAATCTTTCGGTATGGATGTTCCCTGAAGGTACTCGCAGTCGTGGGCGTGGATTATTACCATTCAAAACAGGGGCATTCCATGCCGCCATTGCGGCTGGTGTGCCAGTGGTGCCGGTGGTTTGTTCTAGCACGCAAAATAAAATTGATCTCAACCGTTGGAATAATGGCAAAGTCATCTGTGAAATTTTGCCTCCAATTGATAGCCGTCAATTTAACAAAGAAAATGTCCGTGAATTTGCCAACCATTGCCATCAAATTATGCAACATCGCATTGCCGAATTAGATGCAGAAATTGCTCAATCATCATTGTAAGGTTATTAAATGAATCACTCTCGCCGTCAGTTATTCAAAAAAACCGCTATCGCTACTGCGTTCGCTACTGTGCCAAATGCCTTATTGGCGGCGACAAATCAACCTTTACAGATTCCGCCATTGCTTGAAACGCGCCGTGGTAAACCTATCTTTTTAGGTTTTGAAAGTACACAAGTCAGATTATTAGAGCATAATTTAATCGAAGTCTGGGGTTTTAACGGGCAATATCTCGGCCCCACAGTGAGAGTTCGCCAAGGTGATTTTGTTAAACTCAATTATCGCAATAACCTACCACAATCTGTCGCAATGAATATTCAAGGCTTACAGGTTAATAGTGACTTACTCGGTGGGATCGGACATAGTATTAAATCAGGACAAAGTTGGGCCCCTATTGTACCGGTGACGCAAAATGCAGGGCTTTGCTATTATCAATCCTGCTCTCTCGCCAGTTCAGCCTATCAAAATTATCGTGGTTTGGTAGGCATGTGGATTGTGGAAGATGATGAAAGTCGTAAATCACAATTACCCAATAAATATGGCGTGAATGATATTCCTTTAATTTTACAGGATTTAACTTTGAACAGTGCCGGTTCGCAATTATTTCAACAAAATGAACCGCACTTTATGGGTGAACGTTTATTTGTGAATGGTCAACAATCTCCTTATTTAAATGTCGCACGGGGTTGGGTACGTTTACGTTTGCTGAATGCGTCCCTTTCTCGCGCCTATGAATTATGCTTTGATGACGAACGTGAGTTCTTAATTATCGCTCAGGATCAAGGCTTTTTGCCTGAACCGAAAAGCGTTAAATCCGTGATGTTTGGCACCGGCGAACGACTTGAAATTTTAGTGGATTTAAACGAAGGGGGAAATGTCAGTTTAATCACGGGTAAAAAACGGGACTTACTGGATAAAATCAGTTTATTTTTTAGCAATGATGGTGAGCTAGTGGATAACCATATTTTGGAATTACGCCCAGAAGGTTTGCTGGCAGCCTTTACCAATAAACCCAGCTATCAATTTAATCAGGTCGCCACCTTATCCACAGAAATTAGCCAAGAGCGTCAATTTCAGTTAGACAATATCAACGCGATGATTAACCAAAAACGCTTTGATCCGCGTCGTATTGACATCAATGCCAAACAAGGTACCGTTGAGCGTTGGAAAATCAGCGTATCTTCCCCAGTTAGTTTTCGAATTCAAGGGGCAAAATTTGTGGTGGAAAGTCGAAATAATACCAAAACACCTGATAATGAGTTAGTCTGGAAAGATACCTTATGGATTGAAAATCATGCCAGTATTTTAGTGAAATTTGATAATCTTTCCGCTAACACGCATCCGTTTATTTTTGGTTCAGGCGATTTAATTCAGGCAGATAAAGGGGCTATGGGATTGCTGGTGGTACAGGCTTGATACCCTTTCTATTGTTAATTTTTTGGAATAAATGATGAGAAATAAACGTTTACTAATTATACATACTGGTGGCACTATTTCGATGAGTGAAGATGAAAATGGTAAAGTATCTCCCACACCACACAACCCTCTGCTTCACAATCTTGAGCGTCTTAACCATCCTGCACAATTAAGTCAAGAAAACCTGTTTAATTTACCCTCTCCCCATATCAATTTGAGTCACTGGCTCAAAATTAAGGCACGCGTTGAACAGGCAATTAATCTAGAAAAGTTTGATGGCGTGGTCATCACGCATGGCACAGATACCCTTGAAGAAACAGCTTATTTTCTAGATCTCGCTTTAACTCTCCATGTTGACACCCCTGTTACAATTACGGGCGCCCTACGTTCTAGCAACGAATTAGGATCTGATGGCTTACTGAATTTGCAAAATGCAATTGTGGTTGCACTGTCAGAGCAAAGCCGTGGTAGAGGCGTATTGGTGGCTATGAATGATGAAATTCACCATGCTAAATTCGTCACCAAAACCCACACAACCAATGTCGCCACCTTTCAAACGCCAACGCTTGGACCTTGCGGTTTAATCACTAAAAGTGGTGTACTTTATTTCCAACACCTCACCGAATATGAACGTTATCCCGTGGAACACATTACCAAATCCAATATTCAATTAATTAAAGCTTACGCAGGAATGGACAGTTTCTTACTTGAACAACTTGCACAATATGGTTGTGATGGTGTCGTAATTGAAGCCCTTGGTGCGGGCAATTTACCACCTAGTTGTTTAGCTGGAATCGAGGCTCTACAATGCGCCAATATTCCCATCGTTCTTGTCTCTCGCGCTTTCAATGGCATTACGCAAAATTTATATGATTATCCCGGTGGCGGTAAACAACTCAAACAACAAGGTATTATTTTCACATCAGGACTAAATGGACAAAAAGCGCGGATTAAATTGCTAGTGTTGCTCAATCAGAAGCAACCATTTTCAACACTGTTGGATTATTTTAATCGTTAACATTAGCAAAGTTATTGCACTTTTTAATGGCAGCACCATAGCGGTATTTTTGTTAAAAAAAATGTGATAAATTTAATTTCAGATACGGGTTATCGGTGCTGTCATCAAAAACCGTCCAAGTATTTGCAACTTGCAATCTCCCCCCTAACCGCTAAAATAGCCTCAATTGCAATACACATAAGGGAAAACATATGGCTTGGGTACAACTTCGCGTAAACAGTACCAGTGAGAAAGCAGAGAAAATCAGTGATTTTTTAGCAGAAATCGGGGCGGTGTCAGTGACTTTTATGGACAGTCAAGATACACCGATCTTTGAGCCGTTGCCGGGCGAAACCCGCCTTTGGGGCAATACGGATGTGGTAGCATTATTTGATGCGGAAACTGAAATGGCGTTAATTTTGACCGCACTTCGTAACAGTAATCTGTTAACACCTGATTTTGCTTATAAAATTGAGCAAATTGAAGACAAAGATTGGGAACGAGAATGGATGGATAATTTCCACCCCATGCAATTTGGTCAACGCTTATGGATTTGTCCGAGTTGGCGCAAAGTGCCTGATAAAACAGCGGTGAATGTGATGCTTGATCCTGGTTTAGCCTTTGGCACGGGTACCCACCCGACTACGGCACTTTGTTTAGAATGGTTGGACGGACTTGATTTAAACGGCAAAACCGTGATTGATTTTGGTTGTGGTTCCGGTATTTTAGCCATTGCGGCGTTAAAATTAGGAGCAAAAAATGCCATTGGGATTGATATTGATCCGCAAGCTATTTTAGCCAGTCGTAATAATGCAGAACAAAATGGTGTCGCCGATCGTTTGCAATTATTCTTATCTGATGACAAACCGATGGATTTGAAAGCCGATGTGGTGGTTGCCAATATTTTAGCCGGTCCATTAAAAGAGCTTTATCCTGTTATTAGCCAATTGGTGAAACCGCAAGGGGATTTAGGTTTATCCGGTATTTTGGCAACACAAGCTTCCTCTGTTTGTGATGTTTATCAACAAAAATTTGTGCTTGATCCTGTGATTGAGCGTGAAGAATGGTGTCGAATTACTGGAAAATTAGCTTAATTTCGAAATGTCAACCGAAAAATCATAAATTTTCTGTAAATTGTTTAAAAATTATGCTTTTCAAATGATGAATTTTTGCGTATCATAGCCAACCTTGTCGGTTATTAATGCCGAATATTTAATCAATATTCGGCTTAATTTTTCTGTATGCGATATAGTTGGAGAATTTAAAATGCAGATTGGTTCATATCAATTAAAAAATCGCATTTTATTAGCACCAATGGCAGGCATTACAGATCAACCGTTTCGGAAACTCTGTTCCCACTATGGTGCAGGACTGACGTTTTCAGAAATGATGTCGAGCAATCCGCAAGTATGGCATACGGAAAAATCGAAATTGCGTTTGACTTATCACCAAGACGCTGGCATCAATGCCGTTCAGATTGCGGGTGCGGATCCGCAAGAAATGGCACATGCCGCTCAAGTTAATGTCGAATATGGCGCCCAACTAATTGATATTAATATGGGTTGTCCAGCTAAAAAAGTAAATAAGAAGTTGGCAGGTTCTGCTTTACTACAATTTCCTGATTTAGTCGCAGAGATTCTTGAGTCGGTAGTGAATGCAGTAAACGTGCCTGTCACGTTGAAAATTCGCACAGGTTGGGATCGGCAACACATAAATTGCGTAGAGATCGCTCACATTGCTGAACAATGTGGTATTCAAGCATTAACCATTCACGGACGTACTCGGGAATGCTTATTTAAAGGAGATGCTGAATACCATCATATTAAAGCAGTAAAACAAGCGGTTTCAATTCCCATAATAGCTAATGGCGATATTATCTCGCTAGAAAAAGCAAAATTTGTACTTGATTATACGGGTGCAGATGGCATTATGATCGGGCGTGGCGCTTTAGGGAACCCTTGGATATTTCAATCTTTAGGGGAACTAGCTGAAATCAATTCAACCAATATAATCGCCCCCAGTTTAACAGAAAAGTGCGGTGTAATTTTACGTCATATTGAAGAGTTACATCAATTTTATGGCGCCGAAAAAGGCTATCGAATTGCGCGCAAGCATGTTGGCTGGTATTTACAAGGAATTCAACCAGATTCCGATTTTAAACGGACTTTTAATGCGATTAGTGATGCAAAAAAACAACTGATAGCGTTGGAAGATTTTTTTAATTTTATAAATAATAATGGAAATTCAAATGTTTGAACAAACAACACCCTCTACAAAATTTATCGTGCCAGAATTAAATGCACAATCACAAGCCGTTAACAAACCATTACGTGATTCCGTTAAACGTGCGATTAAAAACTATTTAATTCAATTAGATGGTCAAGATGTTAATGATCTTTATGAGCTTGTGTTAGCGGAAGTGGAACACCCACTATTAGACATCATAATGCAACACACCCGTGGTAATCAAACTCGTGCAGCGATTATGTTGGGTATCAATCGCGGAACCTTACGTAAAAAATTAAAACAATATGGTATGGGCTAGACCTAATGCTAAAACACAAATGGGAGTAAAAACAGTTCACTCCCATTCAACTTAATACCCAATGATAACAAGGGCGGAACAAAGTATCCGCCCTTATAATTTAATGTTAAGCTCATTGTTATCTTGCACCTATCTAATTAAAATAAATAAATTCATCAAAATAGCCATTTACATAGAAAAAATATAGAAAAATAACTAATTCATTAAAATTTATTCAATAAAAGTTCTAATCATTTAAATATCAATCTAATTTTATTGCAGTGAACTTGTTGTCAATGTTAGTGTAGGATTTTTAGCGTGACTATCAGGGGGAATCCCCATTGGAGTGAAAAATGAAAACGACATTAACGGAAAGCAATATTGTGACGATATTAGGGGGAGGATCATCCGGTTTTTTTAATGAAATGATTGATGATGTACGTTCTGGTGATATATTGGTGGAAAACATTGCTACTTGGTTAGCTGGACAAAGTTTAACACAACTACAGGTATTAAATGATCTCGCCAAACAGCATTTCTTGTATCAAGGTATTACCTTTAATGTATATGGTGATGCACAGGGTGTGGAACGGACGATTCCTTATGATTTAATTCCCCGTGTACTGAAAGGAAAACAATGGGAATTAATTTCTGCAGGCTGTATGCAGAGAGTGAAAGCCCTGAATTTATTTTTAGATGATATTTATCATCAACAACATATTTTGTTGGAAGGCATTATCCCTAGAGAGCAAGTGCTTCGGCATGAATCCTTTTTACCCCAAATGCTGGGACATAATCTAAACGGGAAAATCTATTCGCAAATTAGTGGTATTGATATTATTCGTGATGGACAAGGCGATTTTTTTATTTTGGAAGACAACTTGAGAACGCCGTCTGGTGTTTCTTATATGTTAGAAAGCCGTAAAATCAGTCAAAAATTAATCCCTGAACTTTGCGAACATCAACCGTTACAGGGCATTGAACAATATCCACAATTATTGCGTGAAATTTTGGCAGAAAATGCTCAATTAACAGATCCTTTTATCGTGGTGCTTACCCCAGGACGATTTAATAGTGCCTATTATGAACACGCTTTCTTAGCTCGCGAAATGGACGTTCCTTTGGTAAGCAGTCGTGATTTATGGGTAGAAAACGATCATGTTTATATCAAAACGGTTCGTGGTCGGCAAAAAGTGGATGTCATTTATCGTCGCATTGATGATGCTTTTTTAGATCCGCTGACTTTTCGTCCTGATAGCACATTAGGGATAGCTGGTTTGATGTCAGCCTATTTATCGCATAATGTGGTGATTGCCAATGCGCCTGGAACTGGGGTGGCAGATGATAAATCTATTTACCCTTATGTGGATGATATGATTAAGTTTTATCTCAATGAAAAACCCATATTGAAAAACGTCCCGACCTATCAATGTCGTTATCCTGAAGAATTGGACTATGTGTTAAACAATATGGCGGATTTAGTGGTGAAAGAATCACAGGGATCGGGGGGATATGGCATGCTAATTGGACCACAAGCAAGCCGTCAAGAAATTGATAAGTTTTGCCAATTAGTACGAGAACAACCACACTTGTATATTGCACAACCGACCATTGAATTGTCAGTTGCTCCAACACTAACTGAAACAGGGATTGCAGAACGCCATATTGATTTACGCCCTTTCGTGCTTTCATCGCCACAACGCACGGAAATTGTACCTGGTGGTTTAACACGAGTCGCCATGAAAGCAGGATCGTTGGTGGTAAACTCTTCCCAAGGTGGCGGAGTGAAAGATACTTGGGTAACGGTTTAATTGTCTAACGTAAAATAATCTAAAAACGTAGAATGGGAATAAATTATGATTTTATTAACTTCAAACGCACAACATCTTTATTGGCTAGGTCGCTATTTGACACGTATTCGTTTTTTCTGTCAACAATATCCTTTCACTGAACAATCCGCTGCTAAGCGTTTTACTGACAGTTTTGGATTACCCACACAGAATGTTGTCGATTTAAATTTTGCCTTGCTTGATCCGCAACAATCTTATAGTTTAGTGGCGCAATTAAGTAGTATCAAAGATAATATTGATGAACTGCGGGGCGTATTAGCCACGGAAACCTATGCTAAATTAAACCGTTTTTTACGGGCAATGAATCAACAATCGAGTGAAATCTGTTCATTAATCGAAGATTGTTACCCTATTTTGCAAGAGAATTTAACACAAGACGGCGTTTTGTTTTTACAACTGGGACAGCTCATCGAACTGTTAGATATTGGTTTACGTTTTAACCAAGATATTGCTCCGATTATCACTCAAATGCAACAACAAGAAGAAACTTTGAGTATTTATGCTTGGTACAATCCAATAGCTTGGCAACAGTTTAAAACTCAGCCTAATTTAACCGCGCTTTACCAGTTTCACCACGAATTTTTACAAGCAATTGGAGGAGATTAATGAAATTAATGGTAAATCATCAAACACATTACCATTACAGCCAACCAGCTTGCAATAGTATTCAATATATTAAAATGCTACCCCAGAGTTCTGCTCATCAACGGGTACATTACTGGGATATTAGCATACCTGGTGAACGTTGTATGAAGCGAGATGTATTCGGTAATCTTTGGATCACTGCCACTCAACGCTTTAGTTACTCACATTTGTCGATCATGTCGCAAGGTGTTGTGGAATTGCAACCGCATAATATGGGCATCCATCAGCCTGATGTTCCGAGCTACTTATTTTTACAGCCCACGGCAATGACACAATGGGATAAAAATATGATTGAATTTTGTCAGCAGTATGTCAAAATAGGGTCACTATCTGAGCTTCGCTGTTTGGCTGAACAGATTTTCAAGAAAGTGGCATACAGTGCCGAAACCACTACGGTGCAAACTTCCGCACAGGATGCTTTTTATGCAGGCGTTGGTGTTTGTCAAGATCATGCTCATTTAATGATCGCCTTATGTCGAGCTTTAGGCTTACCTGCTCGTTATGTCTCGGGATATTTATTCGATCAAAACACACCGCATTTAGCAAGCCATGCTTGGGCGGAAGTATGGCTTTCACAGCAATGGCATTGTTTTGATATTAGCAACCAATTATTCGATCCTACTTCACATATTTATGTGGCGATTGGGCGAGATTATTTGGATGTAGCCCCCCGTCCGTGGTATGCGAGAACAAGGTGGTGTAGAAACCATGCAATCCACTGTTCAAGTGCTTGCTTGTTAGAAATATAAAGGAGTGTAAACAATGACTTACTGTTGTGGGTTACGATTAAAAGAGGGTTTAGTTTTTATTAGTGATACCCGTACTAATGCTGGAGTGGATCAAATTTCTGTGTTCCGCAAACTCTATATTTTTGGTAAACCACAAGAGCGCTTTATCGCTATTCAAACGTCGGGCAATCTTGCCACCACACAAACCGTTATCGGACATTTGCGTAATCAGATTGAGTTGCAAGAAAATATTAATTTATACACCGTCAACAGCATGTTTGAAGTTGCTCAATTAGTCGGCAAAACCTTACGCAAAGTCATTGCAGATGTGACCGAAGATACCCTAGAACAGAGTAATTATTATTGTAGTTTGCTCGTGGGAGGACAAATTGGTCAAGGCGAAATACAATTATATAATATTTATCCACAGGGAAATTTTATTTGTGCCACCCCAGATACTCCCTATTTTCAAATCGGTGAAAGTAAATACGGTAAGCCTATTTTAGATCGTGCTTTAACTTATGATACACCATTAGATGAAGCACTCCGTTGTGGTTTAATTTCTTTTGATTCCACCCTGCGTTCTAATGTCTCTGTGGGATTGCCGCTGGATTTTGCGATCTATCGCAAGAATAGTTTAACTGTGCCAAAGGCAAAACGAATTACCCAAAATGATGAATATTTTCAAATTATTAGTAGTCAATGGTCGGCTATGTTACGTGAAAGTCTAAACAAAATTCCTAAACCCAGTGAAGTCTATTTGACCTAATTATGATACATTATTAGCCGTCATATTCCTTTTATCAAACCGCGGTGAAAAAAGGGGAAATTTTTTCTATTTTCCCCTTGAAACCCTAAAAAACATTCCCATATAGTCTTTGCATTTTTTATAAATTTCAATAGTAGGAGAAATTCAAATGGCAATTCGTCCTT
>Ga0192250_1032_pt1 | contig 45265 bp, 45 predicted proteins | sample Koala_Koa26_G3_FD_131274 | JGI IMG/M metagenome (GOLD analysis project Ga0192250, IMG submission 131274) | Enriched cells from koala feces incubated with labeled cellulose particles, San Francisco Zoo, California, United States - Koala_Koa2-6_G3 ...
ATCTGACATTCGTATTCGAACTGCCAGAGGAATCGGCTACTTCTTGGAGAAAAAGCCATGATTCCACGAGTCAGAAATAAATTTGTTATCATCACCATGTCCATGCTGACAGCAATGCTGCTTATTCTGCTGATTGCGCTGAATTTTATTACCAAAATGGTAACATATAATCAGACTGCCAATACGCTGGAACAAATCGCCGTCAGCGAAATTCAAGCGTGGGAGGAGGATTATGATTCTCCTGACGGGATGCCGGACGATACGCCGCCATCCCGAAGAGAAAATGGCGACAGCACAGAAGAAAATACCACAGAGGAAGAAACAGAGAGTGCGACGACTACAATAAATACAGAGAAAGAAACAACCTCTACTTCAATTTATTCCTATGTGGACGAAAACGGTGAAATTCAAACCCGTACCGTGACTGTGGATAATGCAAAAAGCGAACAAGAAACGCAGGCGGAAAATTCGTTGGAGACCGCACCCTCGCCGTCCGAAACCACGGCAGTGACGAAGAATACTACTCAAACGCAAGCGAAAACTACAGAGGCGACAAAAGCCACCCAAAACGAACAAAATGGCACAAATAACGGACAAGAAAACCCGAATAATCCAGACGGTGATGAATGGCAATAGAGAGAACAGCAGCAATTCAATTCCCCTATGGCGGAACAAAATGATATGGAAGATTCCGCTGATATTGTACTACTGGCAAATGAAAAGGAAACAACAACAAAAACAACAAAAACTACTACTGTGACCACCCAAACCACAAACAATACGGGAACGACAATAAAGAAAAAAGCTGTTTCCATGACAAAACCCAGTGAAAATCACAATGGATCCACGAGTATCGACCATTTTTCGTGTTATCTCGATAAATACGGCATATTGGACAATCTGGACGGTACAACGGATTATACAACCGAAGAGGTGTAGTATATCGTCGACTATGTTCTGGCATCTGGAAAACAAGACGGATATTACGAAAATCTGCAATATTATCAATCGGAAATGAAATCCGGCATCTATATCGTTTTCACAGACTGTACCGCCGCAAAATTGATGCTGCGCAACATCCTCTGGATTAGTATTGGAATATTCTTCGTCATGGAAATTGTGGCGTTCTTCCTGACAATCTTCCTGACACGCCGTGCAATGCAGCCAATTCATGAGACATTTGAGTGGCAGCGGCAGTTTATTTCCGATGCGGGACACGAACTAAAAACACCGTTGACGATTATTTCCGCAAACGTAGACATTTTAAACGATGAAATTGGAGAAAATAAGTGGTTGAGTTATATTCACGCACAGACCGAACGAATGCGTGTCCTCATCAACGAGATGATGAACTTGACAAAACTGGAAATGAACAATCCCATCAAGGATTTCAAACAATTTTCCTTAAGTAACGCAGTTTCCAGTGCTGCACTTTCCTTTGAAAGTAAGGCATTTGAGCAAAATAAAAAGCTCGAAGTGAACATCCAAGAGGGACTGATTTATTCCGACAACATCGACCAGATTAAACAGCTTGTGGCAATTTTCATTGACAATGCCATTAAATACAGCGACGAAAAGGGCGAAATTCGTGTGACCTTAAGTCAGACGAAAGACAAGAAAACGCTAAAAATTTATAATACCGAAAAAGGCGTTACAGAGGAAGAGAAAGAACGTATTTTTGAACGTTTCTATCGAAGTGACTCCTCCCGAACGAGAAATACCGGCGGATATGGACTGGGACTCTCTATTGCACAGGGAATTGCAGATACCCATAAAATTAAAATTCAAGTGGAATCCGAATATGGAAAATGGATTTGTTTCATATTGACGTTCTAAAAAAGTGAAAAAGCGACGGTGCAGCCAAAAAACTGCACCGTCACTTTTTATATTTCCATCCAGATTTATTTTTTCGGAACAGAAATTTGTTCCGTGAACATATAGCGTTGTAATGGTTTTGAAATACGAATTGAGCCGTCCTCGTTGAGATTGTTTTCTAAGAATGCAATGAGCATTCGAGGCGGTGCAACCACCGTATTATTCAGCGTGTGTGCAAAATATTTGCTGCCATCTTCCGCTTTTACCCGAATGCCCAATCTTCTCGCCTGCGCATCGCCGAGATTAGAACAAGATCCGACCTCGAAGTATTTTTTCTGTCTCGGAGACCATGCTTCTATATCAATGCTCTTCACTTTCAAATCCGCCAAATCGCCGGAACAACACTCCAGTGTACGCACCGGAATATCCATGCTACGGAAAAATTCCACGGTGTAACGGTACATCTTGTGGAACCAATCTATGCTTTCCTCCGGCTTACAAACCACAATCATTTCTTCTTTTTCAAACTGGTGAATCCGATAAACGCCACGTTCTTCAATGCCGTGTGCCCCAACCTCTTTTCGGAAACATGGGGAATAACTTGTCAACGTTTTAGGCAATTCGCTCTCCGGTAGAATTGTATCAATAAACTTTCCAATCATAGAGTGTTCGCTCGTACCGATCAGGTAGAGATCTTCGCCCTCGATTTTGTACATCATGCCTTCCATCTCTGCGAAACTCATAACGCCAGTCACCACATTGCTGCGAATCATATACGGAGGAATATAATAGGTGAACCCTTTTTCAATCATAAAATCTCGGGCATATGTCAAAATAGACGAATGCAGTCTTGCAATATCGTCGCAGAGATAATAAAAACCATTGCCGCTGGTATCTCGTGCAGCATCGATATCAATACCGTTTACCTTTTCCATGATATCTACATGATACGGCACTTCAAATTCCGGCACATACGGCTCGCCGAATCGTTCTACTTCTACATTTTCCGAGTCATCCTTTCCAATTGGAACAGATTCGTCGATAAAATTCGGTATTACAAGCATGATTTCCCGAATTTTCGCACTAAGCTCCGCCTCCTGTTTTTCCAGTGCATCCAGTTGTTCTCCGATTTGTTTTACCTCTGTTTTAATTTGTTCCGCCTCATTTTTTTTTCCTTGTCCCATTAGTTTTCCTATTTTTTTGCTGATGGTCTTTCGTTGATTCCGCAATGCATCGCCCTGTACCTTTGCCTCTCGGAACTGCTTGTCCAGAGCTACAACCTCTTCCACAAGAGGTAATTTTTCATTCTGAAATTTCTTGCGAATATTTTCTTTTACTTTTTCCGGGTCGTTCCGGATCCATTTCATATCAATCATCGTTTATCTTCCTTTATTATATTATGTTTCTTATGTTTTACGTAAAACAATTCTGTGTATTGCTGTGGCGGACGATGTTTCACGTGAAACGTTTTCCACCATCTGGTGCTATTTGTTGTGCCAAAGATGCCAAGTCATCTATATCATAAAATTCCAAGGAAAGCGTTCCTTTCGACCCACTTGAATTCACTTTCACACGACGTCCAAAATAATTTTCTAGGCTGATTTCAATTTCATCGTAGAACGAATCCCGATGGGTTCCGGCGGACGATTTCTTCTTTTTTTCATCTGCATCGATTTTTTCAATGGCACGTACTGTTAATTTTCCCTCGGCAGCTTTTCCAGCAGCCTCCATTTGTAAAAATGGATCGTCGATGCTCAGCAGCGCACGAGCTTGCCCAGCGGACAAGTCATCGTCCTTGACCATCTCCAAAATCGACGGCGGCAATTTCAAGATACGCAGTGCATTTGCCACGGTACTGCGTGATTTTCCCACACGCTTCGCTACTTCTTCCTGTGTCAGATGAAACTGATCCATAAGCTGTGCATAGCCTCTCGCTTCTTCTAGCGGGTTCAAATTTTCACGCTGCAAATTTTCGATTAAAGCGACTGTCATCACCTCTTCATCGGAAAATTCACGAATAATTACCGGAATCTCTTCCATTTGCAATAGCCGTGCCGCACGCCAACGCCGCTCCCCTGCGACAATTTGATAGGTCAGCCCATAGGGACGGACGACAATTGGCTGTAACATTCCATACTGTTGAATAGAATCCGCCAATTCTGCAATTTTTTCCTCCGAAAATTCTCTGCGAGGTTGATCTCGATTCGGTTCAATATCCGTGGTACGCATCATTTTTTTCACTTGCATATCTTCGGTGTTTTCATCAAACAAGGTATCGAGTCCACTGCCCAATCCACCAATACTCATCAAGAATCACGCTCCTTTCTTTTTCCAAACCGAAGCCTACGGCGTTTCTTCTCCTGTGGTTTTTCACCCAACAGTTCCATTCCTAGACATTCATATGCTTCTGCACCCTTTGAGAATGCATCATAATACATCACAGGCTTTCCATGACTCGGTGCTTCCGAAATACGTACATTTCGTGGGATTTTTGTTTGAAACACCTTTCCCGGAAAATATTTTTCCACTTCTTTTTCCACTTGACGGGATACATTCAACCGTGGATCATACATGACAAACAGAATTCCCGCAATTTCCAGTATCGGATTAAAATTACTTCGCACTGCTTTAATGGTATTTGTCAGCTGTGACAGTCCCTCTAATGCATAAAATTCCGCAAGCATGGGAATAATCAGTGCATCCGCTGCAACAAGACTGTTTACAGTTAGCATTCCCAGTGCAGGCGGACAGTCGATAATAATGTCGTCGTATCCATCCCTACAAGTGAGAAGCTGCATTTTAAGCCGATTTGCACGATTTTCCATCGTTGATATCTCTAATTCTGCACCTGCCAGTGCATTTTTTGCGGGAAGAATGTGAACATTTTCAAATTCTGTTTTCTGAATGGCATTTTCCATGGACGCTTTTCCAATCAGTACCTCGTAAGAAGAAAGTGACAAGTGCTTTTTTTTAATACCAAAACCGGTTGTGCTATTCCCCTGTGGATCCATATCAATACACAGAATTTTTTTCCCTCTGGAACCCAAATATGCACAGAGATTTACCACAGTGGTCGTCTTCCCAACGCCGCCTTTTTGATTTGCAACTGCGTAAATCATCTTCTAACGCTCTCTTTCTTCGGTGAATTTTCATTTTTATTATACCACATTTTCGGAGCATTGTAAAGTACCAATTACAATTTTTAAAAAAAATGTTTCACGTGAAACTTTTGTCCAGCGTATTCCTGGAATGTTTCACGTGAAACAATTTACGATATCATCACCAAAAAAAATTTTTGTCAGCGTTCTCTTCTCGACATATTTTGTCTATCTCCAATTGGAATACGCACCCGATACTCAATGTAATTTTCTCGCTGAATTTTCTGTGAATCGGCATCAATTCCAGCAGCCTGCATCGTTTCCACCGCTTTTGTGATGGTATTGACAAAAATCCGAACATTTTGAAACACCTTGCTACGCTTGCGGTAGCTCTCTTTCGTTTTTTTGTCGCCGATCACTTTTTCTACGGCTGCCTCTGTTTTTTCCACATTCAAATGCAGCTTTACGACCTTTTCCAGCACAGAAAGACGCTCCGACGGTGCAGCAAGACGCAACAAGGCTCTTGCATGGCGTTCTGTTAGGTTATATTTTAGGATAATTTCCCGTTCATCCGCTGTCAAGCGCAGCAGACGAAGCTTATTTGCAATGGTACTTTGTGCCTTGCCGAGTTTCATTGCGGCGTCCTCCTGTGTCATGCCATAATATGTAATCAATTTTTCGATAGCAGCAGCCTCATCAAAAAAATTCAAATCCTGTCGCTGAATATTCTCCACCAGTGCCATAATAGCGGAGTTACGGGAACTAATGTCCAAAACAATACACGGCACTACCTGCATTCCCACAAGCTTTGCAGCACGCAGACGCCTTTCCCCAGCGACAAGCTCATAATGTCCATCTCCACGCCACACGGTGAGGGGTTGCAAAATACCATTTTGTGCAATACTTTCAGCGAGTGACTGCATATCAGACACATCAAATTCTGTACGGGGTTGGTGTGGATTCGGGAAAATTTCCTCCACATCCACCTCAACAATATGATTAATCAGTTTTTCCTTGGTAAAAGCTAAAAATCCAGCCATAATCAACTTCCTTTCATTTGACGAAACATGGTTCATTGCATCTATAATGATATTGTAACAGGTTTCGGAAATGAAATCTAGTAAAACATTTCGAGAAAATCTCCGAAATTACGGTATTCTTTTCGGCAATCCAGTTGAATATACAAAAAAACAGGAAAAATCGACCACATTTTTCAGAGGAATGTGTCACATTCTGCGATAAAAAACGGCACCAATTTCTTGGATGCCGCCTTTCTTACAATGGCTTTTTTTGAATTTTATCTCCACGTCGAGGATATTGTGCAGGCGTTTTTTCCACCTTCTCAAATAAAATCAATCTGCGCTGTCCGACGTTTTCCAACGTATCGTTCACTTCTTGTTGAAAACTACCGCCCAATGTCCATGCAGCATTTTCCACATCCCGTCCCGATTCAGAAGGACCTTTCATTGCACAGAACATCCCACCCAATTTCACAAATGGCAAACAATATTCCAAAAGAACCGGCAAAGCTGCAACGGCTCTCGCTGTCACGAAATCAAATTTTTCCCGATATTCCGTCATTTTTGCTGCATCCTCCACTCTGGCGTGGACACACCGTACATTGTCTATGCCCAGATATTCTGCCAAATCTACAAGAAAATCCACACGTTTTTGCAAACTATCCAGCAACGTTACCTGTAAATCCGGCCGTAAAATTGCCAGTACCATTCCCGGAAATCCTGCACCCGTCCCCACGTCAAGATAGTGAGAGCCAATCGAAATTGGTATCTTTTGCAGCAAAACAGCACTGTCTAGAAAGTGTTTCGCCCAAATCTCCGCAGGTTCGATGATCGAAGTTAAATTGAAATGCTGATTGGTTTCCACAAGTTTTTCCAAGTATGTGGAAAGCTGACGGAACTGCATTTCATAAAGATCGAGACCAGCATTTTGAAATATTTTTTTCGCCTGTTCAAATGTCATAATTTCTCCTCCCGTTCCGTCCGGTCTCTTATCATCAAAATCGAAATATCCGCAGGCGATACGCCGGAAATGCGGCTTGCCTGTCCAAGATTCTGTGGACGATGTGCATTTAGCTTTTCCGCTGCCTCCAGACGCAAACCATGCACCGTAGAATAATCCAAATTTCCCGGTAATTTCATATTTTCGAGTTTTCGCATTCGTTCAATCTGTGCCAACTGCTTTTCAATATAACCGTCATACTTAATTTGAATTTCCACTTGTTCCGTAACCTCTTCCTCCAAATTCGGACGTGACGGGTCAAAAGGCTTGAGAATTCCATAATGCAGCTGTGGTCGCCGAATCAGTTCCGCAACCTTCACACCCGTGGAAATTGGCGTAGTTTCGTGCTTTTTTAAGAAATCATTCAGCAACTCCGTAGGCGGAATCGTTGTCATCTGCACTCTTTTTTTCTCCTTTTCCACCTTTTCATATTTCTCCAACATTCGCTGATATTTCTCATCAGATACAAGTCCCAGTTCGTGCCCTAAGGGCATCAACCGAAAATCAGCATTATCCTGCCGCAAAATCAGCCGATATTCACTCCGTGATGTCATCATTCGATACGGATCCTCACATCCCTTCGTCACCAAATCGTCAATCAACGTACCGATATACGAAGACGCCCGATCCAGCATGAAAGGCGGTAAATTCTGTATTTTTCTTGCCGCATTGATTCCGGCAATCAATCCTTGTGCGGCAGCCTCCTCATAACCAGAACTGCCATTGAATTGCCCTGCACCGAATAGCCCCGAAATCTTCTTAGATTCCAGCGTTGCACGCAGCTCCGTCGGGTCGACACAATCGTATTCAATCGCATACGCCGGACGCATAATTTCTACGTGTTCTAGTCCACGAATCGTGCGCAGAAACGCAAGCTGCACGTCCTCCGGCAAAGATGAGGACATTCCCTGTAAATAAAACTCCTCCGTCTGCAATCCCATTGGCTCAATAAACAGTTGATGCCGTGGCTTATCAGAAAACCGCACAATTTTTGTCTCGATAGAGGGACAATATCTCGGTCCAATTCCCTCGATCTGACCGGAAAACAACGGCGATCGGTGGAGATTTTCCCGAATAATACGATGAGTTTCGCTATTGGTATAGGTGATATAACAGGAAACCTGATTTTTCATCGTAGATGCATCACTGGAAAAAGAAAAAGGAACAATTTTTTCATCCCCATCCTGTCGCTCCAATACAGAAAAATCGACACTGCGCCGATGTACTCGACAGGGCGTACCCGTCTTGAAACGACGAAGGGAGAGTCCCAAATTCCGCAGATTTTCCCCAAGCGTCCGGCTAGGCAATGCTGCATCCGGACCACTTTCATAAGACACCTCACCGATGTGTATTCGTCCATTGAGATAGGTTCCAGTGGAAATAATCACAGCTTTTGTACGATAATATCCTCCAAGAGAAGAAACAACACCTTTCACACTGCCATTTTCCGTAATTACTTCTGCAATTTCCCCTTGTTTCACCTCCAAATGCGGCATTTTTTCACATACTTGCTTCATATAATTGTGGTACTGCACTCGATCTGCTTGTACACGCAAACTATGCACTGCCGCACCTTTTCCCCGATTTAACATTCGACTTTGTAAAAAGCAAGCGTCCGCTGCACGTCCCATTTCTCCCCCCAATGCGTCAATTTCTCGCACCAAATGTCCCTTTGCCGTGCCGCCAATGGACGGATTGCAAGGCATATTTGAAATCTGATCCAACGATATGGTGAAAAGTGCGGTATGACACCCCAAACGTGCGCTGGCAAGAGCCGCCTCCACGCCAGCGTGCCCTGCTCCCACCACGATCACATCATAGCTGCCCATTTCGTACATGATTTTTCCTCCTCTAGTATAACCGATTCGACACGCTTCTCAATTGTTTCACATGAAACAATAGCGAGACGTGCAGGGCAATGTTTCACGTGAAACATTATTTTCCAACGCAAAAGCGAGAAAACACATCATCAACGACAGTTTCCGACACTCGTTCGCCAGTCAAAGTAAGAATTGCCTCCAATCCTTCTTCAATCAAGATTGTGACACCGTCCAGCATTTTACCCTGTTCCAGTGCATCTAGGGCGAGCCGAATCTGCTGCAATGCCTCTTCGATACACTTTTTCTGCCGTGTATTCGATACAATTCCCGATTCCGGCGCAATATTATCATTATAAAACAACTGTTCGATGGCGTTTTGCAGCAACTCCAACCCATCGCCACATTTTGCAGACATCGTAAGAATCTGCGAAAAATTACAATGCTCTGCCAAATCCGCCGAAGAAAACTGCATTTTCTGATCCGACTTATTAACAATTGCAATCATCGGCTTTTGCGGCAACTGTTTTAATATATCGAAATCCGTCAATTCCAGCGGCATACTGCCATCAAACACCGCCAAAATCAAATCTGCATTCTGTAAGCAATTTTGTGCCAGTTCTACACCAATTTTCTCAATGGCATCGCTCGTCTCACGCAGTCCCGCTGTATCCCAAAGGCGTAGTGTAACGTCACCCAACTGCACACGTTCCTCAACAATGTCTCTCGTCGTTCCCGCAATATCCGTGACAATGCTCCGCTGACAACCGGAGAGAAGGTTAAAAAGCGTCGACTTTCCCACATTCGGTTTCCCCACAATCACTGCCGAAACGCCGGACTGCAAGATTTTTCCGTAGTGATAGGTGGAAAGCGTATCCTTCAGAGCTTTTTCCACAGCTTTCAACAGCGTTTTCAACTGTTCCGGCGTTACCGCAGGGATTTCCTCTTCGGGATAATCCGCCCAGGCTGCCAGATCACCAAGACAATGCACCATCTGGTCTTTGATTTTTTGCACCCGTTGGAACAGTGCCCCCCTCTGTTCTGCGTGCGCAAAGCGCAGCTCCCGTTCCCCCGTTGCTCCTATGACGTCCATCACCGCTTCCGCTTGCGTCAGGGTCATTTTCCCCGCCAAGAACGCACGCTGTGTAAACTCCCCCGGCTGTGCTGCATCTGCTCCTGCGTGCAAGAGCGATTCCAACAGACATCGTGTGATATAAAGTCCGCCGTGACAGGAAAATTCTACCACATTTTCGCCAGTGTAGCTATGTGGGGCACGAAAAACCGTGACGATTCCGTTGTCCAAATCTGCACCGTTTGCGTCCAGAAATGTCCCGTATGCACAGGTATATCCAGCCATATCCCCAATTGCTTTTCCAGAAGAGCTGCGAAAACAACGCTGTCCAATCGAAAACGCATCCTCTCCCGACAGGCGCAGCACAGCGATTCCGCCAGGTGCTTCCGGCGTTGAAATTGCCGCTATTGTCCTTTGATTACCATATTCTGACATAGAAATCTCCATTCAATATATCACAAAATTTCCCTCTCCACAGGGAGAGGGAAATCCATCATTTCAAAATCACAACAAAATTAAAAGTCAATTTTTCCGTACAATCCGGCATTGATTTCATCCTCCGGCTTCGGCTTCTTATAATCTCGTTCAAAGCTTGTTTTCATATTGTCCAAATTACTACGCTTGAAGTCCTCTGGTTTTCTCTGATCTCGTTCCCGATAATTACGTTTCCCGTTTCGATTTTGCCCTTGATTATACCGCTGGTTATTTCTGCCACAGTAGTTATTGTTATAATTCCGACGCCCACCAATAGACGAAATCACAACTTTTCGATACGGATCTTCTCCCACACTGCGAGAGGTAACGCCCTCAATTTCAGAGATACGGCTGTGAATAATCCGCCGCTCATAGGGATTCATCGGCTCAAGCGTCGTCGCACGACCGCTCCGCTGCACATTTCGAGCAATCTTTTCTGCCAACATCTCCAGCGACTTCCGCCGCTTCGTCCGATACCCATTGCTGTCCAGCATAAGGCGGCAATAATCATCTCCAATTTTATTGGCAATGATAGAAGCCAAATATTGGATGTAATCCAATGTTTCTCCACGGCGACCGATAATCGTACCGTTCTTGGTGTCACTGGAAAGTTCCATACGGATACCGCTCTTGGTGCGTGTCGTTTCCACAGTTACTTCAATGCCCATATTGTGATAAATATCTACAACATACTGCCTTGCAACTTTCAAATTCTCCGGCAGCATTTCTTCCGTGAGAATTTCTTCGACTGGCTCTGCTTCAATTCCTGGAGAATTGTCATAAACAGGCTTTTCTTTCTTTTCAGTTAATTTTTCCTCTGCTGTCGATGTACCTTTTCCCTTGGGTGCAGATGCAGCCTGCTTCGGCTCTGCCATCTTTGTCGGTTGGTTTTCTGCCGGAACAGGAGCGTCCTTTGGTTCAGCTGCTGCCGGTTTCTTTTCCACTACAGGTTGTGCCACAGGTTTTGCTTCCGGCTCGTCCGGTTTTTCAAAGATTGCCTCCACCTGTGCATCTCGCTTTACCTTTCCAAACAGAGACTTTTTGGGTTCTTCTAAAATCTTGAAAACAATCTGGCTTTCCTGAAGTCCTAATTTTTCGCAGGCAGCTTTTTTTGCCTTTTCAATTGAACTTCCATGAAATATTTCTTTCACTTCCATATGCTTAATCCATCCCTTCCATTTTGAAAGTCACCCTTCAAAATTGATTTATTCCATGATAGCACGCCGCAGGAAACCTTAGGCGATACCTTAGAATCTTGTTATGGTGGTCATTTTTTTATTTTTTCTTCTTCCTTGGCTGCTGATTTTCTGCGATTTCCTCATTCTCTTCATCTGTCGGCATCGCATCTCCATATTTCTTTGCCATTCTCTCCCGTGCCTCTTTCAGCACTTGCTGCCGATATTTCGCCAAATCAGCCTTTGACATATTCTTTGCCGCTTCAATCTGTTCCTCACGCTTCTTTTCCGCTTCTGTCGGACCATTCACCTGACCAGCCATACGCTGGGTAAACGTTTTCTTACCGCTGGCATATTTCTTTTCCAGCTTCTTGTTTTGTTTTTCAATGATCCGATCTACACGCTTTTCCGTGAAATAGAGATTGAGTCCCACGGACTGAACCAGAGAGAAAAACGAAGAGCATACCCAATAGAAACCAACACCCGCAGGTACTTGGAACGCAAACCATACGGAAAAAAGCGGCATGATATAAAGCATCACGTTCATACATCCCATACGCTGTGCGGAAGGGTTGCGCTTTCTCTGGACGATTTGGGTATATATGGTCATAATCAGCTGTAATAACCCAGAGACAAATGGAATGATAAACAATACAATCGATTGATAATTCCAGACGTCCGGCGAAAATTCCGGCGTCGTACCTAGGCTTACGTCAAATAAAGTGAACTTATCATAAAATTCTGCGATTTTTGCCGAGAGACTGTCCCCGAATACATCCGCAAAAGCACTGGGATCAGAGTGACTCGCCTGTAAAATCGCCAATTCTTCCTGCAGACTCGTCCCCTGTTCTGCCAAATCGGGAAACACACTTTTTACTACGGAAAAGGCATTGTCGATCACCGTATCGCCAACCTTAAAAATAAAGGACAATGGCTTATAGACGACATCCAGAATGCCAAACAGGATAAAGAACTGTAAAAACATCGGCAAACAAGACGCCCTGGGATTGATGTTTTCATCCTGATAGAGTTTCATCTGCGCCTCTTGAAGCTTTTGCCTGTCATCCTTATATTTTTGCCGCAATTTTTCCAACTTCGGATTCAGCTTCTGCATTTTCGCAGTGCTAAGCTGCTGCCAATATGAAATAGGGAATATAATTAGTTTTGTAATGATGGTGAAAATCAGAATGGCGAGTGCATAATTATCTACCAATTGGTAAATTAGACGCATAATCCAGCCAAACGGCGTTCCACAGAGATTATACAAAAATTCCATACTAAATGCCTTTCATTTCTACTAATATTTAATACTTGCTTAATATTTTTTGTGATGCATTGCATGAAATGAAATTCGCTTCTGCTGCTGCAAACGATGATTTGGAAAAACATCTTCCCATTTTTCCGGCACAGGATCGATTCCGCCGACGCTCCACGGATGACAGCGAAACAGTCGATGCACGCCTAGAAATCCTCCACGAATCACACCAAAACGCAAAATCGCTTTATAGGCATAGTGGGAACAACTGGGATAAAATCGACAGCGAGGCGGCGTCAGACGGGAAAAGAGCTGATACACACGTATCAGTCCTGCTAAGAGATATTTCATAATTAAAAATACCTCCTCACTATGATATCTGCAAAGCTTTCTTCATACGTTTCACGCAGGAACCCATCAGATAATCGCCCAGCTGTGTCGAAGAAACTTCTAAGATTTTCGGCGTCGCCACAATGATTATATCCAGTCCCAGAGGGATAGCGGATTCTGCCTGTCGATATGCAGCCCGAATCACACGCTTCGCATGGTTTCGCTTTACTGCATTTCCAACCTTTTTCCCAACCGTGATGCCGAGCCGATTATACTGCCTGCGGTTTTTTCGCACATAAACAACGATATATGGCGAGCCGACTTTTTTTCCACGACGGTAGAGATTCAAAAAATCCCGATTCTTATGGATGATTTCTGTACGCTGTGTAACCTTTTTCAAAACGTCCTCCGTCTCCTGTGCATTGCCCTTTATGAAAAAAAGACCACAAACAAATCAGTTGTGGTCCGGCTGCAATCAGTGGCTTAGTCTCGCTCTGCCCTTATTTCTTCTACGGGCCAAAACCTTCCTACCATTGGATGTGGCCATTCTCTTCCGGAAGCCATGCACCTTCTTCCGATGAATTTTCTTCGGCTGATATGTTCTTTTCATATTCAATCGCTCCTTCCATATTTGATTTCTCGCTATAATTATATATTTTTTTCTGGTAGTTTGAAGCCATACTATAATTATTTTGAACAATATAGGATTCTCTATCGTGATATTGTACAATTACTCATTACAAATTATTATACCGAACATATGACATTTTGTCAAGACCTTCTCTTCTAAAATTCAAGACAAATTTTCTTTTAAATTTTGTGTATTTTATACAAACCGACGAAGAAAACAGGTGGGCTTCACCTGTAAATTTTTTTTTTTTTTTTTTTTTTTTTTTTTTTTTTTTTTTTTTTTTTTTTTTTTTTTTTTTTTTTTTTTTTGATATTTCACTTTATTCCTTGATTTTCAACAAAAAATGTGGTATACTATTTATTAAGGTATGATAAAACAGAATCATCTAGAATTTAGAGATCAGAAAGAATCGAATGATTTTTGCTATATCATCTTATCTCTTAACTGCTAGAATACATAAAGAAAATGAAATCACCAAGGGAGGATTCACCATTTATGAACCTAAACTCTTTTGACGAAGTATTCGATTGTGTCAAACAATATTGCTTAAAAGAAGGGGGCATGCCAAAAGTCGCCGTGAAGCTCTGGATCGACTGCCTGACGCCGGTTCAGCTTTCTGGAACGACCGCACAATTTACCGTCCAATCGGATTTTCAGCGCAGCATTACCATAGAAAATTATCACGATCTGCTAAAAGAGGCATTTCAACACGTTCTGGGATTCGAAGTAGACATCGACATTCAAGTGGTCAATGACCCGAACTTTCAGAACGTTCCAGAGGAAAAAAAAATTCACGATTACGATGAATTGGAACGACGCCACGAGGAATTGGAACATAGCTATGAAGAGGCAATCTATGATTATACATTCGACACCTTTATCGTGGGAGAATCCAATACGTTCGCTCACGCCAGTGCCCGTGCTGTCGCCAACGACCCGGGAAAGGCGTTTAATCCCCTGTTTATCTATGGACCGTCCGGACTGGGAAAAACCCACCTGATGCACGCCATCGCCCACGAGGTACGCCAGAACAACCCGAACTTTAACATCATCTATATCACTAGCGAAGACTTCGGAAACGACCTGATTTCTCACATTAACGACGGCAATATGACCGGCTTCCACAACAAATACCGAAACGCCGACTTGCTTCTTATCGACGATGTGCAGTTTTTCGCCAATAAAGAGCGGATGCAGGAGGAATTTTTCCATACATTCAATAAGCTCCACGGAGACGGCAAACAAATCGTCATCACGTCGGATAAGCCGCCAAAGGAACTGAAAACCCTAGAAGATCGGATTCGCAGCCGCTTTGAAATGGGACTCATTGCCGATATTTCGACGCCGGATTATGAAACTCGTGTGGCGATTGTCCGGCGAAAGGCAGAGCTGCTCAACTTATACATTCCGGACGATGTGACAGAATTTATCGTCAATCGCTTGAAAACGAATATCCGACAGCTGGAGGGGGCAGTCAAAAAACTGAAGGCACTGAAACACCTCGCAGGTTCGCCGCCATCCATCTCCATGGCGCAAAGCGTCATTCGGGACATCCTCAGCGACGACCAGTCTGCACCAATTACCGTCGAGAAAATCATTGCAGAAGTTGCCGACGTGTACGGCGTCTCGCCGGAGGACATTCGCTCTACGAAGCGAAACAGCCAGATTTCTACGGCACGGAAGGTGGCAATCTACGTGGTACGAGAGGTGACACAGCTTCCCCTCCAGACCATCGGGACAGAATTTGGCGGAAGAGATCACTCGACCATCGTCTATTCTGTCAGCAACGTGAAAAATCTCATGAAGCGAGACGACCACTTTCGTCAGCTGGTGGAAGACTGCATCAAGAATATTCGGGAACGAAATCAAGTCTAAACCCGTCGGCTTTTTTGTTTTCCACAGGAATTCAACCGCTTTCCACAGAGAATTAAAAGTTTTCCACCACGTTTTCAACAGTGTGTGGAAAACTTCATGTGGAGAAAAAGAAAGCACAACTGCGTGGAATTTCGATAAGGAGAACTTGGTTTTGCACGACGATTCGTGGAAGACGCTGTGAAAAGTAATTCAAGCCAATGTGGAAAAAATTAGAGTGGCGAAACAGCAATGCAAGTTTTCCACGAATTTCTCCACAAGTTTTTGTTTTCCACTCCACAATGCTTCCACCTTTCCACCAAAAAAATTATTTTCCACTTTTCCATATTTTTTTCACTTATCCCTTGTGGAGAAAAAACGACCGTGTTTTCGAGAAATTCCGCTAAACTCAGTTTTCCACAGTCTCTACTATTACTACTATTTTTTTTCCTTTGTTTTGTTCCTTTTTTTGCGAAACCGCAGAAAAAACGTTCTTTTTTTCCACAAGGCTTTTTTTTATGTGGAAAGAAACACGGAAATCATTCCAATCAAAATCAGAAATAAAAAATCGTACAGCTTTTTTTCTGCTGCACAAAATCAAAACAATCATAGAAGGTGAACGAATTGAAATTTTTATGTAATCGACAAGCATTTGCCAATGCAGTCTCCAACGTATCTAAAGGCGTTTCTCCAAAGTCAACCATTCCGGAACTGGAAAAGTTAAAGCTCAGCCTGAATCATGAAAATCTGGAGCTGACCGGCTATGACTTGGAATTTGGAATTCAAAGCAATATTGACGTAGAATCCAACGACGTCGGTGAAATTGCTATCGACCATCATTTGCTCAGCGGCGCACTAAATAAATGCTCCGGCGATTTGGTGGAAATGGAAGTAAATGAAAATTTTATAGTACAAATTCGTTGTAACGACGTAAATTTACAAATTTCCGCCATGTCCGCCGCAGAATATCCCTCCTTACCAGAATTGGACAACCTGCAGGAGGGAATGCATCTGGAACAGCCCGTGTTGAATTCGATGATTCGGCAGACAAAATATGCCGTAGCAGTCAGCGAGTTAAAACCGATTTTTACCGGCGAACTGTTTGAAGCCGCAAATAATCAACTGCGAATCGTGGGGATCGACGGATTTCGTATGGCGATTCGACAAGAACCCATCAATTTTGAGGACGATATTCATTTCGTCGTACCCAAGCAGACGCTGGAAAAGCTCACGGGTATGCTTCGGGACGATGCAGAAGAACTGGTCACCATCTCCGCAAATCATCGGTATGTGATGTTTGAATTTGGAAAATATATCGTATTTTCGAGACTTTTAGAGGGCGAATTCCATAAATATCGGAACAGCATTCCAGATACGTACGTCACCGAAATCAAAATTGACGTACGGAATTTACAACAGTGTCTGGAACGCTGTAGTCTGCTCATCAGCGGAAAATTCAATGCTCCGGTTCGGTGTACGTTCGGGGATGATGCCCTTTCCGTCTGGTGTAAGACGGGAATCGGCGAGATTCATGACAAAATCCCTGCGGAGGTTCACGGTCCGGAGGTGACCATTGGTTTTGATGTCCGCTATTTTCTGGATGCGGTGCGCAACGCCGACTGCGACCAGATTCGAATTCAACTGACGAGCAATAATCGTGTGACGAAAATGCTGCCTGCGGAGGGAGAAAGCTTTATTTTCTTGCTCATGCCGGTACAGCTGCGGAAATAATGGAGGAAGCATATGAAAAAAATTCCAATCCATACTGAGTTTATCAAGCTGGACGCATTTATGAAATATTCCGATCTGTGTGAAACGGGCGGGCTTTCAAAAGAAATGATACGAAACGGAAATATTCTCGTCAATGGCAAAGTCTGCTATCAGAGAGGAAAAAAACTTCGTCCCGGCGATATTGTGACCATAGTCAGCAAACGGACATTATTTTATCCGAAATCCGTTAATTTCCAAGCAGTTGAAGAAGCAGGCGAAATACAGGTGGTTTCTGAATCCGAAATAGAAGAAACGAAAGAAACGGAAGAAACCGATTCATGAAGCTGACACAATTTCAGGCGGATTGTTTTAAAAATCTCCGTCACGTGTCGTTTCAGCCACACTCTTCGTATAATCTGATTCTTGGAGAAAATGCCCAAGGAAAAACGAATTTATTGGAATCCATCTGGTGTTTTACCGGATGCAGAAGCTTTCGGGGTACGAGAGAGCGGGATTATCTGCCCTTTGACGGGGGCGTTCTACAGGTGGAGGCTGGATTTCAGGACAGCCGACGGGAACAGACGATGAAAATGTGCATGGTGGGGGGAGCGACACCGGAGAAAAAATTCTGGTGCAACGACATTCTCAGAAAGGGAAGCGAACTCTTCTCCATTTTCCATTGTGTGATTTTTACGCCGGAAGATCAGGCACTGGTCAGCGGCGGACCGGAACGGAGGCGGACGTTTCTAGATATGTCCGGCGCACAGCTTATCGCTTCCCTTTTGGGGTATGTGCGGCGGTATCAGCTGGTGTTACAACAGCGAAATGCACTCCTTAAGGAAAAGCTGCCGGAGGATCAGGTGACGCCGATGCTGTCCGTGTGGGACGGACAGCTGGCACGGCTGGGAGCGGAAATCGCAGTCCAGCGCAGCGCATATGTCCGAAAATTATCTGAAACCTGCGTGCCTTTATACCATAAAATCTCCGGCGGTCGGGAAGAAGTCTCTCTTCACTATCAATCCAGCGTGTACGGGAGGGACGCACAGGAACACCTGCCGGAACAGGTGACGGGAGAACTCGTACAACAATATCTCGAGAAACTGGAACAGTCGAGACAGAGCGACTTGTTTTTGGAGCATACTTCTTTTGGAATTCACCGAGATGATCTGGGACTTTTGATTGATGGAAAATCCGCACGGGAGTTTGGCTCACAGGGGCAGAAAAAAAGCTTGTCACTGGCGTTAAAACTCTCTCAGGCGGAAATCTATCGGAAAAAACAAAAGGAATCGCCCATTGTATTACTGGATGACGTGATGGGAGAACTGGATCAGCGGCGGCAGACGGTGGTGTCTCACATTGTGGAGGAGATGCAGGTATTTGTCACAACCTGTCATCCGGAGTCGATACAGCTTCAAAAAGAGGGAAAGCAATTTCTCGTCACGGACGGCGTCCTGACGGAAGCATAGGTGAAATTTCGTGAAATAGAGAAAATTAAAGTTACAGGTTTTTCCAATGCAGTTTTTTCCACAGCATATGGGAAAAAGCGTGAAAAACAGAGGGAGCAAAGTCGAAAAAAGTACGAAATTACGGATACTTTTCACTTTCCACAGTGTGTTGAAAAATTTTGTGGAAAACCTGTTCAGAGATGTTAAAATCAAAAATTATGCCATAAAATGTCGGCTTTTTGGAGAGTCTGTAAGGATTTTTATGGCATCTCCAAAAGATCGATTGACATAAAAAATGCACAAAAATATGCAAAAAATGCAATCAAACAAAAGGCATCACAAATAGAAATAGGAGTGAATCATCACATGGAAGAAATGCAACCAATCCGTCCTGCGGGACAGGTGGAAGAAGAATACGACGAAAATCAAATTCAGGTGCTGGAGGGACTGGAAGCAGTACGAAAGCGACCGGGTATGTATATCGGCTCGACCGGTCCGAAGGGATTACACCATTTGGTATATGAAATCGTCGACAATGCCATTGACGAGGCACTGGCTGGATACTGTACGGAAATCATGGTGGAGATTTTGCCGGAAAATATCATTCGGGTATCCGACAACGGCAGAGGCATCCCCACGGGCATTCACCCGAAAGAGGGCATTTCTGCGGCGACGGTCGTGTATACGATCCTCCATGCGGGAGGAAAATTCGGCAGCGGCGGCTATAAAGTATCCGGCGGACTCCACGGCGTGGGAGCGTCTGTCGTAAACGCCTTGTCAGAATGGCTGAAGCTGACCGTCAAGGACGGCAGTCATATCCACTATCAGGAATTTTATCGGGGCAATTATGATGAGCCAATTCATATCATTGGCGACACCACAGAGACTGGTACGACAGTCGAATTTAAGGCGGATCCGGAGATTTTTGAAGAGACCACCGAGTATGATTATGAAGTCTTATTGAAAAGACTGCGGGAACAGGCGTTTCTGAACGGCGGAATTCGGATTATTTATAGCGATAAACGCAATCCAGAAGAAATCAAACAGGAAGTTCTCCACTATGAGGGCGGAATTCGCCAGTTCGTGGAATTTCTGCACCAGAAACGTGGCTTAGAATCCCTATCGGAGGAAGTTATTTATATTTCCGGCACACAGGGGGATTCCTTTGCAGAAATTGCACTGCAATATAACGACAGCTATAATGAAATGGTGATGTCTTTTGCAAATAATATCCATACGCCGGACGGCGGTACTCATGAAATGGGCTTTCGTACGGCACTGACCAAAGTGGTCAACGAGTACGGAAAAAAATTCGGATTACTCAAGGAGGGCACGAAGCTCTTAGGCGAGGACGTCCGAGAGGGCTTAACGGCGATTATCTCCGTGAAGCTGACGGAGTGTGAGTTTGAGGGACAGACGAAGGGCAGACTGGGAAATCCGTTTGTGAAACCGTTCGTGGAAAAGATTGTCACGGAAAAGCTCATGAACTACTTTGAGGAAAATCCCACGGAAGCACGGGCGATTTTCGAGAAGAGCCTAACGGCACAGGCGGCGAGAGAGGCTGCGAAAAAGGCGAAAGAGACGGCAAGAAGAAAATCCGCTATGGAGAGCGCATCGCTGCCGGGAAAACTGGCGGACTGCTCCGAAAAAACCACCGAGGGAACGGAGATTTATATCGTCGAGGGAGACTCCGCAGGCGGTTCTGCCAAGGAGGGCAGAGATCGGCGTTATCAGGCGATTTTGCCCCTTTGGGGAAAAATGCTCAACGTGGAAAAGGCGAGAATCGATCGAGTTTATGGAAACGAAAAGCTTATGCCGGTGGTGACGGCGTTGGGAACGTCCATCAGCGAGGATTTCGATATTCATAAGCTAAGATATGGAAAAGTCATCATCATGGCGGATGCCGACGTAGACGGCTCGCACATTCAGACGCTTCTGTTGACGTTCTTCTTTCGGTTTATGCGGCCGCTGATTACCAACGGCAACGTCTATCTGGCACAGCCGCCGCTGTTCAAGGTGGCGAGAGGAAAGAAATATAAATATGCGTTTGATGAAGCAGAACGGGATAAGTGTATTGCGGAGTTTGCAGATGCGGATGGAAACATGTCAAAAGTTGACGTACAGCGGTATAAAGGTTTGGGAGAGATGAGTTCCGATCAGCTTTGGGAGACGACGATGAATCCAGAGACACGGTCGATGATGCAAGTAGAGCTGGAGGACGCAGAAAAAGCGGACGAGATTTTCACCATCCTCATGGGCGATAAGGTCGCACCGAGAAAAGCATTTATCGAAGAAAATGCGAAGTATGCGAAGAATCTGGATTTCTGATTTCATGAAGAATGGAGAAGCTGGAAGACCCCTCAGTCACGCCTACGGCGTGCCAGCTCCTCCCCTACGGGGACTACTTCGGTCGCCTTTCAAGGGAGCCTACTGAAGCCTCCCCGTTTAAAATATTACAATTAAACGTTTATTTCTCTGCTCGGTTTGACCTCTCCACCACCAGCCTATGGCTGGCGGTCCCCCTCCCCTTTTAAGGGAGGCAAGACCCCTCCGCCTCGCTTTACTCGGCACCTCCCCTTTTAGGGGAGGCATCTAGTTACTAAAAAGGAGTATCTTATGCAAAAAAAACAGCCTGTTACGCTGCCGGTGTTTGATGAAACGGCACCTTATACCATCGCCTTGAATTATTATCGGGATGGATTTCTTGCGTTTCAAAAGAAATTCGTCATGAAACGGAATTATATCACAATGATTGCGTTTTTTATTCTGATGATTGTGATGGTGATTTCTGCTGTACAAACTGGAATGCAGATGTATTATTTATTATTGCTTGTGTGTCTGGCGTGCATTTTTATTTTGTGGTATAATCCCCAAAAACAACGGCGCATGGTGATCAATGCCGTGCGGGATCTGGAGGACGAACGCTATACGGCATCCTGTAATGGAAAGTGTCTGCGGATTCAGACTGTCCAGACGGAAGAAGAACGAGAGAAGGATCCGATTCCAGAAAGCCGGATTGATTTGGATACGGCTTGGGTCGAGGACATGGACGAATTTTTCTTAGTGTGCGACGTAAAAACAATGTTCTATATTTTGCCAAAAACAGCACTGCATATGCCGTTTTCTTCGGAAACACTGATAGGGGCGGATGAAGATAAAAACGAAAATACAGAATCCATAGATGAAAATTAAGAATAAGTAGGTAATATAATGGATAATCAAACAACAAATGAGAATTATTTTTTGAACGGAAAGCAAAAAATAACACAGATTGACATCGGTGACCGAATGCAGGATGCTTTTTTGCAGTATGCCATGTCGGTTATCGTGTCCCGTGCGCTGCCGGACGTGAGAGACGGTCTGAAGCCGGTACATCGGCGTATTCTCTACACCATGCACGAAAAGGGATTGACGCCGGATAAGCCATATCACAAGTGCGCCGACACGGTCGGTTCTGTTTTGGGTAGCTATCACCCACACGGCGACGCCTCCGTTTATGATGCGCTGGTGCGGCTGGCACAGACGTTTTCTATGCGCTATGTGTTGGTGGACGGTCAGGGAAACTTCGGTTCGGTGGACGGTGACCCGCCTGCCGCTTATCGTTATACCGAAGCGAGAATGTCCAAAATTGCACTGGAAATGCTGACAGATATTAACAAAGAGACCGTGCCGTTTGTCCCGAACTATGACGACCGACTGAAAGAACCAGAGGTTCTGCCCTCTCGATTCCCAAATATTCTGGTGAATGGCTCGATTGGTATTGCCGTGGGTATGGCGACCAATATTCCTCCCCATAATCTGGGAGAAGTTATCGACGGGATACAGCTGCTCATGAAAAATCCCGATTGTACCCTAGACGAACTGATGACTTGTGTCAAAGGCCCCGACTTCCCCACCGGCGGTATTATCATAGGCCGCAGCGGTATCCGTGCAGCCTATGGTACGGGACGGGGAAAAATCACGCTCCGTGGACAAACCTACTTTGAAACAGTGCGTGGGCGAGAGTCGATTATTATCACGGAAATTCCCTATATGGTGAATAAGGCGAGACTGGTAGAGTCGATTGCAAACCTCGCAAAAGAAAAGCGAATCGACGGCATTCATCATATCCAAGACGAATCCAGCCGTGAGGGTATGCGGATTGTGGTAGAGCTGAAAAAGGACGCCATCGGGCAAATTGTCCTAAATAAGCTGTTTTCATACACCCAGCTACAGGATACCGTCAGTGTGAATATGCTGGCACTGGTGAAAGGCGAACCAAAGACGCTGAGTCTGAAACAGGTGCTGGAGGAATATCTCTCGTTTCAGGTGGATGTCATCACCAATCGGACAAAATTCGACTTAGAAAAAGCAAAGAAACGTTCGCATATTTTACAAGGCTTTGTCGTAGCCATTGACCATATTGACAAAGTCATCCGAATTTTGCGCAGCAGCAAGACGATTCCAGAGGGCAAGGCACGCCTGTTAGAATTTTTTAAGGACGTGGATATGTCTGCCGTCTTGGATTGGGCGGAGTATGACCTGACGCAGTATCATCTGGGACAGCAAACGGGACTCTCGGACGAACAGGCGGAAGCGATTGTACAAATGCGGCTGGGACAGCTGACCGGCATGGAACGTCAAAAAGTGACAAATGAATTATACAGCTTATTGCAAAAAATTTCTGAATATATCGATATTCTGGCAGACGTGACGAAGGTGTATCAGATTATTCTGGACGACTTAGAAGAAATTCGCCGGAAGTTTGGGGACAAGCGCCGGACGGCAATCGAAACCGTAGACGGCGAAGTGGATATTGAAGACCTGATTCCGGTGGAAGAGTGCGTGGTAACGTATACCAATAGCGGTTACATCAAGCGCATCCCTGCGGACGTCTACAAAACCCAGAACCGTGGGGGCAGAGGTGTCACCGGCATGAAACAGCGAGAAGAGGACTTTGTCAGTGAAATGCTGGTATGCTCTTCTCACGATAATGTCTTGTTTATTAGCAATCGTGGTATCATGTATAAACTGAAGTGCTACGAATTACCAGAAGGTTCTAAGAGTGCAAGAGGCACGAACATTATCAATCTTCTGCCCATGCAGCAAGGAGAAAAGCTGGCAGCGGTATTGACAGTGAAAGCATTTGAAGAGGATAAGAACGTGGTCATGATTACCACACACGGAAAAATCAAGCGAACTTCCCTCTCCGCCTATAAGAACGTGCGGAAAAACGGTTTGATTGCCATCGGTATGGACGAGGGCGACGAAATTGCCGGCGTAAGGCTGACGAATGGCAGCAATCGGCTGTTTATCGCCACAAAAAATGGCATGGCGATTCGCATTGACGAGAACGATGTACGTCTGATGTCTCGTTCGGCGCACGGCGTCAAGGCGATTACGCTGCGTGGAACGGACGAAGTGGTTTCGATAGCGAGAGAGCGTGAAGGTGCATCGCTGATGACCGTGACGGAAAAGGGCTATGGAAAGCGAACGCTGCTCAGCGAATATCGGATTCAATCGAGAGGCGGTTTGGGACTGCACAATTATAAAGTGGATGAAGAACGTGGCGGCGTTTGCGGCATTAAAGTTGTGGACGAAACGGACGATTTGATGTTGATTTCCAGCGATGGTGTGATTATTCGTCTGCCGGTGTCTCAAATTCGGATGATGGGACGGACGGCAAAGGGCGTTCGGGTAATGCATGTCAACGATGGTCAAAAGGTAGTGGCATTCACGAGAATGGAAAAGGAAGAAAAGGAACAGGAAGCGGAAAAAACAGAGTAAAATAAAAAAAGATGTATAAAAAAAACACAGCCACGGTTTTGTGACTGCGTTTTTATAAATATATGAGATGAAACGTGCGTTATATTTCTATGCTATTCCCACTTTGGCAATTCATCTTGATAGGCTTTTGAACATTTTCCACACGCCCAATATGTTCCAGCATAGCTAGACAGTTCACTTTCTGGAATGTCAATTTCTTGGCGATTTGCATTGTCAATTTGTTCTGCAGCACTACATGAGTCTCTGATATGGACACACCCGGTTTTTGTATTTAAAATAAAATGTAATATTTTTTCTTCTGTGACCGCCTCTGTTGTGGTCTCTTCCATCTCGGTTTCTATGGCAACCACAGTCGTTGTTTCTGTTGTAGTTAATTCTGTTGTAGTTGTTGTTGCTTCTGTTATTGTTTCGGTTGTGGTGACAGTAGTTGTAGTAGTAGTGGTTGTCGTTTCGTCTGTTTCAGTTTCTGTTGTAATCGTGACTGAATTTTCATCCTCATCGTCATTGTCATCGCTGCCTGAATTACTAATACTTCCAATAAATACCAAATGCAAAAATAACGGTTAAGATAACCTTAACGGATAATTTCCAGTCTTTTTTGTATATCCACATGAGTCCAGCTCCAACTGGAAAAAAGAGAACAAGACACAGAATAATAAACCAGCTTTTTTGGTAAAAATGCGTCTCAGAATTTTCGTTTGGCGGAATATTCGTCTGTGTATTTTGCGGCATCGTGTATGGGTTTGTGGAATTGGATGATGGAACGTTATTTTGTGTTGTAGACTCTGTTGTAGTTGAATTGACATTATCATCGACCAATGGCGCACCACAAATACTGCAAAATTTTGCACCTTCCTCGTTTTGAAAAGCACATTTTGGACATATTTTCATATACATTCTCCTTTTTATGGATGCGTTTTTATGTTATTTCTTGTTTTGGTTTATTTTATCAGGCGGAGGAATGTATCGTCTTTGCCAGTTCCTCTAGTTTTTCCTCGTCCATAGGTTTTACTGCCGAGCGTATGGTAAGGACTTCTTCCGAAAGGTGGAGGTTTTTCATCTGCTCGAGATAGCTGCGCATCTTTTTCCCTGCACACGGTGCCCAAGAGCCGTTCTCCACCAAGAAAACGGAACGATTTTGAAAATTCTTCGCCATCAGGTGAATAAGAAAATCTTCCATGGGTAAAAAGACGCCGCCGTCATAGCTGGACGCCGCCAGTACCATTCGGTCAAAGCGGAAAGCCTGTTGTACAGCATCTGCCATGTCGTATCGGCACAAATCCAGCGTTACCACGGTTTCACCCAGTGCTTCCAACTTTTTCGCTAGGAACTGTGCCGCCTGTGCCGTGTTTCCGTGTATGGAAGCATACGCCACAAAAACCCCCGTCTCCTCTGGCGTATAGCTGCTCCAAGTTTGGTACAGATTGAGATAGGGAGACAGATCACCGCTGAGAATTGGTCCGTGCAGCGGACAAATGCCTTTTATTTCTAGTTTTGATGCTTTCTTTAATAAATTCTGGACTTGTAAGCCATATTTTCCCACGATATTGATAAAATATCTCCGTGCCTCATCTTTCCATGGTTCATCAGCGTCCAACGCTCCAAACTTTCCGAAAGCATCCGCCGAGAAAAGAAGCTGTTCCGTCTGTTCATAGGTCACCATAACCTCCGGCCAGTGTACCATGGGAGCGGCGAAAAATTGGAGCGTGTGGCTGCCGAGCGAGATGGTGTCCCCTTCTTTGACCACCTGTGTGGGATTGGAAAGCGGTTCCCGACAGAACGCCGTCACCATTGCAATAGCTTTCGCCGTCCCCACAAGGGTCATGGTGGAAAACCGAGTCGCAATATCCCATAAACTGCCTGCGTGATCCGGTTCCATATGGGAAATAATCAGATAATCCGGCGTTTTCCCATCCAGTGTTTCCAATAAATTTTGCATCCAGACGGTTGTACCACGTCGGTCAACGGTGTCCATCACTGCGATTTTTTCATCGACAATCACATAAGAATTATAGGACACGCCCTTTGGTACAGGATATTGGCTTTCAAAGAGATCGATTGTTTTATCATTTACGCTAATATAAAAAATATCATTCGATTGTAAAACATTCGTTTTCATTTTTTTCCTCCTTGTGGGATGGGGTACATTCCAGTGTGAAAAAGTTGATTTCCGAGGGGTTCAAAAGCCGAAGCTTGCCGATACCGCCGGAGACGTACATTTGGGTTTGCGTCTGTTGATAAAGACCTTTGCTATATTTTGGAAAAAACTTTCGTTCTGGTGAGAGCAGTCCTCCTACAAAAGGAAGCCGCACGATACCGCCATGGATATGACCAGATAAAACCAAATCTGCACCCCATGCGGCATAAATATCCAAAAAAAACGGATTATGTGCCAATAATATGGTGCAGTAGTGTTTTGGATGTATCTCTTTTGTCAGTTTTTCTAAGGTATATTTTTCTAAATTTCGAAACCCATGATTTTCATCTCGATAGACACTGTGACACAAGCTTGCGCCCACTAGCCGCAGCATTTTATTTTTTCGGATGGTGACAGATGCATTATCCAGAAGATGGCAGCCACTTTTTCGTATGATTTGCAATAGCTTGTGGTATGTACCGGGCGGTAAGTCTAACTCGTGGTTGCCTAAGCAGAGATACACCGGTGCAATCTGTCGGAGATGATGGAGAAATATAGCGGTATCGTCAAAATTTTTCTCGTCACGAGAGACCAGATCCCCTGTAATCACAATAATATCTGGTTTCAGCTGTTGTGCTTTTTTTACAATCCGACGATTTTGTTTTCCCATTTTTTTATGATGAATATCTGAAATTTGTAAAACATGGTAACCATCAAAATCAGCGGGTAAATTTTCCAGATAAATCGTCTTTTTTCGAGTCAGAAGCAATCGCTGTTCCACGCAAAAACAAATCAAAAACAGGCAAAAAAGTATGCCAATGATTTCAAAGAAAAGTTTCATGACGTACTGCCTCGACGGTCTTGTTTTCGCTCTTTGTGTCTCTCTTGAAAATGTTGTAACGGAATATCGATCCATGCAAACACGAGCAAATAAAACGAAGTGATGGTGAGTCGTCCAGCAAACATCATCACGTATTCTGCGGCGTTTCGCTCTTGAACTGCCATAGGATGGAAAATGGTTAAGTCTGGATTATGTACATACATAGCAACAGTTACCAAAATACTCAGTACAAACGGTATCACCACACCTGCGAGGAACACCTGTAATCTGGAAAGCTCCCGATTTTCCGTTGTATCAGCCTGATAGGCGTGATAAAGGGCGCACAACACCAGCGGCGTCAGGAATAGTAATCCTGCGGAAAAAGATGTCCACGAATAAATCAGCCAGTGTATGATTTGTAAAAACAAGCTGACCAGCGTGACCAGAATAAAATCTCTTCGGTTATGCGTTTTCATCTTTTAGTAAAATTGTCTGGAATCGCTGTGCCAGATGGTAAATCTCGCCGGATTGCAGTTCTCGATAGCCGGTTTTTTCCGCTGGCAGAGAGAGATTTGGAGCATCGATCATCGCCGTCATCGGCTCCGGGCAGAAATAATGCTTTTCGCCACGGTCGTTCCACAAAATCCAGAAGTGATACCCTTCGGAGACTTCGTAGGCAATCCCCTTGCCGCTGGCAGTATCTGTCATTTTTACGCCACGGAATGGTTTTCCTTGATATTTTAATTTTCCTGCCGTGTACATTTCATTATCCACCACACGCTTGACTGGACACTGCCCTTCTTCTAAGTATTTTTTATCATATTCAGAAAGTGGAAGAATCTCTTCTGTCGGCAAGCACCGTTCATTCAGTACCCAGCGTTCTTGAACAGGAACTTGAATGCGAATATCTTCTTCCTTTGCTCCATCCACGAATGGAGCGGAAATGGTGGTGTGGGTAGCAATCGAAATGGGAAGTTTTGCGTTCGACTGGTTGATCATGGAGAACTGATACTCTAAGCCGCAATCGCTTAGGATAAACAGGAAGGATGCAGTAAATAGCAACGGAAGGTATTGAAAAAACGGGTCTTCTTCGTTATAAACATACGCCGTCCGCACCCATGCTCCCACTTCGTTTGCGGAATAGGCGGTGATAGTGTGCTTCCGTTTGTGGAGAAAGCCGTGAATGTGGTTATGATAGGGTTCTTTTTCGTTGACAGGGAGGTGATAGGTATGATCCGAAATTTTTAGGACACCGTCGGCGAACCGATTTGGGAGATAGAGAGTAGGGAGTCCCCAGACTTCCGGAGATTGGCGAATGCTTTTGGGGGTATTGTCTGGATTCCAGCGGAAAAATTCTATGCCGTTTGTGTCGTCGTGTAGGCGCAGCACGTTCGAGCCGATTTCCGGTGCAATCAGAGCGGTGTATCCGCTTGCGGTCAGCTGCACGCAGTTCATACCTTTCCAACTAATAATTTCCGCTTTGTTTTTTTGTTTCATGTTAAATTTTTCCTTTCACATTTGATTTTATCCATGCTCTATATCAAGCGATATCTTTTTTATTATAGCACAAAATAAAAAAATTGTCTAGTGGAAATTAAAAAAATTCGCATTTCCTCTTGACAAGCGGAATTATTTCGGATATAATAGGTATAGAAAGAGCGTACCGAAATGCGGTCAGCTTCCAAAAGTGAATTATCAAAAAGTGATAACCGCTCATTGCTGGAAACTGGGGGCAGTTATTTCCGTTTATTATTGTAATTTTACACGATTAGAATAATCTGGCAAATAACACTGCATAAAGTCAAAAACTCCATCCATGTCATATGCAACACCTCCCTGATTCCCATCCACGTATTAAAACGAAGATGGTCGGGAGCAGGATTTAATCGCCGATATGTATGAAAATACATCCGCTTCAGTAATGCTCTCTCTATGCCTTTCAGCACATTTTTATTATAGCACAGTCGACAAAATCTGTCAATGAAAAAATTTATATTCCCTTTTGACAAGTGGAATTATTTCGGGTATAATAAATATAGAAAGAGCGTACCGAAATGCGGTTAGTTCCCATTTTAGTTTGGTTATGAAAATAACCGCCTTATGTGGAAGTGAGACGGTTATTTCTGTTTATATATCAAGTACGCAAGAACTGCGACAAAAACATCACAAACGATGTCAAATAGATTGGCAATTGTGTCGAGATCCATTGACATCACTCCCTTCTAGGAGCAGGATTTGACCGCCGATATGTATGAAAATACATCCGCTTCAGTAACGCTCTCTCTATGCCTTTCGGCACGCTTTTATTATAGCACAGTCGACAAAATCTGTCAATGAAAAATAAAATTCCCTCTTGACAGTAGAACGTACGAATCTAAAAAATTTGATTTTCTCACAATTACGCCGACACCTGTTTCGCACTGAAACGGTTACAAAAATTGTAAGAAATTTGTAAGATTTTACTTGACAAGTGGCACAATTCGTGTTATACTAATCGTAGTATGATTTTAAAATTCACATTTGTACGAATTCGTTGTTGTGACAATCACACACTTCGCTACAACCGATCCGTGCTCCTGAGAGGAGGAACTTATGGGTATTTTTTCAAGAATTAGCGATATCTTAAAAGCTAATATCAATGATCTCATCGATCGAGCAGAGGATCCAGAAAAAATGGCAAAACAAATTATTGCAGATTTACAAAAAGAAGTCAGCAATGCAACACAGGCACTTGGAAAAGCAATGGCGAGTGAACGAATCGCACAGCGGCAATACGAAAATGCACAGCGTGTTTCTGCTGACTGGGAAAACAAGGCGAAGGCTGCACTGAACGCTGGCGAAGTGGATCTCGCCAAAAAGGCACTGTCTAGCAAAGTCAAGGTAGATGCCGATTTGGAAAACTATCGCCAGATGTATGAACAAATTGCAGGGCAGACTGCACAATTGCGTGAACAGGTGGAACAGCTGAAGGCAAAGCTGAATGAGGCGAAAAGCCGACAGGCGATGTTGATTGCACGGTCGCAAATGGCAAAGACACAGAAAAATTTGGCACAGTCTATCGGCGGTATGAATTCCTCCAGTGCAATGGAAAAATTTAACTGCATGGAAGAAAAAGTTGCACAGCAAGAAGCAGAAGCTGCTGCATTCGCTGAAATCTCCGGCTCAAACAACAGCGCAGAAGAGAAAACCTTTGAACAGCTTCAACAAGATATGGCAGTCGATGCAGAATTGCAGCGTCTGATGGCGGAAATGGGACAAACGACAAGTGTCTCCATGCCCGAAGGAGGCGAAACAGAATGAAATGTTGTCAAGAAGAAAACCATGACACCTGTAAACATACGGTTCACTTGATATTATTGATTTTGGGAATCGCTGTTACTGTGGCTTTTGTCGTCTACGGGTTTGCTGTCAAACGGCGTCGTTTTCTTCACGAGGAAAAGTGGAAGGATTATGACGAATGCGGTATGAGCTAAGGAAATCATGAAAACCAAATCAATCAGGAGGTGAATCTTTCTTTGAGATTCGCCTTTTTTTTGGAAATTGTGACTTCTCTCTATTTCCATATCTCTGCCCAAGATTTTTTGAAAAAAATAATTGCATTTCTTGTTGGTATATGTTATAATAGATGTGATATTATTTCTTTCGCTATACTCGACGTTCTGAAAAATGACGCCGCTTAGAGATACATATTGTATAGCGGATTTGGTGATCAGTTGTCATGGTCACACCTCTCCATTCACTTTTTATTTTTTCATTTTGTAACATTCGATTGTCTATTCTTTGTCTATATATCCGTACATCACATTTAAAAAAGACAACGGGAAAAACCTTATCAAATGATTTTTTCGGAGAGGAACCAAACAAGGGGAGGTTTTTTTCCATGCACGGCAATAAGGTAGTGCTGGATCTGGAATTTACACCGGTGACGCACCCTGATCTACAAGATACTGCCGGAAACGAAATTATTGAAATTGGCGCAGTTAAACTTGGAACACATAACGAATTGATAGAAGAATTTCAGACCTACGTCAAGCCAAAATATAGCTGCATTCTACCACGTATTACCCGTATTACCAATATCACCAACGAAACCGTAGAATTTGCACCGGATTTTGAAACTGCAACAAGAGCTTTTACAGAATGGATTGGCGAGACAAAAAAAACACAATTTTATACCTGGAGCGGCGCAGACCAGCCGGTCATACAGCGAGAGGCAGAAATGAAGGAATTTCCGCTCCATCCCATGTTCTATACCCATTGGATTGATTTACAACGGATTCATCAACGACTCTACCGCTTTCAAAAACCAATGAATCTGACCGTTGCACTGGGTTCTATGCAAATTTATTTTGAGGGACTGGAACACGGCGCACTGGCGGATGCACGCAATACCGCAAAAATTTTGCACACCCTAAGCGATGTCAAAGGCACAATCTGCCAAAGACATGGCGCACGAATTTCTTATAACAATCCCTGTGAATACGGTATCCTAATGGAGTTTGTTTTCCGAAAGAAATCTACGAGCCGAAAGTAAATTTGAAAAATCCCATGGAAAAACGTAATTTTTTCGTTAAATCACTTATTATTCCGTCACTTTTTTGTTATACTATATTATAATGATAATCGATACAAACCATATAATTTATAACTGTTATTTGACGCAGCCAAAAAGAAAGGATCTTACACCATGAATTATACACAAGCCAAACAGCTTTTGGATCAATATGGACAAAGCCATGTTTTAAAATATTATGATACGCTGTCTCCATCCCGACAACAATATTTATTAGAACAAATCAAAAATCTAAATCTCCACCATTCACACTTTCAAAATCCAACAGCCAGCACGCAAAAACGTGGAACATTTGCACCGATGGATGCTGTCACGTTGGACGATATTCGGAAAAATCAGAAAAAATATCGAGATATTGGCATACAAGCCATTCGGGAAGCAAAAGTTGGAGCGGTGCTGCTCGCAGGCGGTCAAGGCTCTCGCCTGGGGTTCAATCACCCGAAAGGAACCTTTAATATAGGAAAAACAAGGGACTTGTATATTTTCCAATGCCTGATTCAAAACTTGAAAAAAGTAACTGACGAAGCAGACACTTATGTGCCGCTTCTGATTATGACAAGCGAAGATAATGATGCTGAAACAAAGGCATTTTTACAGGAGCATGACTTTTTTGGGTATAGCAAAGACAACGTGGAATTTTTCACACAGGAAACAGAACCTGCCATCAGTGAGGAAGGGAAGCTGCTTTTGAAAACACCGGACGAAATTATTCGTACACCAAACGGAAATGGCGGCTGGTTTCTATCCATGTACCGTGCGGGTATGATGCACTTGATCGAAGATATCGGTATCGAATGGCTGAATGTATTCGCTGTGGACAATGTGATGCAGCAAATCGCCGATCCGATTTTTCTCGGAGCAGTTATCGATTCTGGCTGCGTCTCCGGCGGAAAGGTTGTCAGCAAGGCAAATCCAGACGAACGAGTCGGCGTATTGTGTCTGGAGGATGGCAAACCATCGATTGTGGAATATTACGAAATGACGGAGGAAATGCGAATATTGCGAAATTCAGATGGAACACTGGCGTATCGCTTTGGTGTCATTTTGAATTATCTGTTCCGTGTCGATGCGCTGCAAAAAACGCTGCAATTGGATTTTCCACTGCACGTAGTACACAAAAAAATCCCCTACATGGGGGAGGACGGGATTATCATAAAACCGGACAAGCCGAATGCCTATAAATTCGAGACGTTGGTACTTGACATGGTGCATATGCAGGACAGCTGCTTGGCATTTGAAGTAGAGCGAATAAAAGAATTCGCTCCGATGAAGAATGCGGTGGGCGTAGATTCTGTCGAAACCGTACAGGCAATTCTGGAACAAAACGGAATTGTATTATAATCCATTTAGAATAAAACCGTACGGACTCGAAACCGTACGGTTTTATTTTTCATTGACAGATTTTGTCGACTGTGCTATAATAGAAACCGTGCCGAAAGGCATAGAGAGAGCGTTACTGAAGCGGATGTATTTTTATACATATCGGCGGTCAAATCCTGCTCCCGACTATCTTCGTTTTATACGTGGATGGGAATCAGGGAGGTGTTGCATATGACATGGATGGAGTTTTTTACTTTATGCAGTGTTATTTGCCAGATTATTCTAATCGTGCAAAATTGCAATAATAAACGGAAATAACCGCCCCCAGTATCCAATGTGAGCAGTTATTTCTTATAACCTATCATTTTTGGGAGCTGACCGCATTTCAGTGCACTCTCTTTTTCTTTATTATACCCGAAACGCTGCAATTTGTCAAGAGGGAATTTTATTTTTCAAACCAGTTTTTTCTGTGCGATGAAAAATAGCTTTGGAAAGCGGAAAATAACGCTGCCGTCCTTTTGGAGCGGATACGCTCGCTTCACCTCTTTCAACACATCCTGCACAAAACGTTCCTGTTTGTCCGGATGAAGTGCCTCTAAATATGGTCGCATTCCCGTTCCACGATACCACTCGATGATTGCCTCGTGATCCGGCATATGATGAAAATAAGTGGTCTGCCACATATGAAACTCCGGTGTCAAGTCGGACAATAAGTCGTAGTAGCTAGACGGCGTCAGATTATACATTGCTCTCGAACGAACGAAATAGTCTCTCCACTGGCTGCTCTGTGACAGACGTGATAGAATTTTGTGAATGGGTTCTCCATTATTCATGGAAATCTGTACTGCCAAAATCCAGTCTGGCTTTAACAGTTCCATCATGCGACACACCATCTCCTGATGGTTGGGAATCCACTGCAGCGACGCATTGGAAAACACAATGTCATAATCCTTGTCCAACTGTGGCAAGTCTGTTTCTGCATTTGCCAGCTGAAATTTTAAATGAGGGTGCAGCTGTATCGCCTTTTTTAACATATCCTCCGATACGTCTAACCCCAAAACTTCTGCATCTGGAAATCGCTTTTCTAATACTGCCATGCTATTGCCCGGACCGCAGCCGATGTCTATGATTTTTTGCGGATGCTCCAGAGGAATTCTTGCCGCTAAGTCGATGGCAGGTTGTGTCCGCTGGGATTCAAATTTCAAATATTGTTCTGCGTTCCAACGCTCCATGTTGTCTTTACTCCTTTTCGTCGATTGGTTCTATTGGTTCAATTTTCCAGATATTTTTTGCATAATCCATAATCGTGCGGTCTGCGCTGAATTTTCCTGCGCTGCACACGTTCATCCACTGCTTTTTCGCAAACGCCTCCCGATCTCGGTAGTCCCGATTACAGCGCAGCTTTGCTTCTACATAAGATTCCAGATCGCCCAATAAATAGTAGTGATCCGGCTTGTGCCAGCTGGCTCCGTCTAAAAGTGCATAGTAGAGTTCTCGGAACGCACCCGTGCCGCCGTCCGAAACCGTACCATCGATAAGCGTTTCCACCACTCTGCGAATCTTCTCGTTCTCCGCAAAAATCTTCCTGCTGTCATACGTGGGCTGAATTTTTTCCAGTTCTTCCACCCTTGCGCCAAAGATATAGTTGTTCTCTTCGCCCGCTTCTTCTGCAATTTCAATGTTTGCGCCGTCGTACGTCCCCAGCGTTACTGCACCGTTGAGCATCAGCTTCATATTGCCCGTGCCAGACGCCTCTGTTCCAGCCGTCGAAATCTGCTCGGATACGTCAGCGGCTGCCACCAGCTTTTCCGCATAGGACACGTTATAGTTGGAAACAAATACCACCTTAATATACTGGCTGACCTGTTCGTCCGCTTCCACAAGCTTTGCAATTTCATGAATATACTTGATAATCCCCTTTGCCCGAGCATATCCCGAGGCGGATTTTGCTCCAAACAGGAATGTGGTCGGCGTAACGTCTGTGATACTGCCATCCTTGATTCCGAAATAGAGATATAAAATCGAAAAGGCATTGAGCAGCTGCCGCTTGTACTCGTGCAGCCGTTTAATCTGAATATCAAAAATAGAGGTCGGGTCAATGGTGATGCCCTCTTTCTGACAGATGAACTTTGCCAGCTGCTGCTTTTTCGTCTGCTTGATTTGGACAAACTCTCGCATCACTGCCTCGTCATCCGCATATTTTTGAAGCGGCTTCAGCTTCTCTAAATTTACCATCCACTCGTCCGAACCCGACAGCCGTGTCAGAAGCTCCGACAATTCCGGATTACACAGTACCAGCCAACGGCGTTGGGTAATGCCGTTGGTCTTGTTCTGGAATCGTTCTGGATACAGGGCATACCAATCCTTCAGGACAGAATCCTTCAGGATTTGCGTATGAATCGCCGCCACGCCATTGGTGTGCGCTCCCACATAGACTGCCATATGCGCCATGTGTACCTGTCCGTTTTGTATCAGCTTTATCCGGTCAATGGCATCCTTTTCTACATTCTTTTGATACATTTCCGTCATAAATTGTTCTTGTATCCGCAGAATGATACCGTATACTTCCGGCAACAATTCTTCTACCAAATGACAATCCCATTTTTCCAGTGCCTCCGGCATCACCGTGTGGTTGGTGTAGTGGAAAATCTGTTGTGCCATTTGAAATGCCTGTTCAAACAAATAGCCATAATCGCCCAACTGCCGAATCAACTCAGGAATCGAAATCACCGGATGGGTATCGTTCAATTGAATATTCAGCTTTTCCGATAGCTGATCCAGCGTACCATAGTCGGCGAGGTGCTTTTTCAAGATGTCCTGTAAGGACGCCGCACAGAAGAAATACTGCTGTTTTAGGCGCAGCTTTTTTCCCTCCCACGTGTCGTCGTTGGGATAAAGCACACGTGAAATATCTTCCGCATAGACGGTTTCCGCCGCCGCTTCGAGATATTTCTGTTGATTGAACAAATCGAAATCAAACGTCTGTATCGGTTCCGCCTGCCACAGGCGCAGGGTACTGATGTGGTGTGTTTTACAGCCGATAATAGGCATATCATAGGGAACCGCCCGCACCGTCTGTCCAGAAAAACGCACAAGCACTGCATCTTCTTCTCGCCGCACCGACCACGGGTCGCCATACGCCAACCAATTGTCCGGCGTTTCCATCTGGAAACCGTTCTCGAAATGCTGTTTGAACAGTCCGTATCGATAGCGAATTCCATAGCCATCCAAAGGCAGATTTCTTGTAGCGGCACTGTCCAAAAAGCACGCCGCTAAGCGTCCCAGTCCGCCATTTCCCAGTGCAGCGTCCTCGATTTCTTCCAAATCCGCCAGAGATACGCCAAGGGACGAAAAGACTTCTTTTGTGTCCTCCAGCATATCCAACACCATCAGATTATTGTATACGGCACGTCCTACCAGAAACTCCATCGAAAAATAAGCAGCGTGCCGATTTTTACGGTGTACTTTTTGACTGCACTCCCAGTCGGGAGAAATCTGCTGCATAACCACATCACCCAGTGCCTGATGCAGCTGCTGCGGCGTCGCCTGTTTCGGGTCTATGTGGTGCAGTGCCTGCAGCATTGCCTTTTTTAACTGTTCCTTTTTTAATTCGTGCGCATCGGTCATAATTACTTTTCCTCCAATTTCATTTTTTCCATTTTTACTTTTTCTTACTCCTTACAATTTTTTCCATTTTTTCTATTTCTCTTATTTTTTCCAAGTCCAATTCCATTTTCCTTTCCAGATATGCTCTCTGACGTGCCTCTTCCTTTTCAGCATCTTTCGATTTCTGTTCTGCAATCCGTGCCTTAATAATCTCGTTGTTTCGGTTCGGAATGGTGTTGTTCATCTGATCTAACACCTGTTGTACCGCTGTGTTGCGCAATCTGCCCGTTTTGCTTTTTCGAGAATGTGCCAGCTGCGGCGGCTGAGTCAATTCCGGCAATCGATTATACAGCTCATTGATACGGAAAATCCGCTTCGCCAGTCTCGCCGTAAAGTCTGCACTCACCGTCCGAAACTGCCAGTTTTGTCCGATCGTCGAGGGCGTATTCATTCTTCCATCTGCTCCCACTTCCAAAAAGTCCTGCATCTGCGCTACTGCCAGCTGCGCAATACTGCTCCATGCAGCACGGATGACCTCTGTAGGCAAATCCGTCACGTTACGGCAGTGGAGATAACGTTTTGCAAAGCCAATCGATTTCGTAGACGAGGATGACAGCCAGCCACGGAGCGTGGGGTTGTCGTGTGTACCGGTATAAACGATACAATGGGGATCGGTGTAGTTCTGCGGCAGGTATTCATTCGCAGGATTGCCGTCGAACGCAAACTGTAACACTTTCATTCCCGGAAATCCGGTTTCTTTTAACATCTGCCGTACTTGCTGTGTCACAAAGCCCAGATCTTCCGCAATGATAGACAGCTTTCCAAGCTTTTTCTCTGCCTCCTGAAACAGTTCCACGCCGGGACCCGACTGCCAGATACCGATTTCCGCCGTTTCCTTTCCATAGGGAACGGCATAGTAGCTCTCGAACCCACGGAAGTGGTCAATGCGCAGGGTATCATACATCCGTTTCGCTTGTTCTAGACGAGAAATCCACCAAGCGTATTTTGTTTCCTTATGATAGCTCCAGTCGTAAAGGGGATTGCCCCAAAGCTGACCAGTCGGAGAGAAGATGTCCGGCGGACAGCCGGCCACAGCCTTTGGTTCAAGATTCTCATTCAACAAAAACAGCTTTGGGTTTGCCCAGACGTCTGCGCTGTCGTATGCCACATAAATCGGAATATCGCCGATAATCGAAATATTTCGACTATTGACATACGTTTTCAGCTTTTCCCACTGGCGGAAGAACCAAAATTGCACCGCCTGATAAAAGGCGATATCCTCCGCATATTCATCCTTTGCCTTTTCAATCGCCTGGGGCTCTCGATCGGTGAGTACTTTCTCCCAGAGATACCACGGCTTTCCTTCGTTTGCATCTTTCAGTGCCATAAACAAGGCATAGTCGTCCAGCCAAAAGGCGTTCCTTTTACAAAAATCCTGAAATTCTGTGTTTTCCCGATCAAACCGCCCAAACGCCACACGCAGCACATGGAAGCAATAGGTATAAATCCGTGTATAGTCGACTCGTCTTGGGTCTGTTCCCCAATTGATCGAAGCATAATCCGGCGTAATCAGCCAGCCGTCTTTTTCCAGCTGGTCAAAATCAATAAAATATGGATTTCCTGCAAATACCGAAAACGACTGATACGGCGAATCGCCATAGCTCGTCGGTGTCAGCGGCAGTATCTGCCATACGGAAACGCCGCTGTCCACTAAAAAATCCACAAATGCATATGCGCCTTCTCCAATTTTCCCAATTCCTTGTGTGGACGGGAGACTGGAAACGTGCATCAAAATACCGCTTTGTCGCATAAAATACCTCCTGATAAATGGAAAATTTTTCTTTTTCTTTTTCTTCGTTGGAGAAAAGAGAAGTGCTATCGTATCATTATCGTATAATCCACTGGTTTTGACACAAGATAAGCGTATCCCGACGCTTTTTGGAGGTGTTATCCTCATGTCAAACTGGAAACCATATGAACTGTGTTTCATGTTTCTGCTGGGCTGTTTCGTCTACAGCTTTTTAGAAATTGCCTGTCGTGGTTATACTCACTGGACGATGACCCTAACCGGTGGAATCGTCGCCGTCTTTCTCTTTCTCCTTCACCTCAATTCCCCGCCAAAATCCCTATTCTTCGAATGCTTTTGCAGAGCGATGGGAATTACTGCTGTCGAAATGACTCTCGGAACCATTGTCAACATCAAGCTCGGTTGGAACGTCTGGGACTATAGCGATATGCCGCTCAATCTGTTTGGTCAAATTTGTCTGCCATTTTCCGTCCTCTGGTTCTGTCTCTGTTTTCCTGCCTTTGCCATCTGTCACCTGGTGCATCATCGCTTCACATCGGCTGCACCCATATCGAATCCTGTTCAACGTTTTTGATACATTTCTAGTATAGCATACCCTTTCCAATTTTGCAAGACACTTCACAAAATTGGTTATAAATATTATAAAAACTTGCACAATTCAAATACAGACTGTACAAGCTTTTCATTTATTATTCAAATATTCGTATATGACTCATGTGTTACATCAATTTACAAATCCGATTGGAGAATGCCACCGGATCTGTAATGGGCATTCCTGCAATTAGCAACGCCTGATCATACAGCAGCTTTGCATACTCCGTCAGTGTTTCGCTGTCGTTCTCTTGGAGCTGTATCAGCTTCGTATAAATTTCGTGTTCTGGATTCAGTTCCAAAACCGTCTGTGCCTTTGCTTTTTCGCCTTCGTTGCCCGGCATTTCGTTCAGCGTCTTTGCCATATCCATAGACAAGTCGCCCTCGCTGGACAGACAAACCGGATGGGATTTCAGCCGACCAGAGAGCTTGACACTTCCTACTTTTCCCTCCAGTGCTTTCTGCATGGTTTCCAACATATCGTGGCTTTTTTCTTGTTTTTTCTCCAGAGCTTTTTTCTCCTCTTCGGTTTCCAGATCCAGCTTACTATCCAGTACGGACTGGAATTTCTTCCCCTGATAGTCCTGGAGCATCTTTACGGCAAATTCATCCACATTATCTGTAAAGTAGAGGATTTCATAACCCTTGTCTTTCACCTGTTCTATCTGCGGCAAAAGCTCAATCCGCTGGATATTTTCGCCCACTGCATAATAAATGCTCTCCTGTCCCTCTGGCATACGATCTACATATTTCTGTAAAGACGTCATCTTTCTGTCCTTCGAGGACGAGAACAACAACAAATCTTGCAGTACATCCTTATGCATCCCGTAGTCCTGATAAACGCCATACTTCAGCTGTAAGCCAAAGGACTGATAGAACTTCTCATACTTCTCCCGATCATTCTTCATCATCCGTTTCAGTTCATTCTTGATGGTCTTTTCAATGCTCCGTGCAATCTGTCGCAGCTGTGCGTCATGCTGTAGCATCTCTCGGGAGATATTCAAGGACAAATCCTCCGAATCCACGAGACCTTTTACAAAGCTGAAATAATCCGGCAGCAAGTCCTCACAGCGATCCATGATCAATACGCCGTCGGTATACAGCTGCAATCCCTTTTCATAGTCCTTACTATAATAGTTATAAGGTGCATGAGAGGGGATATATAGAAGTGCATCATAGGTAATCGTACCCTCGTTGCGGACGTGCATATGACAGAGTGGATCGCTGTAATCGCCGCACTTATCCTTATAGAAGCTGTTGTATTCTTCCTCAGAAATTTCGTTTTTGTTCTTATGCCACAGGGGAACCATACTGTTTAGCATGACATTTTCAATATAATCCTCATATTCGTCGGAATCCTCTTTCTTTCGGCTCTTCGTCATATCCATCCGAATCGGGAAGCGGATATAATCGCTATAGCATTTCACCAAACTCTGAATCCGATACTGGTCGAGATACTCGCTATAGTTTTCGCCACCGTCGCCGTCCTCGCTGGGTTCTACGTCGTCTAGCAGTTCCAAGATAATTTCAGTACCCACTGAATTCTTATCACAGGTGTCGATGGTATAACCGTCCACGCCTTCGGACTCCCAGACGTATCCTTGGGTTTCGCCGAACGCCAGAGACTTCACTGTCACTTTCTTTGCCACCATAAAGGCGGAGTAGAAGCCGACGCCGAACTGCCCGATAATTTGGTTATCATCAGACAGGCTATTGTCTTTCTTAAATTGCAGAGAACCGCTCTCTGCAATGGTACCCAAGTGCTTTTCCAGTTCTTCCCGTGTCATACCAATGCCGTTATCTGCAATGGTCAGTGTCCGTGCATCCTTGTCGATGGTGATAGAAATGCCAAAGTCAGACTTCGTCATGCCTATGCTGTCATCTGTCAGCGATTGAAAATAGAGCTTGTCGATGGCGTCGCTTGCGTTAGAAATCAGTTCCCGCAAGAAAATTTCCTTATGGGTATAAATCGAATGGATCATCATGTCCAAAAGCCGCTTGGACTCGGCTTGAAATTGTTTTTGTTCCATAACTTTTTTCCTCCTCTTAGTATAGTAGAAGCTGGAGATTGGACGTTCGGACGTTCCATGCCTCAGATTAGCATTCCATCTTCTTAAGTGCTAATACTATTATAACACCTCTGCTAATTTCGTCAAGGGATCAGCACATTTATTTACAATTTATTTACATTTTTCATTGTATAGGACACAGAAAACACCCATCCGGAAATCGTTTCCGGACAGGCGTTTTTTAGAAAATAGGTGGAATTTGGTATTGCCTGAAGCATTATTCTGTCATTGGAATTGTATCAATGTATTGCACGAGGAATTTCAACAAAATCAGTGCGTCTTCTTGTTCTAGGTCTCCGTTGCCATTCGTATCGGCAGAGCTTATTGCCGTTTCATTGAGTTCCACAGAACCTGCAATCGCTTTATTCAGCTTTACCGCATCTGCCAGAGACACAGTGCCGTCTAAATTCACATCGCCACACAAAAGCGGTTCTGTCTCATCATCCGTCACTACGGTAGTTGTTTCATAAGAGATTACTGTCGTGGTAGTCTCCGTTATAACCCAAGTAAAAAAATTGTTGTCGTCATGTTTGGATCTTCCGTTGTGGATACTGTCGTAGTTGTCACAGGTGCTTCTTCTACCACAACATTTCGTGAAAACTGTTCTCCATTTGTCAATGTCATAGTAATTGTCACTTCCCCTACCGCCAAACATTCCAGCGTTGCCGTTTCTGCAAACATTTCATCTGGATTGTCATATTCTGTACCAATAATGCTAGACCATTGTGTCACGATTGTTTTCCCATCATAGGATACGCTTGCAATCGAAGTATCGCTGTTTTCGACAATGTCAAATGTATCATGTATTCCTTCTGTCGTGTAGGTCATGATTGTTTCTTCTGTTTCGGCAGTTGTCGTAAGACTCGTCGTTTCAGTCGTTTCTTCCGCAGTTTCCACCGTTTCTTCTGTTACCGTGTCATTCTCTTGGATAATCGATTCCTCCGCTTTCGCTATCGTAGGACAAACGGAAAGCGAAGCAATTCCGGTGACTGCCAATGCAGCGGATGTGAGAACGGCAAGCGTCTTTTTGACATTTTTTTCTTTTTTCATAAAATCAACTCCATTCTGATTAAGGCTTTTTTGTCGTGCTGACCGGTCAGCATCATAATCCCATGGGTCCAAGCGAAACAAAAGAAAATGGTCAGATAGGCGGAGCAATAAAACACACCAATATTCCCAAGCAATGCGCTCGCCAGTGGGATACCCATGAAGCCGCAGTTGCTGTAGATGGCGGAGAATCGTTCAATAGATGTCTCACGCTCTAGCTTTTTCCGAATAAACAGCGTGACAGCGGCAATAGCAATGCCATAGGAAATCGCCGCCAATAAAAATGTCCACAAGAGATTCCGCACCAGCTCCGGGTCATAGTCAACCTCTGCGTAGGCGTTCACCACCAGAACCGGCGTAACAATTTCCAGCACAAAATTAGAAAATTGGCGTCCGCCGTTTTTGTCGACAATTTTCGCACGATACGCAATCATGCCCACCAGATTGAGCAATAGCATCAAAATTGCTTGTTTTAAAATAATCGTTGCCATAATAACTCCTCTTCGTTTTTCTTGAAAAAACGGAACACGGCATTTCTGCGCCGTATTCCGCTTATGCGATGCGTGATTCTTCTTTTATTTTCTTCATCTATTATATCAGATAAATTTATCTTTTTTATTGTTTTTATATGAACATAGGCTGAATTTGTACACCTTTTTTCGCAAAAGAAACTGTTTCCGGCAACTGTTTAAAATCTGCCACAAGAGATTTCGGCTTCTCCTGTGGGTTATCCTGATGCATGGGCGTAAAATAATAGTGACGGGTATTCATCAATAAGCCGATATTTTTTGCCGATACTCCGAGTGCATCGTTGGTGGCAATGGCAAGTACAATGGGCTTTTGTCGCCGCAGCATAGACTTTACTGCCATCGTTGCTGTGGTGTCGGTGATGCCGCAGGCTAGTTTCGCCGCCGTATTGGCGGTACAAGGAGCGACAATCAGTATATCCAGCATATCCTTTGGTCCGAGTGGTTTCTACACTTGGAATGGTATCCAGCGCAGCCTTTCCACAAATCTGTTCTAACTCCACTCTGCGTGCATCCGCTTCACTAAAACGGGTACTGAACGCCGCAGCGTGTTCGGAAAAAATGGGTGTCAGGTCTGCACCCAACGAAATCAGCTGCTTCGCCTGTGCGAATGCAGCGGAAAACATGCAAAACGAACCTGTGACGACAAATCCGATTCGCTCACCTGTCAGGTCTTGCACGGGAAATCCCCCTTTCTGTTAAGTCTGTTAAGATATTCAAGATGGTTTTTCCAATGTGTTTGCCTGCGGTCTGGGGCGAAGTCTTCCCCGGTAAAGCCAATGCCCACTCCACATTCCGATGCAGTCGCTTTGCCGCTTCAAAATCTGTTCCGCCGGGACGAGACGCCAAATCGATAATCAAGCTGTCCGCAGGAACGTGAGATAAAAGTTCCTCTGTCAAGATCAGCGACGGAATAGTATTGATTATCAGGCGTGTCTGCGATACACACGCCGCCAGCACCACAGGGGACAGACACACAGTGGAAAACCCAAGCATTTCCGCCATTGCACGTACTTCAGAACGACGTGCAGCAATTTTCGTATCCACGCCAAGTGCTTTTAGGCGTGGAACGAGTGCCATTCCCAATCGACCGTAGCCCAAAATTAAGGCGAAACAGCCTTGGAGCGTAATGGGAAGCTTTTCCATGGCGATTTGAATTGCACCTTCCGCTGTGGGGACGGCGTTCGCCAGAGCCAATTCTTCCCTTTCCATATAATCGACGACAGACAGTCCGGCTGTGAGAAACCCCTGTCGCACATCTGCCCGACAGGCTCCTGTCAACACCAGTGCATGGGGATTTGCAAGATCGTATAGGCTCGCCAGTGGTATCGCTTCGCTCTGTACCGAAAAAACAGTCGTGCCGTCAGTACTCGTGGGAACCGGCAGTACGAGAATATCATAATGCAGTGTATCCTGCGAAACGGTTAGCGACGCCGTGTCGGGGACAGCCAGCGTCTTTACTTCATAATCGTGACAATTTTTAGCAAGCATTTTTGCAGTATACGTCAAGCGTGCATCGCCGCCCACGAGCAGCAGCGTTTTTTTTAATGATGATTTCATATGCATCCTGCCGTTCTATTTCAAGTTCTGTCTGTTTACTCCAGTTTATGCAAAAGAAAAAATTCTTGTGAATGTGTGATTTTCCTCTTGACAAATTGCAGCATTTCGGGTATAATAATTATAGAAAGAGAGTGTACACGTTAGACGGTCGCTCCCACTTAAATAAACGAGTAAAAAATAATCGCTCTTAAGTTAGTAGCTCGGGCGATTATTTCTTTTTTTGATAATAGTATATCATAAAAATAAGCGAAGCGGTATCGATGAGTAGTTTCACTAGCTCAAATAACTGCTGCCATGTAACATAATTTTCCATATTATCACCTCCCATCATCGTGGAGATGCGTGGGAGACTAGAAATGACCGCCTACCGTTTTTGTAGTACGCTCTTATAAAATGTGCCTTTCGGCACGCTTTCTATTATATCATGTTCAACAAAATCTATCAATGAAAAATAAAATTCCCTCTTGACAAGCGGAATTATTTCGGGTATAATAGATATAGAAAGAGAGCGCACACCGAAATGCGGTCAGCTCTCATTTTGAATTAGTTAAGAATAACCGTCCAAGTTGGTCACTCGGGGCGGTTATTTCTGTTTGTATGTTAAGTACGCAAGAACTGCGATGAAAACATCACAAGCAATGTCGATGACTTTTGCGATAATATCAAAACTTATTCGCATCACCTCCCTGATTCCCATCCACGTATAAAACGAAGATGGTCGGGAGCAGGATTTGACCGCCAATATGTATG
>Ga0192250_1052_pt1 | contig 29856 bp, 19 predicted proteins | sample Koala_Koa26_G3_FD_131274 | JGI IMG/M metagenome (GOLD analysis project Ga0192250, IMG submission 131274) | Enriched cells from koala feces incubated with labeled cellulose particles, San Francisco Zoo, California, United States - Koala_Koa2-6_G3 ...
GTCGGATATTTGAATGTCGGCTTGAAAAATAAGCCGACCATCTCTTTAATTAAGCACAATTCCGTGTAATGTATACGCATTAGTTAATCATCTTGTAACTGTTAAATCAGGCAAGGCAATGTTTGAAGTAGTTATTACTTCTGACGTGCCTTGCCTTTTTTTTTGGAGCCATGGAATGATCATCGAAAAAGTCATGAACAATAATTGTGTGCAGGCATCGATGAATGGACAGGAGGTTATCATTTCTGGGCCTGGCGTCGGTTACAACAAAAAATATGGAATGTCGGTCCCTGAGCATCCGGCTAACCGGATTTTTTATGTCAGAAATGAACAAAAAAACAAACTCTATAAATTGATTGAACATGTAGATATTGAGTATGTGTTTGTTGCCGAAAAAATAGTGCAATATGCGGAGAAAAATCTCGAAAAAAATCTCAATCCATCGCTACTATTGATTCTTGCGGATCACATTTCGAATGCAATATCCAGAGTCGTTTCAGGTATACAAATTAATAATGTTTTCCTTGATGAAATCAAAGCGTTGTACAAAGCAGAGTATGCGATAAGTCGCGATGCATTAACTATCATTAATGAGCAATTCAGCGTTCAACTTCCTGATGATGAGATTGGTTTTATAGCATTGCATATTTTAAATAATTATGAAAATTCAGTTGATTATGAATCAGTACGGATTATTGAGTTGTCGCAAATAATCACGGAGCTTATTGAAGTTGTTTATAACAGAAAGGTGGACAGAAGTTCATTTAACTATTCCAGATTTATGATGCACCTTAAATATTTTTCAAGTCGCGTGTTATGCAATGAAAAAATAAAACAGAAAGATATTGGTGATATCTATGAACAGTTTCTTGAAAAGGACATCCTGTTACAGCGCGCAATTCATGAAATTGAACGGTATCTGTATGCCACTTTTAAATATGAATTAATTTTAGAAGAAAAACTATATCTCTCTATTCGTACCAAAGTATTAATGGACTAATTATATATAACATTTATATGAGATAACCCACATGAAACAAAAGAAAGCCTGGAGTTTTTTTCAGAGCCTGGGGAAGGCATTTATGTATCCCATTGCTCTGCTAAGTGTATGTGGCATGATGCTAGGACTGGGAAGTGGTTTAGCCAGTGATGATATGGCAAAGTTAATTCCATTTCTGGCTATTCCAATAATTAAAACCATACTTGATTTCATTGTTAGTCTTGGTTTGTTTGCCTTTGTTAATTTACCTGTATTGTTTGCGATAGCGATTCCCTTAGGATTATTAAAAGATAAAGAGGATAAAGCCTATGGTGCTTTTTCTGGCTTAATTGGTTTTATGGCGATGCATCTGGGAACGAACTTTTATCTTAAACAGCACGACTTATTGGTCGTTGCTGACCAAATGTCGACACATGGGCAAACCATCATTCTGGGGATCCAGTCCTACAATACCAGCGTGTTGGGGGGAATTGTTGCTGGGTTATTAGTCGCCAGCATGTATAAAAAGATCGTTAATTTACGCATTCCTGAATCGTTAGGTTTTTATAGCGGCCCACGTCTGGTGCCTATCATTACACTGATTGTGATGAGTGGATTTGGTCTGATCATTCCTTTTATCTGGCCGCCGTTTTTCAATCTTTTCATGCTCATTGGACACTGGATTTCAACTTCCGGTCCTGTTGGTTATTTCTTCTATGCAGTTGCCGAACGCGTGACGATTCCTTTTGGCTTAAACCATCTGGTGACGTCAGTTTTCCGCTTTACGCCAATCGGCGGTTCGGCTGTGATTGGCGGCGAAGAATATTACGGCACCCTGAACATGTTTATGGCATACGTCAAAGAGAATGCGGTCATTCCGCTGGATTTGGCGGGGAAAATGGAGCAGGGCAAACTGATGATTCAGTATGGTCTGGCTGGTGCCGCGCTGGCGATGTATCGCACTGCTCATGCTCAAAACAGAAAGGCTATCAAAGCATTGCTTATTTCCGGGGTGCTTACGGTGATTATTGGCGGCGTCAGCGAACCGATTGAGTTTCTGTTCTTATTTGTCAGTCCACTGCTGTTTGTCTTCCATGCCTTTATGAATGGATTCGCTAACATGGTTCTGCCATATATGGGCGTGAAGATGGGATTTACTGGCGATCTGATTCAATTTATTAGCTTTGGCGTATTGCGTGGCACAAGAACAGGTTGGCCGATCGCGGTGTGTGTCGAAGTGGCCTATTTCTTCATTTATTACTTTGTGTTCCGTTGGACCATTCTTAAATTTAACCTGATGACCGTAGGCCGTGAAGAGTCCAGTCCTGTCACGCTGAACGCTCACGAAGATACGGCTATAGCGGATATCCCAACTCCTGATAAATCAGAGCTGCAAGCGGCGGAGCAGATGGTTAAGGCACTTGGTGGTAAAGAGAATATTAAGTCACTGGATAATTGCGTAACTCGTTTACGTTTAACAATCGCAGATATGAGATTGATTGACGAAGTTGCAATAAAAAGAGCTGGCGGGATTGCGGTTGTAAAACTTGATCAAAATACCCTACAAGTCATTATCGGCACTAAAGTCATCGCCCTGCGTCGGGATATGGATAACTATATGGGGATATACTGATGGATGTTTTTAATACTCCTGTTTCCCGCAAAGGAACATATTGTACCCAATGGGACTTTTGCGAGGACAGATTTGGTGTAAAAGATGTACTACCATTCTCTATTTCAGATATGGATCTTCCGATACCAGACGCTATCACCAGAGCATTAAAAAAACGCCTGGAACACCCGATTTTAGGGTACAGTCGTTGGCAACATGGTGAATATCTGAATGCGATAGTAAACTGGTATTATCAACAATATCAAACAGATATTAAACCTGAATGGATAACCTATAGCCCCAGTGTGATGTACTCTATTGCAAAAGCAATAGAGTTATTGACATCGCATGGTGATAATATTCTCGTTTTTACACCTGTCTATAATGCATTTTTTGATGTAATTAAACATAGCGAGCGAAATATTCTGACAGCCTCTTTGATTATAAAAAGTGAGGGGGGCTACGCTATCAACTGGCAAGATTTTGATCTTAAGATTAAAAGCGCAAAGATGGTGTTATTATGTAATCCTCATAACCCGACAGGAACAGTCTGGTCGGAAGAAGAACTGCATAAAATCGCTGCAAGCTGTACAAGGCATAATGTCTGGTTATGTTCAGATGAAATCCATAGTGATTTTGTTTTTAATCGTAGCTTTACATCCGCGCTTAAAATAAAAAAAGAAAAAGTAGTAGTATTTAACTCGATATCGAAAACATTTAATGTTCCTGCACTAACAGGATCGTATATGATTTCAACTGACGATAATTTTAATCATAAGTTCAGAACGATATCGAGGTATCGCGATTTTGTAAACTCCCCATCAGTACTGAATATAATTGCAACTATTATTGCCTATAACGAATGTGAGGGATGGTTAAAGTCATTAAAGGCACATATTGCCTCTAACATTCAATTCACCCAGCAGTATCTGAATGAAAATATTCCAGAATTGATCGTAAGGCCAGCTGATGGTTGCTATTTTTCCTGGATAGATTGTTCTGCTATTGGTTATCCTTTTGATGAATTTTACAGTCGATTAATTCATGAAGGCAAAGTGGGCATTATGGCGGGGCATGTCTATGGTACGGAGGGGGAGGGCTACCTTCGTCTGAACCTGGCCTGCGGTCGAGAAAAATTATATATGGGGCTTACGCGTCTTGTGAGTGTAATTAAAAGTATTAATCAGGGAGAATAAAAATGAATAACACGGATCTTATCTATCTCATTAAACATTTTATGCATAACGAACTTAAAGCAGTAGAAGAGGTTATTGATTCCCCACTTTCTGAATTCGCTAATTTAATTAAAGTATTACAATCTTGTCAGGGAAAAGTTGTTTTTATTGGTGTTGGTAAGTCCGGTATTATTGCCAGAAAACTCGCAGCAACTTTTGCCAGTACCGGAACTCCCTCGTTTTTTGTTCACGGTACGGAAGCGGTACACGGCGACCTTGGAATGGTAGCGAAAGACGATGTTGTTATTCTTATTTCAAACAGTGGTGAGACGGCGGAAATCCTGGCGACACTGCCTAGTCTGAAAAAAATGGGTAATTATTTGATCTCTTTTACCCGCAGTCATCACACATCGCTTGCGATAAGTTGTGATTTATCTGTTGAAATCCCCGTCAAAAGTGAGGCGGATAACTTAGGTTTAGCACCGTCATGCTCGTCGACTGTTGTTCTGGTTGTTGGTGATGCGGTGGCGCTTGCACTCTCTGAATTGAAAAAATTTACTCGTGCTGATTTCGGCTTATATCATCCAGGAGGTGCACTCGGCATTAAAGCAAATTCATAATTTCAAAATATAAATACAGTAACCGGTCACGCCATCTTTTGGGGTGGCGTTCTTTGAAGTGAGTGTCCGCTATGAAAAATGTTCTGGTCACCGTCCCCAGCTTTTCAGCACGCTGTGTTTCCGCCAGCAAGTTGCTAAGAGAGAATAATTTTAATCTTATTATTAAGAATAATGTGGAGCATCTGCTTAAATCAGAATCCACTGCATTACGAGAATCTATTTGCGCGGTCATCGCCGGAAAAGATGGTTATCAGGCGGACACGCTATCATTGCTGCCTGGTGTGAGAATAATATCGAGATTCGGGACGGGGATAGACAATATTGATCTTCGTGCGGCACAGCAATCCGGTATTGTTGTCAATAATGCGGTTGGGATTAATTCAAATGCGGTTGCGGAATTTATCATTGGACTTATCTTCGCGAGCATGAGAAATATCCCTGGCAGCTATCATGCGATGCAAAATGGCTACTGGGGTGAGTCGCATGGCTGTGAATTACAAGGGAAACGGATTGGCCTGGTTGGCTACGGTAATATAGGTAAAACTCTGGCGAAAAGGTTATCCGGTTTTGATGTTGAGCTTTTAGCTTTTGACAAACAACCCGACTATCAATTTGCTGACAAAGCTGGAGTTCAGTTTGTATCAATTGAAGATATCTTTATGCAGTCGCATGTCATCATTGTTCTTTTGCCTTTTTCTTCTGAGCTGGAGAACTTCATTAGTCATAAATATTTGTCGATGATGCGCAATGGTGCTCTGATCATCAATGCCGCAAGGGGAAAGTTGCTGGATGAGGGCGCTTTACTTCAGGTGATTGAAGAACGAAATGTGTTTGCGGCGCTGGATGTGTTTAGCTCTGAACCGTTGGCGCAATTTAGCCCACTGCTACATGCCAAAAATATCATTACAACGCCGCATATCGCGGCCGCCACCGTTGAGTCATACCAGCAAACCGGGATACACGTTGCCCAGTCGATAATTGATTACTTCGCAGGAAGGGAGATAAAAAACGTGTTGTGAGTTCAGCGAACAAAGATTTTAAATACAAAAAAACCGCAATTTGTAGAACACATTGCGGTTTGTCAGCATTCTAATAAATTGGTTGCGGGGGCCACAGTCAAGAGGTTAATCCAATCTTTTGAAACTTAAGGTATTCACTGTTCCCGAACCCAAGCTATCTACCGAAATATACACTCATTATCTGATGTGAATCAACGAGTAGATCGAATGGCCTGTTCCTCTCTTTTTTTGTACACAGAGACTCCATTTTAAAAAATGGCAAGGTCACATATCCCTTATTGGTACATAAATCCCCCGATGTTTACTGACTTTGTTCCACCTTCGTATCCAGTAAAATGACATAGCGATTCAACAACTGATTTAACCGGGTATCAATTTGCGTCAACAGCGTTGGCGAAACCTCTCCGGTCTGTTTTTGCTCTTCCAGTTGCCGAAGCAGTTCTTCCAGCGGCGGCTCCTTTAACGACTGCCGGATGCCGTACACCGCCGTTTTTAGTTCCGAACCGGTCAGATATCTCCCCTTACGTTCATCCAGTGCATCCAGCTGCGCCGACAGGCGCTGTAGCTGGCTCTGCGCCTGAGCATAGCCATTCAGTGCCTCAGCAGACAGGGCGCTCAGCTCCCGCTGTTTGCGCCACTGCGCGTTCAGCGCCCTGACCTGAGGATTATCCGGCCACAGGGCATCAAGCTGGCGTAGCTGGCGATATCCTTGCTCCAGTGGCCAGCGGGCAGGCAATTTGTTTAACTGCTCCAGTTGCATCTGACTTGCCGCAATTGTTCTGTCCTGAGCCAGCAGCGCCTTATCCTTTACATCCAGCTTTGCCAGTTCGCCGCTCTCCAGCGACTGCGGCAACGGCATGACAGACAGTTGTATTCGCTGGATTAGCGCGTCCGGCTGATTAAGCTGCGACCAGCCCCATAATCCTGTTCCGCCGAGACCGGCCATCACAACCATTCCGGCCATAAATATCGGCCATGTCCGCTGCCGGGAGATTTCAGGGGATGGAACGGGTGGACTGGCATCCTTATCGTTTTGCTGAACGGATCTGGTTGCAAAAACCGGCTGTGGACTTTCCTCTGACTTTTTCGGTTGATTCATTTCCCGGCGGGGTAATTCAGGGGGAGTGATAGTGGTTTCCGCTCCCTGAGGCGCCAGCCGTTCCAGACGCAATGCGGTATTGCGAAACTGCCCGGACAATACGTCCAGCTTCGTCATATGCCACAGTTCACACTGTTGCAGCGTGGTTTCTATGGTAGAAAGATGCTGTACACAACGGTAGATCTGCGGCAGATCCTGATACTGAATATCCAGCGTTCTCAGTGCCTGCTGCATTTTTTCTGTGACCCAGCTGAGCAGTGATATTCTGGAATGTACCTGTACCGGCCAGAAGTCAGCCCAGCGCTGGAGCAGTATATCCAGTGAACCGAGTCCGTCTGCCATCCCTGCCAGCCCCTGCCGTCTGGTTATCGCCAGTACGTAACAGACCAGCGTCTGTAGTTCCACGCCATTTTGCCGGAACAGCGCGAGGCTGAGTTTTTCCACTTGGCGCCAGTCCACGTCTGGCCGGGCCGGGTGAGTCAGTTTACTCATTTCAGCCTGCAGTTCACCGGATTCCTTATACGTACAGGGATCGCCGCCCATGACGAACTGGCTGATAAAATTCGCGTTACTTGCCATCAGTACGCCCGCTCCTGCTGTTTGAGATGACGCAGAACAATTCGTCCTTCCGGAGAAAATACGCCATCAAAGCGTATCCAGCCGGTATCGGGAAGCTGCGCGTGGATCAGGTAATTAAGATGCCCCGGACGGGGCTGGGGGAGTAATTCCACCTGTATCTGACTCAGGCGTGGTTCATAACGCAGCAGTGTTTCTTCAATCTGACGCATCAGGCCATGAATACCCGCAGCCATCCCCTGATGGATCAGACTGAGATCCGGCAGACCGTAATCCGGCAAATGCGCCAGCGTGCCTGCCCGGCAGTTGATAATGCGTTGCATATTGTCCATCACGGAAAGGATAAGCTGATCCCGCTCGCTGACCTGTTCCAGCGGTAACTCGCCGCTGAAACTGAACGTCAGCATTTCATATAAGGAAGGTGTCGACATCGGTTATTTATCCTTGAGAGGCAGCAGTCGCAGGTCGCTTCTCATCAGTTCAATCGAGCGCGGCTTGTCGGCCTCCAGTTCGTCCCTTTTGATCACCAGACGCCAGCTGTCGCTTTTTTCATCAGGGTGATAAAACTGCCCAATAATGGCGACAAACTGCGTCTCTTTATCCAGCGGCACATTCAGGGATGCCGTGCCTTCCGGTTTTACCCAGACGGTGTGTTTTGCCAGTACGTCCTTCTCCAGCGTCTTCTCTTCCTGCATAAACAGGGTGTCATAATCCGCCTTGTCAAAATCTTCGCGGGTTTTCAGTTGCCAGACATGCACCATCGTGGAAAGCGGCGTATCTTCCGCGTCCGTATTCAGGGCACTTCGGGAGAAGAAATCGAGATGCAGTATTTTGATTTGCTTGTAGAAAACGGCTGAGGCCACGCTTTTCGATTCATCCACCACTTTCTGAATCAGCCCGCAGCCACTCAGAACAACCGTCAGCATCGCCATACAGAGCAACGCCGGACGTTTAAAACGAATAGGAAACATGAGTCATACTCTCCCTGTTACGAATGGAAAAAGCGGGTATTAATCCCTGATAACGCCCCAGACTGACCGTCACTGTTCCGGTCGCGGGCGCGGCAAAGGAGGCGCGAAGGATGCCGGTACGGCTAATCTGTACACGCTGTTTTCCCAGCCGGGCAGCAGGCAACAGGCTGACGGGCAGCGTCAGTTGCAGACGGGCCTGACAGCGCCAGCCCAGATAAACGCGCAGCAGCACCAGCAAATCGCTGTGCAGTTGCCCGCCGGGCAGCCAGCCACGTGCTTCTGCGGCATCTTCGGTATACAGTTTCAGCAGCAACTGGCTGTTGACGTCGGTACCGGTACGCCCCAGCAGCGTTCGCGTTTTCAGGCTGATGCGTGAATTTTTTGACAGACCCGCAGGGGCCGGGAGAATTACAGGCTGCGGATCGTGAGGCACCACCGTCGCTTTGGTCAGCGGGGCAAGCAGCCCTACCAGTGCCGTGACGCCTTCCGCCGTGCGCGTCGGCAGGCGCATCACGCTGAGCAGGGCCAGAAAACGGGATACCGGCGTGGCGATATGGTTCTCGCTGCCGGGAATACCCAGCCCGATGAGTCCCAGCAGACAACGGGAAATGTCATCCACGGCACCTGCTTCAAACGACGCCGGGTAGTTATATTTGCGCCAGATGCGGTAATACTGGGTGATAAAGCGATGGTTAAAAATATCGAGAAACGCCATCACCGCGTCATGTCCGTCATGACGCTGGGTAATGTAGTCCAGATAGGCGGTGGGCAGCGGCGAATCCACGCCGTACAGGCCGAGAAAAGTGGTGCGCACCGTGGGGGGCGCGTCGGGATTGCCCACGTCACGTTCAACGTTTTTTAACTCGCTGACCGGAAAGCCCATACCTGGATGAGGACGAAAGCGCACCGCATCGGTGGCGGGGCTGTCGGTACTGCCCAGCGGCGCGTTCTGCTGGCTCTGTTCCAGCAACTGGCAAAAACGGTAAAAATTGATTCGCGCAATATCCGGGGCCAGCCGGTCGGTCAGCCCGGTACGCGCTGGCTGTGATGCTCTGTCCATTGCAGGCACTTTCCTGTGGGTTGCAGAATTAAGGTCAGTTGAGTGAATAAGTGGATATCGGCATACAGTGCGAAAAAGCGGTGCAGCAGTTCACCAAACAGCGTGATATCACCTTCTCCGGCAAAGCCGTTACTGTCCAGCGTCACCTGAATATCCACGCCACGCAGCAGAAAGCCTCTTTCAAAACGCTGTATCAGGCTGTGCTGAACGTCGACAATCGCCTCCAGACGACGGCGGTTCATCTCACTTTCGGTCCAGTCGTACAGTGCCAGCGTGCCGCGCAGAATTTCGGCGTTATCCATCATCGATAAAAAGTTAGAACCAAGGTGACTGAGCACCCGCCAGTGGAAGCGGTCACGCGCAGGGGGATAGCAGGGCTGCGTCGGAGCGCACAGGTTGCGCACCCGCAGGACGTTCTGTGAGGCATGAACTGGCGTATCGAGCAGCGTGCTCTGTAAAGCCTTACGGGGAAGCTGCCCGTTAGTACCGGTCAGGCTTAAAGAGAGCGTTTCATCCTCCAGCATCCGGTCAGTATCAAACGCATCGCCGCCCAGAATCAGCCAGGTGTCATGCAGGCCGGAAGGGCCGCGCTTTACCCGCGTGTGGTAATAGCGTTCCGGCGCATCGTGGCGCAGCATCCCGCCCCGGTGACGAAAGCTGGAGAAGGGGACATACGCCTGACTGCCGGTATGGCGCGAAGAAATAATGTTGTCGACGGAATAAATCTCGGTATGCCCGTCCTGAATGCGCATCGGGCGCAGCAGAAATTCGTTTTCCAGTGGCGAAAGGTGTAACGGATCGGCTTCGAGCGGGAACAGGTTGATGACCGGCACGCAGTGCAGACGGATATTATCGCTGTCAAACGGCAGGTCGTGAGGCCAGTTCTCGTTCAGCACCACGTCAATCTCAAAGCCGGTTATCCCCTCCGGCCATGCAACCTGCTCCAGCCCGTTCAGCGCCACGAACATAAACTTCTCGCGGAAGGTGAAATACTCCAGCAGCAACTGGTAACCGCTGAAGGCTGACTCACCTTTTGGCCAGAGCCTGTCATCATCCTCAAAGCCCATCGGGGAAAAGTGTGCGCCAAGCATCCGGCGATCCTGCCCCGGCAGACGCAGCCAGAACTGCTGCGTGCCAAGCGTTAAAGCCCGGTGCAACGCACAGGCTACCGGGCTGTCGGCATTGAGATAGAGCGGCAGGCGGGATAAATCGATCTGCGACCAGTCACCAACCAGCGGGCCGCACGCAAAGCGCAGATGGATAACCGAGCGTCCGTCCGGTTCATATTGCAATGACACGTCCGGCAACGCCAGCGGATGCAGCGTGATATCACGCGTGGCACTGTAGACGCAGCGGGTTCTGCGCTCGCCAACAGGGCGCGACAATACCTGAAAATCGCTCAGCGTTTCGCTCTGCTTCATCTGCCGGTGATCTGTCGACAGTTCAACCACGGAAAGTGACGGGATGGTTCGCAGGTAGTGGGGCCACAGCAGGCTGACCAGCCCTTCAGTCAGTTCCGGCAGATCGTCGTCCAGCTTTTCGCGCAGGCGGCCCATTAAAAAAGCGAAGCCCTCGAACAGGCGCTCCACATAGGGATCGCGTGCGCCGGGTTTATCAAGATTAAGCATCGCAGCACGGTCGGGATACGCCTGTGCGAATTCTTTACCCGCTTCACGCAGGTAGCGCATTTCGGCTTCATAGTAGCGTTGGGTCAGGTCGTCCATCGGAGGATTTATTTTTCCTTTTATTGAAATTAATACCAACGAGTAGTGAGATTAGAATTTTTTATTTTCAGAATCCTAAGGACATATAGATGGATCATTTATTTCAAAAGAAAAATCGGACTCCATACTAGATGAGGATTTCTTCAATAAAGAGGAGATATGATATCCAGATAAAGTTTTAGAATTATTACCATCAGATATCAAAATACTAAGTTCAGACACAATATTCACAGGATTTTTATTAAAAACATCTGACTCCCTACCTGTGTAAATAAAGTATACAATTGGCTTTCGCTCTCCGACATCAAGATGGAAATTCTCTCTTACTTTACCATCATAATGTGTTGAATTATTAACTGTCGAAATACTAATAGATACTTTGCATGTATTTACCATGACAATGGAACAAGAATGGAATGGTTGAGATAAACATCCAGCACACAGTGTGCATAATAAAAAAGAGAATATTAATCTAATCATGAAATTTCACTCGAGATAACCATATCATTGCACATACATCGTTTTCGACAGCAACCGACCTTGCATATAGATCACTGGTGTATATATGCCCATCATAATATTTCATTAAATCTATCTCGCCAGTCCCTGGATAAACTGAATGAGGCAGTGCATATTGAGGTGGTACAAGATTAGAGGTCCCTTTATGCTCCCATGAATACGTATTCCCACCGTAACTTTTTAATATCATATGACCAGTCTCATGGGCTACATCAAGTTTAAATTCTAATCCAGCCTTAAAAACAGGATCTGCGCCTTTCTTATACCCACGGCCATATTCATAATACCCTCTATTGAAATAAATGTTCATACGTCCCATAAAAGCACTAGACCTGACGCTTTCTAGATCTTGCTCCTCAATTAAATCAAAAGAATCCATGGCTGGGTCAATATTTATTGATACAGAGATATTTACATTATATTTACCGTGCGGAGTAGTAATATTATTGCCAATTCCGGGATTCCTCATTCCATTTCGTGCCCAATAATACTCCATTCCATCTTTGGCAAGTTGCTTTAATTTTTCAAACCCTACAGGTGCAATACGATCATCTTTATGACTCACACCATCATCTTCAAATTCTACTCGCCAACTGACATCAACTATTTTTTGATTCTTGTCTACTTTTACATCAATCCAATCTTCCTCATTCGCAGAAGTTTTCAATGGATAATCAACTTTTATCATCATATCACCACATAAAGCAATCAGTCTTACAAGTAGTGATTTGCTTTTTATCTTAGTTGTATCCAGTATGCCTTGATTACTGTAACCATCCCATTGCCAGGCATGCTCTCCCTTATCACAATATTTACCGGTCTGCCGTTCACTATAAATCACTTCATTACCATCAAGCACTTCCAGAGAAAGCGCTTCAGCCTCATCGCCTTTATTTGTGATGGTAAAATCTATTTTTTCTGTATTCTTCGTACTACCACCGCTAATCATTTCTTTATAATCAGGTATATTCAGTGGCGTCAGTATCTTATTACCTGATAATTTAATTCTGTAATCCAGTTTTACATCATCAGAGGATGAATCAGAACCAGAAGTCAGATCCTTTTTCGCCGACTGCGCATGTTGTTCCGGCTCGTTCCCCCCGTCATCCGTCTCATAGGTATCATCCATCATTGACGCAATAAACCGTGCCTTACACGGGCAACTGCTCTGACTGTCCAGCGTCCCCGCCATCAGCCTGCCGTGAATATCTGTTTCAGGAACGCCGCCCACAATAATAAACATTCCCGGATATCTGCCGCAGGTGACCCGGTCCATATCCCGTGCCTGCGGAATACCCATGATCGTATGGTCGTCCGCGCCTTCAATAATCTTCCCGCCGCAGGTGGTTTTGTCCCCCCTGACCAGAAAGTAGCCTGTTCCCATTGCCATCAGTCCTTATGTTGCGTATCACACAGTACCGCTGCCCGTGCCGGATCGATTGCCACCAGCGTTCCCAGCAGGATTTCCATTTTTCGGTTCAGCAGGGCTTTATCCGCATAGCGGTGCGCCCGCAGACGCAGCAGTTTCAGTTGCCGGGCTTTTACTTCAAACAGCAGTTCTGGCTCCCACTGCGTCAGCGTTATTCCCTGTGCGGCGGTATCCAGTTCTTCCAGCAGCAGGAGCGCCATCTCGTTTTTACCGTACTGTTCCGCCACCCGTGCCATCAGCAGCCGCAATAACAGGCGCTGTCGTGCCGTGGTGATGCCCGGACGGGTCTGTATCCAGCCCAGCGCCGCTTCCACGCCCTGACTGTCTGCCATCGCCAGTGCTTCCGGCTCCAGCGCCAGTACGTCATTTGTGGCGTCGTCTGTCGGTACAGCGGCTTTCCCCGCAAGCCATGCGCCGTCTTCCCGCATCATGACCTGCTGCGCTATCCAGTTGCGCGTCACCTCGTCGGCGAACGGTGTGCCGTCGTTCCATGCCAGATTTTCCAGCCCTGGCAGGCGTTCCAGCAGTAACGCCAGGTCCTGACGGATAACGGCTGTCCACCTGTCCCACGGTACGCCCGCCTTAGTCAGTGCCTGATGCAGATACCACTGAATGTCCAGCCAGAAATGGCTGACGCCAGTGCTGAACATCAGGTCGGCCTGCTCCAGCAGTTCCGTCCAGTTCTGCTGGGCATACAGCCGCTTAAGCTGGTTGCGTGACTCGGTGCGCGGCGGGGCCAGCCGGGTTTTGCCGTCCACATCCGGCGGCAGTTCATGCACCGTGTCCCAGCGCAGGGTTTTCATCAGCCGGTGCGCCGAAAGCCAGCCCTGCGGCTGTTCGTTCAGATAACGGGCCAGCACTTTCGCCTGGTCGAGCAGGTCACGTCCGGAGGTGATGGTCTGTACCTGCGGCGCATCCACCGGGGATGACGGTGCCGGAACGCCGCTGCTGTTCTGCGGCACCACCGCGTTCATTCCGCCCGACTGTGCCAGACGCGATTCCAGCGCGTTAATCAGCGGCATCAGGGAGGGGGAATGCTGGTCTTCGGGCCATGCGGCGAAGGAAACCGTCAGTTGATTAAGAGCGGCAACAATGTTCGCAAAATCATCTTTTGCCACTTCCGGGTAGCGGGCAAGGCTGTCGAGCATCTTTTCCCCCGCCAGCCACTCCAGCGCCATTTTCCTGCTGGCCGGTCGCGAGGGCAGCAGTTGCGTACCGAAGCGTTCCACCAGTCCGGTCAGCAGCGCTAGTCCTTCCGCCAGTCCGCGCTCACCGTCGCGGTGCAGTCGCGCCCAGATGTAGTAAGTGGCGATGCGCACGTCTTTGGCCTGCGTCAGCAGCAGGGATTCGGCAAGCTGGCAGATAAGGCCGGTATCTGTGCCGGAAAGTTTGTTCATTTCGTCGCGTATACGCAGGAAATCGTCGTGGTAGCCGGGGTCTTCCCCGACCGGCGTGTCTGCCGTCACCGGCAGCAGCCATGTCTGCCACAGCGCCGCCTGTGTTCGCGCCACATCCAGTGCATCCCGGTCGGCAAAACAGCTACGGGTCAGCTTTTGCAACAGTTCACTCATCGGCGTCTTCCCCATACTCTTCCGCATCCTTCATACTCCTGCCGGTCAGAAATACCTGTCCCGGCAGGCGGAAGTTTTTCAGCTCCAGCAGCGCCAGCGGCCCTTTACCCTGTTCAACCCGCAGCAGGTAATTCAGCGGCAGGCCATCCTGCGCTTTCCACACCACCTTAAAGGTGCTGCTGTCCACCGGTGTCACCTGCGCCTGTTCCAGCAGGCGAATAAGGCTCCAGCTTCCCCGGTAATCCGCCAGAATGCGTTCCATCGCCTGCGTGCTGGTCCAGCTTAGCGATGCGTCGGGTTGCCACTGTTCATCCGGCCAGTTGAAACGCTGCCAGCGTTCCTTCTGGTTGAAATATTCCAGCTCCTGCCCGTCAATCACCAGATGCGTCTTCATCACGTCACGCGCCGGTTTTGCCCGCAGTTCAAAATGTATCCCGGCATCGCCGCTGGCAAAGGCGGTATCGGCCACGTCGCGCAGGCGGTTCAGGGCGCGGATAAAGTCCGGATTGACCGTCAGCCCCTGCGTGTTCATGGCGTCAGCCACCCAGTAGCGGCCCTCTCGTTTCAGCACGCCGGAAAGGTTGGCTGCAATAAACAGGTTGATGCGCCCGTCATCGCGCAGGTACTGCGCCAGCAGGGGGAGGGAGGCATCGTTCTGTGAGGCTTTGAACGGATAGCGCCCGGCGAAGTCCTGATTCCAGTGGCTGACAATCGCCCGCTGCCACTGACGGTTCAGGCTGTCCGCCGCAGGCGTCAGCACCTGCCGCCACGACTGCTCCACCGGGCGGACGAACAGCGCCTGACCGAAGCCACTCCATTCCTCGCCCAGACTGGCGGCGATTAACCGTCCGTAGTCGCGGGTGTCGGTGAGGTCAACGGTTTTGCCCTGTAAAACCGTCTGCGCCAGTTGCTGGGTCATCTCCTGCGGGTCGGGGGCGTTGGTCACCTGTTGCAGTTTGAGACGCACGCGGGTGACGCGGGTCAGATACGTTTGCAGGCTGAGTTGCGTATCACCACCACCGCCTCCTGCCTTATCGCCCAGCAACCGCAGTAGCGGCGCGAAGGTTTTATCCAGCGGCCCGACAGGCTCGTTGCCTTCACGGGATTGCTGCGGCGTTTTCTCCTTGCCGTTAAACAGTTCCTGTGCCGATTTCGCCAGCGAGTCTGACAGGCCACGGTTTTCCCTGCCTGCCGCCGCCTGCCACGCGAGGGTGTCCGTCAGCGCAATCAGTGGCGACTGACGGGCATCGGCCATCAGTGTCAGCTGGTCGAGAATGCCGGAGAGCGAGTCTTCCTTTTTCCAGCGAATGCTGTTGAGAAACGCCAGCCAGCTTCCGGCAAAGTCGGTAAAGTAGCGTGAGGTGAGACGGTTACGCAGCGTATCCGGCGAGATATCCGCAGAGGTATCCTGCTGGCGGTCGCTGAGTACCCAGTCGATTTCCTCGCGCCGCGCCGTCACCACCTGCTCGATGGCTTCCCTGACCTGTCCTTCCCACGCCTGACGGGTGAACATCCCCGGCACCGTCTGTTCCGTACTGAAAAGAGATTCGGTGAGGGTATCCCCGGTCATGTCCGCCAGCGTCATATCGGCGTAGTTGCGGGACACCTGTTGCAGCACGTTCTGGTAGAGGGTGTTTTCGGCATTACGCACACCAATCTGGCGCAGCAGGATTTTACGCACTGCGCCGGTCAGTTCCGGTGGCGGCGATGTTTTCCACTGCGGGTGTTCCGGCAGGTTCGCCGTCCAGAAGGTCAGCAGTGACGGCAACACGCTCTGCCGCACACCTTCCGGGATATTCTCGTAGCGCAGACCGTCCGCCATCAGCGTGGTACTGAAAAAGGCAGCGTCGGCCTTTTCCGGGCGGGAAGTCATCAGCAATGCCTTAAGCTGCTTATAGCGTTGTTCACCGGTGGCGGTACGCTGAGGACTGTTGGGCGGCAGCGCGACAAAGGCATTAAGTTGCTGTTGCAGATGGTCAACGGCCACGTCGCGCACCAGCCGGTTTGCCGCCTGCGCATAGCCGGGAAAAGCGGCGGCGAGCAGTTGTTGGTTACGTTCAAGGCCAAAACGCTGATACCACGGCGCACCTTCGCGGATACGGTATTGCAGGCGTTCCAGTTCGCCCTGCAGGGTATGCAGCGCCACCAGTTGTTCTGCCAGCGGCAGGCGGGTATCGAGCGCACGCGCCGTCTGGATACCGGTTTCCTGAACAAGAGCGCGGTTGGCGAAGAACGAGGTCGTCATTCCGGCCCCCCATATCACCAGCACGCAGACAGCGGACATCAGTGCGGTACGCAGCCACGGAAAACCCACCGTGCGCCCGCGCGCGTTATCACCCGTCACGCCCGCCCAGACCGGTGACGGCAGCCACGCATGAGGTGCGGCCTCCGGCACGGCGGCAAGCGGCGGGCTGAACATCAGGCCACGCAGGCGCAGGGAAGAAAATGCGCCGCCTGCCAGCAGCGGTTTCAGAACGCTTTGCCAGTGAGCGATACCCCGCTCTGCAAGGGTATGGGCCAGACGCAGCAGGAAATCATGGCGGTTATCCGCCAGCAGTTGCGACATGCCCTGTTCCGTCAGCGGCAGGGTTTGTGCTTCCAGCATTACAGCCAGTTGTTCCGGGGTACAGCGTTCCGGCAGCAGGCAGCCGACGCTTTGCAGGGGGCGTCCGGTCTGATAATCACCGTCGTCACAGACCTGCCACAAATAGAGTGGAGCCTGAAAACCGAGTCGCTTACCGCCGTTTATCAGTTCGCGCCAGCCTTTGTCGAGTTGTGCGGTCTGGCGGCTTTGTTCTTCTGTCAGCGGCCAGATGATGCCGTCCAGCGGACGGCTGCGGCGCAGTTTTTTTAAGGCGGTCAGCAGTGTGACATCAGGCTCCGCTGTTGGCCTGCCGCCATATATCAGCACGGTGTGGTCGCCCTCCAGCCAGTGTTGCCCGGTCAGCCCCGGCGCGATGGCCTCTGCCTCTTCAGGCTCGCCGGTCACCAGCAGCAGGCGGACTTTACGCCGCCAGAACGGACCATAGCGTAACCGAATATTTGAGCTGAGATCGGTTAAAATATCCTCTGATGGAGAAGATACGGGTTGGTCGTTTTCTGCCGAATTTTTTGGTCTGTAAATAAATTGCGCTTTCCTTTGCTTCCGGATCCACCAGAACGGCGAACACACAACCCCAAGTAAAAAAAGAGAAAATAATCCCGCCCATATTCCCCATATCAGACGAGCAGACACTCCGCTCTTTATCAGAACATCCTGATTAATAATAATTAACAGAGCGCAAATCCCTGCCAAACCAATAATCAGAATTAAATATCCCCAGAAACCGTAACGCTGAGTATGCATTATTTTTCCTCATGTCCTTAAATAAAGCTTCCGGGTAATCAGGCAAAGGCTCTTTTTCTGAGCATACTGTGCTGACTGATAGATAATTAAATGATTTTGTTCAGTTTCTTTGGCAGCCTCTGACAGCATTGCCAGAGAGACAGGAAAAATAAACTCTCCTGTAGGGCCAAAGGAATGATCAATCATGTGTAGGGGCCGTTTTTTAGGAAGTGACCATTGATGTTGTTCAGCATACTGCATAAGGTTTTCTATCGTTCCCTCATCTAAACCAGAGACCCAGACATGCTGTAGTTGTTTGTTATCCAATTGGTTATATTCAAATAACACATCCAGATTATGCTCCAACTCCTCGGGTTCTAATGGCATTACACGCCCCAGACCAGCAATAACGGGTATCTGGTGCTGCCGTACAAATGACGATGAGGAGATAAGCTGTGCTGATACCAGTTCACTCGTATCTTCAGGTTTATTCTCCGGCCAGTTTTGTAAACAAACAACCAGAATTAGACCGTCAAATCTTTCATCATAAAGAGACTGGATTTGATTAAGAGTATTGGTCCGTTCAGGTACTAAGTCCCATTGATGGAAAATAGCCTGTCTCACGGTTTCTCCACGCCATTTCTCAGGCTGTAATACGTAGATAGTATGTAGATAATGACGATAATCAGGAAATTGTTGTGTCAGTTGCTGGTGAATATCATGGAATATAGACGAAAGAGAATAACGGGATGCAGAGAATAACGGTCGTGCCTTTTTAGGATATGCAGGGATCTCTTCCTGTGGCCCCAGTAAAACACTCATGCCTTTTTCTTCCGGTGTAAAAAGAACATTCCCAACTATTGCCAGTTGTTTTTGGCTCCAGTGTTGCCAGAGTTGTTTAACTTGTTGTCTTTCAGACTCCCAACTTATACAGGCTGCAACGGATTGTTCATATTTGTTCAGCGCAATACCAAACAAACATAGCCAAAGAAACAGCATTGGCAGAACGCCATAAATAAAAATATCCCAGTATGTCGCAGAATTCCAGACCGATAAAATAAACAGAGTACCAACTGTTAACATAGATATTAATAATATAATCCAGCGTCGATAAACAGGCTCAGGTAGCATTTTTCTTTCTGGAATATCGGGTACAGGCCATCCCATATTATGACTCGATACTATTTTCTGGTTGAGAACTGATAACCCTACAGCCACATGCACATTTGCAGTGATTAACAACGATATTACGACCTTCTTCCGTCGCTGTTGGGTCACCTTCCTGTATGGGATTCACGCCGTGCTTTGGGCAGGAAACCAGATCACCTACGAGAGCTACCTGAATGCCATTTATAAACAGGGTTGAAGTTGCGGTAATCACCTTACCGCCATGAGTCGTGGCATCACCTAAACAAACGATCCCAGGCATAATTTTTACCTCTGATTTATTCACAACTGAAGCACACTTAAAAAAGTGAAAATATAGTTAAAAAGCAGAAAGTCCATTTTCAGCCACTGATATAAATGCGTTGCCGCTATCTTTATATTTTGCGGTGGATATTTCAATACACTTGATTATCTTCCTTACCATTGCGTTGGATGATATTTTATCGTCCCCGTGATATTTTCCCACAGCGCCACAAGCTCATGTTCGGTTAATGCGTTATCAGCGTGTAAGAGGTCAATACTGTAATTCATAACAAGTTTTAATAATTGTTTGTTGTTTTTCTTATCCTCATGGATTGCCAGACTGAATTCATAATCTCGTGATGGTTCTGAGCTCAACATTATTTGCTTACGAACCCACCACTCAGATATCTCCAGACCATTAATTTTCTTCTGACCTTTATACAGGGTTATACCATCCGCTGTTTCCATTACCTGGGCGTTTTCATCTAATAATGAGGTAATATAGCTGTCAGTATCCGTCTGTAAACTTATTTCAATATTGTTGCTGTTTTTATAGCTCACGGACACTTCATACTCTCCAAGCAGGGAAGCATCAACCTGTCCATACTGAATGGCTAGCTTGTTTCCTGACGGGCGCTGGTTGTCCCGGCGGGGCTGTAATCCTGACAGGATAGCCAGCAATTGTGCTTTTTTCTGCGGGACATCATATGAATAGATACCTGGCGATCCCTTTCGATCCACATCATAACGAGCAGGTCGCCTGTCTGTAACATTCATTTTAACTGAAAACGTGACACCCTCTGCCCATTTCCACGCGTCCAGTATTCTTGCAAAGTCCGGAGTATCTCCAGACTCCACCCGTTCAAAAATGAGTCCACTCATTGGCGAGGTCAGTGGATAAACCCCCTTCAGATAGGGGACATCCTGCGGATCTGCTACAGGCTTATTTCTGAGTTCCTTCTCATACCTGAGCAGAAACTGCTGAAACGGAGGGTAATATTGCAGCTTTGTTTCCACCGGGGTCATCTCTGAACCCCGTATAAACATCACCATTCCCGTTGGTGTAAATTCAGCCGGAAGTGCCACGGAATAAAAGCCAAAATACCGCATTTCGGGGTGTTGCAATAATGAGGTAACCATCTCTTTCTCCCTGTCACTTAATGAATAATGATAGCTGCCGGGTTTGAGTACCAGCCATCCGGCTATTAATATCAACGTCGCCAGCAGTAACCCGTTTCTCAGGCGGTGCGGGTCATTAAGTAAAGGCCATTTTTTCATCTTTATTTACCTGCTGAGCGATCTTTATAATAGAGCGTAATGCCAAAGTTTGACGGAGGCGTTATCTTTAATCAGGCAATATCTAATTATCTTCCTTTACCATTGAGTAGGATGATATTTAATTGTCCCTGTTATACTTTCCCACAGCGCCACAAGCTCATGTTCGGTTAATGCGTTATCAGCGTGTAAGATGTCAATACTGTAATCCATCGACAACTCAAGTAACTTATTTCCTCCTTTCTTATCTTCATGTATAACCAGTTCAAAATTATAGTTTATAGCGGGTTCTGAACTATAATTATCATGCTGTTTATTCCACCACTCTGAAATCTCAAGACCGTTGACCTTGCGTTTCCCTTTATATAACGTTTCACCACGCTCTGTTTCCATTACACGGGCATCTTTATCCAGTAACGGTGTACCAATATAACTGTGGTTATCCGTCTTTAATGTTATAGTGATTTCTTTGCTGTTTTGATAACTTACGGAGGCTTCATACTGCCCGAGCAGTGAAGCATCAACCTGTCCGTACTGAATGGCTAACTTATTTTCTGACGGGCGCTGGTTGTCTTTGCGGGGCTGTAATCCTGACAGGATAGCCAGCAATTGTGCTTTTTTCTGCGGGACATCATATCCAAAGCTGTATTTTGCAACCTTCCGTTCTCCATCATAGCGTGTAGCACGGCCATCATTGGCCTTCATTTTTACTGAAAATGTGACGCCCTCTGCCCATTTCCAAGCATCTAATATTCGTGCAAAATCTGGCGTATATTCCGCTTTCATCCGTTCAAATATGATCCCACTCATTGGTGGGGTCAGTGGATAAATCCCCTTCAGATAGGGGGCATCCTGTGGATCGACGACGAGTATATCCCTGAGTTTCTGTTCATAGCGCGTCAGAAACTGCTGAAACGGAGGGTAATATTGCAGCTTTGTTTCCACCGGGGTCATCTCTGAGCCCTGTATAAACATCACCATTCCCGTTGGCGTAAATTCAGCCGGAAGCGCCACGGAATAGAAGCCAAAATACCGCGTTTCGGGGTGTTGCAATAACGAGGTGACCATCTCTTTCTCCCTGTCACTTAATGAATAATGATAGCTGCCGGGTTTGAGTGCCAGCCATCCGGTTATTGCTATCAACGCAGCCAGCAGTAACCCGTTTCTCAGACGGTGCGGGCCATTAAATAAAGGCCATTTTTTCATCTTTATTTACCTGCTGAGCGATTTTTATAATAGAGCGTAAGGCAAAAGCCTGACTAACGTCATGACGGTAAGCCGCTTCGTGAAGAGCCGGTACTGCCAGACGCTCCTGAATATTCGCGTGAACGATTTGCCCGGCACGCAGCGGCACCGTACCGTCGCCATTTTCACAGGCATCCCGTAGTGTAAAACGCTGTCCTACCCAACCGTACATCACACCGTTATCGCCCTTTAATTTCCATGCCTGCTCTTCCGGCGAAAGCTCATCTTTCACCGTTCTGTCGGCACTGACCTCACTTAAATAAAGGCGATCGTCATTCATTTTTGGCTCTGGAGGCGTCGCCCCCATTTCACCACTTGCCAGTGCGCCGCGCCAGATTGCTGTTTCCTGAGTCCGGTGCGCTTCTGGAATTTTATGCTCTTTTGCTTTTCCATAAAATGAGTAGGTATTTAGATGGTATTTATTAAATAATTTTTCATGCAGCGTTTTGACGTCTTTATCAATGATTTTTTTATACTTCTGCCAGTCAGATTCTATTTTTTCTTTATTCAGCTTCGTGTTTAATGGATTCAGCAAATTCTCATCTATCAGCCTCCACCAGTTATCCCTGTTCAGATAAAGCTCGCTATAAAGACAATTTTCTTTCTTAGCGTCCTCTCCGACCGGCAGATCTCTGGGGAATGTTAATGTACTACCGTCACGGTCAACAACCTTCAGCCAGTCGTCACCATAATCATTGGCAGGGAGTAACTCCAGCGCGCCGGAAGACTGGGAGCCAATAGCCACCATTTCCGCTGCGTTGCGGCCAAGTACATGGCTGGTGACATATCCTGCAGCACCAGCCATACCCGATTCTGGATTTTCAGTACCACGCTTCATGCGGGTATAGGTTGCTGCCGCGCCGATGGATGGCATGACACCGTGAACAATACCGTAAATTTTATCCCGGCCCGGTCCGGGTTCGGTCAGACATTCTGAATAATACCGTGCCACCAGTCCGCCCATTGAGTGAGTGACCAGAATAACCTTATGGCACTTCATTTTCTGCTCTTGATACCGCTTAATAATCTTCTCGACTTCTTCACTTAGTCTTTTTGCCGAAAGCCTGTTGGAACCCAGCCAGTTATAGCCCACAACATGTACCGGAAACTGATACAGTTTCATAACTTCAAGATATTCTTCATCCAGTGAATCCGGGCCATACTCCAGCCCCAGTGGTTCATCAAGTAATTTCTGATAGGTCGCACTCAGGGTATTGTCTTTTCTCGTGGGCTTATCCCGGTACAGTGCTGTCTGTAGCGCATCAAGAAAAGAGCCGTAGCTTGCAGCGGCCACTTCTCCCCATCCCCGATCATGCCGTGAACCAAATAATTTCGCTTCTGGCTCCATATTATCCAGAGCTTCACGTACTGCCTGAGTGTAATTATCCATTGCTTCTTTATCGGATGGGTCCTCCGGATATTGTTGACCTAACTGAATAAGTTTTTCTTGGGCATCCGGAGGTGCGGGAATTCTCCCACGATTATCGACCTCCACCCTGTCAGGATGCAATAATCTTTTCCTCTCTTTTGGTCCTGATGTAGGTAGTGACCAGCCCATCAGACTCATAGAGTCATCATATCGCCAGATGGATTTTCCTTTCTTATCCATAAGGTTTGAACCCATGACTCCGGGCAGAAAAATAACCGGAATAACCCGTAGATCCTCAATTTCAACGGTGCCAACTTTATTCTTATCGGCCCTGTCCATATGCATCGTCGATGTCATAATTTCCCCCTGTATGCACTCAGTTTTCCTGACTATCCGGCAGATCAATTTTTATTGACTCAACGAAAAGCCCTGACTGTATGGGCAATCGTCCTTGTTCATCGGTGGTCATTTCCACCACTGAGCCATCACCCCGTGTGACCTGTACCTTTTGATTTTTTGCAGGTTTGCCAGTTTGTTGCCAGAGTATTTCTGGTGTGACAGCAAAATCAGCAGAATCCCACTGTTGCATCGCCTGACTGATGCTCTGGCCGCTGAACTTCTGCCATACGGCCCCACGCTCTATGATCTTGTCTGGGGCTGCGCATTCCACCGTACCATCACCAATACGAATATATCCGCCGCCGCTGGTCAGAATGATTTCGTTTTTTGCGCTAATAAGGATTCGCCCCTCACTGCTGCTGATGCGGATATCTTTCAGCGCATCTAGCAACATTTCATCTCCCTGCGCCTGAATCTCTACTTTTCCCTTACCGGCAAAAATTTTTATCCCCAGCTTTTGGGCAAACAGACTTACCGTTTCTCCAGCAGCAACGGTAAACTTCTTCAACACGCTGAAATCTGAATTTTTTCCACTGGTGCTAATGATGTTTTCTCCTGCGGACAGCTGCAGGCTTTTTGGCGTAACCTGAGCTATTCCTTCCGGAGCCGAAAGCAACATCGCTGATTTTTTGAGTTCCTCCAGAGCCTCTGACATCATTACTTTCTGAGTCTGCAAATCTGCAAGTTCAGCCTTTGCCACTTCAGTAGCACTACATAGTGCCTCTACCAAAGACTGTGCCTCGCGAAGTTGAGCTAGTGCATCAGTCATATCCAGAACCTGACCCTGCGCCTTGTCCTGCGCATCGGCGCTGATAAAAATCCCTTTCTTCGCCCGCACTGCGCCCCACATATCGGTACGCAGTTCAAAGCCTTCCCCGCGCTGCTGTTTCCCGGCATCCACCAGATGACCGAGGTTTAGCTGGCTCTTGCCGCCGTATTCGGTGCTGACCTTGATATGCTCCTTCCCGCGTTCGTCATCCAGCCGGATTTTGTTGTTGGCCGGGGTACGCAGTACGTTGCGCTTGTAGTTCTGGATGGTCACATGGTCAGTGTGTGCCGAGTCGTGTTTTACGCCTGCAATATAAGGTCGGTCCGGGTTGCCTTCCTCAAACGCGATACTGACTTCCGTTCCCGCCAGCAGCGGCAGGTGCAGGCCGTAGGTGTCTCCCGCATACGGGCGCGACTGGCGTACCCACAGGCTTTTATAACCCGGTTTCCATGCGTCGCGGTCAAAGTCGAGATTGACCCGGTAGCGCCCGTCCTTGTCGATATGGGCATAAATATCGTTCTTCACCGTGCTGGTGACCCGCGCCGGGAGCGTGCCGGCCATTACCGGGCGGGGGATAAGCGCCGGGCGGTAGCCGTAGCGTTCTGAGTAGGGTATCGCCGTGAACGTCAGTTCATAGCTGCGGTCACGCGCCGCGCTGGCCGTCACGCCGGTAATCAGCACACCCTTGCGGAACACCGCTGGCGCGTCGTCGCCCTGAACCCTGATTTCCAGCCCCGGCATCAGCAGTGAACTGGTGCTCTGGCCTTTGAGAATGGCCTGTTCATTCAGGTAGCGTTCGTGGCGGATACGGGCATAAAACGCGCCGCTTTCCGCTGCCTCTTTATCGCCTTTTTGCAGGAAGTTGTCAGCATAGTGGTAGGCTTCGCCGTAGGTGGTGTTATCGCCCCCGGTGGCGTCATGCTGCTCTGTCATCATCTCCGCTGTGGCGGTGCGGTAGTTGTAGTCCCGCGTGGTGACGTTTTTCTCCACCACGCTGTATGCCGTGTTCAGCCCCCATACGGCTTCCGTTTCACCATCAAACAGCCCAGAAGGATGGCGAAGCGGCAGCGTCAGCCCGCGCTCATAGCCGCTCTGGTCGTCGTAAAATTCGATAACTTCGATTTTCAGCCGGGCGTCGGTGGCGAAGCGGAACCAGATACCCACTTCCGACAGCAGGCGTGAGACAAACGTCAGGTCGTCCTCGCCATACTGCATCACCTGTTCGCGGGCCGGGTATTCGCTTTTGAGGTTAAACACGAAGTCCTGACCGCGCATCTGGTGTCGCTCGCGCAGGATTTTTTCGACGATTTGCGGCACCGTCTGGTTCTGGTAGATGGCGTTCTGGCGGCTGCGGGTAAGCAGCGCCATACGGGGTTCAAGGCGCACTTCGTAACGGGCTTCGTCCTGTGACGATGAGAGATGTTTAAAGCCGGTAATGACGCCGTGCAGGGTGCGCAGGGCAGTCTGTACCGGCATTCCCTGTACGGGCGGTGCCGTCAGGCTGAATGCGCCGTCCTGCATCAGCACCGATTCCGGCGCGATGGCTTTATCGCTGCTGGTAAACTGAATGTCGTAGCGGAAGGGTGAGCTGAGCTGTTCGTGGCCTGTAAAAGTCAGCACGTCCACCGGGCTTTTCAGGCCGCGAATTTTGAGCTTGTGGTGTGAGTGGTCGAAATTCTGAATACCCATGACAGCCTCCGTTATTGCATCTCTTCCGTAGCGAACTCCAGTACAATCCCGTCCTCCTCATCCCAGCCAAGCCGTAGTTGGGCTGGTTTACGGTGCGCGGCCTGCTGTGCCAGCAACTGCTGGCTTAAGACCGGCAGGATCTGCTGGTTAAGCAGGCTGTCGATATTACGCGCACCGGTATCAGGCAGCAGGCAGGCGGCGGTCAGGGCGTCATACAGGCTGTCGTTGATTTCCGTTTCCAGCCCATAGTGCTGACGAAGACGACGAACCACCTGCGCCAGTTTCATTTCCACAATGGCGCGCATCGCCTCCTGTCCCAGCGGGCGGTAAATCACCGTCTGAAAACGCGCCATCAGTGCAGGCTGGAAGTGCTCGCGCAGCAGAGGGTACAGCAGTTCATGCAGGTCTGCGTCCGTGGCGTCCGGTTTTTCCTCCAGCAGCTGCATGATGTGGTCGCTGCCCAGATTGGCGGTCATCAGAATCACGGTGTTGCGGAAGTCAATTTCCCGGCCTTCGCCGTCGCGCATAAAGCCCCGGTCAAATACCTGATAGAACAGGTTCATTACGTCGCGGTGCGCCTTTTCCACTTCGTCGAGCAGCACCACGCTGTAAGGGCGTTTGCGAACGGCTTCGGTGAGTACGCCACCCTGACCGTAGCCAACGTAGCCTGGAGGCGAACCTTTCAACTGGGAAACGGTATGCGGTTCCTGATATTCCGAAAGATTAATGGTGATAAGGGATTTTTCACCACCAAACAGGGTGTCGGCCAGTGTGAGCGCAGTTTCGGTTTTGCCGGTGCCGCTGGGGCCGGTCAGCAGGAATACCCCCTGTGGGCCGTTCTCCGGCGTGAGGCCGGTTTTAGCCGCCCGCAGCCGCTGTGCGATGGCGCAGAGCGCCGGGCTTTGCCCGACAACGCGGTTTTCAAGGCTTTGTTCCATACTGAGCAGGTCGCTCTGCTCGTCCCTGAGCAGGGATGAGAGCGGGATGCCGGTCCAGTCCGCCACCACCGTGGCGACGGCGCGGGCGTCCACATCCAGCGCCAGCAGCGGTGCAAAGCCCTGATGCGTTCGCAGTTGCTGTTGCAGTTCAGTGCTGTCCATCCCGTCCTGACGCAGCGTCATAATCTGCTGCGCCAGTGCCTTTTCCTGCTGATACTGCGCTTCCAGATGCCCGGCTTCTGCCTGTAGCTCATCACGCAAATCGGTCAGTTCCGCCAGCCGCTCCGGGCTGGTTTCGGGATAAAACACGCTGTCCTGTTCAATCGCCTCCCGCTCGATATCCAGCGCGGCCAGACGCGCATGAAGCTGTGTCAGCGGCTCCGGCAGGGTGTCGAGACTCATGCGGACTCTTGCTCCGGCGGTATCCAGCAAATCAACCGCCTTGTCCGGCAACTGGCGTCCGGTCAGATAGCGGCGCGACAGGCGCACGGCGGTCTGAATGGCGCTGTCCAGCATATGCACGCCGTGGTGCCGGGCGTAGCGGGCCTTGAGTCCCCGCAGCATCAGGCAGGCGGTATCGTCATCCGGCTCGTCGACTTTCACCATCTGGAAGCGGCGTTCCAGCGCGGCGTCGCGCTCAAAATACTGTTTGTATTCGCTCCACGTGGTTGCCGCGATGGTGCGCAGCTCTCCCCTTGCCAGCGCCGGTTTCAGCAGGTTCGCCGCATCCGCGCCGCCCGCCTGATTCCCCGCGCCGATAATGGTATGGGCTTCATCAATAAACAGCAGCACCGGCTCCGGTGATTTCTGTACCGCATCAATCACGTTTTTCAGCCGCTGTTCAAATTCACCTTTAACACCCGCGCCAGCCTGTAACAGACCGAGGTCCAGCGTGCGGATATGCACCGTTTTCAGGCTGTCCGGTACGTTGCCTTCAGCGATACGCAGCGCCAGCCCTTCCACCAGCGCGGTTTTACCCACCCCCGGTTCACCCACCAGAATCGGGTTGTTTTTACAGCGGCGGGAGAGGATATCGACCATCTGGCGAATTTCCGTGTCGCGCCCGAATACCGGGTCGATTCGCCCTCTACGGGCTTTTTCCGTCACGTCTTTGGTAAAGCGGTTAAGCACCGCCAGCAGGGCGTCATCCTGTTTCTCCGCCAGCGTTTTTGCCGGTGCGTCCGCCGTTGCCGTCTCCGGCAGTGCAGAGGTCAGTGGTTCGGTGACCTGTGGCTGACGTGCCGGACATTCATCCGACTGCGCATCCAGCAGGGGACGCAGCCGCTCAAGCTGCACGCGGCTCAGACTCAGCAATACCCACAGGTCATTACAGGCGGGCAGCATCGGTTTTTCTGTCAGCGCCATCAGCAGGTGCTGACTGCGGATTTGCGGGTCGTCGCCTTCCAGCGAAGCAATCAGCCACGCCTGTCTGATAAGCGCCGCCAGCGGTTCAGAAAGCTGTGGACGTTCGCGGACCGGGCGGGGTAAGGCATCCAGATGCGCCAGCAGAGACTGCCAGAGCGTGTCGATATCCCATTCATAGCGGCGGGCAATCACCGTGATATCGCCTTCTCCCTGCTCCAGCAGTTTCAGCAGCCAGTGTTCAATGGTTATTTCCGCATGGGCGCGGGTCTGACACAGCGAGGCGGCGGCGTCCAGCGCCCGTGCACAGTATGGGTTAAGGCGACGCAGCAGCGCGGCGGGGTGATTTCCTGTCATAGAAGGGTTTCCTTATCGTGTTCTGTATTCCTGCGATCTGCGTTCAGGCACGCTACCGCCCATAGCCGTTACCTCACTCAGGCCCATCAGGTTTCACCAGATTGTGGGTATGCTTTGCTCAGTACCGGTGCCTGCGGCACTGGACAAAGCACACAACAGAAAGGCAGACAGTTTCCTGTCTGCCGCAGTTATCAGGCGGAAGGACGCTCATTTCACGAGTCGGAATGAATGATGTTGCCGTCTTTGTAAGTCCAGGTGATTTTCTCGTAGCGGAACTCAATACGTTCCAGGTGGTTATGCTTCTCTCTGGAAGGATCCTTGATGTCGTGCATAAGCGGAGCGACTCTGACCAGCTTGACGTTATCAAGCGTGATGTTGAAGTACTCCACTTCCTGACCGGCATCGTTGATGCGGTAAAACTTAAATTCTGCCGTTTTCAGGGTCTGTCCGGTGGTCACAGCTTTGTAGAGATACGGGCTGGAGGCATCGATTTCTTTGGTAAACGTAAAGGGCTTGTGAGTACGGGTACCGGTCAGTTTGCCGGTGTTATTGTCGGTCGGGATGTACACATCGTGATCCAGCGCCACCACTTCGATGCTACCTTCGCGCCCCTGAACGTCCACGGAACCTTTGATATCCGCGCCGCCGTCATCTTTCAGCCAGAGATAAGCAGGAATAGCCATGAGAATTACTCTCCTTGTTAGTGTGATTGAAGCACCGCCTTCTTCCGGCGGTATGTTTTATTTCACGTCCTGACAGGCGTCAGAACGCGGAACAAGACTGATTTCGACGCGCCGGTTGACTGCCCGGCCCTGTGGCGTGTCGTTGGTCGCCGCAGGCTGGCTCTCGCCCAGTCCCTGTACGGCAAAACAGGTGGCCGGGATGTCGCTGGTCAGCAGCATCCAGTTGCGCACCGCTTCGGCACGCCGCAGCGATAACTGCTGATTGCTTTTTTCATCGCCGGTGGCGTCGGTATATCCGGCCACGAGGATCAGCCAGCCCGGTTTTGCCCGGATGTTCACCAGCGCATCCACCAGCACTTTTGTCGAGCCGTCTTTCAGGCGGGCCTGTCCGACGTCAAACAGCGACATACTGTCAAGACGCACGGTCTGAACCTGAAGCGAAGCCGTCACCTCCATTTTTTGTTCAGGCGGACGCCAGTCGCGAATGGCGCGTAATACCGGCTGGCGGATGCGTTCACCGGGGTATAACCCCAGACCGAGACGCAGCGGTTCTCCTTCCCGGTAATACCCATCGAGCATGACCGCATCGTCTTTCAGCACCGACAGACGACGGGCTTTAGTGATAAATTCCTCCGCCGGGACGGCATAAAACTGGTGCAGATCGTCACCGACCTGCCGTAA
>Ga0192250_1078_pt1 | contig 20818 bp, 34 predicted proteins | sample Koala_Koa26_G3_FD_131274 | JGI IMG/M metagenome (GOLD analysis project Ga0192250, IMG submission 131274) | Enriched cells from koala feces incubated with labeled cellulose particles, San Francisco Zoo, California, United States - Koala_Koa2-6_G3 ...
TCAGTCTTGCCAAACTGCTCAATCAGCAATTCGGCACCTGTGACGTGAAGACGTTTAGAAATTATTTTGATGATTTCCTGCGACAGGTCAGTGCCAGAAAAGACCGATTTTATTTCGGTGGTGGTAAAACTGGTTGGGTCGCCAATTTCGATTATGTAATGCGTGCTGACACGTTCACTAAAACCCTTGAGGATTCGCTATGACAAACCCTAAAAATATTCAATCGGTAACATACGAAGTGGAATTTAGCGTTGTTGGGTCGTTGTTGCGTGGTGGCTTAACTGCGGTAGCTCGTGATGTGTTGACGTGGATGAAGCCTGAAATGTTTACTACGTTCAACTTGGGCGTGATTTACAGTGCGATTCAGCGTCAAGCATTGCAAGATAACGTGATTGATATTGTGTTGCTGAATAGCGATTACGGTCAAGATTTTGCAATGCTGGCAGACATTTCGTATAAAACCGTGAGTTCAGCAAATTTGAGCGGGTATGCGGAAAAACTGCGGTTGTTTTATCAACGTCGGGAAGCGCAAAAAATCTTTTTATCCGTGGCAGGAGAGTTAAATAGCGCCCGTGATGAGCAGTTGGATAATATCACCATGAAAGGCTTGTCAGCGTTAACGCAATTACTCACTCGTGACGGTAAGGTTGCGCCGGTGGATATGATGAAATTGATTGATGGCTATGTGGATTTAATCGAAAAACGCACACAGCCAACCTATAAAAATCAGTTGTTGTTTACGGGTGTAAAAGACTTAGATGATAAACTCGGTGGCATCGGCGAAACGGATATTTGCATTGTGGCAGGACGTGCGGGTAATGGGAAAACGGAAACAGCGATTACCTTTACGAAAAATATTTTAGCGGAAAATGGGGCTGTATTATTTTTCTCGTTGGAGATGAGCCGTGAGCAGATTATGGACCGGCTGGTGGCGAGTGTAAGTGGGGTGAGTTCTGCAAAATTACGTAATCCTACGTGGATGAGTGATACGGATTATTCGGTTATGGGTGCCGCCATTACCCAATTGCAAAATAAGCCATTTTTTATCGTGGATAAGAGCGGTTTAACGGTGGACGATATTATCGGGATTGCAGAAAGTCATATCCAGCAACACGGCAAGCCAAAAGCCATTATGATTGATTATATTGGGTTAATTCGGCATGGCAAATTAGACGGCAAAATTAACCGCACTTATCAAATTGGTGAAACCATGGAGCGGTTGAAAACATTCTGCAAAGACCAGCATTGCCCGATTATTTTGTTAGCTCAGTTAAATCGTAATGCCGATAGTTCACGTCCGACCAATGCGGATTTACGTGATAGTGGCAGCCTTGAACAAGATGCGAGCCAAATTATTATGGTACATAACAAACGCAACAAGGAGACGAATGAGCCTTGCCAATATACCGAATGGATTGTCACCAAAAATCGTTTTGGTACCGGTGGCACAGTGTATATGGAATTTCAGCAAGGGCGATTTATCGAATGTGACCAACGTGTGGCACAAGAGACGTTAAATGAACAGCCGAGCGGCAAGAAGAATTTTACTAAAGATTATTCGGGGAGAGGGAACTAATGGCAGAACAAGCAAGATTTGACCCTGAAATTCATCATTGTCCGAAGTGCGGTGGAGAATTGGAAGATTGTTGGGACGGTGAGCTAATCAGTGCGTTTATTGGTGAATGGTCGGACGATAGATTCCGTTGTTGTGGCAATCCACTTAAACCGCTACCGTTTCCAACATTGAGTGAGTTTCACCCCATGAATTGTACACCTGTTTGCGGTTATTTCGGGTTGGAAGATTTGGGTTTTGAGTATCGGGAAGACTAATGACTAATCAACAATATTTTCTCCGCTCCGAGCAAGTGCGGTGCAATTTAATCGAGTTTATTCGCACTTTGCCAATTGATGAGAAAAAGCCGTTAGCGGTACAGATTAAGCCGATTACTCGTAACCTTGAACAGAATGCTAAGTTCCATGCCATGTGCCAAGATGTGGCGAATCAGTGTGAATTTCACGGTAGAAAGCTCACCATGGAGCAATGGAAAGTGTTGTTTATTTCTGCTCACGCACAGGCGACTAAACAGGGCTTTGAAATTGTGGCAGGGTTAGAGGGGGAATTTGTCAATATTCGGGAAAGTTCAGCACAGATGAGCGTTAGCCGTATGGCGAGTTTGATTGAATATCTGACGAGTTGGGGCGTTGAAAATGGCGTGCGGTTTAATGATTGGAAATGGTTGCCTGAACGGTGGCGATAGATCATTTTCGTGACGTTACGAAAATGGTGGTTGTCTCTTAAATGGGTTGGCTTATTGTAAAGATTTGTTTTTATTATTGAAATGGTTGTCCGTTAAATACTTAGGGTTGTCCCTTAGGGTGAAATAATGATTGATATGTTTGAAATGCTAGTGTTTTTAATTTGCCTTTCCTTAGCGGTGATGGTGTTGTGGTTGTAAAGGGTAAGAAACATTAATGAAAATTACAGAGTTACTCAATCTGAAATGGAATTATCAAATGACCGAAGAATTAATGGCGTTGTTGTTTGATAAAGAAAAATGCCTTGATGCGTTTAATCGTTACATGGCAGCTCAACCCGATTTGACACAAGACTGTTTTTTAGCGGAATTTCAAGAAAGTTTTGCAGAGCGTTCTGCACTGAAACAAGATTACACCCCATCATCCATTTGTCAAATCACTGCAGCACTTTCAGGGCAAGCGGAAACTGTGCTAGATGTGTGTTGTGGGACGGGTGCGTTGACTATTGCCAAATGGTCAGTTAATCCCAATGTGACCTTTTATCTTGAAGAATATTCCAAAGAAGCGGTGGCTATTTTGCTGTTTAATTTGGCAGTACGTGGCATTAATGCAGAAGTGAAAAATTGCGATGTGTTGACTGGTGAAGTATTTGCTAGTTATAAATTGGTGCGTCATGGGAAATATAGCAGCATTGAGCAAGTGCCGTTAGACTGGTCACAATTACAAGTCGATGCGGTAATTAGCAATCCGCCCTATTCTGCTACATGGCTCCCGAAAAATGATGAACGGTTTGCAGAATATGGACTTGCACCCAAAATAAAAGCGGATTATGCCTTTTTGTTGCATGGTTTGCATTATCTTAAAGAGAATGGCACCGCCAGTTTTATTTTACCCCATGGGGTGCTTTTTAGGGGACAAACTGAAGGAACGATTCGTCAAAAACTCATTGATAAAAATTATCTTGATGCGGTGATTGGCTTACCGCCTAAATTGTTTTTAGCAACCGATATTCCCGTTGCTTTGCTTATACTAAAAAAACAACGTGCCACAAATGATATTTATTTTATTGATGGTTCTGATTTATTCATCAAGCAAAAAACAAACAATATCATGGAAGCATCGCATATTAAGCGAATAATTGATACTTATCAACAGCGTTGTGATGTTGATAAATTAGCAAGTATCGTCAGTTTAAATACGATTCAGTCGAATGACTACAATTTAAATCTGCCCCGTTATGTGGATAAAGCCGAACCACCTGTTATTCCTGATTTTTTAAAAGAAGCACAGGAATTATTAAACATCACTAAAGAAACTGAAAAAGCCAATCAACAGTTTTTAACCTTGCTTTATCAACTCGAAATCACCGGAACCAAACAACAAATTGATGAATTTGAGCAAGCAAAAGAATGTTTACGACAAGCCTTTGCACCACGGCAATTTAAAACGCAAGTATTGAAAAAAATTCAATCGCTAAACCCTGACAATTATCAAGCTACGTTGTTTGATTATGAAGAATTGCAAGAAATAGACAGTTTTATCATTTATAAACAAAAACAAATTGAAACCTTGCAGAATATTAGAACGTATTTTCGAGCGAAAATGTTTGTATGACCTACTCAGTAAAATTAACGGATGTAGCAGATATTGAATCTCGCCCAAGCAAAAATAAAATTTATCCAGTGGGGACTATTATCATTCAAGTTTCAGCTACTAGGGGGCAAATTTTATTTTTACATCAAGCGAGTGAAATTGGTGAGCAATATGCGATTATTCGCCCAAAGAATATTGATTCATTTTATTTATATTCGGTGATTGAAAAATTTTTCCCAAAATTCTTTCAACAGAGAAAGCAAGGGTTAAATATTCGTTCTGATGAGTTAAAACATTTTTCGTTTCCTATTCATAAGGATAAACACAGACAAAATTTAATTGGTTTAATCATGCGAAAAATGGCAGGGCAAGAGAGTTTTTATGGCGGTGTAGAAAAGCCTATTGGGGAATAGGCTTTAGGAATTACATTGCAAAGGCTGGCGCGTTGATTGCCATTGATGAACGGATTTTACTATGCGTTTTTTTAGCGGTGGAAATGATGTTTGAAACTTTGGCTTTTGTAATGTGCTTGATGTTAATGATAGTTGTATTGTGGTTGTAAAAAGAGAGTGACATAAGAATGACAGTGAAATTTAGATTAATGTTTGAAGTGGACGGGATAGTCTGTGCCGATCACAGTGTGGAATATAGCAACACGTCTTTTGATATGGACGGCAAAGAGTTTTGTTTTTCACATGATAGAAAAAAGGCAATGGAAATCATTCATTGCCTTGAATCGTGGAAATCTGAGCGAACTGCTTGGCATAAAGTCGTTAATTTGGACGATTTACCTGCTCAAAAATAGCTTTAGCATAGACGATAAGCTGTTCTGCGGTTTGTTCTGGCGATAAGTTTTTAGGCACGAAACAAGCAGCAAGATTTAAAGCCTGATTGGTGTCTATTTTATCTAATTTGAATGTATTTTGTTGGTTTGGGTTGAAATATGCCATAGTTTTTATCCTATAAGTGAGTTGAGAGGAATTTATAGGATACCACAATAGCCGTGAGTGGTTGAGAATCGGCTAACTATTTCAGGGTGGTAAATGAAAAAAGTGCGGTGTAAAAAATGCAAGATTTGCGGACTGGAGTTTGTACCACGCAGTAGTTTTGCGAAAGTTTGTTCGGTGACTTGTGCGATGCAGTTTGCTAAGGAGCAAGCAGAAAAAGAGAAAATTAAGCAGCGGAAAGCACGAGAGAAAGCAGAACGAGCCAAGATTAAGCAAGTTCGAGAGAATTTAAAAAGCCGTGCGGATTGGTTGAAAGATTTGCAGAAAGTCTTCAATCAATTTATTCGGTTGAGAGATAAGGATTTACCTTGTATTTCGTGCGGTCGGTTTCATCAGGGGCAATGGCACGCAGGGCATTATCGCACCACCAAGGCTTGCCCTGAATTACGGTTTAATGAAGAGAATTGCCATAAGCAATGTCAGCCTTGCAATACACATTTAAGTGGGAATATTACGGAATATCGGATTAATTTAGTGCAGAAAATTGGGTTAGAGCGTGTGGAATGGTTGGAGCGGAAAGACCATAAGCCGTTGAAGTTAAGCGTTGATGAGATTAAGGATTTGATTAAGGTTTATAAGGCGAAGTGCAAGGAGTTGATGTGATTTATTTGCGAATTGATATTAGTGATATTTTATGGGTATGGGCAAGACGATGGGGGAGTTTTAAAGGGATTAAAGGATATCCGAATTTGCAGTCTTTTATACGCGATGGAAAAGTTGTTCAAGCACGCTATGCGATTTCAGATTTATCCGATGATATGTATTTGCGGATTGATAGTGCGTTAGATATTTTAAGGCAGCAAAATTTAGAGGCTTATCAAGTCTTAATGGCAATTTATTTACAAGGGCAGGATAAGCGGAATGTTTGTTTAGAAATGGCATTACGCCCCTCTACGTTTGACAATCTGTTGCGAACAGCGAAAGACTTTATGAGTGGGGCGATGTTTGGCAGCGGTGCGATTCAAGTTATTTTTTAAGACGCTGCCAACTTAGGGGATATAGAGATATTTAACCCGAGTGCGGCAATGATTTTTAGAATCGTATCAAAACGTGGTTTTTCGCTGGAAAGGGTTTTATATAGGCTTTCTCTGCCGATACCAGATTTTTCCGCTAGTTCTGACATACCTTTGGCTCTTGCTACGGTGTTTAAGGCTTGTACAAATTCTTCTGGTGAGCCTTCTTCTAATGCCATGGCAAGATAAGCCGCCATCATTTCTTCGTTTTTGAGATAACGTGCTGCATCAAATTCTCTGGTTTTAATTGTCATTTTATAGCTCCTGTTTGAGTTGTTGCCAAAGTTGTTTGGCTTTGTCTATATCTTTGCTTTGGGTCGATTTGTCTCCACCGTTGGTGAGTATGTAGGTGATTTCACCTTTGCGAGCGTAATATATTCGGTAGCCCTTGCCTTTAGTGATTCGCATTTCATAGACACCATCACCAACGGATTTGTGATCGCCAAAATTCCCTTGTTTCGCTCTTTCAATACGTGAAACAATCGCCACAACAGCCATTTGGTCGGTGAGATTATCAAGCCATTCTGAGAATATTTCGGTTTCTTCAATGATATACATGGTTGCTCCGTTAAGTGATAATATATTGTATAGTTTTGGATACATTAAAGCAAGTAAAAATAATCTGTTTAATTGCTCAAAAAATGATTGACAACTTGAGTTTAAAGTAGTACATTTCACTTATAGTGCGGTTTCGTACATTTAAAACGCACGAAAGGAATTTACAGCCCTGAGCAGCAATGCTTGGGGCTTTTTATTTGCAGAGCTTTTTTATTGGAGTATGTATGGAAATTACTTTTGGCGATAAGATTAAGATTAACAGTGAAGAAGTGCCAGAATATTTACTTGTGGCACTTTATGAGAATTTGAAGCTGAAATTTAAATCAGATGATATTGTATCTTTAGGTATTGTCCACAACCAGCATATTGTTTCAGGTGGAACGAAAGCTTCAAGTTTTACTTAAATTCGTATATATCTTTTTCTTTGTTATAAGCCACTCCTTCATACATTGAAGATACTATTTCTTTTACAAGAACTTCATCATTAACATTCATAAATACATGAACAAGTTCTTCTAAATATGCAGTGATTTGAGCTTCTTTTGGATATTGGATGGCTTTATCAAGATTGTAGAAGATGGTTTGTCCTACATAAAAATGCACAGCATCTTCGTTGTTTAATACTATATTTAAAGATACAGTGCTCATTTTTAGTGTTGGTTCAAGTTCTATGTAGAAAACAATGTCTATTTTTTTATTGATGTGAGCAAATTTACACAGAATATTTGCCGCATCCGTAAAATTTTTAAAAAGCGGATATAAATCTTGATCAATATCTGAAATGTTAATATTAAAATAATGGCGATACTGCTCGGGAATGTTATTTAAGATTTGTTGACGAGATATTCTTGCTTTAATCATTGTAAACCTCTGTTATTTTGTCGTGTGGAAACGCTATCTTAACAGAACTTACCGCTCACTGTAACAGGTGAGCTTTTTTATTGCCTAAAAGTAGGCGGAGTGAGAATATGCCTATTAAAACCCCTGATGTATGGACACAAATCTGGGAATGGTTGCAGATTAATTTTGATTGGCAAATATTACAAAGTGCCTGTGCGGCAATCATTATCTCTTTGCTAAGAATGATGTTTATGCGGAAAAAGACCACTTTCTGTTATATGTTGCTTGATGCCATGATTTGTGCGTCTATTGCCGGTTCAATTATCCCTTTACTGGGTCATGTCTTTGACAATATAGATTATTCCGCTTTTATTGGTACCATGATTGGTTTTATTGGTACCGAGAAATTGAGAGAGTTTTTATTTAAATTCCTGAATAACAAAATATCAAGTGAAAGTAATGTTTATCCGGAGAGAAAAGATGAAAATCAGTGAAAAGGGTATCGCTCATTTGCAGCGTGAAGAAGGCTGTAGATTACAGGCTTATCAAGATGTGGTGGGGGTATGGACGATTGGTTATGGTCATACGGGATTAGTTGACGGCAAGCCGATAAGCAAAGGCATGATGATTAGCCAAGAAAAAGCACGGGAAATCTTGGTGAAAGATTTAGCACGGTTTGAGAAAGCGGTGAATACTTATGTCACTGTACCATTGAAGCAAAATCAATTCGACGCATTAGTCAGTTTAGCTTTTAATATTGGCGAAGGAGCGTTTAGTCGTTCTACCTTAGTGCGTAAATTAAATGCGAAAGATTACCACGGTGCCAGTGAGCAGTTTTTGGTATGGAAAAATGCAGGCGGTCGCCCTGTATTATTAAATCGACGTAAACGTGAAAAGGCGATGTTTGATGAATAGGCTCACACTTGGATTAATCATAGCTATTTTGGGCTTGTGTGGTTGGATTTGGATTCAATCACAGAAGATGGATAGCTTATATGCTAAAAACCAAACGCAAGCCCAAAGGATTCAATCACAAAGCAAAACTATTACGCAGCTCAAAGATGAAGTTGAGCAGAATCGTCAATTAACGTTAGAGCTAACAAAGCAAGAAAGCGAGCTAAGAGAGAAGGCCGATGAAGTTATTAAATATATCCCTGCCAAAGCAAAAAGCAGTGACGCTTATAATGCTGTCGCTCCTGATAATGTTATTGAGTTCTTGCGCGAGCCGTGAGCCACAGGTTTGTAGCTGTCCGCAAATCCCAGCTATTTTAACCGCACATTTAGATAAGAGTTCATTTAAGGGCAAAACCTACGGCGATGTAACCGAATATGCGGTGATATTAAAACGTGAGCGTGATATGTGCTTAAATCGGGTTGATAAAATTCGGGAGTGGCAGGCGGAACAGGTAGAAAATTAAATAAGGATTAACCTATGCCAAAGAAAGATGGGGTTAAATCCACGTCTAACAATGGGCGTGGGAAATTAACCGATAAACAAAAGCGATTTGTGGAAGAGTATTTAGTTGATTTAAATGCCACGCAAGCAGCAATTCGAGCTGGGTATAGTGCTAATAGAGCATCGGAAATCTCATATCAACTACTACAGAAAACTACAGTTCAAAACGCTATCCAAAATGCACAAAATCAACGTTCAAACCGTACCCAAGTTACGCAAGATAAAATCATTGAGAACTTATTATACATTGTTCAAACATCATCAGGACAAAAGCAAATTGTGCTAAGTGAAATTCGTACCGGTGAAAATGGTGAGAAAGTAGCTGATGATGTCGCTCAATTTGTGTTTGAACCGCACGCAGCGAATAAAGCTCTTGAGTTGCTCGGCAAGCATTTGGGTATGTTTAAAGATAAAGTAGATGTCTCTTCATCCGATGGCTCGTTAGCTCTTGTTTCATTAAAGGATCTGTTCCGTGCTGATTGAGAAAAACTTTTTGCCATTGATTGAGCCACACCGTTACAAAATTCTTTATGGTGGGCGTGGTAGTGGTAAATCGTGGACGGTAGCAAGGTTATTAATTGAGATTAGTCGCCGTGCCAATATGCGTATATTATGTGGACGTGAGCTGCAAAATTCTATCAGTGACTCGGTGATCCAATTATTAGCGGACACCATAGAACGGCACGGCTATTTAAACGAGTTTGATATTCAAAAGAATAAAATCTACAACGTGCGAACAGGGTCGATTTTCCTGTTTTATGGAATTAAGAACAATCCAACTAAAATTAAATCGCTTGAAGGTGTAGATATTTGCTGGGTTGAAGAAGGCGAAAACGTATCTAAAGAAAGTTGGGATATTCTTATTCCGACTATTCGGAAAGAAAACTCTGAAATTTGGGTTACGTTTAATCCTAAAAATATTCTTGATGAAACTTATCAGCGGTTTATTACTCATCCGCCTAAAGACTGCGTATCGCTTAAAGTCAATTATGATTTAAATCCTTATTTTCCAGAAACTTTGCGACTTGAAATGGAAGAATGCAAAGAAAAAGATTATGAGCTTTATCGTCATATTTGGCTTGGTGAACCTGTTGCAGATTCCGATCAAGCCGTTATCAAGCCAATCTGGATTGAAACCGCTATCAACGCTCACAAAAAACTAAACTTTGAGCCAGTGGGGCGTAAGGTGGTGGGCTTTGATGTGGCAGACGAAGGGGGTGATGCTAACGCTAATTGTTTAGCTCATGGTTCAATTGTTTTGGATTGTGTGAGCTGGAAAGATGGCGATGTGATTACCAGTGCAGATAGAACCCATACTTACGCTATTGAGCAACAAGCCAGTGAAATTGTGTTTGACTCAATCGGCGTGGGGGCAGGGGTGAAAGCTCATTTTAACCGTATTTTAAACAGCCGTTTGCGAGCGGTGGGATTTAATGCAGGCGGTGCGGTATTTCAACCAAGTATCGAATATAGCCTAGGCAAGAAAAATGCCGATATGTTCGCAAATATCAAGGCTCAAGCGTGGTGGGCGGTGCGTGACCGTTTTTATAAAACCTATCGGGCGGTGAAGTTTGGCGATAGCTACCCAGTTGATCAGTTAATCAGTTTAGATAGCCAAATTGCCGAATTGGAATACTTAAAAGCCGAGCTATCACGCCCTAGAGTAACCTATGACAACAACGGTAGAGTAAAAGTAGAAAGCAAAGCGGAAATGAAAAAGCGAGGCATTCCGTCCCCTAACTTAGCGGATAGCTTGATTATGTGTTTTGCTCCGATTGAGCCGAAAACCCTATGGGAAGTACTATGACAACAGAATTACAATTAAATGACGGTTTAACTAACCTTTCCACCGTACTCGGAGCAAGGGTGAATCAGTTGCATTATGGTTATCAGCCCGATGTGTTCAATAATGAATTGGACGCCATGTGGGAAAGTAACTGGGTGGTCAATAAAATTTGCGGTAAGCGTGCTTATGATATGGTTCGGCGTTGGCGTGAGATTTCTTCAAATGATGTGGATGCCGACCAGTTGGAGAAAATCGAACGCTTAGAGCGAGTGTTAAAAATTCGTGATGTGGTAGAGCAAGCCTGTGTTTGGGCAAGTCTTTATGGCGGTGTGGGGATCTTGCTGATTTCTGACCGCACTTTAGATTACCCGATTGACCCAACTCAAGAATTACGGCGATTGGTGTTGGTGCATAAGAATTTTATCAGCCCTGTTGGTAACCGTAATAATGACGTTATGTCACCGAATTTTGGACGTTATGACTATTATCAAATCACCACAGGCGACCGCTTGCAATATGTTCATTATTCACGGCTGATTTTAGTGAATGCTCGTCCGAATGTGCTTTCACAGCAATATAGCCCTGATATTTGGGGCAAATCGGATTTGGCCCCAGTGTATGAAACCTTGAAACGTTATGATGCCATGAGTATCAACGTGGGCGATTTAGTTCACGAATGCAAGGTTGATGTATTCAAAATGAACGGCTTAACCAATGCCCTTGCGTCAGGGCAAGAAAATAGCATTGCCAGTGCCATTGCTAATGTACAGGCGATTAAATCTACCACCAATAGCCTATTACTAGACGCTGAAAACGACTACGAACAAAAAGAACTGGCATTTGCTGGGCTAAAAGATTTGTTAGTCGAGTTTCGCAATGCGGTGGCAGGGGCGGCGGATATGCCAGTTACAATCCTATTCGGACAAAGTGCGGCGGGATTTGCCAGCGGAGCAGAAGATATTCAAAACTATCACGAAAGCATACATGCTTTACAAGAAAGCCGAGTTCGCCCGATTTTAGAGCGAATTGACCCTATACTCTGCCAAATGGCGTTAGGTAGCATGCCGGAGGATTGGTGGTTTGAGTTCCCAAGCCTTGCGGAATTAACCACAGAACAGCAAGTCACGGCGTTGAATACGTTCTCACAAGCCACAGGCTCATTAATGCAAAGTGGCGTGTTGACAAGCTCACAGGTGGCGAATGAGCTTAAAGAAACGGGGTTATTTACCAATATTTCCGCAGAAGATATTGCTGAACTAGACGAACTGGAGCAGACCGATGACACAACCGATGATGAATTTGCCCGAGATTATCAGCAACAACCAGAAAATCAAACTGAAGAAGTACAAGCCTTATAAGCGGAGTATTCAAACAGAACGCTGGTATTTTAGCGAGTTGAAAGCCTTTGTAAAGTCCATGCGTGAACAGGTCGAAAGTGCGGTGAAAAATCCGCACTTTTTTTCGCCGTTGATAACCGATAGCGATGACGCAGAAACCGCACGCCAAGCCGTTAAAAAGCCGTGAATGCGTTGGCTAATCGTAAAGTCGATGAAATGGCTAAACGCTTATCAGACGGCTTTGTGGCTCGTGGTAAGGCTCAACATGATAGAGAGTTTTCACAACGTATTGAACAAGCCACAGGGATTGATATTAAAAGCTATCTTGGCACACACGGCAAAGTGAGCGAGAAATTAACCGCTTACACCGAGGCGAATGTTCAACTGATTAAATCTATCCAGTCGCAATATTTGGATAAAATCCAGTCCATAGTAACGATGTCTGCTACTCGTGGCGGAAGTGTTAAGGATTTAACCACAGAGATTAAGAAAATCGGTGATGTGACCGACAAACGAGCAAAATTTATTGCCCGTGACCAAACAGCGAAATTTAATTCAAGTCTTGACCAAGCTCAATATGAAAACTTAGGCATAACGCATTACCGCTGGAGTACATCAGGCGATGAACGAGTGCGAGAAAGCCACGCAGAAAATGACGGCAAGGTGTTTGCGTTGGATAATCCACCGCCAACAGGGCATTGTGGAGAAGACTTTAATTGTAGATGCGTAATGTTACCGCTGTTCGATAAGAATGAGATTAAACAGGCGTTGGCGGAGCAGAAAGGGGGAGAAAATAAATCTGATTTAATGCCAGAGCAGCAATTAAAGACATTGATAGGCAAACAATTTGATGATGTAACAAAACATTTGGAAAAAACAGAAGTCGCCAAAGCAATTGAGCAGTATAAATTATCCAAAGCTGAAGCAATCTCAATTATTGGTTACACTGGTGAACTTTACCGTTCATTAAATACTGCATTACGCTTAGATAAAGCAACGGAAGTCCAAAAAACTTTTACTCGGCAGTTAAATAAAGCGTTAGATAAATTGCCGAATTATATTGGCAAAACTTATCGAATAGCCAAACTTGATAAAAAAGCATTGCTACGTTATGCTGAAAAGGCAATAGTTACTGAATATGCTTTCACAAGTACGACAAAAAACAAGAAATTAAAAACCTTTTCAGGTAATGTAAAGTTTGTTATTAAGGGAAAAACAGGCAAGGATATTGAAAATATCTCTTTATATAAGAATGAAAGAGAAGTATTATTTAAAAATGGAAAGCGTTTTTACATTGAGAAAATTCAAGAAAAAGGGTTTTGGATTTTCAAGAAAAAGATTATTTATTTAATTGAGGTGAAATAATGGGTTCGTCTTTAGATTTGCCTATTGAGCGACAACGAGAGCTTGCGGTTATTTTTGGGTATGGTGATGATCTCACAAAATGGCGTAAATATATGCAAGAATGCGAACAGGAATTTGAAGATGATGAAAATGAGATCGAAGAAGATCCAACACAAGCCGAAATAGCTCAAAAAATTCACGATCTTGAAACAAATCCTTATGCCATAGAGTATTATCGTCGTATTACAGATAATTATGATTTAACCGTTGAACAACAAATTAAACATTTGCGGAATTTGAAAACGAAAGATTGATAACGCAACAAAAACAAACCCCGAAAGTTAGCCGCTTCCGGGGTTTTTTCATTTAATCATTAAACAGGAATGACTAAATAAATTATGACTAAGTATAACAGAACAAGTTTTCTAGGCAAGTTATTTGCGAGCCTAAAAATAGGAGGCAATATGAGCGAACAAGGTGCAGATAAAGCAGGGCAAGACATTTCATTTGGGATTAAATTTTTCTTCTGCTGTGTAGGAATAGCCACTATTTTAGGTGTTTTATTGTGGTTACTACCTGATTTATTAGCATTGTTTTTTAAATGACTTTACACAAAAACAAAAAAAACGAGAGCCGCAAACTCTCGTTTTTTTATACCCCTTAACCACTTTCAACACTCAAGGAGTAATTAACGATGGAAATTATACCCTTAATTTTACCTTTATTCAAGGAATTTATTATGGAGTACGGACTTTTAGAAACTGTTTCAACTTTTACCATTTCAGCAGTGTTTATTGTGCTTGCGTGGCGATTGCTAAACATTCTCACTGTGATTAAGGATTGGAGAAAACAACAATGAAATTTACAGACAAAACAAATTCACACCGCACTTTTACCAAAGACGGTTATTTAGTCGTGCCTGCTACATTGTCAAAAATTGGCGTGTATGACTACCATGCTAAAGAGCTGGGCTTGAATGAAGACGGTTTTAAGAAAGTGGCACGTACGGAGCAGTCGTTATTTTCAGATAGCACAATCAAGAGCTTTGACGGTGTGCCGATTACGCTTGGACACCCTGCCGATGACGTAACAGCGAAAAACTGGAAAACCCTAGCCGTAGGCACGGTGCGAAACGTTAAACGTGACGGCGATATGTTGGCAGGGGAAGCATGGATTTATGATGAGAACGCTATCAAAGCCATTCAGGATAGCGGAATACAAGAATTATCCTGCGGTTATCGTTGCGATGTACAAAAAAGCACGCAACCTAACGCAGATTACGAAATGTTGCCCATGGTGGGTAACCACGTGGCGATTGTGGCTAATGGTCGTTGCGGTAAGTCAGTCAAGTTAGCCGATGGAGAAAAGCCAATGAGTACAACTCGCAAATTCTTAGACGCACTTTTGAGCGTGTTCGGCACAAAACTCACTGACGAACAGGCAAAAGAAGTGGAAGAAAAAGAAAAGGCAGAAGACGGCAAAGAAAAGCCTGAATCTGACAACAAAACCCCTGAGTCAAAAGCAAAGGAAAAACCAACAACCGAAGAGCCCGAAAAGGAAACTAAGGAGAAAGCAAGCGTGAAAGACGAAGCCTTAACCGCTGAAATCGCACAATTGAAAGCGGAAAATCAAAAACTCAAAGATGAAAAAGCCAAAGCCGATGTGGAAAGCGTGCGAGCTACCACGCTTGCCGATGCCAAAGTGAGCTTTGCGAATGTGACTTTTGCGGATAATGCCACAGTGCAAGACATTCAACGTCAAGCCGTGGTTGCCACAGGGATTTTTACCCAAGACGAAGCAGCGAAATTATCCGATGCTGAATTAAACGGTGCTTACAAAGCGGCGAAAGCCACAGCGAAAAAACTTAATGATAAAGCCATTGGCGATGTGTTGCTCACTGACCACAAGCCAGAAAATACAGGCTTAGATTTTAATACTTACAACCAACAAGGAGCAAAATAATGAGTTACGCAAGACATACAGCGGTTGCCACCGCAGGGGATATCGGTAAAGGCGGTTTAGCTAATTCTAAAACCGTAGCTTATATGAATTCAGGAGATACGCCGTTAGTGGCAGGACGTTTTGTGGCGTTATCGGCTACTGGCGTTACTGCTTTAACGGCGAAAACCGATACGGTCGCAGGTGTAGTGGTTCGCACCGTGATTAAAGACGAAACCGCTAAAGGCGAATTATGCGATGTGATGCACATTGGCACTGCTGATAGCATTTGGGTAGAAATTGCCAAAGGGGAAACAGTAGCTCGGGGTAACAAAGTCGTTGTCGTTGCCGTGGCGAATGGTGAAAAACAGGCAGGACAAATTCAAGCCAAAGCGGATGCAACCAATGGTATTGCCACCGATTACACTGTGATTACGGTTGCCGGTCAATTAGCTGAAATCACTCGTCTATAGTGTTAGAAACAGGCGTTAAATAGGAGTTTAAAACTATGCCACATATTAATATTTTAAAAACCGCACTGACCGAAGTCAGTAAACAGATTAACCAAACTAAATACCCTGAAATTGTGTTTCCGCAGTTCGTTTATGTGGACGGTTCGGGCAGTCCATTAATGGATGAACGTGTTCACTTTTCAGCGGACATTACAGGGGATTTAGATACAGGCTTAATCACCTACAACACTAACAACTTTGACCAAGTGGGCGTAACGTTCTCCCATAGCCGTACACCAGTGGTGACGTGGGCGAAAACCGTACAATGGCAAGAAATTGAGCTCGCAAAAGCAGCGGCGTTAGGCGTGAATTTAGATACACAAAAAATCATGGCGTTAAACCAAAACGCTCACCAAACGTTGCAAAAAGTGGCGTTCTTAGGTCACGCACAAGATACTCGCTTGAAAGGCTTGTTAAATTCTCCTGATGTGGAAATTTATAGCCCAACCTTGAAAAAAGCAATCAGTGCAATGACCTTTGAAGAAAGCGTACAGTTCTTTGAAGAATTATTTTTACGTGCGTTAGAAAAAACCTACCGTATTGATGCACCGAATACCTTTGCCATTGATGCTATGGATTACGCACATCTGGGCTTACTCACTCGTGACAATGCCATTAACGACACTACAGCGTTAGACCACTTGAATAAAGTGTTAAGCGGTGCAGCAGGTAAAGCGGTGAGCATTAAAGCCTTACCGTCTGATTTCGGTACCTTGGTAACCAGTGGTAAACACCGTGCTATTGCTTACATTAACGACCAAAACTATGTGTCAATGGACGTGCCACAATCTCCAACCGTTTTAGGTGCGATGAAAAAAGGCATTATGACCTATGAATCAGGCTTAAAAATGGTATTTGGTGGGGTCACATTCAAAGAACCGCAATCTGCATTATATGTAGATTACTAGGGGGAGCTATGCCAACCGTAACAGACTTTTTACAGCGTTATCCGCAATTTGAAAAGCTCGGTGAATCTATCATTGAGCTTTTTTTATCGGATGCCTTTGCCGAAATGGACAAAAACCGTTGGGGCAAATTGTATGAGCGTGGCGGTTTGGCATTAACCGCCCATCTGCTTACGCTCAATCAATGGACGGCGGAAGATAACGGCAATCCACAGCGTGAATTAACCGCCGAAAGTGTGGGGGATTTATCGGTAAGTTATGCTCAATCAAGCACAGTTCAAAGCGATGAATTTTACCGCACCACGGCTTACGGGCAGGAATATCTGCGATTGCGTAAACTGGTCGGTGTCGGGTTTATGGTGGTGTGATGACAGTTTCTATGCAACACAACGGCAACGGCTTAAATACGTTGGCTGAGCGATTGGCAGAACTGAAAGCAAAGTCGGCTTATGTGGGCTTGCCAGTGGACGATAATCCTTTTGTGGATGGTTCAAGTATCAATATGGCGACGCTTGCTGCGGTACTAGAATTTGGTAATGAACATATTCCTAGCCGTCCGTTTCTTCGCCAAACACTGGCAGAAAATCAGCAGAAATACACCGAATTTTTGACAGAGTTAATTCGTGACGGATTGGATGCTGAAACCGCTTACGGACGTTTGGCTGAAATGGTGGTCGGTGATGTACGTTCAAATATGGTGAATGGTAGTTGGACACCGAATGCGAAAGCAACGATTAAACGTAAAGGATCCAGCAAGCCATTAATTGATACTGGCAAACTTCGTCAATCTATCAGGGGGATCGTGAAATGATTAACCAAAAAGCACGCTTTCGTTCCAGTCATTTTAAACAAGGGATTTATCACATTAAACGCCTTGAAAATGGAGAATATAGCGAAGAAAAACAGCTGATTACGGCGATTGTCACACCGACTACGCCAAATGATTTAGAGCTGTTACCCGAGGGGGAGCGTTTTTATCCGACCTTTAAACTGTATTTACTGGAATCGGTGAATATCGGCGATTTGGTGGAAATTCAAAACGTTCAATATAAGATCCGCACTTTTTCCGATTGGGGGGCTTATGGCTACTACCACGCTCTCGCAGTTCGACATAGCGAAACTGCGTCAGATCGTAGCGACGGCTTTGTCGTTACCTAATGAACTGGTTTTTTCAGGCCGAAAGCAAGATCTGAATGCACTAAAAATGTTTGTTACGGTGGATTTAGCTTACAGCCTCGAAATCGGTGTGAGTAAACGTGACTTTAATGGTGATGATGAAACAGAAATCATCACCACCGCTTGTCAGTCAGTAGTCAGTATTTCCGCTTACGGTAAAAATGCCATGGCATTAATGCTTAAACTTAGAACGCTATTACAAAGTTCAAGCTGTTTAGATGCCTTTCGGGCGGAAAACTGGGGGCTGTTAAGCTGTTCAGATGTGCGCAATCTTTCTGCCACCGTGGCTTATGACTATGAAGAACGGGGGCAAATGGATTTAACCATTACCCATGAACACAGCGTCATTGCCCTATTATTCCGCACGCAAGCGGTCGATATTCACCCTAATTCTCAATCTATTTCAATTAATAAGGAAACTAAACGATGAGTTTATCTATTTCAAACATTGTTGATATTCAACTCAATACTGTACCGAAAGCAGCGAGCCGTAAAGACTTCGGTACCGTAGCATTATTTACCCCAGAAACGGGTAACGCCTTTGCAGATGGCACTACTCGCTATGTGTATGTCAGTGATTATAGCGAAGTGGTCAATTTATTTGGATCCACATCTGAAACCGCCAAAGCAGCACAGCCATTTTTTGCACAACAACCACGAGCCAAACAATTGATTATCTGTCGTTGGCAAAAAGAATCACGCCAAATCAATCCGACTAATAACGGATTAAAAGGCGGTGTGATGTCAGCCACTTTGGAAGAATTTAAGCAAATTCAGTCGGGGTATTTTAGCTTAACCGTGGGCGAAACCCATTATGATGTGACAGGTTTGGATCTTCAAGATGCTACTGATTTTGATTCGATAGCTACCAAAATTCAGGAAAAATTCACCGCAGTTTCGCTTACCAATGTGACGATTAACTATGATGAAACGGGGAATCGTTTTTTATTGGCAAGCACGAATTCAGGGCAAGACAAATCTAACCTTATTTTCTATGCTGAAGACAGTAAAAAAGACGGTGAATATTTAGGAAGCATGCTCAAACTGGAAGATGGTCAAGCTAGCCGAAAGATCGGTCAGAATGGCTTGTATATTGAAGCTGAAAGTCCTGTTGAAGCATTAATTGCGACGCTTGATGTGAACAGTAGCTGGTATGGCGTGCTATTTGCTGCACAGCTTACTGACGACCAAATTATCGCCGTAGCTAACTGGTCACAAACGGCTAAAAAGCTGTTTGGCTTGAATGTGTTGCGTGATGGCCAATTAGAATGGAACAGCACCAACGTTATCAAGAAATTATATGATGCTGGGTTAGATCATACGCTTGCCGTTTACGACAAAAACGACAGCTACCCTGTCTCTAGTGCGATGGCTCGCTTGTTATCGGTGAATTTCAGTGCGAACCGTTCTACCATTACGCTCAAATTCAAAACACAACCGACCATTACTGCTGATGATATTACCGCCACGGAGTACCAAAAAGCGAAACGCTTAGGTGTGAATGTGTACACCTACTTTGATGATTCAGCTATGTTGGCTGAGGGTACCGTAGTAGGGGGTAAATTTGCTGATGAAGTGGTGATTTTAGACTGGTTCGCTGATGCAGTGCAAAAAGAAGTGTTCTCTCGCTTGTATTTATCACCAACCAAAATCCCATTAACGGACGAAGGGCAAGTGATTTTAATGGCTGCGGTGGAAAAAGTCTGCTTAGAAGGTATTAATAACGGGGCATTTGCTAAAGGGGTATGGAGTGGAGACAGTTTCGGTAATTTGGTCACAGGCGATACCCTTGAACAAGGTTATTATATTTATGCAGCACCCATGTCAACACTTTCCACATCCGATCGTGAACAACGCAAAGCGACCCCAATTCAAGTAGCGGTGAAACTAGCCGGTGCAATTCACAGTTCTGATGTAATTATCAATTTTAGCCGTTAAAAATAGGCGAAAAAACGACCGCACTTTTTTGTTCATTTGTTCAGTGAACAAAAGTGCGGTGTAAATTTCATTCATTTTATAAGGAAAAAACAATGAAACGATTCGATCCAAAACAAGTAGTGGTGTTAATTGACGGTACAAAAATCAGCGACTGGGCGGACGGCTCTGATGTGATTGCCTTTGCGTTTAATGCCGATGCCGGCGGTTATACCATGGGAGCAGACGGCACCGGAGTATTTGTTGGCAATGCTGACCGTTCAGGAAAACTCACGCTAAAAATCAAACAGCATAGCCCAGACAGTGCAGAGTTGATGAAACTGTACAATCAGCAAAAAAATGATTTGAAAGGCTTTACCCCGATAACCTTAAGCATTCGTGATTTGCTCAATGACGACCAACTCACTGCACAAAATGGTTATTTCACCACATCACCAACGCTTACTCGTGGACAAGGGCATAATGCCAATGAATTTGTAATTGAATTTGAAAAAGCGAACTTAAATCTCGCAGAAGGATTGTAATTTATGGAAACCAAAACATTAACTTTAGACGATAAAACCTATGTGTTTCACCCAGCCAATGCATTGAATTCATGGCAGACCTTAAAAAATGCCCTTGCCTTGTTAGGTAAAACAGATTTAAACATTGGGAAAGATGAAGAATTGAGCGGTCAAAAATTGGGAGCCAAAATGATGGCTGCGGTGGTTTCCCAATTAGGTGATCCTGCGTTAAAAACTGTGGAAGATTTGGTATTGGGACATATTGCAACCCAAGACGAAAATGGCAAGCAGTATTTTATCAAAGACCAATTTAACAAACATTTTGGACAATATCCGCATCATTTATTGATGTTATTAAAAGAGGGGTTAGTTTATCAATTTTCCCCTTTTTTGAAAACTGGGGGCGGATTGTTGAGCTTTATGCCTCAGTCAATCAAGATAGCTCAAACTCAAACACCATAAACCAGTCACAAGTCGATTGGTTTATTTTTTCCCCAATAGCAAAAGGCTATTGTACATTGGCGGAAGTGCGGTCAATTTATTCTATTATGGATTTACTGCACTTCCACGAGTTAATAGCCACCTTAAATCTTATGGAGCAAGAAAATGCTACTCGACGAACTACTGATAAAAATTGGTTTTGATGTGGACTCTGCTCA
>Ga0192250_1093_pt1 | contig 16274 bp, 21 predicted proteins | sample Koala_Koa26_G3_FD_131274 | JGI IMG/M metagenome (GOLD analysis project Ga0192250, IMG submission 131274) | Enriched cells from koala feces incubated with labeled cellulose particles, San Francisco Zoo, California, United States - Koala_Koa2-6_G3 ...
GAACATCGTTTTTTTTGTTTATGTTCCACGTGGAACATTAAAATTTATCTATGTTCCACGTGGAACATTAAAAAGCAACATGTAAGAGGTAAAACGTAATGGAAACATCTGCCGTGGTGCCGGCAAGTGATATGCTTGGGGAACTCCCTACGCGGGCAGGGAGGTCGTCCTGTATCCAATCCACCCTGAGGTCGCCCGCCACACCAATATCTGCCAAATAGCGGCGTTGTTCCATCGTAAGCCCTCGGCTAATACCGCCCACGGTCATCCGATAGCCGTTGCGGTGCGGATATCCGATTGTTTCCATGTCGTAAAAGTCAACATTGTCCTCTGCCGTAAGCTGCTCCGTTGAGGCTTCAAATACCCACGCTTTTTCAAAACCAAACATCCCAGTCCAGCGGGCTTTGATTTTTTCACAGGGCTCCTGTAAGGCGCGCACTTTTATTAACCGGCTTATACCGCCGGGTGCGGTAAACCGGTAGGAACCGACACCGAGGGAGGTACAAGCATACCACAGGAGCGCATCGTCGTCTCCATCCGCATCCCTCCTTTTCCGGGCGCGAAGCGTGTTCGTTTCCTCCTCCTGTATGTTTCCCGGCGGGTGACAAGTGTTATTACTCGTGCCGTACAGGGTGAGCCCTTTACCGACAAAATAAACAGGCTGCTCATCGTCCGCATCCATGACGCGGTATTCGGTAAGGGGATAAATGGTCTCGGAAGGGCGGATGCCACCATGCAGGTAAATGATTTTTACTTCCGCTACCGCTTCCGCTTCCTCTTCCTCTTCCTCCACGATTTGCATAGTAATATAATCCATGCCGTAGTTGTAAGCTGAGCGAGCAAAGTCCCGAAAAGAAAACGTAATCTGGTCATCAATCCACCCATCAAGAGTTAATTCGGTATCAAACTGGCTGTATGGGTCGTTTATCTCATCTTCCTCTTCCTCTCCCTCATTCTCTTCGCTACTCATAGAAAGCAGAACGGTCACACTTTCCGATTCCTCGTCCGTGTCTTCATTACCGTTGTCGTTTTGTTTGTTTAATGTAATGACTGCCGTACAAACGTCATCCACCCAAACATCAGAAGCAACTGTCAATGTGTAGTCTGCCATATTTTATTTTATTTACGAATGTTCGCGTATTCTCTATATAGTGCCGTTCGTTTTTGGAACGTGGTAAATTCTTTATAGTCCATTACCGGGGCTGGCTGTGCCGCTACGGCTTCCGTCAGCGAGGCGGTCAAGGTTTCGTAGTCAAAACCACCACCACCACCGCCCGTGGGACTGTTAGCTAGTTCAAAAAGCCGGGCTTGCTGCGAGCCGTTTAATATCATCTCACCGCTGTTGACACGAGCCGTTAGGCGGTCACCCGTATAGGAGCTGCCCGGCACGATGCCGCCGGCGGCAAAACCACTCTGGGAAAACGTCTTGAAAACCGTCGCAAACTGCGAGGTAATCTGGGCTATCGTGGTAATGAGTGCCGCAATATTGGCAGGGAATGGCTGCGTTTGACTGGCTGCCGTGCCACGAGCCAGCGCCAGCGCCTCGTTGGTCAGGATCTCCGCCATCTGTACGCTTGCCTGCAGGGCGGCAGCTTTCTCACTCTCGCCTGCCAGATCGCCCATACTTCCAATCATTTGCGAAGTGCTGTTTGAAGCCGATGAGGCAAAATTTTGCCAGTCTTTTACTCTTTTCTCTGTGTCTTTATGGGTGGAATCTGTAAGCCCTTGTTCCGCCTGGGCTACCTGCTCCATTTGTGCCGATACCGCTGCGGCATATGAGCCCTCTTCGGGGAACAAAATGGCGCGGGTTTCTTCATTCAGTTGAAGCAGATAATTTAAGTAATTCTGCGCCTGCTGCAGCTGACGGCTTGCGGCACGGGTTCCCGCGCTCTCCCCTTCTTCTTCAATCAGGGCATTTTGCTCCTCCAGTACCACGCGCATGTCCTCGAGTAGTTCGGCGCGCCTGCCTGCCTCCCGTGTGCGTGAAGCCTGCTCCCGACGCTGCCGGTAGTTTTCTTCGATGTTGTCGCGTTCGGATTCCAAAAGGTCGGTATTTTGCAGTTCCTGCGCCCGCTGCATTTCAAGAAGCTGCAGGCGTAGCTGATACTCTTCCTCGCTTCCTCGCCTCGTTTCATTCAACCGAAGTTGCACGGCTTCAATAGCCGCTGTTTGCTGACGGTTGTTCAACTCTTTTTCCCTTTCGGCATTAGCGTCCGCCTCGGCTTTGGCGGCTTCTTCCGCCACCCGCCTGCGTTCATTTTCTTCCCGGATAGCGGTTCGGGTGGCATTTGCTTCGGCTTCGTTAAAAGATTGAAGAGAAGACTGAAGCCGACGGATGCCATCCTCGTAATTTTTTTCAGCATTAAAAACTGCCGCCTGCAAATTCGCGATATTATTTTTTGTCGCATCCGATGTATCATTTTCCCGCTTTGCCTGTTCCTGGGCAATCCGCAGCCGCTCGGCCGCATTACGGCGCTGCTCCTCCAGGTCTTCTTTTTCAAGGTCTATCGCCGCCTGTAAAGCCTTCCTGCGCTCATCCAAACTCTTGTCCTTGTCCTGCGCCTCATTGCGTAGGCGGGAAACCTCGGCGGCACGCTGGGCGCTGTTTACCGCATACTGTCTCTCGGAATCCTCGAGCGCGTCCTGTGCCAAGACCAGCTCCCGCGCGGCGTCGGCGGCTTGCTTATAAGACGGGATTAATTTTCCAAGGATAGAAGTGGTCACATTCGCAACCGCCGTCACGACTTTCGCGATGATATTCGCGAGCGTCTGGAAGGCGTCGCTAACGAGCTTCAGGACGGGTTCGAAGGCGGAAAAAGCAGCCTTGAGCTGCGTCATTGCGTCGTCGTTCTTTTTGAAAGCATCCGTTACACCTTTAATCACAGCCAAAAGAGCAGTAAGCACGGCGGTAATAACGTTTAACGGATATGTAACGAAGACCTTGCCGAACGACTGTACGGAAGTAGTAAGGGATTTTAGATTAACGCCGCCAGTCGTTCCCATACCCTTTAAAGCTTGTTCAATGCTGGCGGTGTAATTTCCAACGTTGCGCCGGTTGTCTCCCATCGAGCTTTCGAGGTTCCCCACCTCGGTGCGCAGTTCCTGTATATGGCTAAGTAGTTCTGTCCCTCGGGCGCTTTCACGCTCTTCTTTGGAAAGGGAGGCGTAAGAGCGTTGTAGGGAGGAGAGTGAGGCGCGCATTTCATTCAGGCTGTCGCCGTAATTTGCACCGTTTTTTGTCGCATCGACAATTTGGGCGTCAAGCGTTTTTAATGCCGCCTGATCCATTTTGATAGCTTCTTCGTTCAAAGCCAACTGGCGGGCGCTCTCTGCCGAGGTTTCCGTCATCGCATCTACGTCCTTTTTTAGCTCTTTGTTTGCTGTGCGAAGTGCCGACAGTTCCGCGCGGACTTTGGCAGCCCGTGCTTCCAGGTCGTTCGTTTCAAAAGAGACGTCAATTAATATGGTTTCATTGTTGGCTGGCATCTTTTTTATTTATATATTAAGTCGGTTAGATAATTCTTTGTATACCACGGCAGGGCTTTTTTTAGTTTATCACCAGTTTCCTGAACAGGCAGCGTCCAGTTATAGGTACGACTTCCATACCGTGCGGGTGAGGGACGCCCATAGCCAAACCGTTTAATTTTCCCGTATGCCACCGCGCCGGCAAAATGGCGGCGCTCTTTCTCGTCGGCAAACTGGATGCCTTTATCCCGGCTCCACTGCTCGATGATTTCCGTAAAGTTCCCCGGGACCGCACCCGCCGGGCGCCCGTGTTCGAGTGTCATCAGCGGGGCACCACCACCCTCCCGGCTATAGTATAACTGCGCGCGGGTGTCCGATATCCGCACCCGGAAACCCTCGGAGCTCCGTCCACTTGCGTTAATTTTCTGCCCCGAAAGCGCGGCCTTTATCTCGTCTCGTGTCCTTTCGAGTTCTTTTTTTATGTAATCGCTGAGCGCGCTCATTTCTTTCCGCCTCCCACCGGACGGCTGTGCTTCCATTTTCTATGTGGGTGCGGCGCACTGTGAAAAGGATGCTCACCGCTCCAACCTGGAGCCACTACGTGAATAGGACGGCGAAAGTAAAAAGCCGGGTCCTCCACGCAAACGCCTAACGACTCGATGAGCCGGACACGGAGGCCAACACCGGTAAAAATGTCCTCAAATTCCAAATAAACCCGGTTAAGTGTGGGTTCGGAAAGAAGTTCAAAGGCATGGTCGGGGTCGGGACTGTGGTGAATATAATTCAACCACGCATCGGCATAGGCTTTTGTATGCTGCACAATCCGCTCCTGCTCCACACTGTTCGCCCGGTGACTGGACCGGTCGATAAAATAGAGCGTGGGAGTAAAGATTTCGCAACGCATCGTATTGCGATACTCCGTCTCCGTCTCGTCAATCCGATAACACATACAGGCGGGCATCGGGGTGTTACCAATTAATATGTCCAGTTCCTCCCCCGTGCCGTACCGGAACGGCAGTCCGATCGCCTTTACACTATTTTTTAGCTTCTGTACAATGCCTTCCGTACCGTACGGGAATGGCATATGTGGGCGGTCGATACCGGGCGGCGGAAGTGTGGAGGGTTTAAAATGTTTCTTTGCCATGGTGGTTATTTTTTATATCTTCGTTTTATCTGTCTTTTTTGCCGTTCATAGCGCATCCGCTCCAAATAAGCCACCTCGTAAAGGTCCTTGCGAGCAAGAAACCAATCACCCAGTGGAACGGCAGCCGCGGCGTCAAAGGAGGGAAGACCAAAATAGGCACGAACTTCAATGAGGGGCCGCTCGATGCCTTGCATTTCCGGTAACCGGCGTAAGAGTGGCACATCCTCTGGGAGGGGTGCGAGGTGAATTTTTTCCAGCATCTCTAATAACGTCTGAAAAAAGTTCCGAACATACAAAACCCGGGGGAGGGCAACTGTCACAGGGTCGTCACTTCGAATAAGGTGGTCGAGCGTGCGCGGCATTCGTCCGTTTTGTATATCAGACAATGAACTAAGCGGAAGCGACCACAAGTTATAATCCCAATCACACCCCACACGCTCTTCCACTCGCCGGCGGTCAGCATCAAGCAACAACCCCTCGCGGAGCAGCACCTCGTAGTCGAAAAGCGTCAGGGTGGACAGGTCCAGTTTCATACCCCTTATTTTTCAAACAACCCGGGATATTTTTTATACAGTTTTTCTAGCACACTTTTGCGCCCTAGTTCAGTGCGGTTATAGTAGCGCCCTCTTAGTTGAAACCCATACCGGAGCGAAGTTTTTAGCTGTAGGACGGACGTCTTTTTTGGGATGTCTTCTGGCGAGACCTGCACGACTGCTTTTTTCGGTGCCGCTTTCTGGCGCCGGGTGGTCTGCTTTTTCTCTGCCACGGCGGGCGTCTCTACGGTTTCCACTTCTGGAGCCTCTGCGGTTTCTGCAGCTGGTGTTGTTTCCGCCGTTTCCTCTTCGATTAAGGTTTCTTCTACTATTTCTTTGTTATTTTCTTCCATAACGCTTTTTTTTAAAAACCGACGCCCCCCTCTTTAAAAAAGAGGGGACACCGGTAAAAATGATTACTATTCATCAGCCGCACCATGGTCGTTGATGGTGTACTTCAGATAAGAGTTAAACTCATTCTGTGTGTCGTGGTAATTACCCCACCACAGGTCCATTTCGGCACTCGGGGCATAGGTTTCCGTGAGCGTAAAGCTGTAGCAGCCGCCATTTTCCCCCTCGGTGTAGTTCAGTGATGCCTCGGAAGCTATCAGCCCGTTGTCAAGTCCAAGAATCGGGAACGCGCTATCGCCACCCTTTTTGTCCTTGCGCTGGAGAACTACAACCCAACCGTTTTTATTACGCAACAGCGGTTCAATGAATTCACTGCTGAACTCAGCTCCGGCACGCGGAGCGGTAAAGGTCAGGGTCTTCGTAAACGTTCCGCTATCGGCGTCGTATTCTTCCGATGTATCAGCATACGGCGTAACGCCGCCGGCTTCGATGGCAATCCATTTGGCGTAAGATTCGTCGCCGTCGTCTTCTTCTTCGCTGTTGTCGCTTCCGTGTGTCGGCTCGGAGGGAACCTGGTCTCCTTCTTTGCTGTCTTCTTCTTCCTCGGCAGTTTCATCACTATTTACCCAACCTTTTAACAGGATACGTTTGATGCGGTTTTTATTCTGCATCGTTACCGTTTCCTGTTCGCCGCCGCCTGAGTAGTTGCCCACGACCTCGACCTCGCCCTCGTCGTGTTCATGATAATAAATAATCCGGTTCACGTCTTCCCAACGGCACATAACGGCAAGGGTTTGCAGACCCGCATAGGCGGGAAATAGACAATTTTTCTGTGCATTCATTCCTATCTGTGAGGAATCACAAGGTGTATAAGCCATAATCTTTTTTTTTAGTAGTTAAATAAATTGTAAACTTTCTTATCCGGACGGTACATCAACGTGCAGGCTTCATTGTAGAACCGCGCCCAACGGGCCACGTCAAAGACGGGCTCCGACTGCGTAAAGGAAGCCCGCGCGGAGATTCCCGCCGGCGTTGTCCGAACCGCTCCATACCGAAGATACGCCGCCGCCGTCCAGTACCGGAGCGCCTCCAATGTACGCTTACTTATCCGGTCACGGGGCGCGGGTTCTCTTTGAGGCGGAGGAGGCCCTTTTTCGTCTTTTTTTGTTGGGTCTAGCGTCTGAAAGGTGTTCCTCCTCCTACGGGGCGGGTACGCTGTGGGGATTTCCTCTACCGCATCCAGCGCACCACTTCCAAACGTATCCAGAAACGACTGCTCAGCCTCCGCCAAGATGCCCTCCAGCGCCGTGCGGTCTTTTGCTCCCGCCGCGGGTGGCAAACTCCACGGATGGGAGGGGCGGACCATATCTTCGACAGTTAGAACGGTTTTCATAAGGGTTTACTCTTCTTTGGTAGTTTCTTTTAATTTATGCTTAATAAACTGCAGTCCCAGCTCAGACTGAAGCAGCTGCGTGAGGTATGCGCCGGAAAATGGGACCGTCAGGGCGCCACCGATATAAACTTCATTCAGATACTCATTTTTGTTATAAGCCAAATTGAAGTTTTCGAAGCCGCGGACAGTTACATCCCCTACCACCTTGTAGGCACTCGGCACGAAGGCAATGGCCTGTACCATCTTGTATTCGTGGGCGTTGATAATGCCGTTTAGGCTGTTGTAGTCGGAGCCTTCTTCTTTTCCTTTGCAGGTGATGCCGTATTTGTCCTTTAGGTATGTTACCGCTGAACTTTTTGAGCTGAAACAGTCAAAGAACGCGTTAAAACAAACCCCGTCGGATGTGGCTACCTGCGGCAGGATGCGAGTTGTATGAATACCCGCCACGCCCAGCATCTGAGCTAGGTCCTCCAGCGCGTTGTATATCGGCGTGCCGCCACCCCCGTAGACAAACCGGCGCAGGTGGTTCGCCAGCGCTTTGCTGCAGAACAGGTGTATATCGCCTTCGGCTTCGATGGTGGATACCATGGCAGCCACTTCGTCAATAGTCGGCATCTGGGTCAGCGCGGCGTGGATGCAGTCTTCTGGATAGGTAAAACATCCCTCCTTCCATTCTTTGCCATCTTCGTGCGTCGGGTTGCCTCCTGTTTCATGCGCAATAATAACGGGTACCCGTGACAGGGTTTCCCTTGTATAAAGCGGCGCAGCTTCTGTTATGGGTTCCAGCTTGGTTACGTGTCCCTCTTTCGGCAGGAGTGGATGCTCACCCGAGCCGGGGTTGTCGGACAGATACCGACCATCACCGACCAAGACGCAGCGCATGATTTCATGCACGATACGGGTGGCAAGCTCGCGAGTGATGTAGCGCAGTAGGGCACCGCCGGCATTTTCATACTCTACCGTTTCGCGGTCGATGCGGATAAACTTATAGATGATTTCCGCACGGATTTCCTTGGGTTTGAAAATGAGCGCCTGTTCGTCTTTCTTTAATCCTTTCTGATGCGCGTGGGCGCGACTGCTGTCGGCATCGTTGACATCGGTCAAGGTTTTCAGTGCCAGCAATCCCGTTACATCCAGCAATTGCAGGAAGCCATCGGCGGCATTTTCCCATGCATCGTTGATTTCCTCCAGAACAGCCTCGGGGAGGGTTCCGGTGAAAGCCTCGGGAGATGGTTTGCCCTCTTCATTTACAGCAAAGTCGAACAACCCGTTTCGGGTAAGTGCCGCATGCCAGTTGTGGGCAAATTCTTTCACGTCCTGCGTATGGCGGACGGTGTCCAAAAACAGGCGCTGAGCTTTTTCACTCTTCAGGAAATTCTGCACCTGAACAAAGTTGCGGGGTGCACGGAGTGACTCCTCTACTTCCTCCACTTTGCCCTGCAGCTCGGCCACCAGGGCACGCAGCTGTTGGTCCATATCTTCTTCGGCGGCATCAAGCTCTTCGATTTGTGTGCGCAGGGATTCAATCTCTGCCTCTTTTTCTTCAATCACAGCTTCTGCCTCGGCGCGTGCCTCATCCGATAGCGTATTGCTGCGCATACGAAGCCGGCTGAGGACGTTCTCTTTAGCCACTAAAGAAGTAGTAAAGTTTTTCAATTTTTTTTCGTTCTTTTTCATACGTCGTTTTTTTTAGTTTAATACCAAAAAACCGGTAACTGCGTGTAAGTACTATCCCACGCATCCAGAGAGGTAGGAAAACCTTTCAGTGTCGTTCCATTCCGGATAAACCGGGCAGCCGTGTCCGCGGGTACGTCTACCAGCGAAGCCGAAACAAGCTGAAAGGCTTCCACGTGCAGGACGTCGTCCGTGATATGTCCACGGGTTACGTAGCCATAATTGGAAAAACCCTGCAAAATATAATTATCCAGGAGCGTTTTTATTAAGTTATAATAATAAACACCCCGGGGTATGTAGGCGTTGATTAAAACACCCTCTTCTGTTTTTTCGAGTGATTCGAGTCGCCCAGCAAGGGAACGGATGTCGCGCTCGTGTTGCAGGTCGAGCGGAACGAAGAGGTTGTTTTTTTCAAAGTAATTCTGAAGTCCCTCGTCGTAAGCGGTGGCACTCCAACGCTGGTCGTTTTGGTTTATACTATCAAAGCGGGTCAGGAGTCCCGATAAGGTAAAGCCTATCTCCTCGCCATCCGCATTTTTCCGGATGCTATATGCCCGCCCTTCGGGTGTTTCCGTCCGAAGCGTAGTAAAGTTCCGAACAGGCAGTTGTTGTGTAATCTCGTATCGATTCATTTTCTTATAAGTTTTCAATAATATCCTTAATTCGAAGTCGTGCCGTTTCGGCGTTTTCCGGGTCCGTATCCCGAACCTGTTGCCAGAACAAATACATCTCGCGCGCGGAGGTCTCCAGTTCTCTCTTTTTTTCAGCCATCGCCGGAACCCCCTCAAAATCAAACCAAAATTCCATTGTAGACGGTAAAGTGGAGTTATCCCTCGCCAAACAGCGCCATAACTGTTTGAGTAATTTTGTAAATAGTACCCCGTAACTTTGAATTGTACTACTGTAAAAATCTAGCTCGGCAGCATTTCGGTTTTCGTATTTCGCATTCTCGAAATAGGTCGAAAGCTCCTTCGGAATACCCAGGGCAGTATAGATTGCCTGCAGTGTATATAGCCGTTTTTCCGACAGCTGCAGCGCTGCAATAGGGAGTTCAATGGCATTCCACCGGGTGGGGCGCGGTGTAATCATCACCTGCCAGCGTCCCAGTTTTACGCCGTAGGTCTCGCGATAGCGCTCATGCATTTCTTTAATATCATCCTCACTGAAAAAAGCACCCGCTACCGAATTATCTACTTCGGGTGAGAGCATGCCCATCGCGCCATAATTTTCAATTAGATTCAGGTCGCTGTTGTTGATGGTATTCAAAAAGTGCAACTTGTCACGCAGGTACCACTCGTCGCTGTGACCGGTGGCACGAAAGGTAAACGAGGGGAGAAAAACCTCACCCTCTTCGAGCGAGATGATAAATACACCCCCTGCATCACGATGAGCCGGCCGGTTCTGAATGGATACTAAATGCAACTGCGGACGCGTGGCGATAACTAAATAACCATCATAAAAAAGCCGACGCACTAATTCCAAATAATCCTCCGAAAGGAAAGTGATTAACTTTTGTGCAGCCATAAAAGGAACCTCGGCGCTCCAGCGTAGATTTGAGAGCCGGGAGGAAATCATCCGCAGGGCATCCAGTATCTCACTACGAGCAAAATCGTAAAACGGCACACTGGTGGGTTCATAATACTGAATGACCGCCGGGGGTGGAAGATACTTTTTTTTCTTTTTTTCCTCCCCAGGAACATGTTTTTTTATATCATATCCGAACAATCTCATATATGCGCGATATATTTTGTATACGCCTTCCTTAAATACTTAATCCGGTGACGATTACCCACACAAAGACAAGGCACCGCATGAGAGGTGAAAGCCTTTAAAAGTTTCTTCTCCTCTCCAGTAAGGGGGATCAGTACGCCCCTCTTGGCGGCTGCTAGTTTTTTCACTAAAGATGCAGGAAGTTTTATTTTTTGAGTGATTTTATTATCCATTCTGCCACTTGTTCAGTATATCCCTCTATAGAGAAGTAAAAGAAAACGAACCCAACAACAAGAGCCCAGGAAAGCGGAAAAAGAAAAATCCAGCTATAAACAAAAGTGAGCCAAAACGTGAGGCAACTTTTGCAATTAAGTGGCTTCCAATCTAGATTTGCACGCAACAACAAGTCTTGATATTTATCCGTACCAAATATCACATCTGAAAGGATGACAATCAGAAGTAATATAATTATGTGCAATACTACCATGATAACAAGGAATAATTTAAAGACACACCAACAAGGGGTGCCCAGTGGTTATTTTTAATATCATACCCGTAAGCCACCGACGGCCCAAGCGTCCAGTGGTGGGTAGGTTTACTTATTGTTTTTATCTCGGTCCGATACACGTACTCAGTGCGTGGATAAACCTCCACCCAGTTCAAACGTGGACGGTAGCCCTCAATCTGCAGGGAATACAGTGTATCACGATACTCTTTCACCTCAATCGGTATTTCGATGCACACCGTATCACCAGGGAGGTATACCGTATCGGCGGGGATTGTGATGACCTCCCTACGAATCTCGGTGCGGACGGTCTCAACGGGTTCAACGATGGTAACCGTGTCAATTTTTGTCTCGATAACCGTTTCCACTTTAACCGTTTCTACCTTTTCGCATTTCTTGGAGCAGCGCCCCAGAAAAAAAATAACGACAAGTATACCTATCCAAATAACCCGGCTTGCTGTTTTCATAACTTCAGTATTTGTTTGCGGTTTTCGGTCTCACTTCTATAACTTACATGCACCCAGCTCATGCCACTTTCGTCAATAAGTTGGTCAAAAGGTAACCCAAGGGACTGAATGAGTGCGAAAAGCCTCGCATTGTTCATTTTTGAGCGGTCTACGGCTTCAATATCAGCGGCACGCCCTGACATATGGTCGGAGGTCTTGGAGCCTCCTACGACCTCATTTAAAGCCGGAGAACGGTAGCCACTATTGACAACAATCGGAGCACCCCAAGCGATGCGCAGGGGGTCAAGAACCCGGTCAACCAAAGTCGTTAAGTTTTTCTTAACCTCCTCCGTTGGGGTATTATCAATCCCGCGCCTTGTGGCGGTATCCGATTTCGTTAGCTCTTCAAGGGTAAAGTATTTCATTTTTGGGATAATTGTTTAAACTCTTTCATTATTTCCGCATGCGGCGGCTCGCGGTCCGTGCAGTCCAGTTTTTCACACACATAAAAACGACACATCAGAGTTTGCTGCTTTTCTTTTCCCAGGTTTTCACGGGTTTCCTGCAATTTTTCTCGTAGGCTTTGAACGGTCTTCGTTTGTTCCTCGTAGAGCGCCCGCCACTGCTCGGAAGCTGTTTTATCGTTCTCCAACTCTTTTGCCCGCTTATTCTGTTTATACTGCATAAAGCTGGCAACTCCACCCCCACTTAACAGGGTGGTAAAAAGTGTTGTGAGCAGGGTTGTGACGTCCATAAAAAAATTTTTTTAATTTTCCAAATAAAAATACAACTTTTTTTCCGGAAAAACAAAATTTTAACATTTTTTTCGCTGTTCTGGCAGCATCGTCCACAAATTAAAGGCATACCGCAGAGCGTCACAGCAGTGATTCCAGTTATCTGAGGGTTGCAATGTGTCGCCTTTCTGTACAAAGCGGTAATTTTCCAGCTCTTCCAGAAAATGACGGGAGGAGGCCGTTACACATATTTCGTAGGGTTGTAAATTCCGGATACCGGTCAACACCGACCCCGCACCTTTGCGCGCAGGGGAGAAATGGAACCGCAGGTGAGTACGAGCGAAGAGACTTCGAACGCGGTCCGCGCCTTCGGTTGACGTGTCGTACACCAGATATTGATGGCAGAAGGGGATGGAGCGGAGCACGGCCGCCATTTCCTCGTCGCCCCCGTGGCGGCTGTAATAATACTCATGGGCATAAATAACATTGGTGTCAAATCGAAAGCCACAAATAACATCGGGATCCGCCGTCGCATGCAGGGCGCCCCAGTCACAGGCAAGAATTTCCGGAAGAGGTGACAGGTGATAATCTTCGTCCGCGATGGTGCGGTGATGAGGCAGGCACAGCCCCGAAAGAGTGGAATCGATGCCCCGGCATTCAACTTCATACAGATAGCGCTCCATGGTGCCGGGTGCGGCATCTTTCCCCATGGCTGCCGTGCGGTCCAGCTCGCGGCGAACGAAATCCGACAAAAAGGGGTTATCGTGGTAGGTGGTAATTAATTTGTTGTCCGGCCTCTCGTAGAGGTCATTGACCCAAAAGCGTGTATACGGGTTGTAATCAAAGAAGACCTGACAGCCGGGACCGGCGGCTTTTAGCGCCTCGCGCGCCGTACGGGCGTCGTACTGGATGCACTCGTTAAAAAAGATATACTGAAAGTTGGACGCATAGCCCCGGACATCCCGCCCGGCATAGACGAACGCAAAGTCTGAGCCGGTCTCAAAGAGCACCCGCGTGCCGCCGGTGAAGTGGATGCGCATCCGGCGGCCATCGCCGCCCGCACTGCGGTTGATCATAATTAAATCCTGAAAGATGGATTCCTTTAATCGGGCATAGGTATCGGTCACAATGAGCGTACGCGTATGGGGATGGGTCAGGGATTCCATGTATAAAAACTGTAGAATGCTGACCGTTTTGCCACTACGGCGCCCACCCTGAAAGATAATGAAAGGTGTCCCCTTTCGGTGGTGTTCCGCTATAAAGTCATGGTGTAATTTCAGCAGTTCCATCCCCCGAAGTATCCTCTTTTTTTCTTGTTCCTTTCGTTGCTCCTGCCACTTTGTCGGCTGTATTGTCGATAACTTTCACCGTAAAGGCGCGGCGGTTGTTATCTTCAAAATCAAGCGTTCGCGTGTTACTTCGCGTCCATTCTTCGGGCTGCATGTTGCAAAGGACAAAGATAGCAGCTGCCACATTGGCAGGGATATGCCGGCGGGTGATATGCTGTTCTTTTATATTCCCGTCTACTAGAACGGTACGCGTCTCCTCCACGTCGTAACCGCAGAGTTGTTTAAACAGCCCGCGTTTAGCCTCTTTTATAAACGCCAGCCGGCGGCGTTCCCGTCCGTGCTCCTGTGCCTGGCGCATGGCGGGATATTTATTTAACCAGGCGTTGAGGGTACTGGGATGCACGCCGAGCAGGCGCGCAAGCTCTTCTGTCGAATACTGCTCCCGGGCGTTTGAAAGGTAGTCCTCGTATTGAAGTGGCGTTAAAAGGGGGTCGTATTTACTACCAATATGAGCCATAAGGATTAAGGAATTAATTCTTTAAATTCTTCTATCGTCCAAATTGTTCGCGCGGTAAAATGCTCCTTCCTCAACCTTTCCAGCCAGTGCGATTGAAACAGGGAAAGCCGACCGCTGCCGGGGGTTTTAAATTCCACAAAAATCGCCCGTCCGTCTTTCAGATAGAGACGATCCGGGATGCCGGTATGTCCGGTATTTTCCAGCTTGATCGCCAGATATCCCTTTTCGCGGGCATACCGGGTACATTCAGCCTCAAGCTTTTTTTCGTATTGGTTCATCTTTTTTTAACAAGTGCCCAGCGGTGGGCGGGGTTGATTCTGCCTTTTCTGTTTTCCCCGTCGAAAAGATACCGGGGAACACCGTTACTCCACAGCGTATGACGACCGGAGGGGCTGGCTGCCGTGCGGCAGGGCGTAAAGCCTTCCGGCGGCGTGTCATGTACTTCGTATGTAATTCCGTTTAATGTAACTGTCTCCATTTCCTGCCGTTTTCATACATTTCAAACACCCGGCGGTGATAGAGGTTAACCTCGCCATAGTTCTTGTCGAATGTTTTATCGACCCTGTATCCGTGTTCATAACTAAGCGCCTTCAGGACGCCCCAGCGATAGGCGCGCCAGTCGGTCCCGTGCTCTTTCGCCCAACGTTTGATGCTGTACCACTGGGCGGCTTCGTCGAGGCGTTTCTGTTGCTGCTCAATTTTTCTTTGCTGGTCCGCAGCAAGCTGCAGGGCATCGGCAAAAGAGGTGGGGAGCTCGGTGCGCTCTTTCTTTTCCAGTTCCTCCCACCGGCGGTTAACCTTGATGCGAAGCTCGCGGCTGTAGCCGGTCATAAGGTCAAAACATTGCATACGGGTTAAGCGGTATTCGCGGTATGTGTGACCGTTTTCAGCCTTGTAAGTTGACTCCCCAATTTTGGGGAGTCCCAAACTTTCATAACTCTCATTTAATTCATCACAATCCCGGAGGACATGGTCATGTCTCTTTCCGGTCAGAGAAGCTATCTCCTGGCTGGACATTGTTACGGGTGTACTCTCAAAGCCACCTTCAAAAAGGGTTAATTCTTTTGTTTCCATAATAAAAAAAAGACCCGGTAAAGTTTCAGAGAAGCGACCTCCTACGCTTTACCGGGATTATCTTAGTCGTTAAACTAATTCTTACAAGTTTGTAACCGGTCGCTTCAATTACTACGGAACAAATGTACGAACAAAAATGAAACCACCAAACAAAAAAGCCTTTTTTTTTTAAAAAATAATCTCCTCAAATTTGAGGAGACCTCCGGACGCCTCTTTTGACTGTCCAAAATTGGACAGTCGAAGAACTCCCCAAACACTGCATACGGGTTAAGCGGTATTCACGCTGCTCACGGTTTTTTGTGTCTTTATAGTAATCGGCCGAAATTTCGGCCAATTCCATTTTCCGGTAACTTTCGTTTAGTTCATCACAATCCCGGAGAACATGGTCGTGTCTCTTTTCGGTCAGAAAGGCTATCTCCCGGCTGGACATGGTTACAGGTGCTTCCCCGAAATTCCCTTCAAAAAGGGTTAATTCTTTTGTTTCCATACGTTTAAAAAACACCCGGTAAAGTTTCAGAGATACCGCCTCCTACGCTTTACCGGGATTTATATAGTGTTTAACTATATGCTTAAAGGTTTGTAACTGGTCACGTCAATTACTATGGAACAAATATACAAACAAAAACCAGAACCACCAAAAAAACTTCTTTTTTTTGAAAAAATTAATCTGCTCAATTTTGAGCAGATTAACGAACGCCTCTTTTGACTCCTCAAAATTGAGGAGTCGAAGAACTCCCCAAACAGGGCATGCGGGTCAGGCGATATTCACGCTGCTCACGGTTCCACGAGTCTTTGTAGGTGGTCGGCTGAATTTTCAGCAGACCAAAACTTCCATAACTTTTGCTTGTCTCGTCGAACTCCTTGTAGTTAATCTGCCCAAATTTGGGCAGATTAAAACTTCCATAACTTTCGCTTGCTCATTGAAGTCCTTGTAGTTGGTCTGCCCAAATTTGGGCAGACCAAAACTTCCATAACTTTTGCTTGGCTCATTAAAGTCCTTGTAGTTAATCTCCCCAAATTTGGGGAGATTAAAACTTCCATAACTTTCGCTTGGCTTGTCGAAGTCCTTGTAGTTGGTCTCCCCAAATTTGGGGAGTCAAAACTTCCATAGCTTTCGCTTGGCTCGTCGAAGTCCTTGTAGTCGACTGCCCAAATTTGGGCAGTCAACTACTTTTATAACTTTCGCTTGGCTCATCATACTTCCGGGGGTATGGTCCCGGGCTTTTTCCCGGTCAGAAAGGTGGTTTCCTGTCTGGCTATGATGAGGGATGAAATCACTAAAAAAGCCCCCTTTTTTCACACAAAAAGGGAGATTTTACGGGAAAAATTATTGGTGTGTTAGATTTTTGAAATCAGCGAGCACCGTGCTCTTTTTCTGAAGAGCCCTGAGGGCATACTCTTCCACGGTTGCGCGGGCGTAAAACACGTACATATCTACC
>Ga0192250_1096_pt1 | contig 15383 bp, 21 predicted proteins | sample Koala_Koa26_G3_FD_131274 | JGI IMG/M metagenome (GOLD analysis project Ga0192250, IMG submission 131274) | Enriched cells from koala feces incubated with labeled cellulose particles, San Francisco Zoo, California, United States - Koala_Koa2-6_G3 ...
TCTGAACATTATTTTTTTTGTTTATTGTTCCACGTGGAACATTAAAAAGCAACATGTAAGAGATAGAACGTAATAGAAACGTCTGAAACTGTGCCCGTCAATGATATACTGGGGGCACTCCCTACACGCGCGGGGAGGTCGTCTTGAATCCAATCTACCCTGAGATCGTTCGCCACGCCGATATCTGCCAAATAACGGCGTTGTTCCATTGTGAGCCCCCGGCTTATACCTGTCACAGTCATCCGGTAGCCACTGCGATGCGGATAGCCGATTGTTTCCACGTCGTAAAAGTCAACGTTGTCCTCTGTTGTTAGTTGCTCTGTTGAGGCTTCAAACACCCATGCCTTTTCAAAACCAAACATGCCCGTCCAGCGGGCTTTTATTTTTTCACAGGCCTCCTGCAGAACGCGCACTTTTACCGCCCGGCTGACTCCGCCGGGTGCGGTGAACCGGTAGGAACCCACCGGAAGGGAACAACAAGCATACCATAGAAGCGGGGCGTCACTCTCCCCCCCCTCTCTTTTCAGTGTGCGGAGCGTGCGTTCTGTGTTTTCAGATGATCTCCCCGACGGGGGACAGGTGTTTTCGCTTACACCGTATAGCGTGAGCCCTTTTCCGACAAAATAAACGGGTTGTGTGTCGTCAGTATCTATGACGCGGTACTCGGTAAGGGGGTAAATTGTTTCGTGCGGTCGGATACCGCCATGCAGATAGATTGTTTTTTTCTCTCCCTCTTCTTCTCCCTCTTCTTCTCCCTCTTCTTCTCCCTCTTCCTCTTCCTCTACAATTTGCATAGTTATAAAATCCATCCCGTAATTGTAAGCCGACCGGGCAAAATCGCGAAAAGAAAACGTAATTTTGTCGTCAATCCACCCGTCAAGGGTTAACTCGGTATCAAACTGACTATATGGATCGTCCTCTTCCCCCTTATTACTCATCGAAAGAAGAACGGTTACACTTTCCAACCCCTCGTCCGTGTCCTCCTCTTCCTCGTTGCTTTGTCCGTTTAATGTAATGACTGCTATGCAAGCGTCATCCACCCAAACATCCGGATCAACTGTTAGTGTATAGGTTGCCATGGTCTTCTTCTTTTATTTACGAATGTTCGCGTATTCTTTATATAACGCCGTCCGCTTCTGGAACGTGGTAAACTCCTTATAATCCATCACCGGCGCGGGTTGTTCCGCAACGGCTTCCGTCAGCGAGGCGGTTAAGATTTCGTAATCAAAACCACCCCCACCCCCCGACATGGGAGTGTTAGCTAGTTCAAAAAGCCGGGCCTGTTGCGAGCCGTTTAATATCATTTCCCCGCTGTTAACACGGGCTGTCAGCCGGTCCCCGGTATAAGCATTCCCCGCCACAATCCCACCTGCGGCAAAACCGCTTTGGGAGAACGTTTTGAAAACCGTAGCAAACTGGGAGGTAATTTGGGCGATTGTGACAATAAGCGCCGCTATGTTGGCAGGAAACGGCAGTGCCTGACTGGCCGCCGTACCGGCCGCCAGTGCCAGAGCCTCGTTCGTCAGGATCTCCGCCATCTGGATGCTCGCCTGAAGGGCAGCGGCTTTTTCGCTCTCATTTGTCATGTCTCCTATGCTCCTAATCATTTGCGAAGTGCTTTTTGAAACGGACGAGGCAAAGTTTTGCCAGTCTTTTACCCTTTTTTCCGTATCTTTCCGGGTGCTGTCTGTTAGTTCCTGTTCCGCCGCCTGCACCTGTTCAAGCTGTGCTGCCACGGTGGCGGCGTACGAACCCTCTTCGGGGAACAGAATGGCCCTCGTCTCTTCATTCAGTTCAAGCAGGTAATTCAGATAATTCTGTGCCTGCTGCAGCTGACGGTTTGCGGCACGGGTTTCCGCGCTCTCCCCTTCCTCTTCAATCAGGGCATTTTGCTCTTCCAGCGCCCCGCGCATATCGTCCAGCAGCTGGGCGCGTCTGCCTGCCTCCCGTGTGCGTGAGGCCTGCTCTTCCTGCTGGCGGTACTTTTCTTCGATGTTAGCTCTTTCAGATTCAAGGAGCTCTGTGTTTTGCAGCTCGCGCACCCGCTGCATATCGATAAATTGTAATCGAAGTTGATACTCCTGCTCGCTTCCTCTCCGAGTCTCATTCAACCGGAGCTGCACGGCCTCGATAGCTGCCCCCTGCTGCCTATTGTTTAACTCTTCTGCAGCTTTGGCGTCAGCTTCCGCCTGGGCTTTGGCGGCTTCATCCGCCGCACGTTTCCGCTCGGCAGCTGCTTGGACCGCCGCATTCGTGGCATTTTTCTCCGCTTCGTTAAAAGATTGCAGAGAAGACTGAAGCCGGCGAATGCCGTCCTCGTAATTTTTCTCCGCCATAAACACAGCCGCCTGCAGGTTAGCCAGGTTGTCTTTTGTCGCATCCGATGTATCTCTTTCCTGTTTCGCCTGCTCTGTGGCAATCCGCAGCCGCTCGGCCGCATTGCGGCGCTGCTCCTCCAGGTCTTCCTTTTCGAGGCGGATGGCTTCTTCGAGCGCCTTTCTTCGCTCATCCAGGCTCTTGTCTTTGTTCTGTGCTTCATTCCGGAGGCGGGAAACCTCGGCGGCACGTCGAGCGCTGTTTACTGTATATTGACGGTCCGATTCCTGTAGTGTATCCTGTGCCAGTACCAGCTCCCGCGCTGCGTCGGCTGCTTGTTTATAGGAGGGAATCAATTTCCCGATGATAGAGGTGGCGACATTGGCTACTGCCGTTACGACTTTTGCGATAACGCCCGCAAGGGCCTGAAAGGCATCACTAATGAGGGATAAGATAGGCTGAAAGGCGGAAAAAGCGGCCTGCAGCGCCGTCATGGCATCGTCGTTCTTCTTAAAGGCGTCCGTTACGCCTTTTATCACGGTCATAATAACCGTCAGTATGGCGGTAATGACATTCAGCGGATAGGTGATGAACACTTTACCAAAGGACTGAACGGAGCCGGTAAGGGATTTAAGATTAATGCCGCCAGTCGTCCCCATACTCTTTAAGGACTGTTCGATGCTGCTGGTGTAATTCCCCACGTTGCGCCGGTTATCCCCCATCGAGCTTTCGAGATTTCCCACCTCGGTGCGTAGTTCCTTAATGTGGCCCAGCAGCTCTGTTCCCCGGGCGCTTTCGCGCTCTTCTTTGGATAGGGCGGCATAGGAGCGTTGCAGGGAGGTGAGCGAGGCACGCATTTCGTTCAGGCTGTCCCCATAGTCCGCGTTAGTGTTCACCGCGTCCACAATCTGGGCGTCTAGCGTCTTCAGCGCCGCTTGATCCATTTTGATAGCTTCCTCGTTTAAAGCCAGCTGACGGGCACTCTCTGCCGAGGTTTCCGTCATCGCATCTACGTCCTTTTTTAGCTCTTTGTTTGCTGTGCGAAGTGCCGACAGTTCCGCGCGGACTTTGGCAGCCCGTGCCTCCAGGTCTTTCGTTTCAAACGAGACGTCAATTAATATGGTTTCGTTATTGGATGGCATTTCATTTGTATATTAAATCAGTTATATAATTCTTCGTGTACCACGGCAGGGCTTCTTTTAGTTTCTCTCCGGTCTCCTGAACAGGGAGCGTCCAGTTATATGTGCGGCTTCCATACTGGGCAGGAGACGGGCGCCCGTAGCCGAACCGTTTTATTTTTCCGTAGGCAACCGCCCCGGCAAACCGCCGACGTTCTTTCTCATCCGTGAACCGAAGTCCCTTGTCACGGCTCCACTGCTCAATAATCTCCGTAAAGTTCCGCGGAACCGCCCCCGCCGGGCGTCCGTGTTCGAGTGTCGTAAGCGGAGCCCCTCCCTCATCCCGGCTATAGTATAGTTGCGCACGGGTATCCGATACCCTCACCCGAAAACCGTCGGCACTCCGGCCGCTCGCATTAATCTTCTGTCCCGAAAGCGCGGCCCTTATTTCGTCCCGCGCCGCCTCGAGTTCTTTTTTTATGTAATCACTGAGCGCACTCATTTCTTCTCTTCTTCTGGTTTACTGTGTTTTCTTTTCCTGTGCGGATGCGGCGCACTGTGAAAAGGATGTTCTCCACTCCAGCCGGGAGCCACAACGTGAATCGAACGGCGGAAGTAAAAAGCGGGATCCTCCACACAAACGCCAAGCGACTCAATGAGCCGAACGCGGACGCCGACCCCCGTGAAGAGGTCTTCAAATTCCAAGTAAATGCGGTTTAACGTGGGTTCAGATAACAGTTCAAACGCGTGGTCGGGATCGGGACTATGCCGGATGTAATTCAGCCAGGCATCGGCATACGCTTTCGTGTGCTGCACAATGCGTTCCTGTTCTACGCTGTTTGCCCGGTGGCTGGTGCGGTCGATAAAATAAAGCGTGGGGGTGAAAATCTCACACCGCATCGTATTCCGGTACGTCGTTTCCGTTTCGTCAATTCGATAACACATACAGGCGGGCATGGGCGTATTTCCAATGAGTACGTCCAGTTCTTCCCCCGTGCCATACCGGAACGGTAGTCCAATCGCCTTTACGCTGTTTTTCAGCTTCTGTACAATGCCCTCCGTGCCATACGGAAAGGGCATATGAGGACGGTCGATGCCGGGCGGTGGCAGGGTGGAGGGTTTAAAATGTTTCTTTGCCATGGTGGTCATCTTTTGTGTTTTCGTTTATACTGTCTTTTTTGCCGCTCGTAGCGCATCCGTTCGAGATAAGCCGTACTATAAAGGTCCTTGCGGACTAAAAACCAATCACCCAGCGGAACAGCCGCCGCGGCATCAAAGGAAGAAAGACCAAAATAGGCGCGAACTTCAATAAGAGGGCGCTCGATGCCTTTCATTTCCGGCAGGCGCCTAAGAAACGGGGCATCTTCCGGAAGGGGTGCCAGGTGAATTTTTTCCAGCATCTCCAGCAGCGTCTGAAAAAAGTTCCGGACATACAGCACCCGCGGCAGCATAACTGTCAGGGGACCATCGGCGCGGATTTCCGCTTCAAGCACTGCCGGGAGTCGGCCCCCCTCCAGGTCGGCGAGCGAGCTGAGCGGAAGCGCCCACAGATTATAGTCCCAATCACAGCCTACACACTCCTCTACCCGCCGCCGGTCTGCCTCAAGTAGTAAGCCCTCACGGAGCAACACCTCGTAATCGAAAAGCGTCAGTCGGGACAGGTCGAGCCTCATAGCTTTTTATTTTTCAAACAAGCCGGGATACTGTTTATACAGTTTTTCAAGCACCGTTTTGCGCCTCAGTTCGGTGCTGCTATAATAACGCCCTTTTAGTTGGAACCCCTGCCGGAGCGAGGGTTTTAACCGCGGGACGGTCATCTTCTTTTCCTTTTCACCAGGTGCCTCCTCCCCAGGGGTGTTTTTACCCGTGACGGCTGTTTTAGTCTCCGGCGCCGCCTGTTTCTTCCGGCGAGTGGTCTGCGTTTTCTCTGCCGCGGCGGGTGCCTCTGTGGTTTCCGCTTCCGAAGCCTCCACGGTCTGCGTAGCGGGTGTTATTTCCATCTCCTCCTCCTTTGCGAGGACTTCTTTTACTATTTCTTTGTTATTTTCTTCCATGACATTGTTTTTTAAGATAGGTTATCCCCCCTCCCTCTAAGGAAAGAGGGGAGGGGAACCCGGTAAAAATAATTTAATCCTCTTCTGCGCCACCATGGTCGTCGATGGTGTATTTCAGATAGGAGTTAAACTCGTTCTGCGTATCATGGTAGTTTCCCCACCACAGGTCTATTTCCGCATTCGGTGCATAGGTTTCCGTCAGCGTAAAGCTATAGCAGCCACCGCTTTCCCCGTCAGTGTAATTCAGGGAAGCCTCGGAAGCTATCAGCCCGTTATCCAGTCCCAGAATCGGGAAGGCACTATCGCCGCCTTTTTTGTCTTTGCGCTGCAGAATTACTACCCAACCGTTTTTGTTGCGCAGGAGTGGTTCAATAAATTCGCTGCTGAATTCAGCTCCGGCACGCGGGGCGGTAAAGGTGAGCGTTTTTGTAAAGGTGCCGCTGTCGGCGTCGTATTCTTCCGCCGTATCGGCATACGGCGTAGCGCCTCCGGCCTCGATGGCAATCCATTCAGCATAAGTTTCGTCGGCTTCTTCGGTGTCGGTGCTGATGTCGTTGTGTGTCGGCTCGGAGGGAACCTGGTCGCCTTGAGTGTTGTCGGTGTCGTCTTCTTCTTTTTCATTCACCCAGCCTTTAAGCAGGATGCGTTTAATGCGGTTTTTATTCTGCATGGTAACGGTTTCCTGTTCGCCGCCACCTGAGTAGTCGTCGTTGACCTCTTCGGCGTGTTCATGATAATAAATAATCCGGTTCACGTCTTCCCAACGGCACATAATGGCAAGGGTTTGCAGGCCCGCATAGGCGGGGAATAAACAGTTTTTCTGTGCGTTCATTCCTATTTGTGAGGAATCGCAAGGTGTATAAGCCATAATTTTATTTTTTTTAGTAGTTAAACAAGTTGTAAATTTTCTTTTCCGGTCGGTACATCAGCGTGCAGGCCTCATTGTAGAAACGAGCCCAGCGAGCCACGTCAAAGACGGGCTCTGATTGCGTAAAGGTAGCTCGCGCCGAGATGCCCGCCGGAGTTGTGCGGACCGCTCCGTAGCGAAGATAGGCCGCCGCCGTCCAGTACCGGAGCGCCTGCAATGTACGCTTACTGATCCGGTCTCGGGGCGCAGGTTCTTTTTCCCTCGGCAGGGGCTCTTTTCGTTCTTTTTCTTTGTTTTCCATCGTCTGAAAGGTGTTCCTCCTCCTCCGGGGCGGGTGCGCCGCGGGGTGTTCCTCTACCGCATCCAGCGCACCACTTCCAAACGTGTCCAAAAACGATTGTTCCGCCTCTGCGATGATGCCCTCTAGCGCCGTGCGGTCTTTGACTCCCGCCGCGGGGGGCAAACTCCACGGCTGGGAGGGGCGGACCATATCTTCGACAGTCAGAACGGTTTTCATCGGTTATTTACTCTTCTTTTCTTTTTTGGTTTCTGTTAATTTGTGTTCGAGAAACTTTAACCCCAGTTCAGACTGCAGCAGTTGCGTGAGGTAAGCACCGGAGAAAGGTACCGTCAGGGCGCCACCGATATAGACTTCGTTGAGATACTCGTTCTTATTGTATGCCAAATTGAAGTTTTCAAAGCCGCGGACAGTCACATCCCCCACCACCTTGTAGGCCCACGGCACAAAGGCAATGGCCTGCACTATCTTGTATTCGTGGGCGTTAATAATGCCGTCTAGGTTATTGTAGCGGCTCTCGCCATTCGAATTACTACAGCTGATGCCATACTTTTCCTGCAGGTATGTTTTTGCTGTGGACGCCGAACTGAAGCAATCAAAGAACGCGTTAAAACAAACCCCGTCGGAGGTGGCTACCTGCGGCAGGATGCGCGTAGTGTGAATCCCTGCCACGCCCAGCATCTGAGCCAGATCGTCCAGGGCGTTATAAACGGGTGTACCACCGCCACCGTAAACGAACCGGCGCAGGTGGTTCGCCAGCGCTTTGCTACAGAACAGGTGTATGTCGCCCTCGGCTTCGATGGTGGATACCATGGCAGCCACTTCGTCAATAGTCGGCATCTGGGTGAGCGCCGCGCGGATGCAGTCTTCCGGGTATGTAAAACAACCTTCGAACCCTTCACCCCCGGTTCCGTCATGTGTCGGGTTTCCCCCGGTTTCGTGGTCGATGATAACAGGGATCTGCGATAGGGTTTCCCTCACATAAAGCGGGGCGGCCTCAGTAATGGGCTCCAGCTTGGTCACATGTCCCTCTTTCGGCAAAAGCGGATGTTCGGCGCTTCCGGGGTTGTCCGAGAGATACCGGCCGTCACCTGTCAGAACGCAGCGCATAATCTCGTGTACAATGCGAGTAGCCAGTTCGCGGGTGATGTACCTAAGGAGAGCACCGCCGGCGTTTTCATACTCAACCGTTTCGCGGTCGATGCGAATAAACTTGTAAATGATTTCCGCACGGATTTCTTTCGGCTTGAATATAAGTGCCTGTTCGTCTTTCTTTGATCCCTTCTGATGCGCGTGGGCGCGACTGCTGTCGGCGTCATTCACATCGGTCAGGGTTTTCAGTGCCAACAATCCCGTTACGTCCAATAGCTGCAGGAAGCCATCGGCGGCATTTTCCCATGCATCGTTAATCTCTTCCAGTACCGCCTCGGGAAGTGTTCCAGTGAACGCCTCCGGGGAGGGTTTGCCATCCTCATCCACGGCAAAGTCGAACAGCCCGTTTTGGGTAAGTGCCGCGTGCCAGTTGTGGGCAAATTCTTTCACGTCCTGCGTATGGCGGACGGTGTCCAAAAACAGGCGCTGAGCTTTTTCACTCTTCAGGAAATTCTGCACCTGAACAAAGTTACGGGGTGCACGGAGTGATTCCTCCACTTCCTCCACTTTGCCCTGCAGCTCAGCCACCAGGGCACGCAGTTGCTCGTCCATATTTTCCTCGGCTGCGTCGAGCTCTTCAATCTGAGAGCGCAGGGATTCAATCTCTGCCTCTTTTTCCTCAATCACCGCCTGGGCTTCGGCGCGGGCTTCGTCGCTTAACGTGTTGCTGCGCATACGGAGCCGCCTGAGTACGTTTTCTTTCGCGGAAAGAGAAGCGGTAAAATTTTTCAATTTTTTCTCATTCTTTTTCATAAATCGTTTTTTTTAGTTTAATACCAAAAAACCGGTAATTGTGTGTAGGTACTCTCCCACGCCTGTGAAAAGGTGGGAAAACCTTTTAGGAGTGTACCGTTTCGGATGAAACGGGCCGCGGTGTCGGCCGGTACGTCTACCAGCGACGCCGAAATTAGCTGAAAGGCCTCCACGTGCAGGACCTCGTCCGTAATATGTCCACGGGTTACGTAGCCATAATTTGAAAAGCCCTGCAAAATATGGTTGTCCAGCAGCGTTTTTATTAGGTTATAATAATAAACGCCCCGGGGTATATAAGCATGAATTAAAACACCCTCTTCTGTTTTTTCGAGTGATTCCAACCGTCCGGCAAGACAGCGGATGTCGCGCTCATGCTGCAAATCGAGCGGGATGAAGAGGTTGTTTTTTTCAAAATAGTTCGTAAGCCCCTCATCGTAAGCGGTAGATTGCCACTGTTGGTCGTTTTCGTTAACGCTGTCAAAACGGGTGAGCAGTCCTGAGAGGGTAAAGCCTACCTCCTCACCCGCTTCATTTTTTCGAAGGGTGTAGGCCTGCCCCTGAGGTGTTTCCGTCCGCAGGGTGGTAAAGTTTCGGATTGGGAGCTGCTCTTTAATTTCGTATCGGTTCATCTTTCTTTTTTTTTTACAAACTTTCAATAATATCTTTCATGCGAAGCCGCGCCGTTTCCGCATTTTCCGGATCTGTGTCGCGAACCTGTTGCCAAAATAGGTACATTTCCCGTGCGGAGGCTTCCAGTTCCCTTTTTTTCTCTGCCATCGCCGGCACGCCTTCAAGGTCAAACCAGAACTCAAGCCGCCGGGGGAGTGCGGGATTCTGGGCGGCCACCTGCTGCCAAAGGTCCTCCAGTAGGTGCGTAAATAACACGCCGTAACTTTGAATTGTGCTACTATAAAAGTCCAGTTCGGCGGCGTTACGGTTCTCGTATTTCGCGTTTTCGAAATAGGTCGAAAGCTCCTTAGGGATGCCTAATGCTGCATAAATTGCCTGCAGAGTATATAACCGTTTGGCGGGTAGTTGCAGCGCGGCAATGGGGAGCTCAATGGCATTCCAGCGGGTGGGGCGCGGTGTAATCATTACCTGCCATCGTCCCAGGCGAACGCCATACGTGCGGCGATAACGCTCGTGCATCTCCTCCATATCTTTCTCATCAAAAAAAGCACCTGCCACACTGTTATCCGTCTCGGGCGACAGGATACCCATCGCGCCGTAATTCTCAATTAGGTTCAAATCGCTGTTGTTGATGGTGTTCAAAAAGTGCAACTTGTCACGCAAATACCACTCATCACTGTGACCGGTGGCGCGAAAGGTAAGCGAAGGCAATAGCACCTCCCCCTCCTCTAGGGGAATAGTCATAACGCCTTCCGTGCTCCGCTGCGCACTGCGGGAGCGAACTGAGACAAGGTGCAACTCGGGGCGGGTGGCTACAACCAAATATCCATCGTAAAACAGCCGGCGTACCAATTCCAAGTAGTCGGAGGAGAGAAAGGCGAAAAGCTTCCGGGTTGCCATGAAAGGGGTTGTGGTGCTCCAGCGAATATTTGAGAGCCGAGAGGAAATCATCCGGAGGGCGTCCAGTATTTCGCTGCGGGCAAAGTCGTAGAAGGGCACGCCGCTGGGTTCATAATACCGGATGCCCACCCCTCGCGAAAGGGGGCGTTTTTCTTCTTTCTTTTCGCCGGGGATATGTCGTTTAATATCGTATCCGAATAATCTCATAAATGTGTATATAGGGCATAAGCCTCTTTTAAGTATCGCCTACGGGCACTGCCTCCACCGCATAGGCAGGGGACGGTGCGCCCAGTCAACGCTTTTAATGTTTTTTTATCCTCCGGCGTGAAAGATACCCGTTCCCCGGCCGCCCCCCGTTTTATTTTCTGGACAAGCCTCTCGGGTATTTTCATTTTTTCCATTTTTTTAGGTGATCGGTAAACGCTTCCATATAACCCTCAAAGGAAAGTGTAAAGAATACGAATCCGACAACCAGTGCCCAGGAGAGAGAAAAAAGAAATAACCAGCTGTAAAGAAACGTAAGCCAAAAGGTTAAACAACTCTTACAGTTGAATGGCTTTCGATCTAAATTCACGCGCACTAGCCAACCCTGATAACTCTCTGAATCAAATACGACTTCTGAAAGAACGGCGATAAAAAGCAATAAAAAAATGTACAATATTACCATGACCATAAAGCATAATGAACGGATACCCCCACAGAGGGCACCCAGCGGTTGTTTTTTATATCATATCCATAAGACACAGACGGCCCCAGTGACCAGCGCCGCAAAGGACTACTTATTGTTTTTGTTTCCGTCCGGTAGATGTACTCGGTTCGTGGATACACCTCCACCCAGTTCAGGCGGGCCCGGTAGCCCTCGATCTGAAGTGCGTAGAGTGTGTCCCGGTATTCCTTTGTTTCGATAGGTACCTCAATGCGCACTGTATCGCCCGGCAGGTATACCGTATCGGCGGGCGCTGCAATGGTTTCCCTGCGGATCTCAGTCCGGACGGTCTCCACGGGTTCCACGATAGTAACCGTATCGACACGGGTCTCGGTAACCGTTTCCACTTTGACCGTTTCTACCTTTTCACATCGCTTAGAGCAGCGCCCCAGGAAAAAAATAGCGATCAATATACCTACCCATATGATCCAGCTCACTGTTTTCATAGCTTAAGTATCTGTTTACGATTTTCCGCCTCACTCCGATAACTTACATGCACCCAGCTCATGCCGCTCTCGTCGATGAGTTGGTCAAAAGGTAAGCCGAGGGACTGAATCAGCGCGAACAGCCTCGCATTACTTGTTTTCGTGCGGTCTGCGGCTTCGATATCGGCGGCGCGTCCGGTCATATGGTCGGAGGTTTTGGAGCCTCCTACGGCCTCATTTAAGGCCACAGAGCGGTAACCGCTGTTAACAACAATCGGAGCACCCCAGGCAGCACGCAGAGGGTCGAGAACTTTATCGACCAACGTCGTAAGGTTCTTTTTTATTTCCTCTGTCGGTGTATTATCAATCCCCCGCCGGGTGGCGGTATCTGATTTCGTTAGTTCTTCGATGGTGAAATATTTCATTTTTCAAATACTTGTTTAAATTCTTTCATTATCTCCGCATGTGGAGGCTCGCGGTCCATGCAGTCCAGTTTTTCGCACACGTAAAAACGACACATAAGTGTTTGCCGTTTTTCCTCTTCCAGTGATGTGCGGGCCTCATGTAGTTTTTCGCGCAGAGACTGAACGGTTTTCGTCTGTTCCTCGTAGAGCGCCCGCCACTGCTCCGAAGCTGCCTTATCGTTTTCCAGCTCTTTCGCTTTTTTGTTCTGTTTATACTGCATAAAGCTCGCCACGCCGCCCCCACTTAGAAGAGTGGTAAAAAGCGTTGTGAGTAGGGTGGTGACGTCCATAAAAAACTTTCTTAATTTTCCAAACAAATATACGACTTTTTTTCGAAAAAACAACTATTTACCATTCTTTCGCTGCGCCGGCAGCATCGACCACAGATCGAAGGCGTACCGGAGGGCGTCGCAACAATGATTCCAGTCGTCCACCGGTTGGAGCGTGTCGTTTTTCTGGATGAAGCGATAATTTTCCATTTCCTCGAGGAAATGGCGCGAGGAGGCTGTAATGCGAAGCTCGTAGGGTTGCAGGTTCCGGATACCGGTCAGGATAGAGCCGGCGCCTTTCCGGGCGGGTGAAAAATTAAACCGGAGATGGGTGCGGGCAAAGAGGCTGCGAATGCGCCCCGCGCCTTCGGTTGCCGTGTCGTACACCAGATACTGCCGACGGAAGGGGATAGAGCGGAGTACGGCCGCCATTTCCTCGTCGCCCCCTTCGCGGCTGTAATAATACTCGTGGCAATAGATGGCATCGGAAGCGAATCGAAAGCCGCATATTACATCGGGGTCGGCGGTGGCATGCAGGGCGCCCCAGTCACAGGCGAGAACTTCCATCAGGGGCGAGGTGTGATACTCCTCATCCGGTACGGCTTTGTGACGCGGGAAACAGAGTCCCGAGAGGGTGGAATCGACACCCCGGCACTCGACCTCGTATAAATAGCGTTCCATCGTCCCGGGGGCGGCGTCTTTGCCAGCCGCGGCGGTGCGGTCCAGCTCACGGCGGACGAAATCCGATAAGAAGGGGTTATCGTTATAGGTCGTAATTAGCTTGTTGTCCGCCGTCTCGTAGAGGTCGTTGACCCAAAAACGGGTATAAGGGTTGTAGTCGAAAAAGACCTGGCAACCCGGTCCGGCGGCTTTTAATGCTTCCCTGACCGTGCGGGCATCGTACTGGATGCACTCGTTGAAAAATATATAATGAAAGTTCGAAGCATAGCCGCGGACATCCCGACCGGCATACACAAAGGCGAAGTCACTACCGGTTTCAAATAACACCCGCGCACCGCCGCTAAAGTGGATGCGCATTCGGCGCCCATCGCCGCCCGCACTGCGGTTGATCATGATCAGGTCTTGGAATATGGATTCCTTTAGGCGGGCATAGGTGTCGGTTACGATGAGTGTACGCGTATGAGGATGCGTCAGCGATTCCAAATAAAGGAACTGTAGAATGCTGACCGTTTTGCCACTCCGGCGCCCACCCTGGAAGATAAGAAAAGGTGTCCCTTTTCGGTGGTGTTCCGTTATAAAATCATGATGTAATTTCAGCAGTTCCATCTTCCTGGCGGGTGTCCTCCTCTTTTCTTGTTCCCATGTTTGCTCCTGCCACCCTGTCAGCCGTGTTATCGATGACTTTTACTGTAAAAGCGCGGCGGTTTCCCTCCTCAAAATCAAGCGTGCGCGTGTTGCTCCGCGTCCACTCTTCGGGCTGCATGTTGCAAAGGACAAAAATTGCAGCTGCTACATTGGCCGGAATATGCCGGCGTGTAATATGCTGCTCTTTTATATTTCCCTCCACGATAACTGTGCGGGTTTCCTCCACATCATAACCGCAGAGTTGTTTAAACAGCCCGCGTTTAGCCTCTTTTATAAACGCCAGCCGACGGCGTTCCCGTCCGTGCTCCTGTGCCTGGCGCATGGCGGGATATTTACTTAACCAGGCGTTGAGGGTACTGGGATGCACGCCGAAGAGGCGGGCAAGTTCTTCCGCCGAATACTGCTGCTGGGCGTCTGAAAGATAGTCCTCGTACTGAAGGGGTGTTAAAAGGGGATCATATTTGCTACCGGTAGATGCCATAAGGGTTAAGGAATTAATTCTTTAAAATCTGCTATCGTCCAAATGGTCCGCGCGGTAAAATGCTCCTCCCTCAGTTTTTCCAGCCAATGCGATTGAAACAGGGAGAGCCGCCCGGTGCCGGGGGTTTTGAATTCCACAAAAATCGCCCGTCCGTCTTTCAGGTAAAGACGGTCCGGGATGCCGGTGTGTCCGGTGTTTTCCAGTTTAATGGAAAGCCAGCCCCTTTCGCGGGCGTACCGGGTGCAGGCGGCTTCCAGTTCTTTCTCGGGTCTGTTCATTTTTTCCGAATAAGCGCCCAGCGATGGGCGGGATTAATTCTACCGCGACCCCCGGGACCGTCAAAGAGATACCGGGGGACGCCGTTACTATACAGGGTATGTCTGCCGGAAGGACTGGCGGCGGTATGACAAGGCGTAAAACCTTCGGGGGCGGTGTCGTACACTTCGTACGTGATTCCGTTTATAGTCTTCGTTTCCATTCCCTACCGTTCTCATAGATCTCAAACACCCGGCGGTGATAGAGGTTCACCTCGCCATAGTTCTTGTCAAACGTTTTATCGACCTTGTATCCGTGTTCATGACTGAGAGCCTTAAGGACGCCCCAGCGATAGGTGCGCCAGTCGGTCGCGTGTTCTTTTGCCCAGCGTTTGATGCTGTACCACTCTCTGGCTTCGTCGAGACGCTTTTGCTGCCGCTCTATTTCTCTTTGCTGATCGGCGGCAAGCTGCAAGGCATCGGCAAAAGAGGTGGGGAGCCCGGCGCGTTCTTTCTTTTCCAGCTCCTCCCACCGGCGGTTAACCTTGATGCGAAGCTCGCGGCTGTAGCCGGTCATCAGGTCAAAACACTGCATGCGGGTCAGGCGATATTCACGCTGCTCACGGTTTTTTGTGTCTTTATAGTAATCGGCCGAAATTTCGGCCAATTCCATTTTCCGGTAACTTTCGTTCAGTTCATCACAATCCTCCAGCACATGTTTATGCTGCTTCCCGGTCAGGGAGGCAATCTCCCGGCTGGACATGGTTACAGGTGCTTCCCCCAAATTCCCTTCAAAAAGGGTTAATTCTTTTGTTTCCATACGTTAAAAAAAGACCCGGTAAAGTTTCGAAGACGTGACCTTCTACGCTTTACCGGGATTATCTTAGTTGTTAAACTAATTCTTACAGATTGTAACCGGTCACGTCAATTACTATGCTACAAATATACAAACAAAAACCGGAACCACCCAATAAAAAAACCTCTTTTTTTTTGAAAAAAATTAATCTGCTCAATTTTGAGCAGATTAGCGGGCTCCTCTTTTGACTCCTCAAAATTGAGGAGTCGAAGAACTCCCCAAACAGGGCATGCGGCAGGGGGGTCATCATGCTGCCCGCGGTTCCATGGGTCTTTACAGGTGGTCGGCCTAATTTTGGGCCGACCTCGCGGACGCCTCTTTTCACTGCTCCATTTTGAGCAGTCGAAAGAAAATAAAAAGCCTCCTTTTTTCACACAAAAAAGAAGATTTTACGGGAAAAATTATTGGTGTGTTAGATTTTTGAAATCAGCGAGCACCGCGCTCTTTTTCTGAAGAGCCCTGAGGGCATACTCTTCCACGGTACCCCGGGTATAAAACACATACATATCTACC
>Ga0192250_1099_pt1 | contig 15131 bp, 13 predicted proteins | sample Koala_Koa26_G3_FD_131274 | JGI IMG/M metagenome (GOLD analysis project Ga0192250, IMG submission 131274) | Enriched cells from koala feces incubated with labeled cellulose particles, San Francisco Zoo, California, United States - Koala_Koa2-6_G3 ...
CAAACTCTTCAATTCAAGTTTTTTTTTAAACTTAATCAAGTTCAATCGCTCAATAAACTGCTTGCTTCAAATCATTTAATGAATTTTAAGTTAAGCACCTATCAAGACTTCAAGTTTTTAAAATTTTTTAAACCGAAATCAATCAACAAGTGCCCACACAGATTGTCTGATAAATTGTTAAAGAACGTTTTCGCTTTCCCATATTACTATTTTAAAGCGAAAATAAAACGACGCACGTTAGAAAGTTTATGTTTTCACAACTGTGCGTCGTTGTGTGGGGCGTATTATAGAGATCTTAGAATCCTTTGCAAGTGTTTTTTGTAAAAATATTGAGAAAATTATTTGAATGTTTAATTTTTCAACTTTTCAGTCTATTTTTACGTCAACTGCCGATAAACTTTCAACGCATAAGCATCGGACATGCCCGCCATATAATCGCAAATAATCCGTTTTTTACCGTTTGATTCTGCTTTCAACCAACGATTTACGGTATTGCGTGGTAACAAGCGTTCAGGATCACTAGCAAAAATTTGGAACATTTCGGTTAAAATGCGTTGCCCTTTATATTCAATTCGTTGGGTTTCCACATCACGAATCACGTATTTAAATACAAAGGCCTTAAACACGTTTAAAACATCTTCCACTTCAATTGGTAATTCTGCATTATAACGTAGCAATGGCTCGGCAAAATCTGCCGTTAATTTCCACCGCACGTTGGTAATAAAGAAATTCACCAATGCCCCAATGGCGTTTTTTCGTTCATAATGGTATTCAGAAAATAATTTAGTGGTTAAAGCATCAATATTTTTGACAACCCATTCTGATGAACAGGCTTTTAATTCTTGTAACGCAATTTGCCACAGATTTTGGTTAATCATGCCGACAACAATCGCATCTTCAAAATCATGTACACCATAAGCAATATCGTCAGCCAATTCCATAATGCTGCAATCTAAGGACTTAAAACGTGTTTTCAAAAATTCACTTGGTTCTGCCCGCACTTTTTTTAGCGAAGTAAATAATATCCGATCTTGCTCAGATAATGGCTGCAATAACCAATCAAACACAGGCAAATCATCACGGAAAATCCCTTTACCCGGTCGCCAGTCCACCGATCTAAAATCTTGCTCTGCAAAAGAAAGTGCGGTGTATTTTGGCGAAGTTTCATCTAAAATGGCAGGATATTTCACCACGCCCAATAAGGTTCTACGTGTTAAATTCATACCCGCATTAGGCGTATAAGGTTCTAGCTTAGTTAATAAACGGAAAGTTTGTGCATTGCCTTCAAATCCCCCTGAATCATACATCATTGAATTCAAAGCAGTTTCACCACCGTGACCAAATGGTGGGTGTCCAATATCGTGGGCAAAACACAGGCTTTCGATAAGATCGGCAGTTGGCAATAATGATTTAATCTCTTGTTGTAGCTTAGTTTTATCTATGTTTAATTGATCGGCTAAAGCTTTATAAGTATCTACCAATTTTAATTGTGAAACCAAACTACTGCCAATTTGAGCCACTTCCAAAGAATGGGTCAATCGAGTACGGAAGAAATCATTTTCACCCACTGCGTGAATTTGCGTTTTCGCCTGTAAACAGCGAAATGCCGCACTATGTAAAATTCTAGCACGATCACGACGAAATGGCGGACGATGATCTTTTTCTCTTGGTTTATCATTGAGTTGACGTTCTAACCAAATAGGATTAAGATTATTTTTTAACATTTACGCCACCATATATAATAAATGAAACACGAGCGGAGCAAGAATAGAGCTAATAATGCCACATAACACTAACGCAATTGAACTATAAGTAGAAGCCTTAACATCATGTTCCATTAATGCAGCGGTACCAATGGCGTGAGATGTTGCTCCTACCGCAATACCAATACCTTCTGAACTGGTTAGACGCAACTTACGCAAAATTACATAACCCACCACCGCACCTTGCACCCCGGCAATTACAACACCTACGGATGCCATGGCCGGAATACCACCTAAATGCCCTGAAATCGCCATTGCAATTGGCATAGTGACCGATTTAGACATCACGGTTGCCACAATATCGGGATTTGCCCCCAACCATAGTGCGAGTCCTCCTGCCGTCAACATGGCAATGATGGAAGCGAATGTCGTTACAAACAAAATACTTTTCCAAAAAGTAGCAATTTGACGAAGTTGCTCATATAAAGGCAACGCTAGCGCGACAATACTGACAGTCATCAAATTATTTAATGGCGCATTGCCTGCCATATAATGTTCGTAAGGCACGTTAACAAGCAACAATACACCAATCAAGATAGATACCGTCAAAACAAAGGTATTTAACAACACCGACTTTAATCGTTTGTTAATTTGCAATGCCAAAAAGAAGCTCGCAATAGTTAATAAAGAATATAAATAAATCATAGTCTATCCTTAATTTTACGTTGTAATGCTTTCTTGCGTAAACGAGTAAAAGAATGTCGCATAAATAAATAATCCGCCAAGGTTCCCACGATAACTAACGTAATTAACGAACTCACAATATTTGGAATCAGCAACGCTTTCGCTTGCGAAATAAGCACATCAAAATGTTGCATAATCCCCACGCTAATCGGCACGAACAGCACCATCATATAGCGAATCAACAAATTAGCGCCGAAAAAAATCCATTCTACTTTTATCAATTGCGTAGTTAACCCGAAGAAAAGTAACAATAATCCTACGATACTGCCCGGAATACCGAGGGGAACCAAATACACAATGCCATTCCCAATCCAAAGAAAAGCATATAAAATCGCCAAAGAACGTATCAATTCAATTATTTTTCTTTTTGCCATATCATTTTCAACTCTTTTAATAATTTTTATAAATTTATTTTACGCTTATTTTTTTCACTTTTGTGATTTTTTCAGTAAAATGTCACTATCTTGTAATTTATATCAAAAAATATGAAAAAAATAACGTTTTTATTCACCGCACTTTTTGTTTTTATGTTTTCTAACAGCACATTTGCTATAGAACGCTGGATTAATTGCCGTGTGGTCAGTATTAGTGATGGTGATAGCATAACCTGTCTATTAAGCAATAAAAAACAAATCAAAGTGCGTTTAGCCGAGATTGATGCCCCCGAAAAAGCCCAAGCCTTTGGCAATCGCGCGAAACAAACCCTAGCCCAACTAGTACATAAAACACAGGTCACACTTAAAATCTCAGATTATGACCGCTATGGTCGTACCGTTGCGACGATTTACACTCCGCAAGGGAAAAATATTAACATGCAAATGGTACAACTAGGTATGGCATGGGCCTATACACAATATATGAAAAACCCACAATATTTACAGGCTCAACGGCAAGCGCAAGCTCAACGAATTGGATTATGGAAAGATCCTCACCCCATACCACCCAATAAATTTCGTCAGCTTCAACGTCAACATAACAAGCATAACAAACAAGGACAGCACTAATGTTTAACGTTCACCAATTTCGTCAACAATTTCCTTATTTTAATCAACCAGACGCCGTCATCTATCTAGACAACGCTGCCACTGCTTTAAAACCACAAGCGTTGATTGATGCCACAGTGGAATTTTATCAATCCGCCGGTTCTGTTCATCGCAGTCAATATGATGAAAAAAACACCGCACTTTATGAGCAAGCTCGCGTTCAAGTCAAAAAGCTGATCAATGCGGAAAGCGAACAGGCGGTGATTTGGACATCCGGCACCACACAAGCGATTAATACCGTTGCCAACGGCTTAATCCCCTATCTTCAACCTGATGATGAAATTATCATCAGCGAAGCCGATCACCACGCCAATTTTGTCACATGGCACGCTATTGCGAAAAAGTGCGGTGCAAAATTACATATTTTGCCAATACTGGATAACTTTTTAATTGACGAACAGGTTCTCGTTTCCGCCTTAAACGCACGCACAAAATTGGTGGCGTTAAATTTCGTGTCTAACGTCACAGGCACCCAACAGCCCATCCAACAACTGATTGAAAAAATTCGTCAATTTTCCACCGCACTGATTTTAGTCGATGCCGCTCAAGCCATTAGCCATATCAGAATCGATGTACAAAAATTAGATGCAGATTTTATCGCATTCTCCGCCCACAAAATTTACGGACCGAACGGCTTAGGCGTGTTAAGCGGCAAACTATCTGCTTTAGAAAAACTGCAACCGCTGCAATACGGCGGAAAAATGGTTGCCTTTGCATCGAAACAAGACATTCGCTATGCAGAATTACCTTATCGTTTAGAAGCTGGCACGCCAAATATCGCCGCCGTAATCGGCTTTAACGCCGTATTAGAATGGTTAGAAAAATGGGATATTGAACAAGCAGAACAGTACGCTTTACATCTCGCCAAACAAACTGAAGTGCGGTTAAACAATTACCAGAATTGTCATTTATTTTCTGCCCCACAACCTAGCACGGTGATCAGCTTTGTATTTGAAAATATTGCTTGTTCTGATCTCGCCACCTTGCTTGCCGAACAAAATATCGCTTTACGCACAGGCGTGCATTGTGCCATGCCTTATCTTGCCCGCTTAGGTGTGCCTAGCACATTACGGCTCAGTTTTGCTCCCTACAACACCGAACAAGATGTACAAGCCTTTTTTACCGCATTAGATAAAGCCCTTGCCCTGTTAGACTAAACATTAGCGGACTAAAAAATGAATATTATCGAACAAATTCAACAAGCTAAAAACTGGGAAGAACGCTATCGTTTACTTATTCAAGTAGGTAAAAACCTAATCAAACCCACAGAAAACGAACTCGCCCAATGGACAGAAATTCAAGGCTGCGAAGTCAAATTATGGTGTAAAATCTCACCAAATTTAGACCGCACTTTACAACTACAGGCTTATAGCGAAGCACGGATTATGAATGGTTTGCTGTATTTGTTACTAAACCACGTCAATGGAAAACCGATAGACGAACTACAACAATTTGATATAACAGCATTTTTCACTGAACTCGGTATCGCTCAACGATTAAGCAGTACAAGGTTAAATGGCTTGAAACAAATTGAGCAAAGCATTAAGGAACTGTGCTAAACTGCGGTAAAATTCACTTTATTTTTAAGCTATTAAGGAAGATATCATGACAAGCATTCAACAACGTGCCGAACTGCAACGCCGCATTTGGCAAATCGCGAACGAAGTCCGTGGATCAGTGGACGGATGGGATTTTAAACAATATGTCCTCGGTACACTTTTCTACCGTTTTATTAGTGAAAACTTCGCTAATTTTTTTAACGATGAACAAACCGATTACGCCACCTTGCCTGACGATGTAATTAGCGATGCGTTAAAAGATGATGCCATCAAAACCAAAGGCTATTTTATTTACCCTAGCCAATTATTTTGCAATGTGGCAAAAAATGCGAATAATAATCCGCATTTAAATATGGATTTAGCCAAAATTTTTGATGCTATTGAAAGCTCCGCCAATGGCTATGAATCGGAACGGGATATTAAAGGCTTATTTGCCGATTTTGATATTACCAGCAATCGCTTAGGCAATACGGTGGCGGATAAAAATAAAAGACTCGCTGCTGTATTAAAAGGCGTGGCTGATTTAAATTTTGGCAATTTTGAAGATAACCATATTGATTTATTCGGCGATGCCTACGAGTTTTTAATTTCTAATTATGCCGCCAATGCAGGAAAATCAGGCGGTGAATTTTTCACGCCGCAAAATGTGTCCAAATTGATTGCACAGCTTGCCTTACACAAACAAACTAGCGTGAATAAAATTTACGACCCTGCTTGTGGTTCGGGTTCACTTCTCTTACAAGCGAAAAAACATTTTGATAGCCATATTATTGAAGACGGTTTCTGGGGACAGGAAATAAATCATACCACTTACAACCTTGCCCGCATGAATATGTTTTTGCACAATGTCAATTACAATAATTTTGATATTTCCTTGGGCAACACCCTGTTAAATCCGCAATTTAAAGACGACAAGCCTTTTGATGCCATTGTGTCTAATCCGCCCTATTCCATTAACTGGATTGGTTCAGACGATCCGACTTTAATTAACGATGAACGCTTTGCCCCAGCAGCCGTGCTTGCCCCAAAATCGAAAGCCGATTTTGCTTTCATTATGCACGCCCTTTCGTATTTATCGCCAAAAGGCAAAGCAGCGATTGTTACCTTCCCTGGTATTTTCTACCGTAGCGGAGCAGAGCAAAAAATTCGTCAATATTTGGTGGATAATAATTTTGTGGAAACCGTGATTTCCCTTGCCCCGAATTTATTTTTTGGCACAAGCATTGCGGTGAATATCTTGGTTTTAGCCAAAAATAAACAGGAAAATAAAACCCAATTTATTGATGCCAGCGAATTATTTAAAAAAGAAACCAATAATAACGTACTCACTGATGAACATATTGCGCAAATTATTGCTGCTTTTGATGAGAAAAAAGACATTGCCCATTTTTCGCAACTTGTGGATAACAGCCAAATTGCAGCCAATGATTATAACCTTGCTGTCAGTTCTTATGTGGAAGCCAAAGACACGCGTGAAGTGATTGATATTACTGTTTTAAATAGCGAATTAAAGGCGATTGTGGCGAATATTGATGAGCTTCGTGGTCAGATTGATGAAATTGTGGGGCAGATTGTGGCGTAATGTTGTAAAAGTGCGGTGAAAATAACCGTATATTTGCAATAATAAAATTTCAGTTATTCGAAATTTTAGAATAACTGGCAATGATAGCAAAAATTTAGTACAAATAACCGCACTTTTGCAGCAGGTAAACAGAGACAGACAAAATGAGCAATAACATTTCAAAATCAACCCCTTAATCACACTGGAATATCTGCAAAACGAAGCAGAAAATCAATATTTTGAGCGTAAAGGCTTGAATGTGGATAATCCGCTGAAAGCCAGTAAAATTGCCGATGAACTGATTGGTATGCTCAATGCCGATGGTGGTGTATTGGTTTTCGGCATTGCTGATAATGGCGAATTGCAAGATTTGGCTGTACTCGGTGAAAAACTCAACGACTATCGCAAACTGATTTTTGACTACATCACACCGCCTTGCAATATTGAGTTAGAAGAAATTGAAATTGATAATAAACTGATTTTCGTATTTCACGTTGAGCAAGATTTGGAGCGTGTGTTTTTCCGTAAAGATAACGATAAAGCCTTTTTACGCATTGCCGATAGTAATAAAGAATTGTCTCGTGATGACATTAAAAAATTAGAATACGATAAAAATATCCGCCGTTTTGAAGAAGAAGTCGTTGCTGATTTTGATTTAGAAGATTTGGATAATGACTTATTGGAAATGTATCGCCAGCGTGTAGGTTATCAAGGCAATGGCTTAGATTTGCTCAATAAAAAGCATTTAGTAAATAAGAAAAACGATACATTTCAATTCAAAAAATCCGCTATTTTGCTTTTTTCCAAAGACCCTGAAAAATACATTCCGTCCGCATCGGTGCGTTATGTGCGTTATGACGGCACGCAAGCCAAAACAGGCACGGAACACAATGTGATTAAAGATCAACGCTTTGAAAATAACATTCCAAGACTGATTGATGAAGTGAGTAAATTTATCCGTATCGCCTTAAAAGACTATTATTTTTTGGATAAAGCACAAGGGCGATTTTTAAAAGTGCCTGAATATCCAGAAGAAGCGTGGCTTGAAGCGATTGTTAATGCCCTTTGTCATCGTTCGTATAATGTGCAAGGCAATGCGATTTATATTAAACATTTTTATGATAGATTAGAAATCAGCAATAGCGGACCGCTACCCGCCCAAGTAACGGTAGAAAATATCCGCACCGAACGCTTTGCACGCAATCCGAGAATTGCACGGGTATTGGAAGATTTCGGTTACGTTCGCCAACTTAATGAAGGTGTGGATCGGATTTATCAGGCAATGGAAAAATCAATGTTATCCGTACCTGAATATCAACAGCGTAATAACAATATTTATTTAATTTTGAAAAACAAAATCAGCAATAATTTAAACAATATCCCGCAAAGTGTCTTTGATTATATACAACAGCAATGGTCAGATTTTAACAACAGCCAACAGGATATTTTGCAATATTTCTTTTTGCATAATCAGGCAACCGTAACGCAATTAGAGCAAAATCTACAAGTTAGCGATAAAACCATACGCCGTTATTTAAATGCCTTTGTGGAAAATGGCATAATGGAACGATTGAGCGACAAACAGCGGGATCCGAACGCAGTTTATCGCTTTAAACGCAGCTAAGGGACAACACCGCCTTGTTAAGGGACAAGGTTTTTCCCAACTAACTTATTGATATTTAATGATTTATTGTGAAAGATAACGCATTAAGAGACAAGCAGCCCTTGCTAAGGGACAAGGCCTTTAGCGATCAGAGAGAAAACCAAAATGAGCAAATTGTTAGATCAAATTAGAAATTGTAATGTAGAATGGAAGACTTTGGGGGAAGTGGCGACTTTACAACGTGGTAAGGTTATATCTAAACAATACCTAGATGAAAATAAAGGCGAATACCCTGTCTACAGTTCACAAACAATAAATAATGGTGAAATTGGGAAAATAGATACATTTGATTTTGATGGTGAATATGTAAACTGGACAACTGACGGAGCAAATGCAGGAACGGTATTTTATAGAAATGGGAAATTTTCTATTACTAATGTGAGTGGATTAATTAAAATTAAAAATATTCAGCTGTTAAGTTACAAATTTTTATATTATTGGCTTACGATTGAAGCTAAAAAGTATGTTTATGCAGGAATGGGCAATCCTAAATTGATGTCAAATCAAATGGAAAAAATCTTAATCCCAATCCCTCCACTTTCCCTACAATCCGAAATCGTGCGAATTTTAGATACATTTACTGCGATTACCAGCGAGCTTACTCTAAGACGCAAGCAATATCAATACTATCGCGATAAATTGTTGTCTTTTGGCGATGATGTGGAATGGAAGACGTTGGGGGAGATTGCTCAATATTCTAAACAACGAATTTCTGCGGATAAATTAAATGAAACTAATTATGTTGGCGTAGATAATTTATTGCAAGACAGACTAGGTAAAACTATTTCAAATTATCCTCCGACAACTGGCAATTTTACCCAATACGTCCCTAATGATATTTTGATCGGCAATATTCGCCCTTATTTAAAGAAAATTTGGTTTGCGGATAATGCGGGCGGAACAAATGGCGATGTATTAGTTATTCATTTAACAGATAATGCGGTTGAACCACGCTATTTATATCAGGCTTTAGCTGATGATAAATTCTTTGCCTATAATATGAAACACACCAAAGGGGCTAAAATGCCAAGGGGCGATAAATCAGCGATTTTAAACTACAAAATCCCAATCCCCCCACTTACCGAACAACAGCGGATTGTAGCTATTTTGGATAAATTTGATACCTTGGTAAACTCATTGACCGCAGGATTACCCAAAGAAATTGAGTTAAGACAGAAACAGTATGAATATTATCGGGAGTTGTTGCTCGGGTTTAAAAGTAAATTATGATAAACTTAATCTTCAAAATATTGCTTTCAGTAAGCTCTACTAGTCTATTTATAGCGATATATCTTATCAAGTCAGATGTTTATCTTTTCCATAGTGATATGTATAATCTGTTTCAAATTGAGCAATGTGTTGATTTTATCAAGAAAACAACACTTTTGGGTTATTTGATAGTACCTATTATTCTATTGTTTTTAGTGTTAATACTAACAAAATTTTTGAGTAAAGATGAATTTAAATCTGGGGAAGTAGTAGAACTGGAAAGTATTGATGATACATTTTTACCCAGTTATTTAGGTTATTTTTTTGTTGCTTTAAGTATAGCTGACGGTGATTATTATACAATGTTCGTTGTTTTTGCTATACTAACTATTTTTTTATTTCTATCTCAAAAGTATTATTTTAATCCGATTTTTATACTTTTTAAGTATAAATTTTACAGATTAAAAACAAAAAATGGATTAACGGTGGCTTTGATTACTAAGCGTAATTTTAGAAAAATTGGAGATATACAAATAGATTGCGTATATCGTATTAATGACTTCACATTTATTGAAAGGTAAAATTATGAATCAAGTTTTAGCAAAAATTTCCAGAAAACAAAAATTAGTAAAAGTACTTTCAGATAAAACCATTTATGAAAACATATCATTCAATAATGATTTGTTTATAGATTATAATCCAGACCATAATCTTGATGAAGAGTGTTGGTTTAAAATAGAAAAATTTAGCGAGAAGGAATTTTGCTTAAAATTCCTAAAAGATAAATTTGATTCTAAGGATTTTGAATCAATGGAAAAGTCTAAGTTTAATAAAATAAAATACATAGTTACTATTCAGGAAAATAATTTTTATTTCCAAAAAATAACCTCGTCATTATTTCTAAAGAAAAAACTTATAAGTTTTAATGAGCACATTAAATTAGAAGAAGGTGATCATTTAATTTTAAACAAACTACCAGATTCTATTTATTTTAAATTAGAAGATGTATTGATATTTAGAAATATTTCAGTCATTTCCAGTATCTTTAAAGGTATTGATATGTTGTATAAAGAAGCAACAGATCAGGAGGTTCAAGATTTTTTGTCCAAAGATTTCATCAAGACAATAGGTTTTTGCAAAGATAAAGTATCTAAACCTAATAGAAAAAGAATAGCTTTGGCTATGGATACTTTAAATAAGTTAGATGATGAAGAACAAAAAAGCATTATTAATTACATAAATGGATATTGCTCAGAAAAACTTATATTTAAAGAAGACACACAACAATTTGAGATTTCAAATGATGAGCAGCTCAAAAATTTATTATATGGAATTGGGCAACGATTTTATACTACTCCTATTGGTGATGAAAAACGTTTAGCAAACTCAATTATTAAATTAGGATAGCTCAAAATGAACATTCAACTACCTATCAATATTCAAGACCTATTGCGTCATCGCACCATTGAAAGCGAGCGTGTGGAGTATAAAGCAGGCTGGAACCCTGAAAATATACAGCATTCCATTTGTGCTTTTGCCAACGATTTTCATAATCTGGGCGGCGGTTATATTGTGATTGGTATAGAAGAACAAAACGGTATGCCTGTGCTGCCGCCTGCGGGTTTGCAGCCTGAACAGATTGACGCTATTCAAAAAGCACTGTTGAAACTCGGCAATAGCTATATTTTGCCTGCTTATCAACCGTTAACCGCTGTGTATGAAATTCAAGGAAAAATGATTTTGGTGTTGTGGGTTGTTGCGGGCGAAAGTCGTCCGTATAAAACCAAAATCAGCCACAGTAAAGATAAAAACGAGTGGGCGTATTATATTCGCAGCCACAGCAATACGGTGCAGGCAAAAGGTGAATTTGAGCAAGAATTGATTAGCCTTGCCAATAAAGTGCCTTTTGATGATCGCTATTGCCAGCAGGCTCAATTAACCGATTTAGCCCCTTATCTGATTCGTGAATTTTTGCAAGAAGTGCAAAGCGATCTTGCTCCCAATGCTCATCTTTTATCCATTGAAGAATTGGGCAAACGAATGAATATTGTCGGCGGTGTGCCTGAAGCCTTGTTTCCGAAAAATGTCGGCTTATTGTTTTTTAATGCCAATCCTGAACAGTTTTTTCCTTATACGCAAATTGATGTGGTGTATTTCCCTGATGATGAAGGCGGCGATACCATTATAGAAAAAGTATTTAAAGGACCTTTGGGCAGAATTACCAAAGATGCGTTAAATTACATCAAAAACAATTATTTAAAAGAAATCATCATCAAGCGTCCACACAAAGCCGAAGCGGATCGTTTTTGGAATTTTCCCTTTGTGGCAATAGAAGAAGCCTTGGTGAATGCGGTGTATCATCGCTCTTATGAAATTCGCGAACCGATTGAAGTGCGGATTAACCAGCGTGAAATCGTGGTGTTAAGTTACCCCGGCCCTGACCGCTCGATTAAAATAGCCGATCTGCAAGCTGGCACAGCAGTCAGCCGCCGTTATCGCAATAGACGCATTGGCGAGTTTTTAAAAGAATTGGACTTAACCGAAGGGCGCGCCACAGGTATTCCCAAAATTTTCCGAGCCATGCAAGCCAACGGTTCGCCATTGCCAACATTTGAAACCGATGATGACAGAACTTACTTTAAAATCATCTTGCCTTTATTGCAAAATGACCAAGATGATGAAGCGAGTGACCAAGATAAAACCTTGTCCACACTGACAACTGACCCAGTCAGTGACCAAGATAGTGACCAAGATAGTGACCAAGATGAAATCTTGACAGATATAGAAATCGGGTTGCTCAATATTTTATCTGAACGAGAGCAAAAAATAGTTGATTTAATGGAAAAATTAAACGGTAAACATCGTAGTTATTTTAGAAAAAACTATTTGCAACCTGCTTTAGATAAAGGTTGGATTGAATTAACTCTTCCTAATACGCCAACAAGCAAAAATCAAAAATATCGCCTAACTACATTAGGTCAGCAAATTGTGCAAGAATTAAAAGGTAAATAACATGACCGACACCACCCCCATCGCCGAAACCAACCATTTCATCGTCTTAGACAAATACGTCAATATTGAAAAAGGCACGAGCTATCAAACAGAAGCCGATTTGGAAAAGGAATTGATTGCGGATTTGGTTAATCAAGGCTATGAATACCGCCAAGATTTAAACAGTCAGACGGCATTGCTGGCAAATGTGCGGGAGCAGTTGCAGCAGTTGAATAAAACGCCGTTTTCCGACAGTGAATGGCAGCGGTTTGTGGCAGAATATTTGGACAGACCCAATGAAACTGCGGTGGAAAAAACACGCAAAATCCATGATGACTATATTCATGATTTTGTGTTTGATAACGGGCGGATTCAAAATATTTATCTATTGGATAAGAAAAATATTGCCAATAATAAAGTGCAGGTGATTAACCAGTTTGAACAAACGGGGACGCATAAAAACCGCTATGATGTGACGATTTTGGTTAATGGCTTGCCGTTAATCCAAATTGAATTGAAAAAACGGGGGGTTGCCATTCGTGAAGCCTTTAATCAAGTGCATCGTTACAGCAAAGAGAGTTTTAACAGCGAACATTCTTTGTTTCAATATTTGCAAATTTTTGTGATTTCCAACGGCACGGATACCCGTTATTTTGCCAATACCACTAAGCGGGATAAAAACAGTTTTGACTTTACCATGAACTGGGCGAAATCCGATAACAGCCTGATTAAAGATTTAAAAGATTTTACCGCAACTTTTTTGCAAAAACATACCTTGCTCAATGTGTTAATTCATTATTCGGTGTTTGATGTGAGTAATACATTGCTGATTATGCGGCCTTATCAAATTGCCGCCACCGAACGCATTTTATGGAAAATCAACAGCAGTTATTTAGCCAAAAATTGGAGTAATGCTCAAAGCGGCGGCTATATTTGGCACACCACAGGCTCGGGCAAAACCTTAACTAGTTTTAAAGCGGCACGGCTTGCCACGGAATTAGACTTTATTGATAACGTATCTTTTGTGGTGGATAGAAAAGATTTGGATTATCAAACCATGAAAGAATATCAGCGATTTAGTCCTGATAGCGTAAACGGTTCAGAAAGCACCGCTGGATTGAAAAAGAATCTTGAAAAAGACGATAATAAAATTATTGTGACCACCATTCAAAAACTGAATAATCTCATTAAAAGCGAAGAACATTTACCGATTTATCAAAAGCAAGTGGTGTTTATTTTTGATGAATGCCATCGCAGTCAATTTGGCGAAGCACAACGCAACCTTACCCGTAAATTAAAAAAATATTACCAATTTGGTTTTACTGGCACACCGATTTTCCCTGAAAACGCCTTAACCGCTCAGACCACGGCTAGCGTATTTGGACGGGAGTTGCACTCTTATATTATCACCGATGCCATTCGTGATGAAAAAGTGCTGAAATTCAAGGTGGATTATCATAATGTTCGCCCCCAATTTAAGGCATTCGAACAAGAACAAGATGAGCAAACACTAAGCCATTTAGAAAGCCAACACGCCTTTTTACACCCTGAACGCATTAAAAAAATTGTGCAATATATTTTGACGAATTTCTCCCACAAAACGCACCGCACTTTTGGTAATCAAGGCTTTAATGCCATGTTGGCAGTGAGTAGTGTGAGTGCTGCAAAAATCTATTACGACACCTTTAAGCAATTGCAGCAAGGCAGCGAAAAGCCTTTGCGTGTTGCCACGATTTTTTCTTTTGCCGCCAATGAAGAGCAGGAAGCCAAAGGCGATATTGCCGATGAAAATTTTGAACCTACCGCCATGGACAGCAGTGCCAAAGAATTTTTGAGCCGTGCGATTGATGATGACAATGCCTATTTTAAAACCAATTACGGCGTGGAAAGCCTTGAATTTCAGAATTATTACCGCGATTTGAGTTTGCGGGTAAAAAAACAAGAGATTGATTTGCTGATTGTGATCGGCATGTTTTTAACGGGTTTTGACGCACCGATGCTCAATACCTTATTTGTGGATAAAAATCTGCGTTATCACGGCTTGATTCAAGCCTATTCTCGCACCAATCGCATTTACAACAACACCAAAACCTTTGGCAATATCGTCACGTTCCGTGATTTAGAACAAGCCACCATTGATGCCTTAAAGCCGAACAGCAACGGGAAGCGGCAGCGTTAATTGAAAGCGAAAATTTAAATCAAGATGCTGCCAAACGCTATATCCAAGTATCGCTAAAACGAGAATATGCCAGCGACAGCGGCACAGCGTTAAACGATTTATTACCGAAAATGAGCCCGCTCAATCCGCAATATTTGAGTAAAAAACAAAGTATTTTCCAAAAAATCGCTGCGTTTGTGGAGAAACTCAAAGGCATCGGTGGGAAGATTTAATGCTAATGAGGCATAATGGACAAAATGGTTGCTAAGTAGTAGGGTAAAGCCTTATAGTACAAGGCTTTAACCCACTTTCAAAATTATGAACAAAAAAATTGCCCATTTTGCTTAAAAAATACTACAAAAAAATATGGGATCAGAAATAAGATCCAACGTTTCAAATGCACCTCTTGCGGTAAATTATTTAGCAATAATTCACCATTAAATTCTGCCCAAATTTGGCATGATTATTCCGTTAAAAAACAAACCTTAAAAGAGCTATCA
>Ga0192250_1009_pt3 | contig 13998 bp, 8 predicted proteins | sample Koala_Koa26_G3_FD_131274 | JGI IMG/M metagenome (GOLD analysis project Ga0192250, IMG submission 131274) | Enriched cells from koala feces incubated with labeled cellulose particles, San Francisco Zoo, California, United States - Koala_Koa2-6_G3 ...
CGCTTGCTGCGGCATCCGCATTCATGCTTTGAGTGGCTTGCCAATATGCGTACGCAGCCGCGGTCGCCGCTTCAGCAGCAGCCTGTGCAGCTTGATACTGTGATACCAAAGTCTGTAACTGGCTAATTACAGTCTGAATTGCACTTACTTCTTCTGCATATTTAGCAATTAATTCATCATTAGAAGCTAACAAATCTTGCGCGGCGCTCGTAGCATAATCATACCCGTCCGCAATCGATGTTAAGTCAATGCCCGCCGCGGCTTCAAGTTCATCCAATGAAGTCTGATAATCATTAGTAGCTTCATTTAAAGCATCAAGGGCTTCTTGACAAGTTGGAACCAGTCCGCCTTCCGCAGCAAAGGTATCCGCCATATGTTGAACACCAGAATCCCATTGAGGAACAAGACTATTCATCAATTCATCCTGCTCTTCCGCACTCATGTTCTTAAAGTTTTCAACATCGACATCATACAAAGCAGCCAATTCAGTGAAAGCAGAATCCATTAAGTTCTCTCTAATAACTGCATTTTCTTCAACTAAAGAATTAATAATATCTCCATAATATTCAGTATATAATGCAATTTTCTCTTCACGCTCTTCTGCACTTAATGTTTGATCCTCATATAATTCTAATATTTTCTGTTGATATTCTTTATAAACTGAATATAACTCATCCAGATTATTCTGATATTCTTCTTTATCAAAATTATACAATTCATTCTGTAATGCTAGCAACTCTTGTTGGGCGTCCGCGACTGCGTTATCATCTGCAACATATTCATAGGTATAGTTACCTTGAGAGTCACGTCTTAACCTCATTGTAGATTTATTCTGTTGAGCCTCTTCCAGTGCAATCTGCGCTAAAGTAATCTCATACAGTTTTTCCGCTCTTTCTACATCATATTCAGTTAAGTTTTCTTTCTCTTGTAGATAAGCCACTTGCTCTTCCATCAAATCATTCAGTTTCTGTTGTGCTGAAATACTATCAGTATCATTTATAGCATCTAAATATTTCTGTTGAATTTCTTCAATAGCATACATTGAATTGATTTCATCAAGATAAATATCCGCCTTTTTATTAATAAGATCCCATTCTTCACTTATATAATCAAGACCTAATCCATCAGTAATCGCATCATTTAACTCATCAATGATTTGATTAATAGTATTACTATACTGATCAATAATATTTTTAACAGCATCTTCAACTTTATCATTTAATTTAGATAACGCATCTTCCCATTCTTCTTGCCAAGCCTGTCGAGCTTCTTCATCAGTCTCTGCCTGCATCATTTCATATGCGTAAGCAACACGTTGTTTTAAGAAATCTAACTCTTGATTATTATTAGCTTCAATCTGAGCATAATAGTTAGCCATTTCCGCGTAAGCATCATCACCATACAATAAACTGATTAATTCAACATCATGGTTCAGCAAATCATTAATATATTCATATTGCTCTACTTGTTCATCAAAAGCCTCAACAGCTTCATCAATCATATCCAAGTAAGACTCTTCAATATCATCTATTAAATCTTGCACATCTTCCAACTGTTCCATTAATTCAGTATAATATGTTTGTAAATCTTCTAATGCTTGTGCTTGATTATCGCCATATACATCTGCCCATCCAGTTGCATCTATTTGCGCGAGCTGGTCTAAAGTATCATTAACCTGGTCCGTAAGAGCCTGTATGCTACCAGTCCCGCCATTCGAGATGGCTTCCGCGATTTTATCTGCCCAGTCACTTAGATTATCAGAAGACAAGTCTGTAATATCACTTGCTGTTGTATTAAAGTAACTAAGAATATCTGCAAGATCTTGCGTAGCATTACCTAAGATATCATCATCATCTAAACCAAGGATAACTTTTCTATAGAACTCATTCCAATCCTTTTCCGCTTCTTCCATGTCAAGTCTGATTTCAACTTCCATGGTAAATTTGGTAATTTGAATTTCAATTTGTTCATCAATAGCATCTTGAATATCATCCTCAAGTCCTGGAATAGTTTCAGATATTAAAGTATCATAATCTGATATAGCATCAATAAAATCTTGATAATCATCTTTAATATCCTCTAATGTATCTTTATAAGCTTCCTGCTCTTCCGCAGACATCGCGTTATAGGTATCTATACAGCTATTTACATAAGCAAGTTTACTTTCAACAATAGAAGCATAGTTAGTAATATAACCATCTGAGTCAAATGTTACACCCTGCGCGGACAGCTCCGCTCGTAAGCTAGCGGCCTCGCCCTCTGCGATACTAATCTTCTCATTAGTAGCATCAATCTGGTCATTTAATGTTGCCAACTGGTCATTTAAATTATCAAGTAATGCTTGTCCTGTTAGTTTACTTTCCTGTTTCTGTAATCTTGATAGATTTGTAGAAATTTCTTCTAATTCCAAGTTAATATCATGGTAAAGATCAATTTCATCCTCAAGATAATCCATTACATCAGGTTCATCTTCAGAATCACTTCCTGACCCAGAACTACTGCTACTACCAGGTGAGCTTCCGCCACTGTTTTTACTACTATAATTATTAGAAGAACCAGTTGCTTTCTTTGTAATTTTACTTACATGGGCAGAAGTAGATGTTCCAGAAGAAGAACTAACTGAACCACCGCCAGATTCTCCGCCTTCAGTAGACACTTCCGTACCGACAGAGGCAGATACAGTATCAGCATCAACATATTCTGTTGTACTATACTCTTGATCTACCCAGCTATCAATGTTACCATCACCATCAGTATCTTGTTGTTGAGTTCTAGTATGATAAGTTGTTGTTAATGGATATGTAGATGTTACAGTCTCTTCACCAGGGACAAATTCTACATCATAGCCCATTGCCGCCATCATAGCTTGCACTTGATCTGAAGTATATCCTGCCGCATCAATTAAAGCATTCAATGAATCAATAAAAGCATTTTCGCCCTCAGTATCTACTTCAATAGTAGAACCAACTTGTAGAAGATTTTGATCCAACCAAGCTTGAATATCTGATAAGGTATATTGCATACCCTCATATAGCTGGCTATCATCTAAGTCTAATTGAACTAAAATATCTTCATAAGCAGCTGCTCTTAATCTATCAATAGCATCAGCATCGCCTTTCGCGGCTAAAGCTATATCATTCATATGACTAGTAATAAAATCGCTACTAATAAATTCATTATCAATATCTAATAATTTAGACATTGTATCAGTAACATCATTAATAGTTTCTGCATATTCCTGACTATCTTTGCTACTCTTAGAAAGAATATCTGACCAATCTTCCCAATTATCAGCTAAGTCATCAATAGCATCATTCATATTCATGATCTGAATAGCTAAATCTTCTGCGGCATCCTCATCGTCTGCTAAGGTATCAGCTAAATCATCTGACTCATCTGCTATTTCCTGCAAATGATCTGCATACTCATCAATTTCATCTGAGTCTAAATCACTTTCACGCTCCGCATTCCATAGCTCATCATAAACCTTATTAAATGCTTCTACACTAATAGTACCTTCATCTAAATATTCTTTTAATTGTTCATAACTATCCGCGGACTCCGCTATAGCGAGCTCAATACCTAGAATAGATTCTTTATTAGTTTCGATTGCGTCATCTAAATTTTTAAAAGCTTCTTCATTTGCAGCAACTTCATCTGCAATTTCTTGCAACATTTCAACTGAAGTATGACCATCTTCTAAGTCATCGCGCCACTCTGCAATTTTTTCTGCATCTACCGCATTTAAAGCTTCTAATAATTCAATTTGCTTTTCAACTTCTGAACCACTATACTTATTTTCCCCTGCGTCATTTTGATAATTTTGAGTTTCTGATAATGATTCATAATCATAATCTTGTACTTTCTGCTGTTGTGCAATTTTCTCTTGTAATTCTGCTATATTATCAGAAAAATTACTAATTTGCTGAGATTGTACTAACTCATAAAAATCTTCTGCATCCCCAGTTAGCTTGTAAGTTCCATCAAGCATCATAGTGAAGTACTCATCAGCCGCGTCTCCCACTTCACCAGCTAGAGTTGAATAATCATCCGCAGAGATTGTATCGCCAGTCTCTAAACCATCAATAATATCATGAATAGAAGCATATATTTCTTGAAGCGCTGCTGTCGTACTTTGAGTAGCTTCCGCAGTCTTCTCCATAGCATCAATAAATGCTTGCAACTCATCTTCAGTTAAATCTATTGATACATCAGCATCATCCAAAATATCAATTAAATCATCAGTAGTAATACTACTCCAATCATCAATATCTTGAATAGCACTAGCAAAATCATCAAGTTCATCTGTGCCAATCTGACTAAAAGTATCTTCTAATGTAGTTAATGTATCTTCCGTACCATAAATAATAGCACCTTGTAAAGCATCTGCAATATATTTACCAGAAGCAACTGATACATCATCAGAAATATCCAAGTTATTAAATGCTTCTTGAGTAGAATTTAATAAACCTTCCGTATAAGAGTCTAATGCTGTCTCATAGTTATTAACAGCATCCACCATATCATCAGCAAAATCTTCTCCACCAAACAACTGAGCTAATTCTTCTTCAGTTAAGCCCATTGCATCTTGTAGATAAGCACTCATCGCCTCTGCAGTGAGTTCACTAGCCTCTTCTACTCCAACTTCCGCCAATAAAGTCTCTAACTCACTCCGAGTCATAGACTCAAAATTACCAGATGTTATATAACTCTCAATACCACTTGATACACCTTCAGCTGTATTATGCTCTAAGTTACTTAGAGAAACAGCAACCGCATCCGCACTAATTTCAACTTCACTTAATGCATCTGCCGCAGCAATCATAGTAGCAACAGCTTCATCAGTTAATTCAACTTCATTACCTTCAGAATCCTCAAAAGTAAATGTTCTATTACTATCAGTTCCTTTAACAGCTTTCTGTCCAGATACTGCGCTATAATCATATCCAAGGTCTTGTAGTTGTTGTACAATGGCTTTATAAGTTTCATTATTTCCACCACTAGCTTTAGACATTTCACCTGCCCAAGTATCAACATATTCATCTGCTAATTCGCTAGTTCGTGCAGTTAATTGATTAGAAACTAATTGCTGAACTTCATCACTATAATCATCGCCAAGAACTTCTGCGACTTTAACATCTGCGATTGCTTCAAGAGTAATAGTGGCATTTTCTGTAGCTGTGGCATAATCATTAATAGCTTTATTTAAGCTTTCAATATCTTTAACCTGGTCAGCAAAACCTAATTCATCTAATTTTTCTTTTAATTCATCATTAGACAAGTTAGTTAACTCATCAATATTTTCAATAATCTTATTTTGAACTTGAGTAGCATTTAAGCCATAATATTGTTCACCAGTAGCACTGTCATATGTTGCTCCTCTAACATCGCTTCTAACACTATCTAATAAATCTGATCTAGCTGAAAGATTACTTGAATTATAATTAGCCTGCGCGGAAGCTAGGTCACTAGCGCCTACAAGCTGGCTATATTGTTCTTCAATCGCATCTAATATATCTTCATTAAATGTTCCTGTTGAACGGTCATATAAATCACCATATTCAGCAACTAATTTAGATAAATCAATACCATCAAGTTCAGAAATAGTGTTTAAAAGATCTACTGCCGCAGTAGTAGTTTCTTCTAAAGCCTCTTGCCATTCTTCTGTACCCTTAGTACATTCATCTAATTGCTCCTTAGCAGAATCATATGTGTCAATAACAGATTGAAGATTATCATAAGTATCAGCTAATTTTTCATTAGCATCTGCAAGTTCTTCTGCTGATTCAGCCGCTTCTTTCGCAGCATTAGCTTGAGCATTATAAGCATTTACACATGCTTTAACAACAACTACGGTTGCCGCAATGGCTGCGCTTACCGCAAGAATAATTGCCCAAATTGGACCTAAAGCTGTTTCAAAAGTTAAAACTGCCGCAGTTGCCCCTAAAAAGCTAGTCTCTGTTGTTGCTCCAACCGCCCCAATAGCTACGGCTAAATTAGGCATCAAACTTGTAATAGATGAAAAATTCCTAATAAGCATTGGAGCTGTAAATAATAAATTAGAAGCTATCTGTGAAAATTTTTCCCATGAAGATAAATTATCATTATTTAAAACTTTAACTGCATTAGTTACTGCATTAATACCTATCGTTATAGAAGTTAAACCTTGGATTGTAGATGAAATAGCCTGTTGTTGAGTGTGCTGATCAATTCCAGATAAGAAATTACCATTTTCATCTATTCCACCACTCTGCAACTGAGTTTTTAAGGTTTGAATTCTTGAAGCTAAGACATTTAAATCTGCCCCATCCCATTCAGCAATTTCTTTTACTATCTGTTGCGCAATTTCTCTTTGAAGATTAGCATTTTTTAGAGCTGTCGCTTGTCCTTCTAAAATAGTATCTAAGCTCTCTTCAAATGGGATTTGGGAATTACTTAAATTCCATTCAGCTTCTCTAATAGCTTCTTTTTGTTCTTCTGTGAGATAAGCATTATCACTTAATGTATTTAAAAACTCTGTTAAAGACACTTCTTCATTTAATTGATTAATTGTATCAGTACGAGTAGCAGAGTATTTTTCATCATATTCTAATAATCTTTCTTTAGACGCATTTAATTCATTATATAGTAACTGTTGATTTTTTAATTCTGTATTAGCATCTTGTAAATTTTGAGTGGCTATACTAGCATCAATAGAAGAATCTCCTATATCTTGATATTTAGCTAACATAACAGATAAAGTAGTAATTTCTGAATTTAAATTTGTTAATCTATTATATTCTTCAGTTCCTATTTTACTACTTAAATTTAAAAGTTCTTTTTGTATATTAACCTGCTCATTATAAGCAGCATTCATTCTTTCGCTACCAGTATCTGCCATACCTAAATTTGTCATTCCTTGTACAGTAGATAAATCTTGCATATTTTGCTTTAAAATCTGACTATTGGTAATTTGTTTTTCAATAGCCGCGCCAATTTGGTTATTAAAAACATTAGCGCCCATTACTCCAAGCATTGCAAGAGTAGACATTCCGCCACCAAGAGAAGATAAGAAATTATTAAATACACTTACTACATTAGTAACACCATCAATAATAGTATTAATAGCATCTGTATCTAATAATGTACTATATGTTTCTTCTAAGGTAGTTTGTAACTCTTGTAAATGAGCCGCAGTTGATTCCATGTAAATATCTTGCTGCTCTTGTAATGTACCAGTAGCATTATTAGCTACATCTAAAGCATCAAGATAATTATCCCAGTTATCAAATAATGCAATTAAGTTATTGTACTGACGAGTACCTGCCATGGTTTGAGCTAAAGCTACTTGTTGCTCTCTGCTGAAATCAGACCATTTAGTACCAATTTCCTCAATAACTTCACCCATATCACGAAGACTACCAGTAGCATCAAGTACATTGATACCCATATTAGCCATTTCCGCGGTATAAGAACCAAGTGTAGCACCTTCTTCGTCTACACCAGCCTCAATATCACTCATACGAGCATAAATAGTTTTTAATGCAGTACCAACAGATTCAGGAGCCTGACGTGTTACAGATATAATAGTTGATAACTGTGCTGCTAATTGTTCTTCACCAACACCCATCGCAGAAGCTGCACTAGCAACCTTAGACATACCAGTTGATAATTCTTCCAAATCAGATGCCGTACTCGCAGCAACAGCAGCTAATACATCTACAGCTTGTTCGGCATTTTCAGTTGCGATACCATAACCATTCCATACAGCAGTTAATTGCTCAGATACTTCTGATGCAGCTTGTCCAGTAACATTGGCTGCCTTTAAAGTAACTTCCGCTCTTTCTTGGACTTCTTCGTCAGACAAACCTTGCTGATAGTAAATCAAAGAAGCATTTGTGTAATCAGTTGTACTTGCTCCTAAAGATTTAGCAGCTTCATTCGCGGACTCCGCGAAAGATGCCATGTCTTCAGCAGATTTTTCTGTAACAATTCTAATATCATTTAAAGAAGTATCTAACTTTTGAACGTATGACCACGCTGATTGTACCGCTCCAGTAAAAGAGTTCATGGCACTAGAAGCAATACCCCACTTAATAGTATTACCCATAGTTGTAGCCATATTATTTAAAAGCTGATTACTTTGCTTAATTTGTAAATTCGTACTTAAAATAGAGCTAGCCATCTTATTATATGCAGCTGCTCCAGCAGTACCACTAGATTCCATAATTGTCTTTAATTGAGACATAGAACCATAGGTACTAGTAATTGAAGTATTTAGTTTTGTTAAATCTAATTGATTTAATTTACTATTCCATGCTTCATTTAAAATTGTTCCAAGTCGTTCAGCTTCAATACTAGCTTGCTCTAATTCTGTTGTTAAATTTCCAGATAACTTAGCAGAAGCTGCTTCTTGCTGAACCTGCTTTAAAGCATTCTGTATTTCTGTTAATCCAGACTTATCAACAGTATAGCCAACTTGAAAATTAATTTTATTAGCCATAAATCCTTTTTCCTCCTATTTATTTTGCCGACAAAATAAAAAAATCGCCTTTACTATCATATTATGATAATAAAGGCAATCAATTTAATCACTTTTGACCTTGCTTAAATTTCTTGATTCTTCTTAGTGCCCATTATAGGACGCCCGCCATTTGCGGCAGTGGCAAAATCTACCACAGCCTGGTACTGAGAAGGATCAAAGCTGTCAACAATGCGGGCAGCCGCCTCTGCGTTGCCAGGGAGGTCGATAATTAAGCTTTGAAGCACGGCCGCCGCGCTATTCTTGTATTTCATTGTATCTTCAACAATTTGATCAATCCAATTAATCAATTCATTATATTCATCTTCATCAATTATTTCGAGCATTTTATCAATAAAGCCATTGCTCTTTAAACAATCATAAATCTTTAATTCATTTTCTCTTTGCTTATCCGTAAAAGATAAGTTAGTATACATATAAACTAAATGCAAATGGAAAAATATATCCAACTTCAAAGGATTATATAACCCATCTTCTTTAGCTTTTTGTAATGTAATCATTACTAAATCATATTTATCTTCCGCAGGAAGATATTTTAAAACCTCAATAGTTTGTCCTTCAAAATCAAAAGTATTAACAGAAGTATCTGTTTTCAACTTTAAATTAGCATAAGACACTTTAGCCATATTATTATCTCCTTTTATCTCATTTCTTATTTAATTATACTAAAATTTTTCTCTTTTGTCAAGTTTAAGATGATACAGTAACTCCTTCCCAACTTTCTATAACATTCATTAATTCTTGCACATCTTTACTTACCGTATTACCTAAACTATTAACTAATTTATTACGAATTCGACCTTTTGAAGCATACCAATCTTTTAATTCTTTTAATTTATCTTCATTAAAATCTTCTTGCATAATCATATTAGCTAAGTTAATAACCTGTACTAAACTTAAAGTAGAAGCATTGGCACTCTTAATGGCATACTCTGTATTACCAACAGAAACATCACCTTGCAATAAACCAGAAATATTATCTACATAATGTACAAACTTCATCATAAAAGTATCAATATTAGTTTCCAAATAGCTATTTAAGAACAAAGTTTCTTGTCGAGTTAATACAACAGCAGCATAAGCCTCATTAATATCACCTGCCGCAGAAACCTTCATAATTCTCCATTTAGGCGGACTCTCTGGATTTAACCACATTACTCTTTTTACTTTACTTGCTCTAAAACGCGCCATAGACTCTTTATATGTATTCTTTAAATTACTAATACCAACTTCGTTTACATTATCTTGTGTAAATTTAGTTAAAGCACTTTGAAAATTCCTATTATTTACTTGATAACGAGCTACCAATTTATTTCTTGATGAATAGTCAAAATTTAATATTTGTTCTTCATTAATATCGTATAAATCTGGAGTGCCATCATCATTCTCATATACAAATATAGTTTGTACCTTTTGACCTAAAAAATTATTAACAATTTGCTGAAAATCAAAAGTAGCTTGATATAAACTTTGAGGTATACCACTTTGCAAAAAATCAGAAACATATGTTCTATTTGCAATATATTCATCTAATTCATTATAACTTGCACTGGCTTTTCTTAATGCTTTTTGACGTTTTAGAATATTTTCAAAATTAGTTACTTGTACTGATAATACTTCTACCACATTCTTATAAGACGCGGCAGCCGCTTTAAGTTGCTCTAAGGTGGGTTTAACAGCGCTTTGAACTCCGGTCGCCGCGACTTCAGTTAAATAATTTTGCGCTTCATTTAACGTACTACTATCTATAGAAATCCCATATTTTTCAGTAAAAGCACTCATAATTCATCACCTGCATAAATAAAAATAAGGGAGGACATTAGTCCTCCCTATTATATTTTTACTCGCTGTCTCCAGCATCAGTTGTTCTACCGTCATCGGCAGAATCAATCTCCTCAGAATCAAGATGTCCCATAACAGTAGTTCCAGCCTTAGTAGGCTCATCCGCGTTGATAATCTGCATTACGCAAAGCACTTTCTTTGTTTTATCAAAGATAGTATATCCTGGGAATGCATCCATTGTGAATGTGAATGTAGATGGATCACCAGTTGATGTCATTGTAAATGTGAAGTTAGACCGAATCTTAATATTCGGGAATGTAAGAATAGCAGGCATATCCACACCATCAGACTGACGTCTGAACAATGTATCAGCTTCAACATAGTAGTAACCAGCGAAGTGCTCTTCGTCAATCTGCATTTCATCGACAACTTCTTCTGTCTTAGTAATGTAGTAATCTACAAATACCATATCACCAGCTGAGCCAGACTCAAGTCCAGAGATTACATTTGCATCAACACTAAATGTGCCACCAATCATATCTCCGCTTAAAGAACCATCATCTTCAGCTTCCATGATAAAGATAGGAGCTGTTGCATCTACAGCTTCACTGTCACTTAATGCACCACTTAAATCAACCACTAAAGCACCATCAACTTCACTGATAGTTGTTGTAGTTGTAGTATGCACGTGAACAACAGCTAGTTCATCTAATCCAGTAGCCTGACCAAATAAACCTGCACCAGATAGGATAGCAAATCCAAGAGGAGAAAGTAAAGCATCTTCAACAGTAAATGTTAAAGTTTTCTCACCTTCCCAAGCGATCAATCTTGTATTACCTCTACCACCTTGTGCGTACACGGTTGTAGCTGCACCTTCCATAGTTGAAGTCTTTGCAGTATCAATATAAAGAACAGGCTGATTTTTCTTGAAAGTTTTCTTTCCAATTACAACATCTGATTTGGCTTTAAAAACAACGTTACAAATCTCGCGTACACCAAACTTCATGCTATTATCCTCCTTAAAGTTTGTTCATAAGTTTCCGCGGAAGCTAGGTATGAATCTCCTTCATCCAGTTCTCCGCCTCTTTTAAATCTTTGGCTCCCGCCAACTTTGCGCGTAAATAAGTATCAAAATCTTCTTTTAACTCATAACGCTCAAATTCATCAAATATTTGATAAACAGTATATTGCATTACTTCATTAATGGTTTTATACTGTCCAACCGCTAAAATAGAAACATACCTACTAAAGACTGAGATCTTTTGCATTTCACCCTTAGCTTTTGCTGCTTTTTCACGTCCTGCTTTCATCTTATCCGCAAGCCGCTTAGCATATTCATTCTGAGGGTTATAATCTTGAGCATCGTTCTTGTTTCTCTTCAAACAGAACATCTGAACTAATATATCTTTGAACTCTTCATAAGTATCCTTATTTAAACTTCCCTCTTGTTCTCCTGCTTCAGTAGTTTTCACAAAAGAAATTTTATCTTGACCAATAGTCATCCTATAGTCAGGAAAAATAAGGGATAACACCATCATGGCACACACTCTATTTTTTTGAATAGCGGAAGTTTTTTTATCTCTCATTATTGACATAAGTACGTCAAAATTACTTGTATTAGTTAAATTACTTTTGTCCTCGCTACTTAATAAGTCTTTAGAAAAATTTAATAACTCGCATCCAATAAAGAACGCTTCTTCTCCAATGTAAGCAATTTCTTTAATAGTAGGTTGATGAATAGTTAATCTTGCCTTCGGAAACGGGATATCATTCCCCGATAACAAGAGTAAATCATTCAGCATTACTCTCTCCCAGGAATTATATCATCACTACCATGAATTGCTCTATAGGATAGGCTATAACCAGAAAGGTTCTCATCTAAAATTACCTGACTGCACCCTGCAAATTGAAATGTTCCAATCCCTGATAATTTTATATTATCCAATAATCCATCAATATAACCTGCTATTTTAAGCGGTCTGAGCCTATAGTTACCTATATCCCAGTAATCAGTGTGACAAATAATATCAAAATTAACTGTACAATCTCTGAATTGTGGATTTGTACTATTTGGAGTAAAATTATCAAAAGACAGAATAATATAAGCTTTTATTTCTTCATGCTCTGGTAATCTGATTTTGGGTTCTAACTTAATATACCCATCCTCTCTAAGTTTAGCAACAGACATTGAATTTAATTTTTCTAAGTAAGCGGGATTTGTTTTATCGTCCAAACAATCTTTCGTATTAATAACTAAAAGTCTTTTTAGTTCATCACTGTATGGGCGACTTTCCACAAATAGCTTTCTCAAAATTGTCTCAGCATCTTTCTCACAAGAGAGAAAAGATGATTTAATTTTATGTGTTAAAACTAAATTTCTTGTAGGCATATCGCCACTCCTTTTATCTCTTTATAATGACTCTATAACAACATCTATCTCATAAATGACTTCATCATCTATTTGATAAGATAAAGTAAATTGTCCACTTTTACCAGTTACTATTTCTATGCGGGCTTCGAGGTCTGTAGTCTCCAGGAATCTAGCCTTCTGGTTACTAACAACCCACTGTCCGCCCTCCGCAGCATTATGTATTGTATAAGTAATAATATCGTAAGGATGAACCCTTAATTGCCCCTCAATATAAACCTCTTCTTCATTAGGTTCTTCTGGTAATTCAGGTACGATACGAGCTTCTTCCATCTCATTATTAAACCATTCACCTAAACATATCTTAACAATACCATCTCCATAATAAGGATTAACAACTTTAACTTCCCACATATTTCCATCTATTTTAATAGTTTTAAATCTATGAAAATAATCTAACACTTCATCTGTTTTAGTTAAATATCCAATTAAAGAGTAGTTAATATCATTCCATACAATACCTGCCTTTTGATTCCACTGTATAGTAGTTTCAGTCGGTCCACGTAAATATAACCAGTAATGATTTCCATTAATTTCTGCTTCTGCATCGCATCTTCTTATTTGCGCCCTAAAGTACGCATCTTCTTCTAAATACTCAAGGTAAACCAACCAACGAGTACCTGTCTCTTTCCATTCAAAAACATCACCAGGTTGAATCCCAATTTCTTCTTCACCTTGCCATGTTTTCCCAAGTTGTTCAGCATTTAAGCAGATATCTTTATATGGGATAGATAAAATTTTATCATCATAATCTTCACTTGTCTTATCATCATTGATTAAACAGCGAAATTCTCTTCCATCTGATAAAACCGCGGTCGCAGCTTGATAGGAGTATAAAAGCGCCTTCTTAAGCGTTCTTAACTTGTTTAACTGGAATCGACTCTCCGCCTTTCCGCCTCCCATATATTGTAATCTATTATTTAAAGTCGTTAGTGACATAATTTTTTAAGTTGTTTATCAAGCTTAAACACTCAAAGATAGTTCTTCTAAACAAAGCAAAATCATCTTCTTCTGTTAAAGTTAATAAACCTTCCAATTTACAAAGTAGAGAGAATAAAGTCTCATGCTGGTCGACTAACAATGAGTCCATTCCCGCCAACTCTTCAATAATAGTTTCCAAAGGTTTTTGCCAATCAACATTTTCTTCTCTTGTTGGCAATAATTTATATATCTGATTGGTTAATCTTTTCAAATTAAACGCAATCGCTTTATTATCTATATCTGCATAATATTTAATCACCATCGGTTGTATCCTCCTCTAAATCGC
>Ga0192250_1110_pt1 | contig 12797 bp, 16 predicted proteins | sample Koala_Koa26_G3_FD_131274 | JGI IMG/M metagenome (GOLD analysis project Ga0192250, IMG submission 131274) | Enriched cells from koala feces incubated with labeled cellulose particles, San Francisco Zoo, California, United States - Koala_Koa2-6_G3 ...
GACAGCAGTACAGTACGACGGTGAGGATTACGAGTTCAAGGTCTGGCGGGCACGAAAATACGTGGAGAAGATGTCACCAGCAATCCAGGGTCAGGGCGGGCATACGCAGTTATTGCGCGTTTGCAATATCTTGGTTCATAAATTTCAATTGAATGATGCTGACTGCAGGGATATTTTGATGGAATACAACACGAGGTGCGAGCCGCCCTTCACCAGCCACAGGGAGCTGTTCAGGAAAATTAGCGAAGCGAGGAAATATCATGGGTAAAAAACTAATCTATTTTCTTTCGTTTATTATAATCTTAGGCTTGGAATTTGAATACTGTTATCAAGCGAAAGCAGGATCTTTGTTTAATGCAATTCTTTGGTTAATAACAATACTTGTTTGGGGGTGCCACGGGTGGGATTTTTTATTTGGGCATGATAAGAAGTAAATAATTAAGAATGTTCTCAACACCTGAAAGGTTTGAGAATCTGAGCGAAGCGAAGGAGGAATGGCTATGAATGAAACATCTCTTTACAACCAACTTAACGATGCATCCACATTTACGGCACTTAAAGAACTTGGGACCGCCTTTTCTAAAAGCAATATTTTAGGCATTACAAGTCCTGCAGACGGACTTATCGTGGCAATGACCTGTGCTATGGAGCATATCTCGCCTATCGCCTTCTCACGCCGTTATAATATTATAGGCGGCCGCCTAAGCGTTAAGGCCGATGCGATATACGCCGATTTCATCGCTAGCGGTGGGCGTTGTCGGTGGATTCGTAGTGATAGTGAAGTTGCTGAAGCGGAGTTTAGCCATGTAAAACTGTGTCCGGACCCCCTAGTTCAAAGCGTGACAATGCAGGAGTTAATTAACAATGGAGTTGCCGTTGACGCGAATGGCAGGATGCGTTCCCCCTATGTGAAATTCCCTAAAAATATGTTGAGGGCGCGTCTTTTATCTAACTCTATTAGAATGATAGCTCCCGGCTTGATCCATGGGCTTTATGTGGAAGAAGAAGTTATATCAGACATTGCGCCTCCTACCCGCACACTCGACCTAGCCAAGCCAATAACCCAAAAGGAGGCGCCTGTGCAGGCGCTGCCGGAACCTGAACCCGAACCGGAATCGGCATCTCTTGGCATGGAAGAAGTCTTGCTCGCCAACGAAGAACCGGTGAATATGTATTTAACTAAGATTGGCTGGATTAAAGAGAATCAAACGTGGCGTAATCTCTCCACTGGCCAAAAGGAAAAGATTAAAGCTAAACTTGATAGCTTTATTGCCAAAGCAAAACAATATGTCATGTCTCTCGAGCAGGAGGAGGAAAACTAATGCATCCTACTAAACGTCAAATCAAATATTATATTCTTTACTGCATCACTCAACTGGTTGTCTGGTTTTTCTGGGCTTCTGACTGGCATTTCTATAGTCACTCGCGTTGGTGTGGCTTGCATATTAGTGATTATATTACATTCACCAGCGCCGTAGCTATTCCATTCCTGCTTGGCCTTCTTATTTTCAGTATCCTCTTTCTTCCCTTTTATCTTCGTAAGGAGGAGTAATGTACGCCTTTTACTTACTAACCTACTTTTTCCAGTACTTCTGTTACCCAATCTGCATTATAATTATTGCGCTTGAGCTTCACCGATATATCTATGCGCGATATTTGGTAGAGGAAGAAGAGAATGATATGGAGGAGGAATATGACTAACCATCATCCAATCTTTGCACCATCTACATTCCCCGCCCTAGTCCATTGCCGTCACTTCCGCAACGCTGGCACGGAATCAGCCAACGCCACACGTGGCACAAGCCAACACGAGCTCTTGGCCAAAATCCTGACGAACCAGCCAATCCCGGAGGATGTAGACGCCAATGATTTGGCCTGTGTTGAGTGGGCGGCGCAGGTTATCAATAACTGTACCTCCGCCGAAAACCGGGAGGTGGAGGCTGGACTTACGCTGCTGGATGACGACTGGCAAGAGGTAACTTTTGGCACTGCCGATGTAGTCTCCATGACGCCACGTGCGACTGGCGATATGCTCGTCGTTGTGGACTATAAATCAGGGAGTATCAAAGAGTACAGGCCACAGCTCCACATGTACGCACGTATGGCAATGCAACGGCATGGGGTCAATCGATGCGAATGCCACATTCTTTATGGCATGGATAGACATGATGAAACTTTTAGGGTTAACTACAATGAAACTAATTACATTATTGACATCATTAATCAAATCAATGCTGACCAGTTGGGGGAAAAGAAGGCCAATGAATTCTGCAAGTACTGTAAGAATCAACCCACCTGCCCCCAAACCCAAGCCATCGTTACGTCTGTAGCCAAGGCAGAAAACTATGACATTGCTGGCATAGTAGATTGGGAGATAGAGAATGCTAGCCCCGATAAACTGGGCCAGATGTACCTTGCTTTGTCATGGCTTGAATCTTTCGCTGACAGAGTAAAAAGCCAAATAAAACAGAAGGCACAGGATGGCACGGAAGTCCCGGGATATCATTTCGTCAGCGTCACCAGGCGTAGTATTTCTGACATCCCTGCCGCCTTCGAGGCAAGTGGACTGACACAAGAGGAATTCCTCGACGCATGCACGGTCAGTGCGGCGAAACTGGAGAAGAAGATGGGCAAGGCAAATTATGCTGAACGTATGTCGCATTTAACACACGAGTCTATAAGTGAACAACTAAAGAGGGCAAGCCAATGAGCCGACAGGTCCGTCAAGCGCAAATTAACACAACCGATATTGATGTATGGCTGGAGGACCCGGATATAACAGAACTTCGCCGTGCGGAGTTGTTGGCGGCCAGAGATAGGATCGCCGCTATTCAAACGGCAATGATGATAAACGGTATAGCAAAGGAGGACGACGATGGCAGTGGAGATACTTGGCAATCAGAATGGAAAGCTAGAACAAAGGCTAGTGAAACAGCTAACGGGATCAGGGATAAATAGAATAACATGGGTAAGTCCAGAAATACTTGAAGTACATGATGGTTGGCGTAAGGATGAGAGTGTAGTATGGCGCATACAGTATGAATATTATAACCAAATACTTCCCATTGTGTGCTTACATACATACTTCTATAACTTCGCACAGACAATGGAAAAGTATGGTCCTCAAGATATAAAATGGAAAGTATGGGCGCCGTCACCTGCGGTATGCAGTAAGGTTATTGCGGTAGCTATTAAAGATGATGTAATATGGGAAGTGTTATTTTCCGGGGGATGCGATGGTAATAGCAAATGTATCGACCGGTTATTGTTCGGAATAAGCATACAGACGGCAAAATATTTACTAGGCGATATTACTTGCGGGGATAAAGGTACGAGTTGTGGACGCGAATTGGCAAGGAGATTATAATGGCCGCTACCACTGAATACTACGAAGGCGATATGGTCACTATCCGCTGCCCATCATGTGGCAAAATGAAGCTGCGGGTATTTCCGGACGACATTGACTCTGGCGCGGCAGATAGCATGATGTGCTTTGATTGCGAGTATGAAGAGATGAAGGAGATGAAAGAGATGAATGGATTTAATCCAGTTAGGTATATGGACTACATAGAGGACACACGTTTGCCTGAGGAATTTGAGGGGGGTTAAAGGAATGAAAAATATGCTCACGTTTTTCTTGATATGCTGCCTCATCCCGTCATGCACGGGATGCAACAAAAGGAAGGGCCGAACACGGAGACACGAACCGCAACCTGTCATGCTCCGCGATAACCCCGCACCATGGCCCGCTGAAGTGAAGCAGGTACCTCAACCTACCCCTGCTCCGCAACGTGCACCACAGCCCACGCAAACGCCTCCTGTGGGCAATCCTATAGAATATACCCATAGCGAGCCAGGCGTGGATTATCTGACTGAACGTGATTTGGAGAGGAAATGAACATACATTTTATTTTGCCAACCAAGGTAGTATCAGAACTCAATAAAGCTGGCCATGAACATTGGGCAAAGACGGCTAACCGGAGAAAGCAGCATCGGTTTATGGGCAAGCTAATGACAAGTGGCCAGATAAAACCCAAGTGGGATGGGCAGCCAATTACAGTTACATTTACTAGGCTCATGGGGAAGGGAGGGAGAAAGTTTGATGATGACAACTTAGCTTCATCGATGAAAGCAATCCGCGACGGTGTAGCAGATGGATTGGAGATAAATGATAATGATCCGCGTGTTGCATGGGAGTACGAACAGGTAAAGGATATAATGTGCGGAGTGAGGGTTACGTTTACTGATACTGAGGAGGAAGATGATGGCTAGAGGGAATGGAAATGCGGTGATTGTAATTCCGTGCTGTGCGGATAAGGTGCCAGTCAAAGCCCATGAGGTTGACATATCGTATAACTTGATGGCGAGGTGCTACATCGATGCGAGCGAACCTGATCTGTCTACGGGCAGTCTCCGTCTTCTCCCCGGCCACAGATGTCTTGCGAAGACGGGCGTTCGCTTGCAGTTACCACCGAATTATCATGCGCGTATACTGCCGTGCTTTGACTTGGCATGGGAAGCTGGTGTACAGGCTTTGCCTGATATAATTGAACATGGGAACCATAATGAAATTGAAGTCTTGCTTTACAATATGGGAACAGGAGGAGCTGATCTGAAATATGGGCAGGCGGTAGCCCGATTGGTTGTTTCGAAAAGTTATTCCGTTCACCTAACAAAGGTCTTGAAATCAGAGATAGACAAGGGAGAGGGAGATGCCGAAGAAGATTGATCTAACTGGACGGAGATTTGGCAGGTTGGTGGTGCTATATGAATGCAATGAGCGAAAAAATGGAAAGGTTGTTTGGCATTGTCGCTGCGATTGTGAGAACGAAGTGAACGTGAGAAGCGGCAGCCTTACCTCCGGCAACACGACGTCCTGCGGTTGTTATAACAGGGAGCGCGTAGCCGAAGTGCACACTACGCACGGAATGAGCAGGCAGGGAGAATATCACCCTGTGTATTGGGCATGGCGGACAATGCTCCAGCGTTGCGAAAATCCAAACGATAAATGCTACAAAGATTATGGTGGCCGTGGCATCACGGTTTGTGACGAGTGGCATAATTCTGCGATATTTATCAACTGGGCGCTAGCCAATGGCTGGAAGGAAGGATTACAAATCGACCGCATCGATAACAATGGCAATTACGAGCCGGATAATTGCCGATTCGTAACCCCCAAAGAAAACAGCAGGAATAGGCGGAATAACCGCCTTATTACCTTCGATGACAAAACCCAAACTATGGCAGAATGGGCGGAAGAGGCAGGTATAAGTTACCTAGTGCTTTGTTCGCGAATTAATAAATACCATTGGCCTATCGAACGCGCACTAACGGAGCCAGTCCGGAGAAGAGCGTAGGGAATTAAAAACAGGCCCAGCCACAAGCTGGGCCCATCTTCTAGGAGAACACATGGTTACTTTTTATTGTGACCGTTCAACCCCTTAATATATATCGTTAGCTCGGTCAAAATATTTGTATTCTCAGCCAACACCTTCCGCATTTCCCTCTGTTCATCCATATACCTTTGTTCTCGTTTCCACCCTCCCCAGAGGACGATAATAACAAGGGCAAACAAACTAAGATATGCCAAGCCGATTAAGCCGTAATTACTAAACTCCTGTACAATTGGCATACCTTCCTTAACAACTTCCATCCCTATCCCCTATTCAGCTCAGCAACGGGTGATTCGGCAGCGCACTCCGTAAGGCTTCCTTCACTATAGGATTCGAGATGTCACAGTTACTCACCACCATCTCCAACGCATACCTCTTCAACTCAGCGTCTTTCAAAGCCGCATCCCTATCAGCCTTAGCCTGCTTCAGTTCATCATCATACACGCTCAGCGTGGCCCTAATGCATGGCCTAAAATATTCAGCATCACCTTTGGCCGCAGCCTCAAGCAATGTGCCACACGCATTGTTCCCTGATATAATGCTCCGGACAACAGCCTCTACCCTCTCTTCCAGCACACTCATGCTAGTCACAGGACAAATGCCATCCTTACATTCCATGAGTACTCTCCTTAGCTATTCTAAAAACTCTTACTAAACCACACCCCTAACGTTGGCCTCGTCGTCAACTGCTTCTTCAATCCCGGTAATGATGTTGGCGCTTTCGCTCCCATTTCCTTACTTATCGCCCCAACCTTTATTGTAGTCCCTGTCGTCTTATCGTCAACCTTTATTCCACTCGGAGTTACCTTTAGTTCACCTGTCTTCCACCTCAATTTGTTGACAAAGAGAAATTTTCCGGCTTCACGACGAGCGACTCTAACGGGAGCAAGGCACTTTTTTTTAGACTGGATTCCTTAAGTTCTGCCAGTTTAGCTTCACATAGTGAATCGATTATACTTGGCCCATATTCTTTCAGCGCATCAACACCTTGTGACTTAAGAAACTGAATTATATATGCCCTACATTCAGCCATAATCTGGGCACCTTGTTCGGCAGTCAACTTCCCGTTAGCACTCGCTGCCTTCCAGTCATCCGTGTACTTCTGCTTTCCTGCCGCCACAGCAGTCTCGACAGCCAGCAGCAGCTTCTCCAGCTTCTTATCAGCCAGCCAAGTATAGAGGTGTGGCCTAATTATCGCCCAGACTATGCCAATAACCGCCAGTGCTATCGCACCAGCCAAGCCTTCACCCGCAAGAATCTCATAGATAGTCATATTATTTCACCTCTAATATAGTACACGCTGAACCTTTACCATTACTATTACAAGCTGTCGCCTTGATAACGTATTCCTTAGCGCTTCGTGGCCTATAGGTATATGTCTCTGTTACCATGCCGCCATAGCAAGCGCAGTTGGAATCAAAACAAGAATTACAAATGGTTGCGCAGGAGCAGGAGGAGGGATACATCCCACCGCCATAGGCAGCAGCGCAGTTGGAATCAAAACAAGAATTACAAATGACTGCGCAGGAGCAGGGGTAGAGATACATCCCACCGCCACCATAGCAAGCGTAGTTGCAATCAAAACAAGAATTACAAATGGTTGCGCAGGAGGAGTTGAGATACATCCCACCGCCATAGATGGTTGCGCAGGAGGAGTTGAGATACATCCCACCGCTATAGCAAGCGCAGTTGGAAATCAAATGCGAACATTCAATTCGCGCTACGCTTCCGCAAACATTGTCCGCCATGTTTTACTCCAGTCCAGCGTTAAAGTTGATAGTTTCAGCGTCCTTATTTTCAGCCACTGTAATAACTTCACTCGCCTCGATAGTATTGCCAGCCTTGTCAGTAGCTGCAGCAATAACTGTATAATCACCCGCTTCTTCAGGTGTGAAGGTGTAGGTGCTTGTGGCTATAGGTGTACCTTTACCTGTTGACATTTGAGCGCGTTTCTTTTTGCTATCAACAGTACAAGTAATATTTGTTATAGCCACATTGTCTGTTGCTACGATTGTAATAGGCATAGCTACACCTATAGTAGGTTCATCCTCGCCAAGGGTGATCGTGATTGACGGATTAATCATGTCTGGTTCCTCTTCTTCTTCAGACTCAGGTTCAGGCTCCGGCTCTGGTTCAGGCTCAGGTTCCACTACTGTTCTTGCCTTGGCTGTGGATACCTTATCTTCAGGTTCAGGTTCAGGTTCGGGTTCATTGACGTCTGGCTCATCTATAATTTCCTCTATAGGTTCTGGCTCGGGTTCGGGCTCTGGCTCCACAGGTTCCGGCTCTGGCTCTGCCTGTTCTTCGACCACAGGTTCCGATTCTGGCTCCACGGTTGCCTCTGGCTCAGCCACCTGTTCCGGCTCTGGCTCAACTTGTTCCGGTTCATCAGCCTGTTCTTCCTCTATAGGTTCGAGTTCAGGTTCGGATTCAGGTTCAAGTATTGCTTCTTCAACCACCGGCTCCTCATCCATCACCTGTTCGACAGGTTCAACTTCTTCTTCATCAGTCACCAGCTTGCCACCCTTATAATGCCAGATAATATCACCATGCTTGATGAGTGGACGTTCGGAAGTAAGGCCTTTAACCTTGACATTACCCAAGTTGGCATTATTGACCTGTATGATTGGCTCGGTACTTCTGGATTTACTGCTCACACACAGCACTGCATCATCATCCATAACCAAGGTATCAAGTTCCAGCGCTTCGCTTCCCGTCCGCGCTGACAGGTCAAAGGTGCCGCCGCCCTCAACAGCTACGCCGCTACCATCAAAGGTAGTGCTATCATTAACTACCAGCGCACCTCCGTTGGCGACAGCAATGCCAATATCAGACGAGTCACCATATTCATACATCCTGCCAGTGACAAGGACTTGTGATTGGTTCTTCATGTTACAGTAGCAGCCGCCGTAATTTTGGCAAGATTGATCGATACCACTAACACCATCCCAGTCATACACCGTGCCATAGACATAGGCGCAGGCGCTACTACCATTAAGTCGTATGCCAGGGCAAGTACCTTGGTTGCAGCAGATGCAAACATTGCCACAGAAGACAAGGCAGCCGCCAGAAGCATAGATGCCACCGCCACTGGAAGTTGCGCAGTTACAAAAGAAATTAGAATTGCACATAACAGTGCATGAGCCATTTTCCGCGAACAAGCCACCGCCATATTGACCACAATTACAGCAGATGGTGGTGTTGATGATTTCTGTTTTGGCGCAGCAATGAGAGAAAATGCCGGAAGTGTAGGAGGACGTGTGGTTGCAGCTAATTATATCACAACAAAAACATCCGGTCGCGCAGCATATCACCGCTGCTGCACCGCACTTGCATGAGCAATTACAATCAATATGAGAATTATTGATAGTCACACACGCGCCGCCATAAACACCAACGCCACCGGCATCGCAGCAAGCGGTGTTACTGTTAATGCAAGAATTATTGATAGTCACACACGCGCCGCTACCGCAGGCGATAACGCCACCGCCGCAGGAACCGGCGCAGTTGCAACTAACGCTGGAGTTATTGATGGTCACATTGCCGCAGGTGACGCTAACCGCGCCGCCGCAGGAACCGGCATAGTTGGAATCAAGCACGGAATTACAGATAGTCACAGTAGCATTACTAGTGACCCTAACTGCGCCACCGGACATACTGGAATAAGTATTGCCACAAGCACAGACGTGATTATATGCACATGTGCCTTCGGAACTTATACAGATGGGGGAAGAAGAACAGCCAGTATATATAGTCCACTGGTCTTCCATTTTATACGGCTGATATATAGTTTCATGTTGAGTGAATTTGTATGGCATAGGTGTGTCCTTTATTGTGCTTGCCGGTAATCTCTACCTTGTATTGTATCCCAATTCCAGTCTTCTGTCCACGGGTTCCATGATGGACGGATTAGGAAGTTTTGATCGTTCTGCTTACCAATCCGCTTTTCCATGCGGTTCAGATAGCCGGGCTTTAATGCCTCTTGAATACGATACATAACGAGTTGGTTCATTGCCGCACGCATAAACCAGAGATTATTACCCGGCGTGTGACGCCATGCAAAGGAGGCTAATTGAGAGGCAACATCATCGCCATCACGAATACCTTGGACAATATCAAGAAGTTCATCCGCACTACTGGCTAATGGGCCAAGGGCAGTCACAAGTGGGCCGCCACCAAAACGTGACCGTTCGCCGAAGAGGAAGTCACCATAAATCCCCATGCCGCCGCTTTGCGCATATGCAGCTACCCAAGTATGGGGGTCGCGCATATCACGGAGGGTTCTCCCTTTGGCTAGCTCTTTGGATTGAAGGCTAAACATACCATATAATGTGCCAACAGCCATCATGTTAACCATTGGCATAAACCCACTTTCACCAGAGAAGGAACTGAACCGCTGGCGCATCCCTCTCCAGAATGTATCCTCGCCATAGCCATATACCTCACGGGCATAGGTACGTTGCATTTCGGAGATAGTGAAGGATTTGAACTGGCCAACAGAACGTACTACTTCACCTATAGGTGTTCCTGATGGCAGGCCTTGCCGCATAATGGCGCGGGTACGGACATCAGGTGAAATCACAGCATAGGTATTCCTATCCCAGAACCAGCTTGACAGTCTATCGGCTATGTCATTCCGCGCCATACGAATATCGATTGGCGTTGAACTTTGGCCACGTGCATCAAGATATTGTCGTATTACCCCATCAGGCAGATTCCGGACGCTTTCCGGCGAAAGATAGGTATTGCCATCTGCTGTTATTTTATCAGCATGGCGGATAACCTCCCACCGGTCAGCATCAATGCCAGCAAGGCTAAATACCCTACGCATCTGTGGCTTTAATTCATCCCACGACTTGACGCTGTCTTGAGCAAGGTGGTAAGCCATCTTGGTAGCTACCCCTTTACGATGCGTTTGGTCCCACTTCTCCATCCCGGCGAGTTTGTAGAATGCATTCTCAACCTTATGCCATGTGCCCCGCGTTGTGGAATCTTCTACCCGCCAACGCGATTGGAATTCGCGGAGAACATCATCAGCATATGCGCCAAGCCCAGCCCACATCTGCTTCATCTCTTGCGAGTTGTTACCCCAGTACCGGCCCATGTTGGTTACTTCACTAAATAGTTCAGAGAAGTAATTGTGGCCTTGATACCGCAGTTCAGCTGCGGCATTGGGTATATCGGCAAACTGGCTAAATAGGCTTGAACCAAGTTGCGCAGTGGACAGGAGGTCACGCGCAGTTCCAAATATTTTTGCTAATCGCGGATTACCACTGCGGCTTATCGAGCCGTCCAGCTCCATCATGCAGTTATGAATAAACCCGACTTCGTAGCTTCGCTGGAGCTTATTCATCTCATCCACACGGCCAGCACTACGTAGCCGGTCAAGTGTAACATCGACAATTCGCTTCAGGTTGGAGTGCGCGCTTGGGCCAAGTATCTGCATCATGCCGGTCGCATTGGCTAGATGGTCAAGATTACTAGCTACTGATTCGCGGATAGATGAGTCGCCATACTTTTGATGGTATTGATACCATGAATCAGCGTCCTTGAAATGGAGAGTACGTGGCTGGCTGATACCTGATGCGGTCGAGCCAATAATAGTGCCACGTGCCATAATAGGTTCGCGTGTACTATCAACGTGATTATGATACCCAGTAGAGAGGTCTTTGAACGCTCCCTGAAGGAATCGTTCGCGGCCATCGGCATCAGTTTCATACCGCCCGTCCGCCGTCTTCTCCCAGTCAAGGAGTGAGGCTATATCGTCTCGCCAGACTTCAAGGCCAGCTTCACGTATCCTGTCCGCATTATGGGTTTGATGAATAATGTACCCATCCAACTTGCCAATAGACGCGCCAGCATCATTAGCCCCTGTGCGGGCAATCTCTTGCCATTTATAAATCGCCTTGGCGATATCCATAACTTCAGGCGGACCATTATATCTACCGCGTGGATTATCTATACTCCATAGTGCACGGGCAAGGTCAAGTTCGCACGCGTCCTCAAGGAACATCCGCTGTGTTGCCTTGGGCAGCTTTTCAATATCAGCCACAAGGCCGGAGATATACCGGTTTCGTTTGGCTGATGCGAGCGCATCGGCAGTGAGCCGTCCTTCCTCGCGGAGGAGATTACTGCCAGCCAGCAGGGACGCCACACCTTCGGCCTCTTGGCCTTGGAAGTTGGTAAATACCCTCTCCAGCGCAGCATCGCGAGCGCGCCTATTGAGAATCGTGGCGCGTTGCTGAAGCAGGTTCTCGCGCACCTTTTGGTCTGTGGCTTGCTGAAGTTTAGAGAGAATATCCTGTAGGCTTAACCCCTTCTGGTGGCCAGCCATTACAGTTTGATAGAGTTCGTTTATCTGTTCTGGAGTCCAAACATCGTCAATTAATTCCATACTGATTTCGTCAAGGCTGCGCCCAGACAGAACACCTTCAGCGACATTCCGTGCCACTTCTGGCTCGGTATTAAGCCGTTGCAGTTCAGCACGGAGCGGTGCAAGTTCGGCATCGAGTTCAATGGCCCCAGCTTCACCAGCACGGACTACCGTGTTCTGATAATCTGTATCAACTGTATCTGGCTTGATAGTCTCAGTAATATCGTCCCCAGCCTCGCTTGTGTGGTCGTATACATCACCTGCTTCTGTGGCAGGGTTGCGAATCTGGAGTTCTTCCAACGAATACCGGAGCCCATCCTCAATCGCTTCTGGCGGGAGCCGCAACATATCGTCAAAGGTACGCTGCATTTCAGGGCTGATCCGGAGGCCAGCTTCGTTGGCATTTCCGTACACTTCGAGGAACCACTGGCGCATACGGGTAAATACGTCATTCAGTTTCGGATTAGGGGCTTCACCATTCAGAAGATACCGTTCGCCAGCGCGGGCAAATTTTTCTTCCATTTCCACCGAGAGAGGCGAATTTTCCTTAGCCCCGACAAAGTCACGAATAGTATCCCAGTGGGATTTGACATTTGCTGCTGCGTTCGGGTCTTCGGCGGCATCAGCCACCATACGCCGGAAGATATGGAACATCTCATGTGGGGCGGATGTCAGGTCAGTCGTCTGGAAGAAGTCCACAACAGCCTTGCCATTAGGATTCCAGCGAGTGCGGGCACGGACATTGAGCGGTTGCTGTGCGGTTTGCGCTGCTTGGTTCGGAGTACCGCCAGTGACACGGGTAGCTTCATTGACTGCCGCCTCTAGCCTTGGTAATACCTCATTCGCGGCGCGGACTACCTGCGTGCCAATAGCGTCAGTAGCTCCGGCGACTTCATTGGAAACAGTATTAACCAGCGCCCCTACTGCCTGTACAGTTCGTGCCAATTCTGGAGTATTAAGGTTTATTTCACCAGTACGGGCAATATCATTGGCCAAACGAATAGCATCGGGCGCGGCACTCCGTACGGCTG
>Ga0192250_1126_pt1 | contig 9965 bp, 17 predicted proteins | sample Koala_Koa26_G3_FD_131274 | JGI IMG/M metagenome (GOLD analysis project Ga0192250, IMG submission 131274) | Enriched cells from koala feces incubated with labeled cellulose particles, San Francisco Zoo, California, United States - Koala_Koa2-6_G3 ...
TGGTCCGCTTTCCGACATGATGGATTATCTGTTGGCTTATACTGGCCATTGCAACCCAGTCCTTGCCCTTGGCGGTGCTATCAGTACCTTTGCAGCTCTTCTAGGTGGCCTTATTGAGTCACCCACTCATTTACGTACTAACCTTTATACCATGCTTATCGCTCCATCTGGCACAGGCAAAACACAAACATTTAAAGCTATCTACAAACTTCTCAATCCACTTGACCCCTATTTAGTACGTACAACCCGATTTGCCTCTAGTGTAGCTATTGAGCGCAGTTTTTACCGCGAACCTGATGATGATAGTGATGTACCTGCCGATCGCGCTCCTTTTTGCCGTACTCTATACTGTATCGATGAGTTCCACCGGTACTTGGATGCCGCAAACAATCCAAGGGCGCCTCAATACCTTCGCGGCATTGCTGATACATTTAAGGAGGTATATACCAACACTACTATAGGCAACAGCTCCAGTACAAGCGACAAGGCTAACCGATTCCGGTATCGCTGGCATAATATGCACATACTTGCCGCGAGCAATCCATATGAATTCTGGAAATCTTGCTCTGGTACCGATGCTACCGGTGGCCTGCTTCCACGGTTTTTACTTTTTGACAGCACACTTTTTAACCCCGGCGAACTACTTACCAAGATTAATACTGGCATCCCTACTGATCTTTTGGAATTTTGTAAACTTATAGCCAGTCATAAACTTACGCTTATACCTGATCATCAGGGTAGTATAATAAAAGAACCTAAATTTATCGATTACACTATTCTCCCATATACTTGTGAATATACCCCTGAGGCTGATAAAAAATTGGAGTTTATTCATGGCTGGTATGCCCTCAAGGAGCGTGCTTGCAACGCGAAAGCCAGTAAGGAAGAGTCTATTCGCGGAGCCTTCCTGAAGCGCGTGTGGGAAATTACCACTAAATTGGCCATGATTCATGCGGTTTGTCGTTCAGGCAAAGTTGAAGGGGTTAGGGTTGATGTTAAGGATGTTGAGTGGGCCGAAAAGGTGTCTGTTTGGTCGTTAAATCAATTAGGCCATGCGTCATCTTCTCGTATTGCCGATACGTATGATGAGCAGATGCTGAACGAAATCAAGAAAGCGATTCAGGCCGAGTGTTTGTCTCGTAGGAAGACTGGAAAATCGTTCAGCTGTTCCAAATCTCGGTTAGTACAACGAGCGAAAATACGCGCTGACAAAGTTGAACCTCTTATTAATTCATTACTGGTTTCACGTGATATTATAATGGTTAATAAAAATTCGTATCGTATAACCACTAAACAGGAACGTGAATTTGATTAGAAGAGTAGGAGCTCACAATGCGCAACCTAAGTTTCCCAAAAAAAACTCAAAGAAAAAACTTGACAATCACTAACCCATCAGTTATACTACCAACATAGCAACTAGAGAATCATTTTAGGAGGAGAATAACAATGGGAGAAACATTTTGGGGCGCTGTCTGGATTTTTCTTATTGCTTATTGGCTTGGCGCCGAGTGGTCCAAGCGCAAGCGCTCCAGACAAGAGTGTGAATTTTATATGCGCACTGGGAAGTGGCCAACATGGCGTGATTTGGATCATTATAACTGATAACTATAGAGAGGAGGATTACAACAAAAATGGCTGAAAAACGCTACCAATACGAACGCCGTCAACGCAAGGACTATCTCACCAAACGGCTCAATGACTTTTTCGCAATCCGTGACCTCCATGACATCGAGCGCCAAACACACATCCACCGGAGCCATATCCGTACCTACCTGACTGGCACAGCACTTCCCAGCCTGCCCATCTTGGCCGTATTGCATAATGAACTTGGCCTTGATCTCAACGAACTTGTCGAGGAGCCTAAGGACCAAAGTAAAACCGGCACTATGCATGAAGCTTCCAACGAACCAAAAACCGAAACTTTGACAATCTCATCGGAGGCTGGTCTCCTGTAAAATCAAACGCGATTCCGTAGCGGGGATTCGACAGATATCCACTATCGTGGCATTATGCCACGTTTTCTGCCCATCTCTGCCGCTACCAGAGGTGGGCTCTTTTTTTATCACTGCCTTGTTCTCAATGCTCGAAGAGTTTGAGAATCTGAGCGAAGCGAAGGAGCACACTTATGGGAAACCTTACCTCTATTATTAACAACAACCAACAGTGCGTTCAGCCAACAGACGTCAACTACGCCGATACCGCGCCAAAACGTAAACTCGTAAGCCCCGGCTGGCACTGGGTTACTATTGAGGAGGCCATTATCAGGGACTCCAAGGCAGGAGGTAAATATATCTGGCTTAAACTCTGCACCGATGACGGTGACGTACTATTCGACAGGATCAACGTCCTTTGCGAAAGCCAGACAGCAGTGGAAATAGGCATGAGGTCATTGTCTGCTATCGCAAAAGCCAATGGTCGTGAGCGATTTGATGATACGAGCGAAATGGTGGGTTGCCGTGTATCTGTCCGTGTTGGTACCAGGTATAACGATACACATGGGGATGACAATGAGGTGAAAACTTACGTGGCTAATAAGGATATTAAGCTAGTGATGGCTAGGAGCAGGGAGCGGGAGTCTTACTGATCTAAGGAGCACACTATGAGCAACATCAGTTCTCTTATTGGCAATAATCAACAGTACATCCAGCCGGGCGGTGTGGATTATAATGCCACCGCAAACAAAAATCTTCTCCCTGCTGGATGGATGGATGGCTATATTGAATCGGCCGAAATTCGTGACACAAAGTCAGGTACTGGCCAATATATCTACATTGCTTGGCGTACCTCGGATGGTCAGCATTTGGTTCATGACCACATTAATATCAAAAACACTAACTCTGTGGCTGTGGACATTGGCCTTCGTACCCTCGGTACTATCGCCCGTGCTCTTGGCCTTAAATCCATTGATGACACAGAACAACTAAATGGCCGTGAGATTGCCGTTAGGCTGGCCATAGAAGAGGCTGGTGAGTGGCCTGCCCGTAATGTAATTAAGGCGTATGCCAAAGTCTCTTCCACTCGCCCTAAGCGTGCCAGTGATCTTGATAAGACACGTCACCAGATTCGTGGCAATGAAAACCGCAATCAACAGGCAAACTTTCGCAGTGCCGAAGGGCCTACAGGAGATGAAATTCCCTTCTGAATTCGAGCCGTATCTTTTGACGATCCAGCACGACTCGAAGAAACCGCTTACTAAATGGTCGCCGCAGTCAGGAGGAGATGGAGGAAGGAACTGGCTGCGGCGACCTGACCATTTTAATATTGCTGTCATACTGGCGCCCTATTCCCCATACTTTGTACTCGATATTGATGGCGAAAAAGGCTACAAAAACCTGCAGGGATTACAGATAGTGTATGGAAAACTTCCAAGGACATTCGTCGTGAAAAGCCCCTCTGGCTGGCATTATTACTTTCAATACCACCAGGGCATTAAACGTTCCATTGGCTGGCTTGCTCCTTCGATCGATATAATCTGCCATGGCTATACTTTGCTCCCCGGCTCGGTAATCGATGGGAAAAAATATGAAGTGCTGGAAGATGTGCAAATCGTACCAGCGCCAGCTTGGCTAATAAAATTAGCCAGTAATACAAATAAACAAATTGATATGCCAGCCAAAAATACAATAGCAGTACGGTGCGATGATGAGGATTATGAACATAAGGTCTGGCGCGCACGGAGATATGTGGAAAAGATGCCGCCAGCGGTCCAAGGTCAGGGCGGACATACGCAATTACTCCGTGTTTGCTATGTCTTACGGAAGAAATTCGATCTAGACATCCATGATTGCAGAAACATTTTGTGCGAATATAACGCTAGGTGTATCCCTCCGTGGCGGCTGGATGTGCCCCGCGAAAGGTATGACTTCTTCCGGAAACTAAGCGAAGCGGAGAAATGGTATGAGTAAAAAGAGAGACTTAGCAGGTCAGAGGTTTGGCAGGTTGGTTGTGCTGTACGATACTGGTGAGCGGAAAAATGGGAAGGTCGTCTGGCATTGCCGGTGTGATTGCGGGAACGAGCTGGATGTCAGAAGCGACTACCTTATCTCCGGCCACACGACGTCATGCGGTTGTTATAACAGGGAGCGCGCAGCTGAAACACACACCACGCACGGGATGAGTAGGCAGGGAGAACAACGTCCTGTGTATTTAGCATGGCACGCCATGCTCCAGCGTTGTGAGAATCCAAGCATTAAGTACTACAAAGATTACGGCGGCCGTGGCATCACGGTTTGTGCCGAGTGGCATGACCCTGTGGTTTTTATCGATTGGGCTCTGGCCAACGGCTGGCGAAAGGGCTTAACAATCGACCGCATTAACAATAACGGCAACTACGAACCCAGCAATTGCCGCTGGGTAACACAGAAAGAAAACAACAGAAATAAGCGTTCCAACCATCTCATCACTTTTAATGGCAAAACGCAAACCATGGCGCAATGGGCAGAAGAGGTAGATATAGGCCCTTGTACTCTACGATACAGAATCAACAACTTACACTGGCCCATCGAACGAGCACTAACAGAACCGATCCACGAGAGAAAATAAAACACAACAATAAGGAGGAATGGCTATGAATGAAATATCTCTTTACAACCAAATCCTTAATCCAAATGGGCTTCAGCAAGTCAAGGAACTAGCTAAAGAATTAGCTAAAAGTCAACTGCTTGGTGTCAATTCTGAATCACAAGGCATTGTTTTACTTTTGGCATGTATTTCGCAGGGCATCGACCCGCTTACCTTTAACAATCGCTATAACATCATTCAAGGCAAAGTGGCGATTAAAACTGATTACCTTCACAGTTGTTTTTTGCGTTCAGGTGGGTCCGTAAGTTGGAAGGTTACAACGAACGAAGAATGCACTGCCACATTTCAACACAAAACTTATTGTCCAAATGGTATGACAATAACAATAACACTTAAGGAGTTAATCGATTCCGGTGTTGCCTTGGACCGTAGCGGCAACCTTAAAACCAATTACAAAATGCACTGCGCGGCCATGTTGCGGGCGAGGGTTTTATCCGCCGGTATTCGTGCAATCGCGCCCATGATTACGGATGGATATTATGTTGAGAGTGAAGTAGTGGACTTCACTCCTGCTGACAGGGTATTGGATTTGGGGAGCGTGCCTACGGTACAGGGAACTACACAGGCGCTGCCTGAGCCTGAGCCTGAGCCTGAGCCTGAACCGGAACCGGAATCGACAGCGCCTGACATGGAAGAAGTCTTGCTGGAACACGAGGAAACAGTGAACCTCTATCTCAGGCATATAGGCTGGCTCTCAAAAGAGGACTCAACGTGGCGTAACTTGTCTACTGGTCAGAAGAAAAAGATTGCAACTAAACTTGACAGCTTCATTGCCAAAGCAAAACAGTATGTCATGTCTCTCGAACAAGAGGAGGAAAACTAATGCATCCCACTAAACGTCAGATTAAGTATTACATTTTTTACTGCATCACTCAAGTAATCGTTTGGTTTCTTTGGGCTTCTGACTGGCGATTTTATAGCCATCAAGCATGGTCTGGCTTGCATATTGGTGACTATATTACATTCACCAGTGCCGTACTTATCCCATTTCTGCTTGGCCTTCTTGTTTTCAGTATCCTCTTTCTTCCCTTTTATCTTCGTCGTGAGGATGACTAATGCACACACTCTCAGATCTACTGTATACCGTTTTCTGGTACTGCATCTATCCGATCTGTATTATTTTTCTCGGACTCGAGTTTCATAAGTATATCTTTTGGAAGTACATGGCTAAAGAAGAAGGGGCGGACGATGGCGAACGCGAGTTTCACGAGCCGAGTATAGAGATGTGTTCGCGGTGCCGTAACCCCAACTGCAGCCACAGGTTGGCTGATTATACGGAGGACTAATATGGCTAACCATCATCCCATCTTCGCTCCATCTGCATTCCCTGCTCTCACGCATTGCCTTCACTTTCGCAATGCTGGCACGGAATCAGCCAACGCCACACGCGGCACAAGCCAGCACGAGCTCTTGGCCAAAATCCTTACCAATCAGCCAATTCCAGAGGACGTGGACGCTAACGACTTGGCCTGCGTTGAGTGGGCGGCGCAGATTATTAACAACTGCACCTCCGCTGAGAATCGGGAGGTGGAGGCAGGGTTAATGCTACTTGATGAGGACTGGCAGGAGTTAACCTTTGGCACTGCTGATGTGGTCTCCATGACACCACGCGCGACAGGTGATATGCTTGTTGTAGTGGATTATAAATCAGGAAGTTATAAAGAGTATAAACCACAGCTCCATGTGTATGCGCGTATGGCGATGCAAAGGTATGGGGCCAATAGATGCGAATGCCACATTCTTTATGGCATGGATAGACATGATGAAACTTTTACGGTTAACTACGATGAAACTCATTACATTATTGACATCATTAATCAAATCAATGATGGCCAGTTGGGGGAAGAAAAAGTCAACGAGTTCTGCCAGTACTGTTCGCATCAACCCACCTGTCCCCAAACCCAAGCCATCGTTACGTCTGTGACCAAAGCAGAAAACTATGACATCACTGACATTGTGGACTGGAAAATAGAGAATGCTAGCCCCGATAAACTGGGCCAGATGTACCTTGCTTTGTCATGGCTTGAATCTTTCGCTGACAGAGTAAAAAGCCAAATAAAACAGAAGGTGCAGGACGGCATGGAAATTTCCGGATTCAAACGCGTTACCACCACCAAGCGGTCAATTAAGGATTTACCGGCAGCTTTTACAGTATCAGGGTTATCATCTGAGGATTTTCTGGATTGTTGTAGTATTAGTGTAACAAAACTACAGAAAAAACTTGGACGTGATACAGTAGATTCTACTTTAGGCAATTTGATTACTACTACAGAGGTGGTGCAGTTGCGGAGGGCTGGGGAATGAGGCCAGTCGAACGCGTGCTAACGGAGCCAGTGAACAGCTGAAAAGGACAAGCCAATGAGAAGGTCTAGATATACACGGGCAGTTGAGACGCTCGGTAATATCGATGTGTGGCTGGACGATCCAGACATCACAGAGCTCAGAAGGGCGGAGTTGCTGGCATCAAGGGATAGGATTGCAGCGATTCGAACGGCGATGATGATAAACGGCATGGCAAAGGAGGGCAGCGATGGCAGTGGAGATATTGGGAGACCAGAACGGACGGCTGGAGCAAAGACTGGTAAAGCAACTAAAAGAAGCAGGACTGAACGAAATAACATGGGTAAGTCCAGAGGCACTCGAAGTGCATGATGGTTGGCGTGAAGATGGAAGTGCATTATGGCGCGCAGAATACGAACGCCACAACCAAATTCTTCCTATATGTTGCATTCACACGTATTTTTATTCTTTCGCCCAAGCCATGAAAAAGTTCGGCCCAAAGGACGTGGAATGGAAAGTATGGACGCCGTCTCCGGCAGTGTGTAGTAAGGCTATTGCGGTAGCCATTAAGGATGACATAATACAGGAAGTTATTATGGAAGGGTCCTGCATGGGCTTCTCTAATGCGTTAAACATTTTGGTTAAAGGCATGGAAATTTCACGCGTTGTGCAATTATTGCAAAATGTGCCCTGTCAAACACGTGGAACGAGTTGCCCACAAGAGTTAGCAAGGGGATTATAATGGACAGTAAAATTCCTCTTAAATGCATTGAATGTGGGCGTATCATTTGGGCTCCTATTGAAGATGCAGACTTGGAAATGACTTGTTCTCAGTGCTTGCGTGAGGAGATGAAGGAGGCAAATGGGTTTAATCCGGTTAGGTATATGGACTACATAGAGGACACCAGATTGCCAAGGGAGTTTGAGGAATGAAACGGATGCTCACGTTTTTATTGATATGCTGTCTTATCCCATCATGCACGGGCTGCAACAAAAGGAAGGGCAGAACACGGAGGCACGAGCCACAACCCGCCATGCTCCGCGATAAACCGGCCCCACGGCCCGCCGAGGTGATACAGGTACCTCAACCTACCCCTACTCCGCAACGTGCACCACAGCCCACGCAAACGCCTCCTGTGGGTAATCCTGTAGAGTATACCCATAGCGAGCCCGGCGTGGACTATCTGACTGAACGCGATCTGGAGAGGAAATGAACGCACATTTTATTTTGCCAACCAAGGTGGTATCAGAACTCAATAAAGCTGGCCATGAACACTGGGCAAAAACGGCTAACCGGAGAAAGCAGCATCGATTTATGGGTAAGGTCATGACAGCTGGCCAGATAAAACCTAAGTGGGATGGGCAGCCAATTACAGTTACATTTACTCGACTCATGGGGAAGGGAGGGAGAAAGTTTGATGATGACAACTTAGCTTCATCGATGAAAGCAATACGCGACGGTGTAGCGGATGGATTGGAGATAAATGACAATGATTCACGTATTACATGGAAATATGAACAAGTAAAGGATATGATGCACGGAGTGAGGGTTACGTTTACTGATACGAAGGAGAAGGATGATGGCTAGAGGGAATGGAAATGCGGTGATTGTTGTCCCGTGTTGCGCGAGTAAGGATTTTATGCCAGTCAAGGCTCATGATTCGGATGCGTGTTACGATTTGAAAGCACGATGCTATATCGATGCGAGCGAACCTGACCTGCCTACTGGTAACCTTCGCCTTCTTCCGGGCCACAGATGCCTCGCAAAAACCGGCGTCCGGCTTCAGCTTCCCAAAGGCTACCATGCGTACATTCTGTCACGCTCAGGTCTGGCATGGAAAGATGGTATACAGGTTCTCAATGCGCCGGGAGTTATCGATGAAGGGTATCGCGCGGAGATTGGAGTGATACTTTACAACACAGGGACGGGAGGGGTCGATCTGAAGTACGGCCAGAGAATTGCACAGCTGGCCATTATAAAAACGCGTCCAACATATCTCACTATGATTTCAGAGGAGGAGTTTAAGGCTGATACAGAGAGAGGGGAAGGTGGGTTTGGAAGTACGGGGGAATAAAAACAGGCCCAGCCACAAGCTGGGCCTTCCTTCTAGGAGAACACATGGTTACTTTTTATTGTGGCCGTTCAATCCCTTAATATATATCGTCAGCTCGGTCAAAATATTTGTATTCTCGGTCAACACTTTCCGCATCTCCCTCTGTTCGTCCATATACCGTTGCTCTCGTTTCCACCCGCCCCAGAGGACGATAATAACGAGGGCAAACAAACTAAGATATGCCAAGCCAATAAGCCCGTAATTACTAAACTCCTGCACAATCGGCATGCCTTCTTTAACCACTTCCATCCCCATTCCTATCCCAGCAACGGATGATTCGGCAACGCATTCCGCAAGGCTTCCTTCACCAGCGGATTCGAGACATCGCAATTACTCACCACCGTCTCCAACGCATACCTCTTCAGTTCAGCATTTTTCAGGGCCGCATCCCTATCAGCCTTAGCCTGCTTCAGCTCATCATCATACACACTCAGTGTGGCCCTAATGCATGGCTTAAAATATTCAGCATCACCTTTGGCCGCAGCATCAAGCAACGTGCCGCACGCATTGTTCCCAGACATGATACTCCGGACAATAGCTTCCACCCTCTCTTCCAGCACACTCATCCCCGTCACAGGGCAAATGCCATCTTTACATTCCATAATAGACCCCTTCGCCTCATTAGAAACTCTTACTAAACCACACTCCCAACGTCGGCCTCGTCGTCAATCGTTTCTTTAAAGCTGGCAAGGATGTTGGCGCTTTCTTCATCCCCAGCTCTTTGTCTATTGCCCCAACCTTTATTGTAGTCCCTGTCGTCTTATCGTCAACCCCTATTCCGCTCGGAGTTACCTTTAGTTCCCCTGTCTTCCACCTCAGTTTGTTGGCAAAGAGAAATTTTCCGGCGAAACGACGAGCGACTCTAACGGGAGCAAGGCACTTTTTTTTAGACTGGATTCCTTAAGTTCCGCCAGCTTGGCTTCGCATAGTGAATCGATTATACTTGGTCCGTATTCTTTCAGTGCATCAACTCCTTGTGACCTCAGGAAT
>Ga0192250_1132_pt1 | contig 9240 bp, 12 predicted proteins | sample Koala_Koa26_G3_FD_131274 | JGI IMG/M metagenome (GOLD analysis project Ga0192250, IMG submission 131274) | Enriched cells from koala feces incubated with labeled cellulose particles, San Francisco Zoo, California, United States - Koala_Koa2-6_G3 ...
CCGCCGCACGCACGGTGGTAGGTATAATAATTTGCACAATCGCCACCACCGCCACCGCCACCATAACCGCCATAACCATGAACGATACAGCCAGTAAAACAAAAAACTGACGACCCGCCGCCACCGCCACCATAACCGCCACAGGAGACTCCGCATTGCCCCATACAGCCAAAGCCACCACGCCCACCATTGACACAAACGCAATACGTGCCCTTACCTAAACAAATCCAGCCGCAACAACCGGGAGTAAAAGAGCAGGTTACCCCAGGTTTAATATCACCAGATACATAACACCCAGCGTTAAAGTTAGATATTATTGTAGTGGTGCAATTTACCATATTGGTTAAACATGTGTTGAGGGTTGACAGGCATGAGTTAAATGTGCTGGGGCAGTAGCAACCAATCTGAACACAGGAAATGCCGGAGCCGCCGATGCAGATGCTGTTGGCGCAGGAACAGACACAGTAACCCATCGCGAGAGAGCAGTCACAAGCGCGTGTGCCGGGGCCAACTGCCATGGAGCAGCTGGTTCCAGTACACGCGCCAAGACTGCCAATACCAGATGAAGATGAACCACCAGTACCAGCCATGGTTGTTTCTTTCTGCTAATTACTGCTGACTATTTTTTTCAGGGTACGACCCGCCAGCTGTAACCCGTTCCTCGTTGTTCGTAATGCATTCGCATTCAAACACAGGACGGCTATGGATGGCAGGGACGTTCTGAACACCAAAGTATTCACCGTAGTGGAGATGAACATTCTTGGTATCGCTGGACTGGATTTCAAGGCCAGCGAGAACCTGCGGGTTACAGTACCAAACAGCACGGTTACGCATGCCAGCAGGGATTTTGGACTTGGCGATGATGGTAAGATCTTTCAGGTTAATCCAGCCATCTTCGCGAGTGGAAGAAACTTTGGAACTTTCACTAGTGGCATTGGCCAAAGTACCAGTGAGAGTGTTGGCAAGATACTTGGTTTTGATGTTGCAAATGCGGACAACGGAACGCCAGTCGCGGACGCAGAGGCCAAGCGACCAACTCCACAAGTCAGCGATGACTTCCAGTTTCCTGCCTTCATTATCCGTGGTAGTATATGTGCCAAGGTCAGTATGTTTCAGGCCACCAACAGAGTCCTTAGGGAAGATCCCGTGTGCGCTATCTGGGCCCCACGCAACGAGATACATCGAAGTCAAACCAGTCTCACCATCTTCATTTGCTTCATCTTCGTTATTGCTACCATAAGTAAACTCACTCGCATCAATCACGTGAGGGTTGTTCAAATCGCAATACCGGGTAGCAAAACCATCAAACTCATCAGCCAGCTTGGCATGATCACCATAGAAGAAAAGGGTAGCAGCTTTCTGACGGAGTGCTTCCATAAACGCCTTGCCTTCAGACAAACGATATGCGCCAAAGCTACTCTGGTACAATTGCTTTTCGAGCACGTCCAATTCCATACGGCCTTCCAAAATCCCAATTCCTTCCACGACACGGCTGTACTGCGATTTGGAAATCGGGGTACCGCGATACAGTTGCCGGAAATAAATTTCAGGCAAACCAGTGCGAAGGCGGGTTTCATGGCCCTTATACGTATTGCTTTCCCTAAAAGGAACATGATCCAGAATGTCGTTAGTCTGGTTCATCAATTCGATCGTGGTTGTATCCACTTTATTGGAACGCGCCCATTCCTGAATTTCAGCGAGCGTTCCGACATCGCCGACAGCATAAGACATAATTATTTCCTTTCGTAACGTCCTAATGTTAGCGCGTCCTCTACAGACCAACCCAATACGTGTATTCTAGCCCACAAGGTACGCACATCAGTATCCAAATCTTTTGCCCAGTCTACTAAAAGCTGAGTCTTCCCATTATATGTATACCACGCCCTATCTGTCCTGTTCCGCATTTGTTCGCTTGATGATATCCAACAACAATTCTCTGGGCAATAACTACCATTAACATTAATGCGTTCTATGGTCAAATCTTTTTTGTACCCATTATTCATTGCCCAGTCACGAAACGGGACAAACTCCTGCCATTCATCGCAAACTTTAATGCCACGGGCGCCATAATACTTGTATTGTTTGCAATACTCTTTCTCGCATCTTTCGTGCATTTTCGTCCAGATATTGTGCAATCTGGTTTTGCTAGCACCGTGTTTATAATGCGCTTCGGTCGTCTTTTCTTTCTGCAGGCATCCACATGATTTAACCTTGCCATGATATAGAGAATTAAGTAATACTGTTACCTCATTGCCGCAATCGCATTTGCAATTTATACGCCGTGAAAGCTTACCATTAGGATGCCTATGTGATTCTGCTTCAGAAATTACCACTAATCTATTAAACCTGTCCCCCGGCTTAACTTCTATTTTTCTCTTACCCATTTTTCGCTCCTTAAATATGTGTGTTGGAGAATCCACTGGGAGCGAAGCAGTTTCATCCCCAACACACGGCTCCGTTATTAATCATTAAACATAGGATGCTTTATTGTTGTTCCATCCTTTCCATACATCCTTTCAGCCAATGAGGTCTGCGACGCACCTCCCAAACCCCCGCCTGTCACATATTCATGTTCGCCCATGGCACGGCCAACGCGAGCAGCAAAACGCACTACACTAGGCTCATATTGGCCATGCGTCAAACGCAAAAGTTCACGAAGGCTACCATCAGGGTCAAAAGCAGCCAATGCTTTGCGTGCGTCAGCAACAGTGCGGGTATAATTAGAGCCACCAAAATCGGTATCACCCCTTATTTCATCATTCCACTGCTGCAATGTCTGGCTGGTTAGCCTGCGCTGTTCTGCTTCCGCTTTCGCCAACCTGTCGGTTTGCCACCTCATAATCCGATCAGCCTGTTCCTTCGACAGGCCACCGGCCTTGCATTCCTCAGTAAAAGACGCAAGTGACTCACGAAGCAACGGAGGTGTATCATCGTTACCAGTTACTTCATAATCCATGTTGGGCGGTTGAATGCCAGCGGGAACATTTGTGTTAACAAGGGGAGTAGTTATACCCTCCTCCATGGCTATACCACCACTCACAGTTTCAACCGCGCTGGTGTCTTCACTCGCTATGCTTGTACCTTCGTTTGCTACGGCAGATTCAGCGATGCTATCCATATCAGCCATTATGATCTCCTTTAAAAGACGGCGCGGCACCGTCACCGGCCGAACCGTTGGTTCGAGATACCGGAGGCGTACCCGCATAAGCACCGGTGTGTAGGCTGGCTGTACCTACAGGTGTCACGCCGCCAGAATCAACTATTACACTAGCCATTTCCCGTCTCCCTCCGTACTCCTTCCTTCGCTTCGCTCAGTCAGATTCTCAAACTCTCCGAGTATTGAGAACTTCCACTTTATTTAATCAACTTCCTGTTTATATTCTCTACACGTCGTCTCTGGATGTTTGGTTTAATAATACCCTTACTTGCTGGCATATGTTCAACAGGTCCCGGATTACTTTCCATCTCCATAGCAGTTGCTATGCGTTCCAGTGCATTGGCTATACGGACCTGAGTGCTTTCTTCGTCACTCATTCTCTATTACCTCTTTTGTTAATACATGTTGTAAAACATTTGCTTCTGAACACAAGGATAAAATCTCAAGTCCTACTGTACGGAGGCCTGCATTCCATGCCACAAGGGTTAGGTCTTTTGGAAACTCCTGCTCAAATACCTTGGTCTTTTCCATAAGCCAACGAAGGAATTCACGGCCAACATATTCCTTACCCATCAGCTGAATGGCGTTAACAAGCATGCTCCGCTGGTTCTCATCCTGTTTGGTGTCAGGAGATTCATAGTCGTCAAAATAGCCAATATCAGATGCAGACATTAGAGCACATTCCCCAATCCACCAGTCAAGGCTTCAAGCGCATTCTGGCCAGAGATATTGGTGTTCGACATATTCTCCATGGCCTTGGTAGCATCAACCAACTGATTGACACCCTGATTCATCGTCTCCATTTGCTGCTGCTGCGCTGCCGCCTGCGCCCGCTGTTCGCGGATTTCCTCGACAGCAGACTCTTCACGGATGACAGAGGACGGCATATTGATACGGTCAAGATATGCACGGCCCATGGCATCAGTATCGACAATATCAAGAATCTCTGGAACAGCGGCGGCGGCTTGGCCAATAAAAGCAAAGCCAGCCTCGATGTTGCTGGTTGTTACCTGACGCTGGGCTTGGGCAAGGGCGGACTCAAATGACACATCCACGTCAAGCGCATCAACCCCTTCCGGAGGCGTAGGCATTGCACCCCATTCCTGCATAAGCGCAAAGGTACGGCGAATAACGGGGTCGAATAATTCCTTGTGCAGCCGCTCAACAACAGGGCCAAGCATGACAATACGTTCGCGCTCCTTGGCGTTGACTTCTGTTGCTGTTATGCGTGAACGCTGGTCTTCCAGCATCATCCGGAACAAATCAACATACAAGCCATCATCAATATTCTGCTCGACCTCCTGTATGGCAGTCATGACTGTCTGAAGCGCTGCTGCTTCAGGCTGGTGAATCGGCGCGACAGGAGTTGTGCCGGTACGGGTAGAATCAAAAAATGACAGGCCGCCGGGGATTAGCTTCACGCCAGTCGCGCGAAGGGATTGGTCTGCCACAAGCGGCGGGTCGGCGATTTTATGCTGCGTTTTCCGTAGCGTGGTGGTCATAGCCTGTAGCATCTTGCAATCTGGCAAAACATCCATCGCCGGTGACCTGCCGTACACATCGGAACCCGACACGTCCCAGCGCGGAGCAAACGCTGGAAACATGTCGAATCCCCCTTCTTCTAAAATGCACGCTTTGCCAGTGCCATGACCGGAACTCCCCCCGGGCAGATAATAGACACTAGCGAAAGGTTTGGATTCAACCGTCAGCCGCTTGGCAGGCTTAAAATCGGTACGGGGAAATACAGCGTGAATGACATCATAACGTTCTGTTGTCATGACTTTACGTTCGCGTGAACGCTTAATAAAATCGGGGAGGTCTGGCGCGTTTTCCCATCTGTCCAGTATTTGACGTGGTGTCATATACAGACGACGGAAAAAGGTATCCACTTCATCATTGCCGTTAATATCAAGGACATATTCACCACAACGGACAAGGTGAAAATAAATGCCATCCTCATTCGCTGTTTCAACTAAAAGACCGGTGCCGAAGGTGCCAATGTCGGAGTAAAGCGTGTGCGTCGCATTGTAAAAGTTAGATTGGTGAAGGACCGCCGTCATAACCTGAGTAACACGGTCAAGCCATGCGTTAACGCCGTCAGGGATAAATTGCGGGTCACCTTTGGCAACTAGTCGAAACCATGGGCGGACAGGAGAAGCCATACCGCCTTGCATGCCAGATGCCATGGAACGCATGGCAAGGATACCTTTGGAGTTTACAAGTTTTGGATTGACTAATGGTATGCGGTGTGCGTTTGTTTCAGTGTCATCACGATAACGGCCGGGATTAAACAGTTCGGCACATTCACGCCATGTGGATTCCCAGTTGGCGCGTTCAGAACGCAATTCTTCGTATCGATAAGCCAGTTTATCTACATCGATAGCCATCGATTATCCAAGAGTGCGATTACCCGTAGAACTGGCAGTCATCGCACCAGAACCAGTTGACTGGTTGCGGTTAGTCAGGATACTTGCCGCAACGCCACGGGCGCGGGCCGCCCGTTCCTGCTGCGCCGCCGCTGCCGCGTTCACACCAGATGATACACTTTTAACCGCTTTTTTCTCTGGAGTTTCCTCGACGTCGGGGGCCAAATAAACATACTCAGTTCCACCCCCTCCTTTTCCGCCGCCGCCCATATCTTAGCTCCTTTCATTATACAGATAATGCCCGTTTGATAGGCCAATAAAGTTTATTAATTCGCGATTCTAATGTGCCATACGGGATGCCTGTTTCATCCGACCACGCAGCTAAACTTTGCGTCTTGCCGTTAAAGGTGATGAGATGGTTATTGCGCTTATTCCATGCTTGTTCTTTCCGCGTCACCCATCGGCAATTGCTCGGTTTATAATCGCTATCATTATCAATGCGATCAAGCGTCAATCCTTTTCCCCAGCCACTAGTTAAAGCCCACTCGATAAATACTTTAGCGTCGTGCCATTCTTCACAAACTTTAATTCCACGGCCACCGTAGTCTTTGTAATTGTGGTTATTTGGATTCTCGCAACGCTGAATCATTGCACTCCATATATAATACACGGGATGACGTTCCCTCTGCTGAGCCATTCCGTGCGTAGTGCTTCTTTTAATTGTGCATTCTCTACTATAACAACCACAAGAGTTTGTATGGCCTGTAGTAAGACTGCTAGTTATTACGTCAACCTCATTCCCACAGTCACAACGACAATGCCAGACAATATAACTATTCCTACGTTCACCTGTGGGATATAGCGCAACCAATCTGCCAAACCTCTGTCCAGTTAAATCTCTTATCTTCGCCATCTTCTGCCCTTTTCCAAAATTAGCCGCCAGCGGAGAATCGGTAAAGGGCGAGAAACGTCATCCCCGCCGACGGCCGGTAATGTCTTACGTTTTTCCTAGTTGTTTCTTTGCCCTTAGTAAACTCTGTCGCCTGGCAACAGAAACCACGCAATCGACGAACTTTTGTTTCCGCGCAAACCAACATGCCTCTGGTATATATCCTATCCGCTGGTACCCAATACTGTCAAGCAAATTTATCATGTGCCTGTTAACTACAGGGGTTTTCCCTACGCAACATGAACCATCTAATTGCTCAAGTATAAATAAACTGCCACCTATAAACAAGTCTTTACCAAGCTGAAAATATTCACGCCACAAACAAGGGTTAACCTCTATAGCGCGTGATTGAATAGTATATGGCAACGCTTCAGTAAAACCAGCCAATTTACCATCTACATAAAGACCGAAGGGTAGTACTATCTCTGTATTGTAATACTCCACCATCGCTTCAATATCAACTTCATCGGCAGGAGTATGGTAAGCATATGCCCATGCTATATGCTCATCAACCATACGCCGCCATGATTCACGGATGTCATCATCCGACATATGAAGTTTATATGTCAAGGTCGGCATCTGACTTGGCTTTCCTTAGTGATTCAGGCGTACAGACGACAATGGTGGCGTTTACAAACTTCTGTTTGGCATCACTCCAATATAGTTCAGGTATACTGCCCTGTTTTTCAAAGCCAGTCTTCTGGAGAAGGTTCATGACGTGACGGTTGGTGCTGGGAACTTCTCCAAACATGCAGGCGCAGTCGATGGATGCAAATACCCAGTCAGCAGCCCCACGCATCATGACAGGCGCAATCTTCGCATATTCGCGGAAGGCGATAACTGCGATACGCATGGCGCGGGAAGTATTGGAGAAGGCGGTGCCTTGAAGAAGGCCAGCAGGGGCGTTATCGACAAAGCAGCCTAGGCAGAGGATGTTCTCATTGCCACAATAGGCATTCCAGTCACCAGCAGAGAGTTGGCCAAGGGAAGGACTGAAAGCCCACCAACTGTCGTCTTGGTTGATGAGCTCATAAAAGATATTGTATTCTGCTGGTTGAATGATTCTGTAGGTGATTTCCATGCCATCCTCCTAGTATGCTAATGGTTCGTAGTCTTCGACACCTTCGGCTATTGTTTTATAGGAACTATTGAGCAAGTCAAGTTCTTTTTTAGATAAAACTGGGACGGCGAAGGTAAGACATAGACTGTCCGCTCTATCGGTTGAGCGTTTGATGCGCTTGCGAATATCCTTTTTTGATTCAAGTTTGAGTGTGCCGTTAGGCGCATATTCGTAAAGGGGGGTTGCCAACTCTTGGGCTAAATCCTCGTCAGGGGGAATGCAGCCATCCTTATCAATAAAGTCCCTGCATTTAGCCCACATCTCCGCACGAAGGTTATAAAAATGGTCGCCGTCTATTGCGCGGCCACCGGGTTCCACTGCCAACACCGGTATACTCAATTCCCGTAAGCGATCGATTATCGGGCCACCAATCCCAACACTCTCTACCATTATACCATCCGGCTTGCGTTCCTGATAAAGCTGGACAATCCTGCGAACGGTATCCATGGTATCTTCTGTCTTAATGACAGATATTGGTTCTACATACGTACCTCTTCTAATGCAGATGCATGTATTATCATCGCCATAACGGGCTACATCTACGCCTATAACCAATGGTGCGCCATCATCCTTGTTCCTCTGGTCAAGTCTACGCGATTGAGCCTTATAGACGCTTTGAAGAGAAATAAGCTGCTGCTCGCTGGCTACCGCAAACGAACACTCAAGTTCTCTCTCAAACGCGCCTGCAGGCATTGTGTTTTTGAGTTGCTGGATTTCGTCTTCGGAAAGACTACATGTGTCATGCACTGTTTTGGTGCAGGCAAAGTAATCAGGATCACCCGCTTCCATGCGTTTCTGGTAATCAAGATATAGCGCGTGATAGTGATTGGCTCCCTTGGGTGTTCCGATCAGAATTAAGAAGCCATGCTTATCAGAGAGGGCGGGAGTTATAATCGAATCCAATAGGTCGGGTTTTATATCGCCCACCTCATCAATCACCATCCCGCTGAATCCTTGGCCACGAAGGGCCTCTGGGTTGTCCCCGCCATACAAACGGATTTGGGCCATCCCGTTTCGTGACGGCACTTTGACTGAAAGATGGGATTCACTGACTATGCGGCCGGGTATTGTGCCAGTATAGTACTTAAGATACTCCCAAGCAATCGAGCGAGATTGAACCTTAAGTGGTGAAAGAAAACCATAAAGCGCGAATGGATCTTCACTCATGAGCGCGCACTTGATTAAATGGTTTAAGGTTAATACGGTTTTACCCGCTCTTCTGTGAAAAACTAAGCAACAATAACGATGTGTTTCTAACGCTTTATGTATTTCCGGAAAGCGTGGCTTATACGGGATTCTGACTTGACGGGCAGGTTCACGCGACATTGGTATCTTCTTCCCTTTCAAAAATTGGCTGCCGGCAAGGAATCGGTAAGGGAAGGGAACGTCATCCCTACCGACAGCCGGTAACTACTCTTGCCACGAAATGGAAATCGGGCCACCAACAGCAGCTTCCTCAAAGCCCCAAGCTACTCGTTCACCAGCCTGACGTAGCTTGATAGTTTCTGCCGCTAGCTTGGCTTTCCGGTACTCGGCGATGTCGTCTTCCTTTCTAATTGTCTCCGTCCATTCACGATGCTTTTTCCACTCAGCTCGATGAAGGGCCACTACAGCGGTACGAGCATCAACGGCAGCATCCACCGCTTCT
>Ga0192250_1144_pt1 | contig 7976 bp, 13 predicted proteins | sample Koala_Koa26_G3_FD_131274 | JGI IMG/M metagenome (GOLD analysis project Ga0192250, IMG submission 131274) | Enriched cells from koala feces incubated with labeled cellulose particles, San Francisco Zoo, California, United States - Koala_Koa2-6_G3 ...
ATGAGTTACTATTAAGCAACTCATTTTACTTTATTAAAAAATTATAGTATAATAATAATGCAAAGAAACAAAAGAATAATGAAAGGAGATTGAACTGAAATATCAGGAGTTAGTCTCAGCGAACTCGCAGCTTTGTTGTTAGTGCTTTCTAACATGACAGTAAAGGAGCTGTTACACAATGCTGTGTTAGGTCTATCACAAGACGCAACAACACAAGCACAAGACAGAGCAAACATCTGTTCGCAAGCAATCAACACATTTCTAAACTAATCAGTTTAGCAACCATTCACATGAACGACTGTGTTTGGTTCGGTTCAGTCATCTAGTAGCATTAACCAGCTTTTTCTCGCGGACAGCTGGTTATTAGTAACTTTGGACGGATTCCCGCGAATTATTTTAAAAAATACTTGACAAACACTAACAACCATGTTATAATTATTTCAGAGTTAAGAAAGAGAGGTAAACTACATGAGTATGATGTTTTTAAATGAAGAAGCCGCAAACAAAGTTATTCACTACTTAAAGTTAAATCAGTATCTATTTACTGTTGATGTGCAAAATGGCACATGGCTAATCAGAATAAAGGAATAAGTTAAGACCTGCGGAAACGCAGGTCTTTTTGACGGCGCGGCGTTGGCTGTTTCGCGCCGAGTTGTGCAGTTTGTATAATATTGGGCAAATTCCGCGCCAAAATTTGTGCATTTTTACCTATTGACTTTTTCCTGAATTGTGGTATACTATAATCAGAAAGAGGAAAGAGAGGCGGAGACCTCAACAGTACGGGTGGCGGGCTACTAGAATTAGTGGTCGGTTGCTTAGGAAGAGGCTCCCACTCTTTCCAGAAAAAAATAAAAAAAAATGCTTGACAGCTACAACAAAAGGTGTTATAATTACATTATCAAATGAAAGAGAGGAAAACAAAATGTATAGAATTGATAGAATGAGAAGAGATTATGAAAGATTTACAGCTGCTGAGGGCTACGCAATCGGTTTTCATGTAGGAAATGATGTTTATCTTGCAATGCTTGACAAAATTCCGAGACGGTTTACAAAACTTCAAAAAGAATGTTCTAAGAATGGCGGTACAATGGGGCTTTACATCAATGTAAAGAGCAAAAAAGCAAAAAATGAACTGCTGAAAAAAGCTGTTAAAGTTGGCACACTTGAAGATATTACAGATGAAAAGTATAATAAAGGTGTGATGTTTGAAAAATTAGTGTATGAATTGAATGGTCAAGAGTTTAGAGGAAAAGACGCTGTTCCATTCTATCAGAGCGGTGATATTACAATAAATGGTAAAGAAATTCAAGTAAAGTATGAAAGAGCAAGAATTTGTTATGATACCACACTTACAAAATTGAAAAAAGGGGCTTGACAAACAAGCCCCAAAGAGGTATAATAATAGTATCAAAAGAAAGGAGAAACAGGATGTTTAATAATAAAAAAAATTCATTATTACAGAGTTTATTTTTTTGATGATGTTAGTAATAAAGAATTTCAATGTTTGTATCATGGAGAAATATCAGATGCTCAAACATTAAGACAAGCATTATGTTTATGTTATCCAAAATTTGCAATAAAAGTAATTAAAATTAATAAATTAGACTTTCTTTTTGAATTAAAACACCATTCACTTTTATTTATTGAAAAAAACACTTGACAAACAAAAGAAACAATGTTATAATAAATACATAAGATAAAGAGAAGGAAAACTCCAAACCCGACAACGCTTAGGTGACTCTCCGCAAGGTTAGCGCAACGGAAAGACCGAAGTCGCAAGTTGACTATGTAAGACGCTGTAATTCCAATGTCGTTAAAAAGTACACCAAAGACAACTCACAACCCTTGAAAGTGAGTGTGGACGGAGCGAGGGAGTTTTTTCAAGAGAGGTAAACACCATGGAAAAAGTTACACTTAAATTAAATAAGCCTTACAAGAGACAAACAGAGGACGTCAAGCGGATGTTGTGCGAGGAAGATTTCAACGCAATCCGCAATGTGTTAAACTGGCGCGCAAAATACAGAAATGAATTGCGGAAGTTGGTCAAGGGAGCGTAAAAGCTCCCTTTTTGTCGCGCCGCGCATGACCCTTGCGCGGCGAGTTTCCATTATAACATAGAGTAGCACCTTTTGTCAATGGGCAAACTGCACAAACTTTCAGGCGAAAAATTCCCGAATTTTGTGCAACTTTTTGCTTGACTTCTGCTCTTGGGTGTGGTATATTATACTTACAGAAAGGAAAGAGAGGTAAACACAATGACAAAGGCTTTAGTATTCGACATGGACGGAACCCTTGCCAACTTCTATGGGGTTGACGGTTGGTTAAATGATTTACAGAATGAAAAAACTCGTCCTTATGAGGTTGCACAGCCTCTTTATGACATGGACACACTTTGCGCGGTTCTCGGTTTGTTGCGGTGTTGTGGTTGGTCTATTGTAATCACAAGTTGGCTTGCAAAAAATGCAAATAAGGATTATGACAACAAAGTAAGACAGGCTAAAAAAGAATGGCTTGCAAAATATCATTTTCCGTATGATGAAATTCATTTAGTAAAGTACGGAACAACTAAAGCAAACTGCACACGCAAAAAATTTGATTATCAGATTTTAGTTGATGACAATGAAAGCGTTCGCAATGGTTGGCATTTAGGCGATACAATCAACGCAAACAATAACATTCTTGAAAAATTGGTTGACTTGCTTGTGGCGGAATACAAATAAACCGCCACGAGCAACTGCAAAAATTTTAAAAATTTTTTTTCAAAAAGTGCTTGACAAGTCGCTTGTGGTTTGGTATAATGTTACTAGAAAGCGAGGGAAACCGCATGAAAGATGAATTTAAAAGGGAAACAATGGTCGGTTTTACTGTATGGGATTTAAACGCAAAATGCGTTATGGTTAAAAACAGAAAAAAGACCGCTCAAATGGTCAAGCGTTCCGCGAGAAGAAAATTAAAAAATAATTTAAAAAAAAGTCTTGACAACTTAGATTAAAAGTGCTATAATTTACTTATCAAATGAAAGAGAGGAAACACAAAATGGCAAGAAAGAAAGAATACTTTTTAGTAGTAGACACGGAAACGGCAAACAGTATTGAACAGCCTTTACCTTACGACATTGGCTATGCAATCTGTGATAGATACGGTCACATTGTATTAAAAAGAAGTTTTGTTGTTGCGGAAACATTTCTTGACTATCCCGACATGATGAAAAGTGCTTACTTTGCGGAAAAAATTCCTCATTATTGGGAAGATATTAAAAATGGTTCAAGAGTGATGAAAAGCGTTTTCAACATTCGCAAACAGATGAAAGCCGACATGAAACAATACAGAGTAAAAAAAGTTGGTGCTTACAACATGGCTTTTGACAAGAGAGCGTTAAACAATTTGATTAGATACTTTTCAAAAAGTTTAATTCGTTGGTGGTTTCCGTTCGGTACAGAATTTTTCTGTATTTGGCACATGGCTTGTCAAGTGGTGTTAAACTCAACAAGTTACATCAAGTTTGCTTTACAGAATGGGCTTGTGAGTGAAGCAAACAATATTCAGACAAGTGCAGAAGCGTGTTATAAATTTCTGACAAATTCGCCTGATTTCGTGGAAAGTCACACAGGACTTGAAGATGTAGAAATTGAAGTTGCAATAATGGCAAAATGTTACGCAACTCATAAAAAAATGGATAAAAGTATAAACTATTCATGTTGGCGTATTCCACAGAGAAAAAGAAAAGAGTTAGACTTGAGAGCGGTTTTCAAATAAACCGCTCTTTTTGCGCCGCTGTCAAGAAAAATTTTTAAATTGAGTATTGACAAAGACAATTTTCCCATGCTATAATAAGAGCATGAAAGGAGTTGATAAACATGACAAAAGAACAAGAGATTAAAAAACACATGGAACTTTTAAAAATCAGTCGTGAAGAGGCTGAACAACTTTACAATGATGACCACTCGGACGAGGTTTTGCCAGAAGTTGCGGAAATGGAAACAAAAGCAAAGCAATTAAAAAGACGTTACGAGGGAGACACTAAAGCGCGGAAACCCGCTCAACGCACCTTAAAGCCAGATGAAGAAAAAATTCGGCTCGTGCAAATCCTCAATGCTTGCTTGCAAGCCTGCGGAGAGGTGGAGAAAGTCAACATTGCTAATCAGCAAAAAGAAATCACCTTTTTAGTCGGTGAAAATGAATACTCTGTGACACTCACACGGCACAGAAAAAAGAAAGAGGGCTAACCCTCTTTTTTCTTGCCCTTCTAAGCGGCGGCCGCGCACGTTCCTTGCGCGGCCGAAATTCCATTATACCACATGGCTGGCACTTTTGTCAACTGGCAATCCGCACAAACTTTGGCGCTAAATCCTCCCGAAATTTGGTACTTTTTACCTATTGCATTTTTAAAAAATTTTTGCTATAATGTATTTACAAGGTAAGGAAAGAGCAAGTAAGCAAACAAAAAGAAATTTAAAAAATTTCAAAAAAGTGCTTGACAAACAAAAAGCCTTGTGGTATAATAAATACATAAGATAAAGAAAGGAAGTAAAGTCAATGAGAAGTCCGCCGAAATAAAAAAGAAAAAAAATAAAAAAAATGCTTGACAAACAAAACTGAATATGGTATAATAAATACATAAAGAAAAACAAAATAAATTAAAGAAAGAGGTAATGAATTATGGCAAACACTAAGATGACTAAGAGAAACTGGTATGAGGTTCTGACTGCAATCGTTGAGGCTTCCAACTATGAGGACATTGAGGGCGCAAAGGCTTTCATCGCTCACGAGGTTGACCTCCTTGACCGCAAGTCGTCCAAGTCTGGCGAGACTAAGACGCAGAAAGAGAATAAGGCGGTTATCGCCCAGATTGAAACGGCTCTCCGCACTGTCGGTCGCCCTGTGACTATCACTGAACTTCAGAATGAGGTTGAGGAAATGGCACAGTATTCCAATCAGAAGGTTTCGGCTCTTCTCCGTCAGATGCCTAACGTGGTAAAGACTACGGAAAAGAAGAAGTCCTACTTCTCCATTGCAGAGTGAGAGTGAGGGCGAGGGGTTAGCCCCTTGCCCGCCCTAAGTGCCATTAGTTTAAAGGTAGAACAACGGTCTCTTAAACCGTGAGATGTGGGTTCAAGTCCCATGTGGCGCACTTAATTCCTTCATTTTGTTTCCTCCTTTCGGGAAGGCTTGCGAGAAATTGCAAGCCTTCCTTTTCGTTTGGACAGCTCGCGCACTGCCCTTGCGAGCCGATTTTGTGCAACTTTTTGCTTGACTTCTTCCCGAATTGTGGTATAATAAACTTATCAAATGAAAGAGAGGAAAACACCATGAACACTACTTTAATTTTAACATTCATCATTCTAAACATTGTCAACGTAATCTTACAGACTTGTAAAAGCCTTGCTACTGTAAAATGTGGTAAGTTTGGGGCGGCTCTCGTCAATGCGGTTGCTTACGGTCTTTACACTGTTGTTATTGTGTACACAGTTTGCGAACTTCCGCTTGCTTTAAAAGTTATTGTTGTTGCGGGTTGTAATCTTGTTGGTGTATTCGTTGTAAAGTACGGAGAGGAAAAAGCAACAAAAGCAAAATTGTGGAAAGTAGAAGCAACTGTTAGAAGTGACAAAGAACACATTGTTGCTCAAGAGTTAGCAATATTAAAAATTCCTTACAACTACACAAGAGAGTGTTTAGGCAAGTATACAATTTTTAACATTTACTGTGCTACGCAAGACGAAAGCGCACTTGTTAAAAAATTAGTTGATAGACACCATGCAAAATATTTTGTAAGTGAAAGCAAAAATCTTTAAAAAAATACTTGACAAACAATAGAAAAAATAGTATAATAATTATAGAAAAAAAAAGAGAGGTAATAAACATGACAAGATTATTTTACAGAGTAGGTAATGAGGAAATCACTTCTTATTCACAGGCGGTTGCCCGTTCAAAGTCGCTTGGAGTTCCGTTGGTGGCTTGCTATGAACCGATTGTTGAAAAGACTAAGGTTGACCCCGAAGCGAGAGCGAGACGGGTCGCCGCAATCAGAGCAAAGGCACAGGCGAGGGCTTAAAGCCCTTGCCTAAGACAAGAAAGAGAGGTTAAAAAAAATGCTTAGACCTGTTTATTTAGTCGTGTTAGAGGGCTATTGTAACCGCTATTTTGAAACCATGCACGAAGTCAATACTTTTCTTGACGAAGTGGCAAAGGAAAGAAAAGAAAATGATGTGGGGTGTGTAGATGAATGGCTATGGGATATGAAAAATGACCATTTCTCAGGATTGTACACCCATTACCCAGAAATTATAGTAAGACTGTAACAGAGTAGGGCGAAAGCCCTGCTTTCTTTGTCGCGCCGCGGATGACCCTCCCGCGGCGAAATCACCATTATACCACGTCCAGCACATTTTGTCAAGTGACAAATCCACCAAAAATCCAGACCTCCGCATCCCGAATTTTGTGCAAAATTACCTGTTGACAATTAGAAAAAACTTTGCTATAATAAATACATAAGAAATGAGGAACACACAGACCTCAAGAAAAAAATTCAAAAAAAAATGCTTGACAAATAACAAACCTTATGTTATAATAAATACATAAGATAAAGAAAGAACAAAAGCAAGTCAAGAAAAAAAATAAAAAAATTCTTGACAAGCAAAACAAAAAGTGTTATAATGATTATACAAGGTAAGGAAAGAAAACAAGCAAGAAAGAGAGGTTAAAAAAAAATAAAAAAAATGCTTGACAAACTTTCAAACCTATGATATAATAAATACATAAGAAAACAAAAAATAAATTTAAAGAAAGAGGTGCTTAATTATGGCAGAAGTAAGAATGACGAAAAAGGATTGGTTTGAGGTTATCAGAGGTATTGTTGCGGAGAGTGGCAACGAGCGTACAGAGGAAATCAACGCTTTCATCGACCATGAGGTAGAGTTGCTCAATCTCAAGTCCAGTAAGACCACTGAGACAAAAACTCAGAAAGAGAACATGGCGGTTAAGGAAACCATTCGTGAGGTACTCCGTGACATGGGTTATGCGATAACTATCACTGAAATGCGGGCAGACGAGCGTCTTGCAGGTTTCTCAAATCAGAAGTTGAGCGCACTTGTCCGTCAGATGAGTGATGTTGTAAAGACTACTGAAAAGAGAAAGTCCTACTTTGAACTTGTAGAGTAGGCAGGTAGGCGGAGTTTGGTAACATCGAACAGGTGTTCGGTTGGGGTTCAATTCCCCTTTCCGCCACTCAAACAGATAAATTCATTGTTTTTCCTCCTTTCAGACGGGTTGCGGAAACGCAACCCGCCACTTACAAAAACTTGACAAAATAAAAATTTTCTATTGACAATTAAAATTTTTTATGTTATTATTTATTTATAAGAAATAAGAAAGAGAGGTTGACAACATGAATTATAATTTGAATGGAAAAACAATCAGAATACCCGACAAAGAAATTGAACAGTCAATGAAATGCCTTGAAATCTCAAAAGATGAAGCCATTCAGATGTGGCTTGAAGATGAGGGATACCTTGAAAATGAGGAACAGGAAGCCCTTGAAAAAAAGGCAAAGGAAAACCGCATAACTGCAACAATCCATCAGGCTAAGACCACAGAGGTCAAGAAGAAAACCCAAAAGGAAAGAGTGCAGAAAGAAGATCCCACAAAAGAAAAAATAGTTGCGGAATGTGCGGAAACTATCAGAAAATTGTGCGGAAATGCGGAAATTACTAATAAAACTAAGCTCATTGCCTTTGAATTGGACGGTGAAAAGTACGAATTGAACTTAATTCGTAAGAGAAAACCCAAGGAAAAAGGTTAATTGACAGAAAAATCACTTGAAAACGCGGAAATGGTGCTAAAAAGCGCCATTTTTCGCGTTATTTGGAGCATTTTAGCCAGTTTTTGCTGATTTTTGGGCAAAAATTGGCTATTTTTTTGCATTTTTGAGTGATTTTTAATGAATTTTCAGACTTTTTTGGGCGGCGCGACACTGAGCG
>Ga0192250_1148_pt1 | contig 7632 bp, 12 predicted proteins | sample Koala_Koa26_G3_FD_131274 | JGI IMG/M metagenome (GOLD analysis project Ga0192250, IMG submission 131274) | Enriched cells from koala feces incubated with labeled cellulose particles, San Francisco Zoo, California, United States - Koala_Koa2-6_G3 ...
GGAAGAGGATGAGGACAACTACCACCCCTGGATTGCCTACTCCACCGATGGGGGAAAGACATGGACGCCCAACGATACGACTAGTGATAATGAACAGACACATGGACTGCTTTATGCCCTCGCCTATGGCGGGGGACGGTTCGTTGTAGCGGGGTACAGATATGATGGCGAGGACAACGACCACCCCTGGCTTGCCTACTCCACCGACGGAGGAAAGACGTGGATACCCAACAAGACAACCAGCGATGAGAACCAGACACATGGACGGCTTCACGCCCTCGCCTATGGTGGCGGGCGCTTCGTGGTAGGGGGGTACAGTCACGACGAGGAGGACTACTACCACCCCTGGATTGCCTACTCCACTGACGGGGGAGAGACATGGGAGAAAAACACTACAACAAGCAGTGGGGGAATAAGTGACGAGCGTGGGCTGTTTCGTGCCCTTACCTATGCACCCGATTCCTATTGTTGGAAGTTTGGAAAAGAAGAAGAAACAGAAGAAACGACAGAATAATATTTGTTTTTGTTTCATGTGAAACAATTCCGCAGGGCCGTCCTCCTTTTACCGGGAGGACGGTTTTTGTTTTTGTGCAGAGTATTTTTATTTGTTTTTTTTCTTTAAAAAATTTGCAAAGTCAAAAAAATGGTTGTACCTTTACAGTGTAATTAAAAGGAACCCGGGGAAGGAAAACCCCTCCCTGTAAAAAAATAAAAAAATGACAAGACAAGAAAGATGTACCATCCGCCCTTACGATGCCGAAAGTAGCTACAACGCAGCAAAGGAGAAACTGAGAAAATTAGAAGAAATCAAGGCGCAGCGCCCCTTGGAAGAATGGGAGGAGATTGAAAAAAAAGAAGCCTTAGAAGATACAGAATATTATGGCATCCTTTGGGCGGAAGAGATAGAGCGGGAACGACAGGAGCTGTGCAGAAGTCAGGGGCTTTCCCGCTGGTGCTAAAAAGTTCAACGTGAAATAAAAAAAACACTCCTTTTGTTGAGGAAATGGATAAAGTATAAAAACAAAAAAAACAACAAAAAAACAATGAAAACAAAAAAATTGTACACAATTGAGGAAATTAACAGTATGAGTGTGGAAGAACTCCGCGAGCTGGTATTTTCTGGACAAACGGAAATGCTGGCGCTCCAGTGGAAAATAAAAGAGGTACAGGATTCATTAATTGCAGCGCTGCAAACACTGCCAAAAAAGAGTGAATTATGACACAGTATGAGCAAAACATCATCGGGTATGCCACACAGAACCCCGGTACCAAAATGCCTTTTCGCCACGGTTGGGACCTATTGAACAAACCCGACAAACGGGTGTGTTTCCAAGACTTAAAAAAAATATTTGGCGTTGGAACGTACGAGAGTGTCCGGGCACGTATTTCAGGTGATAAGCGCATAAAAATTTCCGTTTTTGAGGCTATTCAAATAGCCAAGTATTTTTATGAAAAATTTGGAATTGATAATCCCTGGGGCGATGGACTTTAATAATGTACAGAATCGAAGCGGCTATCTTGGTGGCACCGATGCCGCACTGGTGGGACGAATAGGAGGCGGTATACATGTCCGTTTAAACCACTTTATACGCCTCGCTGTTGCTTACGGGGATTTACCCCGGCGATACCTTAATGAACCCCCAAAGACAGAGGCAATGGAGGTGGGACAACGGTTCGAAGATTATTTTTTCGAGGAAGTTGCCGGGGATTGGATGCTTCACATCGAACGGCAACACATCCTCCAACGTCCAATGGAAAACCTCCCAGCCCTTATCGCCCACGCCGACGGCTATGATCCCGCAGGGGGGTCGGTGCTAGAGCTAAAATTTTCCCGCTACCGGACAACGGAAGTTATGAAGCGTTATCACTGGCAACTGCAGTGGTATTATTTCCTAGGCGCCGAAAAGGTGTGGCTCATTCATGGCAGTGGCAAGCTCCCGGAGGATATTTACATTGCTTTCCGGACGGTGGAAAAAGACCGGGAGGCACAGGAACAGTTAATGCGAGGGCTATGCAGGATTAAGGAAATGCGCCGCCGGATTCGGGAAGTGGCGGAAATGATTGAACTCAGAGAAATCGAAAACGATAAAAATTAACCATTCACCAATAAAAAAATCAGAAAAATGAAAACAATCAGTAAAATTTTAATCGCAGTAGTAATCGCATTTACATTCGTGAACGTTAATGCGCAGACAATTACTAAAAATAAGATGTTAACAAGTGTACTTAACCCGTGGACATTGGCGGTTAATTATAGTGAAGACCCGGGTAAAACAAATTATTACCTTTTATCGGTGGGGAATGAAGAGTTTGGGAAAAAAAAGAACGGAAAACATTTTGAAACTTACAGCTTTTTCGGAACCGCCGAGGAAATAATCGAATTTATTGAAGAGATAAAAATCGCCCGGAAACTGGAACAGGATGAAACGTGCACACTTCAATCCAAAATTGCGCAGGAATCGGGTTGTTATGCCGCAAAAAACATAATCTACTACGATACGAAGGTATCGGGCTCAACCGTATATTATAAGGGATACAGTTTCGTAATGAAAGAGAAGTCTTTGGAAGATCTTATTTTGAAAATTCAAAAATTTGAAAATGAAAGTAAAGGAAATTAGCTTGCAAATTGTGCATAACCTCGGCAATTACGAATCAGTGCGCTATGGCATCACAGTTGAGGTAGAGGAGGGCGAACGCGCACTGTTCGCCCCTCTTAAGGAACAGATCGAGAAACAACACGCCGCCCTATATCCGTCGCGGGTGGGCGCAAAACTAAAACAACCGGTTGACGGACGGTTATAAATGAATCAAAAAAAGATGAAACAAAAAATCGTATTCGAAGACGACGAAAAACGAACGCTCGTGTATCGGTATCAGCGGAGCGGGGACGAACAGCCGCTGCTGATGCGCTGGAACCAGGAATTTGAGAAATGGAGTGTTGCGCTACCCAACAGCGGTGTTGAACTGATTAACGACGTCATCCGCCGGCAGACGGGCGAGAAATACTGTCGCCCGGTCTCCGGGGAGTATCCAACCACGTTTGTGAGTGTTAACATCTATAACGAAGAGCTAAAGGGACGGCTACCCGCCAGTTTTCTGGCTTCGGCAACGGATGTGGTATTAAAAGCGAACTACTTCAACCGGATGGGCAAGCAGGGATATACGTTCCAGCTGCTCGACGGGCGGTTTCAGGAGTTGCGCCGTGACTGGCTGGCTGCCGATGACTATTTTAACGACCCCGACGGGGTACCGGAAGAGAAGTACAGCGCGCCAGTCGTAGAGGAAACGGAAAACGGCGACAAATTGCCATTTTAAGGCGATTTAAGAGCGTTTCAGGCTCCGGGTGGTATAAGGCTGTCATAGCTTCGACCTATGCCGGTATAAGAATAAAATTGAGACCGGGGGTCGGCCTTTCATAAGGAATGCTTAACTTTAACCTTAGAGAAGTAAAAATATAATCACTTAACAACCATACAAAATGGCACTTGCAATAACAACAGACAACATCCAGGAACTTATGGATTCCGGAAAACCCCTTGTGATAGACTTCTGGGGGAAATGGTGCGGCCCGTGCCGTATGATAGACCCTATTATCGAAGAACTGGCCCGGGACTACGCCGACAGCGTCAATATCGGTAAATGCAATATCGAAGAGAACAATACAATTGTCGTTAAGTACGGTATACGGAACATTCCTACAATCCTCTTTATCAAGAATGGCGAGATTGTCGACAAGCAGGTAGGCACCTCCTCCCGCTCCGTTATTAAAGAGAAGGTTAAGAAACTTATCGGGTAACAGATCCCGGTAGAATCAGTATAAGCAACATCCCGGTAGTTATGATAAATAAGAGTACCACCCGGAGTTTTTAACGGCTTAAAACGGCTTAAAACAGATTGCAGGGAAAAGGTGTTTAAAAACTATGTTTCACAACATCTTTTTTTGTGGCCCGGAAATTTGGAAGAAAACAAAAAAGTTTGTATATTTGTCGTGTGGAATGTTGGAGCACGAAGGCAACAGGAAACAACAGAAAATGAATTTTTAACAGCTCCGCTGTTTTAAAGATAGGAAACCCGTGTAAAATGTCGTGCTCATTTTACCGGGTTTTCGCTTTTTAAGCGGTGGAGATAAAATTAAAAAAAATGAATACAAAAACAAATGTATTTAAAAATTTGGAAGAAAACCAAACCGCGTTTTTGAAGAAAACAGAAAACAGCGAAAAAGACATGATGGAGTGGGATAGTGACAAGTGGCTTGTCTATTTTACTTCTTTTATTGGGAAAAGAAAAGAGCGCCCTACGGATTTCCATGACTACGGGAAGAACGGGCAGCCCGTTGAATCAAAAACCGTATATTATGCCCGCATCGCTGAAGCTGTTATGTTATATATCGAAGAAGAGTCGGGAGTAAAATTTACCCTTGAGTGGCGACCAGAACGCCTCGAACAAATTTATGAAATGATTTATTTTTGGAACGGACGTTTTTGGTTACGGGTCAAAAAAGCGTCCGCCAACTATCTCGATCTCCTTTCCGCCGCCGCTCAAAAATTAGGTATATCAAAAGAGGAGAGCCGCCTGAGTACGTTTAGGGGAGGACTGATAAAGGAGCTCCGTGAGCTTATTCCCAAATTTGGCAAGCCTGACACAACACATGGCTGGCTGAATTTCTGGAACGGTACTTTGCAGATTGATTTAAAAACAGCCGAAACAACGTATATACCTCATAATCCCGCCCACTGCCTTACTTACGTTTTACCTTATGATTATGACCTGAGTACCGAAACACCGCTTTTTGATGAATTCTTTTCCAGAATATTACCCAGCGAAACCACCCGGCTGGCAGTGATGGAATTTTTGGGCAGCTGTTTTCTTCCGGGGCGTGGTAGTGGTAAAATTATGATGTCGCAGGGCACGCAACGGGGTGACAACGGAAAAAGTACCTTTATAAAAATACTGAAGTTAATATTAGGTGAAAGAAATATCTCCACCTACTCACTAACAGCGCTTTCGCTGGATGAAAAAATCCGGCACAACATTACTGACAAGCTCCTCAACTGGGGGCATGAGTTGGGAAAAGGCTTTGACGCGGAAAATATCAAGAAAATGGCAAGCAAAGAACCTGTGATTGTCCGCCATATCTACGGACAGCCGGAGGAATCTGTTCATTATGCCCGTCTTGTTGGTAACTTTAACGAGATTCCCTCGACCAGCGAAATTACGGAGAGCTTTTTTAAACGACTGCTTATCGTTCCGTTTATAGAAGAAATTCCCGTGGAAGAACAGGTTCCCGACTTAGAAAAAATCATTTGTGAGACGGAGCGCTGTGGTATTTTAAACCAAATTCTTGAAGGAGCCCGTAGGCTGATCCAGAACAATTATCAGATTGACACGACCGATACCCTGAACGCCCGGCAGGCTTACCGCGCCGAGATTAACCCGGTGGTAGCATGGGTGGAAGCGGTTTCACTGGCGGAAATCTTCGGGGAAGAGGTCCTTGACGAATGGGGACGCCCTACCGGAGAAACCCGGAGCGTATCCTTACTGACAGCAGAGGAATTCTACCGGAAGTTTATCCGCTGGGCGGAAACAAGTGATCCGGATTCAACAAAGATGTCGCAGACGAAGTTCGGAAGACTGGCCCAGATGTTGCCACTCAAAAAAGACCGCGCCTCTCAATTTGGCAACAAAACCGTATACCAGTTGACGGCGAAACCTTCTTAAAACTGTGTAAAGCGTGGAAAAAGACTGTGTAATTCTCTACACAGTAGCATAGTTTCTACAGAATTGAACTTTTAAACTGTGTCAGAGGTAATTTTTTTATTACCAGGTGGTTATACACCTTCTTACATAGTTTACATAGTTTTTTTAAAGAAAAATATATAGAATGACTATAAAATAGCTATTGTACTGGTAATGAAAGGAATAAGAAAAAAAATAGAAAAAATGCTATATAAGTAGCGAAAAAAACTGTGTAACGCTACAAATCCTGTATTTTTTAACATTTTTAAAGTTTTTGCGATATGACTTCTCCTGTTAATTTTCGTTTCCATCTGGAAGGTAGAGGCGATAACCCGCACAGCCTTACAAAACAAAAATATTCCTGTCCAGGTTGTGGAGAAAAAAGCTTTGTCCGGTACATCGACCGGGAGACGGGTCGTCACCTTGCTGACGACTGTGGAAAATGCGACCGCCTCAACAATTGTGGCTACCACTATTCGCCGCGGGAGTTATTCCGGGACCGTCCGGAATGTCGGCCTGATAATGAAAGAAAATCCCTTTACCGGGAGCGGACAGACTGGTTGGGAAAAGAACAGGGCTTTGATGGGGTGTTTGATTTTATTCCGAAGAGAATCCTGCCGGATGAGCTTAGGCCAGTCAATATTCATAGCCGCTTTTTCTTTTGGCTGCTGGGTCTTTTCGACCGCTATACCCCGGAAAGTCCGACGGCGCTCCGGATTCTGGGCGATTATGGACTCGGTGCCACCACCGATGGAAGAGTCCTGTTTTACCAGATACAAGACCGACAGATTCGTACTGCCAAAATCATGGATTACGATAAGGAGACGGGGCATCGCCGGGGAAACCCCTCGTGGCTGCATGCCCTGCCTTCAGTCAATAAACATTACCCCACAGGCTTTCGCCTGCAGCAATGCCTGTTTGGAACACATCTACTCACCCGTTATCCGGATAAACCGGCCTGTGTCGTAGAGGCGGAAAAAACAGCCTGTGTCATGGCTGGGATTTATCCGGGTACGCTCTGGCTGGCTACAGGTGGTGCCACGGTAAACCTCAATGCCGACAGTCTGGCTCCCCTGAAGGGCCGCCGGGTCATTTTTTATCCCGATGCCTCACCGGGAGATAAGATTTTTAAAGACTGGCAGGCGCGTACAGCTCTGTATATGCCTTCTAATGCTTCCTATCGGGTAGACGATAGTCTGACCGGTGATAAGATTTTAGAGGCTGACAAAGAAAAAGGTATTGACCTTGTGGATATATATGCCTCAGGTGAATAGGTTTAAAAAAAACAAAAAAAAAGCGATGAAACGAAGTAAGAAACGAAACGAGACAGCACCGGGGTGTCTGGCGCAGAACAAGGGAAGGTATTTCTTTCTCAAAGCGGATATCTTACTTGCCGCTATCCGGGGGAAAACAGCGAAACGGCTGAAAGAGAGGACGTTATCGATGCGTCAGGGGAGGAGTGTCCTTTTTAGCCCGAGAGGTGATGTAAAAAAACGAAAGAGTTTTTTACAGGTTTTTCACACGTTTTTCACACCGTAACTTCCTCAGAAATAGGAGCTTAACCCTCGGTGTAAAAGTGTAAAAAAAATATTACTATTAGTATAAAAACAACAAGAAAATTTTTTCGAAAAAAAAAATATAGTTTTTTTAGAAAGAAGTTGACTTTTTTTTTTTACATTGCATTTTTGCCCCTAATAATCACTGATTCAGTTCGTTACGCCGTAAAAAAAATTTACATTTTTTCTTACACCGACTACCGTAAAACTGCAAAACTGCTGTGAATCAGCAAAATAGCTTAAAAACTTAAAAATTGTGAAAACAGCAAAAACAGCGGAAAAAACAATTTAAATGAAACAAGCAATGAAACGAAACAAGAAACAAAACAAGGCAGACCCT
>Ga0192250_1047_pt2 | contig 7542 bp, 10 predicted proteins | sample Koala_Koa26_G3_FD_131274 | JGI IMG/M metagenome (GOLD analysis project Ga0192250, IMG submission 131274) | Enriched cells from koala feces incubated with labeled cellulose particles, San Francisco Zoo, California, United States - Koala_Koa2-6_G3 ...
AAAAATTTTGTTTGTTTTTTTATTTATTCATAATATATAAAAAATAAAAAAAAAAAAAAAAAAAAAAAAGATAAAATATAAATATTATGATACAATTGAATTGGTATAATACCAGTCATCTTTTGGGGAAAGGAGGATGTTATATTATGAATCCAGGGAAAGGGTTAGCGACGGCATCGCTCGTGTTAGGGATTATCTCCCTAATTGGAATATTCTATCCACTGCAAATTGTTGGTTTCATTTGTGGCATTATTGCGATTGTATTGTCCAGAATATCTGTAAAAAAATCACAGACAATGAATTTTCCAATAGACGGTAAGTCAAAAGCAGGCTTGATTTTAGGTATTATTGGTATCGTAATAGCCATACTGGTGTGGATTGCAATTTTTTTTAATCTCATGTCTGAAATATAGCTAAAATAAGTCAAAGCAATTGTATATACGTTTAAAAGTTACATAATGAAAAGCTGCTGCACCGTTACCAATTCGGTACAGCAGCTTTTGATATTTTGCTGCGAAAATGCATCAATATTCACCCAAACACTGCCCGAATAAGATACATCGGATACCGTCGTCAGAGCCGGAGTTACACGTTTGCAGCACAATCAGGTTGTCGCCGTATTCCGGCTCATCATCTTCCGGCGCATACCAAATGAGAGCCGTGTCTCGAATGGTTTCGATAAAATCGTCGTATTCCTCTTCGTCCAGTGTAATATAGTTCCAATACTCGAAATCCGCTCCCTCTAAACCGTTCAAGACAGAGCAAGCAACAATGCGGTAGAGATAACGTGTATCCAACGAAGCAACTTCAAAATAGATGTGTTCGTTGCCCCAAGACTCGTCTTTGAAATTCTTTACGGCGTGAAACATAGCACCACTTGCCATATTATGTCCATAGAGTAGTGTGTGTTCTGTTTCACCAATTGTGCCACGGAAATCCTCAAAAATACTGCCGGAGTGGCTAGAGTTGCCTTGCCAATCTCTCTCTAGATAATAGTCGTTATCGTCACTTTGTACAATAGGATAGTCAATTACCGTATCGCCCACATAGACCCAGCCGACGACATCTTCGTTTGCTTCGTGATATTCCTTGACCTTGTCCATGTCGATTTGCATTTCATAGTCATAAGTAACGGTCGTCGTTGTGGTAGTTGTTTCCGTTGTGGTGGTTGTTGTTGTCGTTTCCGTTGTCGTCGTCACTTCCAGCATAGGAATATTATCCGGTGCAGTGACTTTGTCAGCACTTTCAAAAAAGATGATTACCACGACCAAAACGATAACCAAGGCAACGCCGACACCAATTAAGATTTTATCCATTTTTTTCAATTTTTTTAAAAAAGCCAAAAAATCCCCTCCAAATGTAATAGCGACACGATTATATTTCATGGAATATGGAATGTAGTGTCAAAAAGAAAAAAGCTGAAATATATTCTTTATAACGCAATAACATATCATGATATACGTATAAAAATAGTATAACTGGATTTTGTGATTTTGTCAAGTGATTTTTTCAAATTTTCGGGAAAGGGTTGATTTTCTTTGGATTTATAAAAAAATGTTGGTTTTTCTGTGGAACTGTGTTATAATAAAAAGAGAAGAAATATTTTTGAGGTGAAGCCAATGCGAAAACAAATGTCACAAGACTATAAAATGTTTCTCCAAAATATCTTTTTCCCCAATCGTTGTCCCTGTTGTGGACAGTTGATTCCGTGGCGTGATTATCTCTGTGAAACCTGCACATGGCAAATGGATCAAACAGAAGATATATTTTGTCCTCGATATGGAAAGCGACCGTCGGAGTGCCTGTGCAGCGACGATTTGCCCTACGACAGGGCGTTGATTGTGGCACTTTATCACGGTGTTGCCAAAAATGGGATTTTATCTATGAAACGAGCGGAAAGTGTGAATTTTGCCAAATATTGTGCCATACAGTTAAGTGAGCGTATTTTGCAGGATACACTTTTGCAATCGTCCGATTGCATTGTTTCGGTTCCGATGGGTAAGTGGAAGAAACTCAAACGCTGCTTGAATCCGGCGGAGGCTTTGGCGAAAGAGTTATCTCGATTGTCACACATTTCACTGCGAAAGGATATTCTCTGGGACGATGGTACTGGAAAAATGCAGCATCTTCTCTCAGCCGAGGAGCGTCCGCACAATCTCGCACATTTTCGGATTCGGAATGTGGACTTGACGGGTTATCGGGTTCTACTTTGTGACGATGTACTGACCACAGGCAGCACGATGCGTCATTGTGCCGGATTGTTGAAATCAAAGGGTGCATCGCAGGTGGTGGCGGTATCAATGACTGCCACGGAATTAGAACACACCACGAGGAGGGCGGATACTTAAACATACTTTTGCTGTTGCTTTCGCTTGTGATGATTGTTTGCATTCTTTGCAACAAATTGACTGCACGTGTTGGTGTTCCAATGCTTTTAGCATTTCTGGCAGTGGGAATGCTCTGTGGTGTGGACGGTATTTTAGGATTAACGTTTGACAATTACACCATGACGCAAAACATCTGCACCGTCGCATTGATATTTATTATTTTCTACGGTGGATTCGGAACGAAATGGAGTGCGGCGAAACCGGTTGCAGGTCGTGCGGCACTGCTTTCCACCGTGGGTGTATTTTTGACGGCACTACTGGTAGGCGTCTTTGCGCATTTCCTATTGTCAGTTTCTTGGTTGGAGGGATTGCTCATAGGTGCTGTATTAGGTTCAACCGATGCAGCGTCTGTATTCTCTATTTTGCGTTCTAAAAGGTTGAACCTTCGTTACGGTACAGCGTCGCTTTTGGAAGTGGAGAGCGGCAGTAACGATCCAGTGGCGTATCTTATGACGATAATTTTATTCAATATGATGCACACGGACGTCACTGCAGGAAAAATGATTTCCATGATACTCATGCAGATTGTACTTGGCATCGATTTTGGTGTGGGAATTGCTTTGGTAGTGGTATTTTTTTCTGCGTCGGTTTCGCTTTGATACTTCTGGCTTTGATTTGGTGTTCATGCTGGCGGTGGCGTTGCTTTCCTATGCGCTTCCTACGCTTGTAGGCGGGAACGGTTATCTGAGTGCCTATATCGCAGGTATTATTATTGGAAATTCTAAAATTCCCAATAAGAAAAACCAGGTACATTTTTTCGATGGTATCACGGGACTGATGCAAATGATGGTATTTTTTCTATTGGGACTGCTTTGTACGCCATCCAAGATGCTGGATCTTCTGTTACCTGCACTAGGAATTGCTGCTTTTCTGACACTAGTGGCACGTCCGATGGTGGTAGGCTTCCTGCTGACGCCATTTCGGGGAAAGCTGCGGCAGCAGCTGCTCATATCTTGGGCGGGACTGCGTGGTGCAACCTCGGCTATTTTTGCATTGATGGCTGTGGCGGAGGGTGTGGTACTCGAATATGATTTATTTCATTTGGTGTTTTGCGTGGTATTGTTTTCTATTGCAATTTAGAGGACGCTGCTTCCCTTTGTGGCGAAAAAGCTGGACATGATTGATGAAACCGGCGATGCTTTAAGAACATTTACAGACTATACTGAGCAAAAGGAGTTGCAGCTCATGCGGCTATTGCTGGATTCGGGAAATGCGTGGGTTGGCATGGCGGTGCGAGACCTCGATTTACCGCCGGACACGATGCTGGTAACCATACAGCGTGGCGAAAATAGTGTGATTCCCCGTGGTGATACCATTTTGATGGCAGGGGATACGGTGGTACTTATTGCCGGATATTACGGAAAGCTGCGTTTGACAGTGCCGTTGTGTGAAGTAAGGATTACGGCGGAACACCCATGAAATGGGAAAACGTTGGCGGAGCTATCGCTGCCCAAGGAGGAGCTGGTTGTATTGATACGCCGAGGGACGGAGTCTATCATACCCCTAGGGGATACAGAAATTTGCGACGGGGATATTTTAGTGAAGTACGAAAACTGAAAGCAAATGTGAAGTGAAAACCACGTAAAGAAAAGCAATACCGTAGGAAATGTCAAAACCGATCCGATATTGCTCTTCTTTTTATTTTATTATTTTAAAAGGAAAATCCAAGAATTCTAAGACATGGCTTGGAAAATATAATACTCATCTTTTCCAGCATACTGTACCACCAACGATTCGGATGTATCGACACACTCGATTTCATATACCAAGACCGTATACGTATCGTCGACATCTGCCCCTTCTGTTACTGCCGGTCCCAAATAATTAGAAATATCCAAGCTACTGATGGTGATATATTGGGTATCATACCATACACCATTCCAATTCAGTTCATAGTAGAGGAAAATACTCTGCCGCAAGGTCAGGGACGCCTGTGTTGTGGTTGTTGTAGATTCTGTTTGTTTTGCATCTGTATCCGTCGTCTGCACTGAAGTAAAACGAGTTGTTTGTGTTGTTGTACGAGTCGTTATAGCAGTAGTCGCCTTTGTAGTCTTTTTTGTGGTAGTTTTTGCTATAGTGACGGTTGTCGTTTTGGTTTGTGTTGTAGTCTGTGCGACTACAGCAGCAGTAATATTTGTGGATGCTGTTGTCGTGAACGAATCGCTATTTTCGCTGCTATTATCGCCATTGGAATAGACGGTTCGTGTTACTGTCGTTGTTTCTGTTTCAATGGCAGAATTTTCAGACGTCACAGCTGTAGTTGCTGTTTGTCCTTGCCATGCATTTTCGTCGTTTACATCTGTGTCGGTTGTTGTCGCCGGAATATCCGTCTCGTCTGTCACGATTGTGGTTTGTATGTTTTCGCTGTCAATCACAGCAACCTGTTCGTCGCCATTTTGTGGTATTCTCGTATAAATTGCAGCAGTAAAGATAATCGCAAACGCTAGCGCAGCGGTTCCGATTGCGGAGGTTTGCCAGCGCAAGTACCAAGGCTTTTTCTGTATTTTTTCTCGTTTGGCGATGTCCTCCAGCGCACTGCGTCGCATGATTTCTAGGTACATATGGTCTTTGGCTTCTTCGGTTGGCTGAATTTTTTCCAGTGCCTCTTGAATTTTCTTTTGCATCGGGTCATTCGTCGGCATTTTGCTCACCCCCTAAATTTTTTTCCAAAAGCTTTCTGCCACGCCGCAGCAGAGAGCGTATGGTGGAATCTTTTTTTGTAGCATTTTCGCAATTTCGGCACCGGAATATCCCTCGTAATAATACAAATAAATCACGGTTTTATACTGATCCGGCAGATTTAAAACTGCCTCAAGTGTCCGGGAGGTTTCTTTATCTGGTGATTCCTCAACGCCGATTGCGTCAGACCAGTCTGAAATGGTTGTTCGTTGTGTTCGTGTCCAATGGGTATTTGCGGTTTTGCAAAGATTATTTGCCGTCACAATCAGCCAAGCCTTTGCGTGCTCATCATCATCTATTAGACCATCTTTTAGACCATCTTTCCGCATGGCACGAAGGAAGGTTTCTTGTGTAATATCCTCTGCGTCGGAAGGATTTTCCAACCGGATACAACAGAGGCGGTAAATTGCGTCTACGTGACGTGCATAAAACTGCGCAAATGCCGTTTCATTCGGCAAGAAAAGCACTCCCCTCGAATCAAATGAATTTTTCTTGTGCTTTTGCGATTTTATATTTATATAACTATATAACATGAAAGTACAAGCCAAGAAAGGAGGGAGAATCCGCTTTTTGCCTGTCCGATCCCTCTCTTATGATGCGATTTCAATTTCCATAATTATTATACCAGATTTACTCCCAAAATTCAAGTATAAATATTTGCATCAGAGAGGAGCCATAAGACAAAACCAGCTGCGCATGACAGACGGCGAAAGACGCCGACAAGTGTCCAGTCATAAGCATATTTGTCGTTGTCACAATTCGTCGTTTTGCGGAAACGTATCTTGTAGAGATTGTCCACTTGATACCATTTATGTCCATTTCCCATTTTGAACGAGTTTACCTTTCTGCTTTAAATTCGTACAAAATGGCTGCTGTTCTTCACAGCAGAAAAATCTTTTTCACTATATTACACTTTTGAGACCTTCAAAATGTTGCACAAAATGAAAAGTTTGGAGAAAAATCTAATTTTGATATGAAAAAATTATCTGAATTTGTCATAAATTACGGAGAAATAGAAGTAGAAGAAAAAGTCTTTTCTTTTTTGAAGATTTGTAGTATAATAAAAATAATTCGCACATACTGAAAAATCTTTTTAAGCAGTTAATTGTATTTCACTATGCCAAAGCAATACACGAAAGGTGGTTTTCATGAACAAGTATAAAAAGCTTGTAACCAACACGCTGATTTTTGCTGTGGGTTCTTTTGGTTCGAAAATATTGCTGTTGTTCCTGACACGGCTGTATACGGCGAATCTGAACCCTAGTGATATTAGCACGAAAGAACTGTTGATTCCGGTGATTACGTTTTCTATTGCCGACGCTGTCATTCGCTATGGGATTGACCGAAATTATGACAATCGAAAGGTCTTCACCTCTGCTTGCGTGGCGGAGGGCAGAGGAGTTTTATTACTACTGGTACTGACACCATTCCTGACACTGTTGCCCTATACGGATGGTTATGTATTATTACTGATGATTTATTGTATCACCTCCGGATTTCGACAAATTGCACAACAATTTGTCCGTGCCCGAGGGCTGTTGCGGTTGTTTGCCTTTGACGGTATTACTGCAGCACTGACGCTGTTTTTGTTTAACCTGATTTTTATTTCCGGTTTGCATATGGGTATTACCGGATTTATGTTGTCAGTCATTCTTTCGGATTTATGTTCGGGGTTATTCTTGTGGGCGGCGGCAGGACTTCGTCGATTTTTTAGCTTACAATATTTGGATAAGCGGATCACCCGAACGATGCTGCGGTTTTCTATTCCGTTGATTCCGTCAGCACTCTTGTGGCTTGTAACGGGATTTTCTGATCGACTGTTTATCCGTTATATGCCCGGACCCAGTGGATTAGTCGGAGAAACGGCAGCCGGAATCTATAGCGTATCTTCTAAAATTCCAAATCTCATCTCGACGATTTCTACTATCTTTTTTCAAGCGTGGAATATGTCTGCCATTGAAGAGGTAGATTCCAAGGATCGAGGACGATTTTATCAAAAAATATTTGACACTTATCAATCCTTTATGTTTATTGCCGGTGCATTCCTGATTGTTTTTGTACAAATTTTGTCAAATATTCTAATTGACTCCAGTTCTTATGCAGAGTATGCGCAAGCGTATCGTTATACGCCGGTTTTGATTGTAGGCGTCACCATGATGTGCTTTAATCAATTTCGCCCGCAGCGGATCCCCTGGCATCAAAACCGTTTCGGCAATATCGCCTACATTCGCCGCATTGTGTGGTGTTCCCATCATTTCTCCTCCTGCCTTATGTGATCTTTAAAAAGAAAACGGGACGGACGCCGCATTCCTCCTGCTGTTCTAAACCATCGGTCAAAATTGTACCCGAACTCGTCACAACCGCAGCCATCTCCCCATCTCCGGGAGACCGCAGCCACCACCAGTCGCTGACACTGCGCTGTTCCTCTGTTAGGTATCGTTCTACATCATCGATGCACAACATAAAAATTCGATCA
>Ga0192250_1152_pt1 | contig 7310 bp, 15 predicted proteins | sample Koala_Koa26_G3_FD_131274 | JGI IMG/M metagenome (GOLD analysis project Ga0192250, IMG submission 131274) | Enriched cells from koala feces incubated with labeled cellulose particles, San Francisco Zoo, California, United States - Koala_Koa2-6_G3 ...
AAAATTTTTAAAGTTTTCAAGGGTGGGTTCTCTTTGATGCGTTATAAAGCATCTACTGCTCGATTGATGTAATCAATCTCGCTTCGTGAAAGTTGACATTCTTTGAGGTTATGTAATGCAAAAACCTGAGTAATAAAATCATTTGGATTATATCCTTTTTCTTTCATTATGCGGAAGTCATGCACACACGCGTCAATGGACGCCCTCCTCTGCTCGGGGAAGCGGTTCTCCGCTTCAGCCATATACATACAATAAGCAAAATTCACTAACCAACACCTCTTTCTTTATCTTATGTATATATTATAATAAAATTTTTTATTAAAATCAATAGCGACGTAACGAACGCGCTTTGAAAATCATTTTACCACATCTTTCACATACATAGACATCAGTCCAAGGTGACGCGTAAGCGAGCTTCCGCCATTTATGTCCTAACAAAAGACAAGATAGTTTCATTAATAATCCCACCTTTCTTTCTTTTGTATCTTTTCCATTTTTGAACGGCGGCGATCGGTACGTGCAGGCATAGAACCTGGCTTTGCACGGTATTTATTACAGACCTGACATATCCCTCTAAACTCGGCATTCCGCCCTTTAGTACACTCGCCTTTCTTGATATAAAATTCACAAATTCTTTCCCTGTCACGCGCCATAGGTCCAACCTCCTTAGCTTCTCCAAGACGAATAGTCAAATAACACTGGTTTTCGTCCAATATAACCAATATTTTCTCTATGAAGATCATCAATACCATAGTCATAAATAAATTGCATTAACTTTTTATATTGTTTTTCTCCGTAATATTCAAAAGCATCAGTTTGCCAGACTGGTTGCCACCAAGTGCCCCAGCCGTCTATATCTTCACTACTTTTCTTTGCTTTTGAACTTCTTTCTTGCGGATAACGAAAATCCTCATCATGCACCGCATAATACATAGTTGCTTTTTGCTGAATGTAAATAGGGTGTCCATTTACAGAACCAACATATGCGGTTTTACAGAATGCACGCTCTACATGATTGGACTTAGCCTGCCTATAAGCAAGAACTTCCGCAGCGCAATAATCCCAATAATAAGTTTTATCATCACACGCATTTTCATTTTCATCGAAGAAATAATCTTCATATCCTTCTTCAGTCTCGTCACAAGTCATTTCTCCATTGAAAGGTACTTTGATAACAAAATTTGCGTCTTTTGGGAGCAAGACTAGCTTAGAAACCCCATAATGATAATCATATTTAAAATTTTCGGGCAAATAATTTAGTATAGCGTCCTCAAAATTATTATCAGACAGTTCTCCGTCAAAATAACAATTCTGGAATAAATCTAATATATCATTTCGAGTCATTGAATTACTCCTTTATAATATATATCTTTTCATATACATATATTATATCATAAAATTTATAAAAAGTAAAAACGCCCGTAGGACGCCTTTAATCAATAGCTCGAAGGATGCAACGTGATACAACAGTAGTTTTAACAGAGCGAAACTCTTCATGTTTCTTTACTGTTGCAGTCATATCATAAGTATTACCAACTTCAATCTCAGGTTCGGAAGAAGTAAACCAAGTGAATACATTATCTCCACATTTGAAGGTGAAGATATTGGTCCAGCCATAACGAGAAGTATAACCTCTCCGCGAAGAAAAGACAACAGTAAGATTACGAAGCCGTTCACCAACTTCTCCAACATATTCAGAAAGAGAAGGCTCTTTAGTTTCATCAAAGCGACGCTCAATTTTCTCTTTAGCGTCCTCTTTGAAAATCATATTATCATTTTCAGTATCCCATACCATATAATCAATATAGTTAATTTCAAAAGTACCATAACCTTCTGGTAATTCAATAGGTTCAGGGGAATGCCACATGAACAGAGGAGAGAATTTACAACCAAGCTCCTTCAAATGCTCTTTGATCGAGTACGTATCATCACCATATACACAATAGGTGATGCCATTAACATCAAAGCCATTTTTCTCAAACCATGATTTCTTATTGGCTTCTGAAATCGCCTGTCTGCGGGCGGCACGCTCAATGGCTTCCTGTACTCTCGTTTCTTCCCGCTCTTTAGCACGCCTTTCCGCAGCTTTTGTGTACATTCGTCCACTCTTTTCAAACGGCTCGCCTACTCGTTCATAGTTTTCATAAGATTTTGCTACAAAATATTCTGCCATGCGTCATTCCTTCTTTCTTTATCTTATAAATATATTATATAATATTTTTTGATAAAAATAAAATGAGCCTACTTTTAGTAGGCTCATTATTATATTTCCCAACTTTTACCACAGTTATTACATACTGCCATTTTTTTAGAATGTGTAGTTATTTTATAACTTTTAGGTTTAAAAATATGTATAATTAATGTTGGTAAGGTAAGAAAAAGCCACATAATTGGTTGTAACCACCATCCAATACAAATCCAATATAAAATACTATGTCTTTTCTTTTTTAATTCTAACTCTGTTATTATCTGTACTGTTACATTTTCTGATCCACACTTAGGACATATCATAATCCGCTCTCCTTAAAAATATTACAACTTGTAATCTGCTGCTGTGTACGCCTCTAATGCTATTATACAAATGGCAAAAATAATCCATATGCCAAGGGTGATAAGCCCTCCAACCCAGAACGGGATAGAAAAGTATAGGGCTATAAGATATGCACCACCCGCAATCATTGTAATCAATAGAAAGAATAGCATTACGACACATAAAATAACAAGGATACAATTTGCTAAAAATTCGTGTTTCTTACCGCCACTGGTCATCATGATAACTTTGCTCGATCTCTCCTATGCTGTAGTTATCATGCGTAATCAGATATTCTGCATAAGCATCAGACTGCTCAATAGGATCAGGAAAAAAGAAACGCTCTCTATCTAAGAGTTCATCCCACGTTACACCAAACTCGTAGTCACCACTAATCGCGGCTGCCGCCAACATCTGCGGCGTAGTGATTTCAGTATGATTATACCAGTCTGTTACACGATCGCGGATGGTCTTAGTCTCCTCAGAGATGCCTTCCGCCTCCCAATATTCAATTACAATCTTTACGGCTTCTTCAATTAATCTTGTATTCAGCATAACAACTACCTCTCTTCTTCACTATTGTTGTTTTCCTGTTTTCTTATAAATATATTATATTATAATTTTTATAAAAAATCAAGAGGAGCAAAAGCTCCTCTTATTATGCAAGACTGTAATGTAAACTATCTTTACTCTTGCGGATGACCTGCATGAAATCAATCTTTTTATCTTTCCACTGTTGATAAATTGCATACAATTTTAAATCATAATCTTTACTTTGAAAATCTTTATTAATTTCAAAACGGAGGTCTTTAGCGTCAAAGACTGTCCCGCCGCGATTATAGTCATATTTATTCATCATTGGAATATAATAAATAGTAAGACCATCACTCCAGTTTTCCGCGCCAGGAAGTTCAAACTCAAGATAAGTTTCTTCAGTTTTAAACATATCTTCTCTACAAACAGTAGTAAGTTTTGAACCATCTGTAAAATAAAGATTAAAGTAGTATGCCTGATCCTCAATATGTAAAATATTCAAATCCGCGATAGCATCTTCAAATGAGGAGCCGTCTGATAATTCAAAAGCAATAGCACGCAAACAGTCATAGTTTAAATTAATTTTGGTTGCAAAATTAATAACCTTATCAATTTCACTATTGTTACCTAATTTATCAGTTAAGTATTCTCTTATATCCGCCTCTGTTGGATAATTAAATGAGAAATGATAATGAAAACGACCAGGTCTGTTTACCAAATAATCATTTAAGTTTCTTAAACTGTTACAAGTTACTACAAAAAGCTTTTTACCCATAGAAATACCATCAAATAGAGTAAGCATTTCCGCCTGTGGAGCATGATTATCATTATTGCCTGCAAAAACTTTATCAAACTCATCAAAGAGTACCATTACCTCTTGATTTAATGAATTGATATAATTTGCCATACCAGGGACGTAGATATTTACTATGATAAGCGGAAGCCCTTGCTCTATAGCGCGTTGAGCCAAGAGCTTAGAGAATAAAGACTTGCCTATACCTTTATCACCGCTGAGAATTACGCCAAGATTGCGGTCGAAGCGTTTAAAGGCGGATAAGACCTTATCCACTTTCGCCTGATGTACGCCGTATATTTTTTCATTCACTTCAATATCAGCATATTTTTCAAGCCAAAAGCCACGCTGCTCATGGAAACATACTTCATAACACTGGGCGGGTAGCTGGTCATAGAGTTTTACGCTGTCATTATAAATATTATATGTATTACCTGTATTAACTGCTCTCATATTAATCCTCCCATAAGTTTAGCACATCCATTCCACCTTTAAAACTCCACATAGCACACAAAAGGACATAAATAGATGTTATAATCATAGCGGGTTCATCCTTTGTAAATTGAATAAGTACGTCGATCGCACAGACCATATAGTTATATTCCATTTCTTCATGTTTTTATAACCTTTCCTTAATTATAAATATATTATATCATTAATTTTTATTAAAATCAAGAGAAGAATAGTGGTAGGAGAATTATTTGACATGATATTAAATTTATGTTATAATTTATATAGAAACAAGAGAAAGAAGTGATTGAAATGTTTATAGAAAGCGCGGAAACCGAGGTTACACGCGGATTGGACGGGAACCCGCAATGACAGTTGTTTGTAAAGTTAATTGCCCTTATAATGATAGAGGTTTCTGTGTGAGAGGTTTAACTGCTATTGATGAGAATGGAATGTGCGAGATGTGGTGGCGCGAAGGGCAACGCCGCGTTAATAGTGAAATGGAGCAAGGTGCTCCTTTATATAGAGAAGATTTAGTTATATTAAATGAGCAGAAGGCGGAGGATGTAGAAGATGGAAGAACAGTTGAAAAGGATTGCGAATCTGATGGAGAAGGAACTGGAGATAGCTCAGAAGAGCCAACGACAGGATAATGATATAGATGCAATCTGTAATAGAATAGATCAATTATGTTCTTTGACGGAGATGTATTATGGTAAAGTTAAAGAATTGTATGATAGAGTTGAAGCTTTAGAAAAAATGATTGTAAAAGTACCTGAATTTTATGAGTATTGGAAGAAGCTAAATGCTTGCGGGTATCAGGACTAATGGCGAAGATTAAGTTAAATACATCAATGTATTCTTATGCGGATTCGGGCGATGTAGAAATAATATCAAACACAGTGACTGATTTATCTTCTACTATTGATAATTTGGCTGAAAGAGTAAGGGCTTTAGAGATTAGAGAGTGTGAATTAGAAGCGGAAAACGCGAAGAAAATTATTGGTTATAGAGTGAACGCGCGGAGGTCTCGTTAAAAGCGCGTGTGAGCATGGTTTCCGCTATCCACAATTTTGAGGACAAAGTTGGAAAATTGTTTACCTTTATTTTTTAAGTATAGTATGACGAAAGGAGTAAGAATGAATGACTTTAAAAGAAGTAGCTGAACAGTTAAATAAAGCTGAAAGTACAATTTATAAAAATTTTCGTCGTACACAAGAAACTCTAGCAAAGAGTGGAATTATTCTCATAAGAAATGGTAAGGATGATTATGAGATTAGATACGAAATGAAAAAATAAGGAGTAGACAAAGAAAAATGACAAAACAACATAATAGTAAATATGTGATGGTTTATCGTATTGATCTAGCTATGGAATTAATTAAGTTAGGTCATAAAGTGGTTTCAACTTGTCCTAATCCACGCCGAAATGATCTTTCCGCATGGGTATTTGAAAGAGATGAAACTTTTACAGAAGATTTCGATAATCTTTTGAGGAAGGAGTAGTCTATGGATAAAATGGTTATTATGAAATCTTGGTTGGAAGAGGCGGAAGTGGCTATGGACCCTCAAGATTTTAATGAATTGTGCGGACAAATTGTAAGATATGCACTATTTGAAGATTTAGAGAAAACTGGCAATCCTACTGTTGATGTAGCTATTAGTTTAATTATTCCTCAAATAGATAAAATGGAAAAAAATTATAATAAAAAGGTTGAACAAGGGAAGAAAGGCGGACGCCCTCTTACAGTAAATAATGTGCAAATATGGAAGTTAGCGCAAGAGAAGAATGGTACAGAAATTGCGGAAGAATTAAAGATACCAAAATCTACTTTGTATAGTTCTGAAGGGTGGAAGCAGAGGAAAAATCCTAATTATTTAGAATAGTTTTTAGTATTTTACTAAAAACTTTCTAGTAATTTATTAAAAAGTTTTCAGAGGTTTCTGATAATTACGAAAACCTATAAATATAATGAGAATTTTAATAAAAATGCTACGCATTTTTATTAACAAGGAATTTTCATACTTCGTATGAAAATTCCTAACGGCCGCGATTTTAAGGAGGAATAATTAAATGAAGGAATGGAATTCACAATGGGAGGAAACAGTGGAGTAAGACTGATTCTACGTGGGAAAATATAAAAGTTTTATACTCATCAACAGGAGTATAAGTTATTTGCTTATCGTATAGAATCAGATGAGAAAGTTAGAAGGGATTTTAATAATCAATATCCTCGTATTAGAGATGATTTATGGTCTTATACAAGATTATATCAAGCTATTGATAAAAATAACTTACCTGGAGTTGATTTAAATACGCAAGTATGTTTGGCTTTATACAACGAAGAAGTTGTAGATTTTTTTAAGAAGTATTTTATTATTACAACTAATTATGAATTGGAAAAATTAGAGAAGTTATTAATTGAGAATGCGGAGGTCTCGTTAAAAGCGCGTGTGAGCATGGTTTCCGCATGAAATTCCTTTTGTGAAGAATAGTATAGCTTTAATGAATTGGGATTTTATTATATTTTTAGCTATTGTTATTACTCCTATGGGCGTTTTTAGAGGTAGTTTTACTGATTTTTTAAAATATGTTGAAATTAATGTTACTGAAACAAATATTGAGGCATTAAAGGATGCTTTATTAGATTTGCAAGAACGTAATTTGATTGATTATAAGGTAGATAAAACTGATAATGATTATTTTACTGCAAATATTTATCGAAAAGTTGAAATTGATATGAAAATTGGTATTGGTATGGTTAAGGATTGTAAGCGAATTCAAGAAAAATATCATAAACGTAGTTGGATACCAATTTTAAAAGTTTGGTTGAGTATTAATATGTTTGTTGAAGATGGTCGTCAACCGTATACAGTAAGTGATATAAAAGCAATGACAGGTTTATCAGATTATCAAGTACGAGAGAGCGTTAAATTATTGAAAAATTCTCAAGTATTTAAAACTTCTAAGGCGTATGCAAGTTATGCTAAATGCTTAGGGACA
>Ga0192250_1160_pt1 | contig 6284 bp, 5 predicted proteins | sample Koala_Koa26_G3_FD_131274 | JGI IMG/M metagenome (GOLD analysis project Ga0192250, IMG submission 131274) | Enriched cells from koala feces incubated with labeled cellulose particles, San Francisco Zoo, California, United States - Koala_Koa2-6_G3 ...
CCTTCCCTTCGTTGTCTTTATCGACATAAATCATTCCGTAGCGTTTTTTCATTTCTCCTGTTCCGGCAGAAACCAGGTCAATGCAACCCCACGGGGTGTAGCCAATTAAGTCAACACCATCTTCAACTACGGCTTTTTTCATTTCCCGAATATGGGAGGAAAAGTAATCAATGCGATAGTGATCGTTCACCGTGCCGTCAGCTTGTCTCTGGTCAACCGCACCAAATCCATTTTCGACAATAAACAGCGGCAACTGGAAATGATCCCAGAACCAGTTGAGTGAATAACGTAGCCCTGCCGGATCAATTTGCCATCCCCATTCGGATGTATCGATATAAGGGTTGCTGACCAAATCTCGTGGTTCAACATAATCCAGTTGCGGATTATCTGGCGAAAATTGCGTCGTAAAAGACATGTAGTAGCTAAAGCCGATAAAGTCGACACAACCTCTGGCAAGAATCGCGTTATCATCTGGTGTGATATCGAGGTTGAATCCTTTCCTTGCAAAGTAATTCAGCATATGTTGCGGATAATATCCACGAGCATGAACATCAGTAAACCAGTAACGACGATGCATCGCTTTCGTGGCCATCATCATATCGTTGGGTGCACACGTCAGAGGATAGATGGGGCACATAGCAATCATACAGCCGATATTAAATTCAGGATTGATCAGTTTTCCAGTCTGTACCGCCAGGGCACTGGCAACTAACTCATAATGTACCGCCTGGTACATTATTTGTTCGCGCTCATTGAGATCTTCCTCTGGCGAATACAAGATACCGGAATTAGTAAATGGACACAGGCTTTCGCTGAAATTCACCTGATTATTGATTTCGTTAAACGTCATCCAGTACTTTACTTTTTCTTTATAGCGCGTGAAGACCGTTGATGCGAAGTGGATAAAAAAGTCGATCAGTTTACGGTTTCGCCAGCCACCATATTTTGTCACCAGATGATAAGGCATCTCAAAATGCGAAAGCGTCACCACAGGTTCCATTCCCTGCTTCAGGCATTCATCGAAGAGATCATCATAAAATTGTAAACCCTCTTCATTCGGCTCCTGTTCGTCACCTTGCGGAAAGATTCGTGTCCAGGCAATGGAAGTTCGAAAGCATTTGAATCCCATCCCGGCAAATAACTGAATATCTGTTTTATAGCGATGATAAAAATCAATTGCTTCATGATTGGGATAATTAAGTCCGTCGATAACGCCTTCTGTCACTTCACGCGGCACCCCGTGAGCGCCAGCAGTCATTACATCAGCGATACTGATGCCTTTTCCTCCTTCATTCCAGCCACCTTCCAATTGATGTGCGGCTACCGCACCGCCCCATAAAAAATCTTCTTTAAATCCTGACATACACAACTCCTTAACTAAATAGATTTCCACCAGACTTCCGCCTGGATGCCGGCCATAAACTCGTCTTTGCTGTTCTCATTAAACTTAAAATTCGATAATTCGTTATCCAGAATATTGATATACGTCCCGTAGAAGCGAATTTCTGGTCGTGAACCTAAAATACTTTCACCCACTTTCAATGCATGCCAGAGTGTCGTTTTATAAGCCGATTCATTTAGCGTTACCCCCTGCTGAGTTTTGTTCTGTTGCTTAAACCAGCCTAATTCAAGCCCCGTCTGATTCCATGTATTCCAGATCCAGGCCGGTCTTATTACGGTGCGAATACTGTCAAAATCACTATGAGCGCCACTTTCATAACTATAAACATCTTCGCCATGAGAATAGACAAGCGCGTTAGCCATAATAATATTGTCAGTCAGATACATCTCGCCCTGAGAGATTAAACGCCAGGCGATCCCATTGGTATGGTCACCATAGTAATAGCGACCATGCGCCATCGTATTACTGGCATCTGAGAAACTGGCAAAACTGCTGGCATAGGAATTATTGGCAACCTGTAACGTAAATTCATTAAACGTATCGCGTTGCAAGTTTTGCCGTAAAACAGAAGTCAGCATCCAGCTATCTTTCATTTCAAAATAACTGTCGTCATTTTCATTATCTTGTTGTTGATCCGTTTTATTAGGTGCGGAATATTTAGCCATTAATGACAACGTCGCATCATCCCATAACGGGATATTGCGATAACGAACATCCACAGAATTGGTATTCATCTGACTGGTACGCGTAAAATCACGAGAGTAAACATCGACATCATCTCGGCTTAAGGACATATCAAACAGCCCTACACCAAGCGCCCAGTTTTCAATCCCCACACCCGCGGCAACATCCGTGGTTAAGGTTTTCCAGTCCAGCATTTGGATCTCATATTGCGGGAGTTTATGTTTGCCGCCCCAGAATTCTGCCTCTCGTGCGAAGGGTAAAAAACCTCGCGTTGTCAGATAAATATCACTGAACTGCATGATATTTTCATTGGCACTGTCACCAAACCAGGCATCGTTATACTGCTGACCTACGTTTCCATCATAGGTAACGACCGCATTTGCCGTTCTACCGTCCTGATTATAAACACGCTGATTTAAGGTCAGGTCAAACCAACCACTCATCTCGTTACCAAAACGTCCCAGAGAACCCGCTGCATAAGTTTGTGGTGAGCCGTGATTACCGGTGCCCCAGCCTGAGCGGAAGTACCCCTGATAGCTGAATCCAATATCATCCTTTATATATTTACTGATATCTTTCAGGGTCACGCTTTCGATAGTGGTTTTATCGCCTTTACTTTCAATAACGGCAATTTGCTGCGATCCATTTATAGTATGTGCTGCGGCAAACGAGTTCTGTTCACCGTTTTCATTTTTGATGTTATCAGCAACGGGAGATGTCGCTGATATTTCGGCAAGCGAGGCTGATTGATATTTATTTTCTGTGATGCTTTTTTGTAATGTCGAAGGTCGGAATTTATATACTCCCAGTTCATTCTGTGTTGCTTTCAGCTCTTGTTTATTTTGCGACAATTCATTTTCAAGCAATTCAAGGCGCTGCTCTATGGTTAATTTTGTTGCCATCGCGTTCAACGGAAACAATGCTGTAATAATAGAAATAGACAAAAGGCTGACGTTAAGCGTCTTTATATTCATAACTTATCCTTAAGAGTGTAGTAATTTCCTCCAGATATCGCACTGGAGAAAAAATCAGGCATGGAGCTCTTTTCTTAATGAAATAATTTCCCTGGCTAAATCCTGGCATAATATTGCATTCATCAGATGATCCTGTGCATGTATCAGAATTAAATTAACTTCTATTTTGCCACAGCCTTCATCCTGACTAATTAACGCGGTCTGAATCTTATGCGCCTGAAGACAGGCAGATTCAGAGCTGGCCATTAGTTTAGTTGCGCCCTGCCAGTCTTTTTGCCCGGCACAACGTATGGCTTCCATCGCATCAGAACGAGCCTGTCCCGCGTTGATCAGTAACTCCATAACAAGTTCTTCATCTGCAAACATCACAATCTCCTTCCTGGGTAAATGGAATTATCCGTTAGTTGTCATGTTATTGACTTTGTTGGCGGCGATAACAAAAGGTAAATAGATCATTGTCGCCACACCTAAACATAAAAAACCAACCAGTAATGCCAGCCAGTTTCCCCCGGTTCCGAGGAAAGCAATTAAAGGTCCGGGCGTAGTCCAGGGCACGGCATAAGCAACCGGTGGAATAATTTCCATCGAAACAAAGAAGTAACCAATGGCACAGTTAACAATGGGAACCATAATAAACGGCACCATCATGATGGGGTTAAGTACAATAGGAAGGCCGAACATTATCGGTTCATTGATATTGAAAATACCGGGGATAAATGACATTTTTGCCAGATCACGGTATTCCGCACGCTTAGAAGCGATAAAAATAGCCAACAATAACCCCAACGTCATACCTGAACCGCCGCAGTTGGCGAATGCATCATTAATAGAAGTCCAGGTAATCGGATATGGCGCGCCCCAGGTAGTGCCGTGTTGAGCGGCCCAGGAGAGATTCTCCAGATTAGCCTCAGAAAAAACGGTTTCTCGAATTGCCGACGTTGTATTAGGTCCGTGGATCCCCAGCACCCAGAGGAAATTACCCACAGCCCCCAGGATAATTACCGCAAAGATATTCGTTCCCATATGTTTGAGCGGCGTCTGGATTAATGTGTAAATGAGATCATTTAATCCTGCCGGGGATATCAATGTCAGGCAATAATTAAGTGCGGAAAAGAACACCATGACAAAAAATATTGGCAATAAAACTTTAAATGAACGCGCTACCGCAGGAGGTACAGCTGCCGGCATCGTTATGGTGATTTTGGGGTTTCGAGCTAAGCGACAAAATATTTCACTGGTGATCAATGCAACGATAACAGCAACAAACACCCCCTGCGCGCCGAGATATTTGGTCGTCAGGAATGCCTGCCCATCTATCATCTGGTATGGGGTATAAACAATAAAAAATGCTCCTATTGCCGTTAATCCACATAAAAGATCATCTTGCTCATAGCTAATCGCCACATTCCTGGCGACCAGGAAAGCAATCATAATTGACATGATATTTACAGAACCATTCATTACCGGAGTAAAAATAGCTTGTGCTTTTTCAAGGTTGGGGAAAATGCTGTTCAGATGCAGTAATCCGGCAATAAAACCGTCGGGCGATAATATGGCAAAGTTAATTAATATAATTAATGAGCTTGCCATGATAATTGGAAACGTAAAAACGAATCCATCTCTCACCGCTGCAACATGTTTTTGTGAGTTTAACTTGATAGCAACTGGAACAAGAAAACGTTCCATTCCACGTTCGAATGATGCCATTAATCCCATTTTTTTATACCTGTTGTCCTGGATATTTATACATCCCAATAAAGCATGTATGCCATATCCATTTTATGATGTGTGAAAAGTTAGTTCAGGTAATAGTTTAATAATATTAGATTCTTACTCTTGCAGTAGTTTCATCGCAAATTCAAGAACTGCCTGTCCGTTCATTGTGCCATAGTCTTTCATCTCGATAACGGCTACAGGCATTTTCCCCTGTGCAACGGCTTCAATCTCTGGTTTCTGAAAGCGAACTTGCGGACCAAGTAAAACAACGTCAACTTCGTTATTTTTAATTTTCCCTTTAGCCTCTGCAATCGCCAATGCGGAAATATTAACTTCAAGTGAAATAGCGGTTGCATGATCAATCATACGTTTAACCAGCATACTGGTTGACATGCCCGCAGCGCAAACTAACAATATCTTTTTCATATTTTTCCTTACTGGTATATAACAGACTACATTGTGTAAATATCATATCCCACAGTAGCTACACGTCCTGGTACATTGATCACAGTAATACAGCAATAAAGTTGTTCAACAACAGGGTGATAATTAAACGACTCGGCCATACGATAAACTAATCAGGTCTCAACTCCTTGTTTTCAATGGCTCTTAAAAGGTGCAAAAGTGATTTTTCAAAAGATTGCCCGCTTACTTAAATCCGAGATCAATGGCAATTCATGGCATGTTGGTGATTTGTTGCCGTCAGAAGCAGAACTCGCTGTTCGTTATAATGTTTCGCGTAATACCCTGCGTAAGGCATTATCCCTGCTGGAAGGCGAAGGAATTATTCACAGAAAGCATGGTTCAGGAACATACATTCAAAAAAAGAATTTTGTTGCACACATTGATCACATGAACAGTTTCAGTGAAATTGCACATAAAAGCGGCAAAGAGGCAGGAAGTCAGATTATGAAATTTGAAGTGCAGGATGCTTCTCCTACTATTGCGACTGAGCTGAATTTAGTGACTGGTGAGCAGGTTTATTACATAAAGAGACTGCGATTCATTGAGGATAATGCAGCACAATTAGAAGAAACGTGGATGTCAGTGGCACGTTTTCCTGATTTAACCGTATCGCATATGCAAAAATCCAAATTTTCGTATATTGAGAACGAATGCGGGATCAAAATCATTGGCACCTTTGAAACTTTCTCCCCGACTTTTCCTACCCCAGAAATCGCCAGTATTTTACGGATCAGCCCACGGGATCCCATACTTAAAATTCAGACCCAGGCTGTGGATAGTAACTCTATTCCGCTGGATTATTCGTTACTTTACAGCAATATTTTCGAGTTCCAGGTAAAGTACTTTTTTCCCGCGATAAAAGCAGACGCACAGAGTGCTGGCATCACATTCTGTGCGTATGGTTTAGCCTCTGACCTTTACCGCTTTACGCCACCGCAAGCCAAATACATTGATATACAGCCCGGTCATAATGAGCACCGCACCGAAAAATTGCAGACCCGTTAAGCGTTCATCCAACAATAGTGCCGCACTTGCCAGTCCAA
>Ga0192250_1082_pt1 | contig 6116 bp, 7 predicted proteins | sample Koala_Koa26_G3_FD_131274 | JGI IMG/M metagenome (GOLD analysis project Ga0192250, IMG submission 131274) | Enriched cells from koala feces incubated with labeled cellulose particles, San Francisco Zoo, California, United States - Koala_Koa2-6_G3 ...
TTTACAGGCAAATTAGCACTTGCTAAAAATTCTTTAATAACCAATGAGCAAGCATTATCCCAATCTTTCTGTAATAAAATATGGTACTTATCATAACCAAGCACCTCTCTTACAGTTTCTTCTCCTAAGTCAATTTCAAGAGGAGAAAACAAAGTAGCGCTATAATGCTTACTTCTTGAACCTATTGTTTCTATCATAGTAGATACCTCAATCCTGATAAATATTTTTCTTTAAGTTTATCAGTCAATGTATCTGTTTGAGTTAAATGGTCTTTCATATCAAGCAATTTAACCCACCAAACCATATGACCAACATGACTTGTATCTCTTCCTTTTTTGATTAGCTCTAAATATCTATCATAGGTAGTTTCTTTATTATACCAAGTGATAAAATGTAAAGCCTTATCAAAATCTGGAGTAAAAATTTCGTGAGGGCAGTTGGTATCTTCATATAAATCATGCGCCCATGCTAAGCACATAACAAAATCTCTATCTTTTTCTTGCCAATAACGAATATCTTCTCGTGCAAAATTAGCAACTCTTTCTGCATGAGCATAGCCTTTATCTGTATAAAATTGTTTACAAAATAATTGCATTGTCTTTTCATCGCATTTGAAAGTATCCATATTTACTTCCTCACTTTATCTTTATATAAAAATTATATCATAAATTTATTATAAAATCAAAAAAGAGCGATATCTCTATCGCTCTTTGATATTTATTTATATTAATCCTCTGTTTTGTACGCGGCAATGCCATCAAGGATACCTTCAAGTGAGGTACCACGCATCAGGCGATTAACCGTATCGCTCACAGATTCCCCGTTTGCAATCGCATATGGACTCATACTCTCGCTCACAGTAGCCAGCATATCCGCATTAGATTTAGATGTAAGTGCTGCAATCAAGTCAGGAGAAATGCTCTTCATAATGTCAGCAACAGTAGCTGCATAAGCATCCTGTCGTGTCTTTTCAATAGCAGCAAGTTCCTTCTCAGTAGCAATTTTTGCATCATCTTCCGCTTTATTCCTTGCCAACTTAGCACTCTGGATAGTATCCAAAATCTTCTGCATGTCAGCTTCAGCCTGTTTTACAGCTTCTTCTTCTGTACGTTTCTTAGCAGCAAGTTCATTTGCGGCTTTCATCTTCTCAGTTTCAAGAGTAGTTTTCAGCTCCAAAGCATATAAATCATTCTGATGCTTTAATTCATTCTCCTGCTTCTCATATGCGGCAAGCTGAGTAACAACTTCCATCTTACGAGTTGCATCTGAAAGTTCCAGAGTCTTCTGAATCATTTCAGTCTGATGAGCTTCAAGGATTCGTGCTACGTTTGCTTCTACTCCGATGCTAAGAACTTCAACATCATGTACAAGCATACCATTCTCTGGGAAGAAACGTCCCTGTCTACCACACGCGGGCTCCGCTGTTTCAGCTTCAGAGTCAGTCTCAGGGAGCGCCAAAGCGACCTTCCGCACGATGTCAGTAGCATTTGAATAAAAATCTTCAATCGTATGCTTCTTAGCCTCTCTCTTGAGTAAGCTACGCTGACGATCACACATATACTTCACATAGTTTTCAACAGAGAACCACTTGTCCTTATAATCCTCAAGGAAATCAAGACAATAGGATACTTTAATCTGCACATCTACAAAATCTTGAGTCTGAACATTGATAAGGTCAGAAATCTTATTATTCTCAACCCTCAGATAAGCAGTCTCAAGCAAATGGTCAGTATTCTTAGGACGACCTGTTGAAAGTTCCATATATTCAAGTGTTTCATCATAATCAAGCAGACGAGTGGTAGGTCCAACTACAACCTCTCTCTTACCAGTTTTAGATGTTACATTGATTGCATATCCAGTCCAAACATTGATAGCTACAACTCCATCATACTTTGTATCAAGAGTAATGGTACGAGGCTTAGTATAGGATACACCGCGACTAATATTTGCATTAGCTTCAAAGATAGCAAGCGTATCTGCCTGATTTGAAGTGGCGTATGCGTTGTTAATTACATCTGTACTATTGGTCTGACCCTTACGAGTATTCTTTTCCGTAGTTCTTTCAGTCAATGCATCATTGTAAGCCAATACCTCATTGTTGCCAGGATAGAATAGTCTGCATTCTTTTGCAGTCAATTTTCTCTTAACAACAACTTCTGTGCGGGGATCAGGTGGGTACATTTTTGGACCAGTTACTGTAGTAATTTCACCAGTAAGACGATTTAAAATATAACGACCTTCGCCCTCAGGGATTGCAATAGCATGATGCATATACTTGCCGTCATACTGAATCATTGCGTGTTCGGGTCTTGGGTAATAAATCATCTGGTCGTTACCAGTGATAAACAATTCCTCACCAATAGGATGATGAACCGTCTTACCTTCTGCATCTGTATCATCATATGCTGCAATTACTTTCACATAAATACCGCTGATAGGAGAAAGCTCCAATGCACGGAAAATATTTCCACCCTTCGGCGTCTCAACGAATGTTTCTGTTGGCTCTGGAAATACCACCGCAGGACCATGCATATAACGCTTATTACCATTTTCATCTTTCAGAATGGCATACTCAAGACGCTCAAGAGTAACAGCTTCACGAATGTATGTATTTCCGCCTCTTCCATCTTCCGCGGCAGCCGCATCGTAGACTCTAGCAAGCAAGTACTGATTGCTTCTTAGGCGGTGTCCCTGAATAACTTTAGTCATCTGACCAGGATAGAGTGAGAATGATACAGGTCCAGCAATATTTACTTTACGTCCAATTTTCAGAGTAGGACTGTTGACCGCTTTTTGCTGCTTCAGGATGTGCACCATCTTCCGCAGGGTTCTTCAATACAACGTACCAACCTTCTGGCGCAGAAGTAAAAAGCTGACGAGCTTGAGTGAAATCCGCAGTGCCATTCAAATCTCCTTTATTTATTATAAATATATTATATCATTATTTTTAAGTAAAATCAATGGCTTCATTTTTTAATTCAATTTGAGTAATTTCAATATCAGTTCCACCAGAACCTCTATTTACTACCTTAGCTACATCATATTGCTTTAATTTTGACAATAGATTAGCATATACAGGGCGGGAAATGGATGTTTTTTCTACCATATCTGATATAGTAATATTACCTTTATCATGTATTTGTGAAATAATAGCATAATATGCTTTAGTTTCAGTTGTAGTTAAATTACTAAAAAATTCTTTTTTAGTAATTGTTGAAGCATTTATCTCAGGGCGGAAGCTCGCTTTGAGAATCTCCATAACGCCTTCATTGAGCGCGGCAGTCGCTTCATCGTGGCGAGGAGACTGGACTTCCGCATACTTATTAACAAGCTCATTAGTTAATTGTTCTAGCTCTAAGGCGCGTACGAGCTTGGCTTCCGCATCTTTACTTAACGCAGATTCACCATATTTTAATTCCCATAGACTTTCATCTTTTGGTTGAAGGCACTCCGCGTATGACTTTTCATTAAAATAATCTTTTAAAAAAGTATATAATCTACTTGCATTATATAATTTTTTATTATTAGTTGGCTCTTGATGTAAAGTATGTAGTAATTGTCCACTAATACTTTTTAAGGTTTTTTGCTTATCATAGTGGGCTATTGCTTCTCTATTTTGAATGAAATATTTATCAAATAACTCTTTATATTTTTCATTTATAATGAAATAATCAGTATAAAGAATTTCAATAAAATTAATATTTTGTTTCATCCACATGTCTCGCATAAGGCGAATATCTTTTATTTCAATATGCTCTTCGTCAATATGATATTCTATTGAAATCATTTGTGGATTTAAACAAAATTGTTCAAAAGTAGGAAGAATGATAGCTTTTGTATCTATATCACTATTTTCATTAGCATACCCGTAGTTAACAGATCCATATACAAAAATACCAAGGATATGATCTTCATCATATCCTTGCTGTAATAAAAAATTCCAATGCTCTTGTAGTCGTTTAAGAATTTTATCTTTACTGACCATTCTTTTCATCAACTCCTAAGTCATAAAAATATTTCTCAACTTTTAATTCATCTAAATCAAATAAAGCTACTCGTTCAGTTTGAAAAGATGCCAAGTCAAGATCAAATTTATGACCATCTGCATAATTTAATATTTTATAATCCCATGAAGTATACCGCGGCGGTCGGTCCATGAATCTATCCATCTCGTTCAATTTGGCTATAACATGAGGTACGGGCGTATGACCATGAACAATATAAGTATTATTATACTTTGGGTCTGGGTTCCATTTACTATAGAAATGGTCTCTATCCCATTGCCATGGAGACTCTCCGTAACGATTAGGCTGTTTATTATCCATATCATCTGGATCAATCCCTGCGTGACTTAGTATAATAGTTTGACCTTTAGGATTGGTGTATAATGCTACATCAGGTAAGGATCTAATCTTCCGAATATACCAACACTGAGAAGGTTCTGATAGTGACTTGAAAGCGTCAATGGTCGGCTTCCCGCCATTCATTAACCACAAATTAATGTCATATGTATAGCCATCAATAAGTCCAGGAGCTACATTTTCCATTATACCTTCATGGTTTCCTTTGATATATACTACTCTTTTGTCTTGGAATAATTCCCGCATTACACGAAGTCCGTCGGGTCCACGGTCCGCCGCGTCTCCAAGAAAGTAAATTGTATCTGTTTCATCGCAATATTCTTTAATTTGATCCCATAGTTTACCCATACCATGAAGATCAGTAATTGCATAATGTTTATTCATTTTTTATCACCATTCTTTCTTTTCAATAAAATTATATCAAAATTTTTTAAAAAAATCAATTTAAGCACTTGGGGGTTTTTTTGTTAAACTGGTTATCTACAAAAATAATATTTCTTTGAAAAAGGAGGACTTTATATGGTTAAAGGAAGAGTGCTTAATGGTAGACTTGGCCAGGTATTAGGTCCTTTTGATAGTACCGATCTATTAGGTAAAGAAGGCGCAATTTCCGAATTCACTCCAGAATCTACACCTCCTGTTTTGGTTAAGTTGGGCATTCAAACCACTGAGGGCACGATTGTTCAAATTAATAAGGTAAAAATTAAAATAGGAAGAACGGGTATGTATGAGTTAGATGAAACCGTTCCAATTAAATCTTTAATTTTTCCCCGATGGAGCGGATGAAGATACTATTGTGGACTTCGTATATTAAACAAAAGGAGGAACATAGCATATGAGCAGCTTTTACGGCGCTGGTGGCAATGCAGTCGTAAATGTTAATGGTGGAGACTCCTCTTTTACCACATTAACAGGAACTGAATCATCTCCTATTGTTTTAAATACTTTAGATTATGGTAACTATTTGATTGAAGGATATTATGTATATACTGCCAATGATACAGATGTTAAGTTTGTAAGTTACCAAATGCTAGTTACCATTATGGAAGATAGTATCACTTCTTACAAGGTAGCAAAATTTGAAACGTGTGAAGATGGAGTTTTCTACATTTACACAATAACCTTCTATGATGATGAAACTTGTTTACAAGATAAGCAATCTTTCGTTAAATCAGAAGGTGTAATCTTTTTAAGTGAGGCGGATTTATCGTCTACTGGAGTTTCAGGTGTTCTTTATGTTACTGAAACAACAATTTATCAATGGTCAGATGATGACCAATGTTATGTTGATTTAGGTTCTCCTACATGGGAAGAACTATAAATTAACCTTTTTCATTTTATAAATATTTATAAGGGGAGAAAAATCAAATGTAAAGTTTTTACAAGGTACTTCTGCAGCTATAAAGCTTTAACTACAAAAGATAGTGCAACTTTTTACCGTTTAACTGACACAAATGACCTATATTTAGGTACTACGAAACTATCTAACGTATCTGATTTAGATGAAGTCATTACAAGAATTTCTACATTAGAGGGTAGTGTAGAAACAATCGAAGCAGAAATTGGTACATTAGATGATTTAAGTACAACATCTAAGACAGACCTTGTATCTGCAATGAATGAATTATATGCAGCAATCGGTTCTGGCGGAACTGCATCTGTAGTTGCTGTAACTGAAGACAGCACCTCAACTGAGTATGCTAAAGTTTATACAATTACACAGGGTGGAACAACAGTAGGAACAATTAATATTCC
>Ga0192250_1164_pt1 | contig 6088 bp, 3 predicted proteins | sample Koala_Koa26_G3_FD_131274 | JGI IMG/M metagenome (GOLD analysis project Ga0192250, IMG submission 131274) | Enriched cells from koala feces incubated with labeled cellulose particles, San Francisco Zoo, California, United States - Koala_Koa2-6_G3 ...
CATGGCTTAAAATACTCGGCATCACCTTTGGCCGCCGCCTCAAGCAGCGTGCCGCACGCATTGTTCCCTGACATGATACTCCGGACAATAGCTTCCACCCTCTCTTCCAGCACACTCATACCAGTCACAGGACAAATACCATCTTTACATTCCATGAGCGCTCTCCTTAATATCATACGCCAAAGCACAGTACCCAGCCAAGTCTATATAACTGTCGCGCGTACCAATACCGGTCTTTGCTCTGGCTATCTTCAACAAGCACATCATCATAGCCACATCATGTTCATCAATAAATGTGCCGGTATAGGTAGTCCACAGCTGGGCAATCAGTTTAAAGTTATCCTCTGGCTTACCGTAGCTATCCACCCTGCCGCCATTTATAATTTCCTTGGCGTCGTCGAGAATATCACCTCTAGCCATAATCCCTCCTAGAAACTCTTACTAAACCACACTCCCAACGTCGGCCTTGTCGTCAATCGTTTTTCCAAAGCTGGCAAAGATGTTGGTGACTTCTTCATCCCTAGCTCTTTGTCTATCGATCCGACCTTTATTGTAGTCCCTGTCGTCTTATCGTCAACCTTTATTCCAGTCGAGGTTAGTTTAACTTCCCCTGTTTTCCACCTTAACTTGTTGGCAAAGAGAAATTTTCCGGTGAGACGACGAGCGACTCTAACGGGAGCAAGGCACTTTTTTTTAGACTGGATTCCTTAAGTTCTGCCAGTTTAGCTTCACATAATGAATCGATTATACTTGGCCCGTATTCTTTCAAGGCATCAACCCCTTGTGACCTAAGAAACTGGATTATATACGTCCTGCATTCAGTCATAATCTGGGCACCTTGTTCAGCAGTCAACTTCCCGTTGGCGCTAGCTGCTTTCCAGTCATCGCTGTACTTTTGTTTCCCTGCCGCCACGGCAGTCTCGACAGCCAGCAGCAGCTTCTCCAGTTTCTTGTCAGCCAGCCAAGTATACAGATGCGGCCTGATTATCGCCCAGATTATACCAATAACTGCCAGTACTATTGCACCAGCCAACCCTTCACCCGCAAGAATCTCATAAATAGTCATATAATTTCACCTCTAATATGTCCGCCATGTTTTACTCCAACCCAGCATTAAAGTTAATAGCTTCAGTATCCTTATCTTCAGCTACTGTAATAACTTCACTCGCCTCAATAGCATTACCAGCCTTATCAGTAGCTGTAGCAATAACTGTATAATCACCCGCCTCTTCAGGGGTAAAGGTATAAGTACTTGTTGCTATAGGTGTACCTTTACCTGTTGACATTTGAGCACGTTTCTTTTTGCCAGCAACAGTACAGGTGATATTTGTTATAGCCACATTGTCTGTTGCTACGATTGTAATAGGCATGGCTACACCTATGGCAGGTTCATCCTCACCAAGGGTAATTGTGATTGACGGGTTAATCATGTCGGGTTCCTCTTCTTCTTCAGCAACAGGCTCTGGTTCAGGCTCGGGTTCCACTACTGTTCTTACCTTGGCTGTGGATACTTCATCGGCTTCTTGCACTCCCGAAGAACCGCCTTCATCACGCACTTCTTCACCCACGGATGCATCTGCCACTTCGGGTTCGGGTTCCGGTTCGCTGGCGTCTGGCCCATCCACAGCCTCCTCTACAGATGCAGGTTCAGATGCAGGTTCAGGTTCTGGCTCCACCTGTTCCGGCTCTGACGCCACGGCTGCCTCTGGCTCATCCACCTGTTCCTGCTCTGGCTCCATGGCTGGCGGCTCTTCATCCACCTGTTTCTGCTCTGGCTCAACTTGTTCCGGTTCATCAGCCTGTGTCTCCTCTATGGATTCAGATACAGGTTCAGGTTCAGGTTCAGGTTCAGGTTCAGGTATCACTTCCTCAACCACCGGCTCCTCATCCATCACCTGTTCGACAGGTTCAACTTCTTCTTCATAAGTCACCAGCTTGCCACCCTTGTAATGCCAGATAATATCACCATGCTTGATGAGTGGACGTTCGGAAGTAAGGCCTTTAACCTTAACATTACCCAAGTTGGCATTGTCGACCTGTATGATTGGCTCGGTACTTCTGGATTTGCTGCTCACACACAGCACTGCATCATCATCCATAACCAAGGTATCAAGTTCCAGCGCTTCACTTCCCGTCCGCGCTGACAGGTCAAAGGTGCCGCCACCTTCAACAGCTACACCACTGCCATCAAAGGCAGTGGCATCATTGACTACCAGCGCACCTCCGTTGGCAACAGCAATGCCAATATCAGACGAGTTACCATATTCATACATTCTACCAGTGACCAGAACTTGTGATTGGTCCTTCATATTGCAGTAGCAGCCGCCAAGAGTTTGGCAAGTTTGGTTGCAACCACTAACACCATCCCAGTCATACACCGTGCCATAGACATAGGCGCAGGCATTGGCGCTGTTAAGTCGTATGCCGGGGTAAATACCTTGGTTACAACAGATGCAAACATTGCCACAGAAGACAAAACAGCCACCGGAAGCATAGATGCCACCGCCGCAGGAAGTTGCGCAGTTACAAAAGAAATTAGAATTGCACATAACTGTGCATGCGTTATTTTCCGAGAACAAACCCCCACCATATTGACCACAATTACAGCAGATGGTGGTGTTAATGATTTCTGTTCTGGCGCAGCAATGAGAGAAAATGCCGGAAGTGTAGTTGGTTGCGTGGTTGCAGCTGATTATATCGCAGCAGAAATATCCGGTCGCGCAACATACCACCGCTGCTGCACCGCACTTGCATGAGCAATTACAATCAATATGAGATTTATTGATAGTCACGCACGCGCCGCCATAGACACCAACGCCACCAGCATCGCCGCAGGCGGTATTACTGTTAATACAGGAATTATTGATAGTCACGCACGCGCCGCTACCGCAGGCGATAACGCCACCGCCGTGGCAACAGGCGCAGTTACAATTAACGCTGGAGTTATTGATAGTTACATTGCCGCAGGTGACGCTAACCGCGCCGCCGCAGGAACCGGCGTAGTTGGAATTAAGCACGGAATTACAGATAGTCACGGTAGCATTACTGGTGACCCTAACCGCGCCGCCAGACATACCAGAATAGTTATTGCCACAAGCACAGACGCGATTATATGTACATGTGCCTGTAGAATTTATATTGATAGGCGGAGTAGAACAGCCAGTATATATAGTCCACTGATCTTCCATTTTATACGGCTGATATATAGTTTCATGTTGAGTGAATTTGTATGGCATAGGTATATCCTTTATTAGCTTCCTGTCGGCAATAGCCTATCAAGCCGCAAGCCTTCCTGAGGGTCAAGCCAGAACTCCTGTCCAGTTTCACGCTTGACACGGCGCTTCATCCGTCGCTTATACCCCGGATTCAACCACTCTTGCAGATTATATAATATCAGATGATTAGCTGCTGCACGAGTGTAAAATACATTATTAAATGGCAAGAATCGAAAGGCTTGATTGACAGCTTGCGCTGCGTTAAAATCACCTTCCTTGGCACGATTGAGCATGTCAAAGACGTTGGCCAAATCACTATATTGTGGGCCAAAGGCAGTTGTCCAGAACCCACTACCATAGCTACTTTGTTCGGCAAACAGGAAATCACTAAGTATACCAACCCCACCACCTTGCGCCATTGCTGCTTGCCAAGTGTGCGGGTCATCCAGTGGACGTATAGTTCTGCCGCTAAGAAGCTGTTTGGCCTGCATGGAAATCATGCCAAATATTGTCGTTCCGGCCAGTACTGCAAACATCCCACTGCGTTCACCACTTGGGCATCTTTTAAATGCACCTTTCAGCCCTTCCCAAATTCCATCTGCTCCATAGCCATACACTTCACGGCCAAGGGTGCGCTGCACCGCAGCAAGAGGGAACCCCTTGAATTGTGTTGCGGCGCGCAAGGCCTCACCTGATAGAGTGCCTGAGCCCAGCCCTTGGTGCATTATGGCGCGGGTACGGGCGTCAGGGTTGATGACAGCATAGGTGCCACGATCCCAGAAGTATGCCCCAAACTTATCAGCAATCTCTGTACGAGCGCGATCAATCGCAGCACTGTTTACAGCGCGTCCATTACGGGAGAGATAGTTGGCAATAACTTCGTCCGATGCTTCATACACGCTTTGTGGGAGAAGGTAATTCCTGCCTTCAAGATCAATGAGATTGCCAGCACGGATAACATCCCATTCATCTGGCGTAATGCCAGCCATACTCAGTACACGTTGACGTTGTGGTTTTAAATTATCCCAGCCGAGCTCTCTATCAAAAGACAGGTAATTTCCCATCTGGAGCACAGCAGACGCTCTACGATGGGTATCCCAGTTTTCAAGGCCAGTCCATTTAAACAGCACATCCTGCAACTTGGAAAGCCTGCCCGGCTCATTCGAGACGCCGTTAAACTTATTGGCAATACGACCGGCCATACTATCGAAAAATACACCAGTTCCGGTGAGCGCTTTCCTGTATTCAGCAGTGCCATAATTTGTACGCAGCCGCGCCAAATCATCGAACAACGTCCGAAGCATTGGCATTCCTTGGTAGCGGAATTCGGACATAGCTGTGCCGAAGTCACCTATCTGACTGATAACCGCACCGCCAAGCATGCGGGTGTTATTAAGGATACGCCAGTCTGACATGAGTTTAGCGAATGCTTTATTGCCACCGCCAGCAATATTGACACTGCCGTCCAGTTCATACATGATATTGGTGATTTTGCCGTGGCGACCAGTAGCACTACGTAACTTGTCCATGCCTTGTATATCGCCACGTACGCGCATATTATCAAGCGTATCACTGATGGTGCGGTCAAGGACAGAATGCGGGCTAGGACCAAGTTTACGCATCAGCCCAGTTGAACGAGCGTACCGTTCCAATTCGGAAGTAACCCCGTTATATATGGAACCTTTGCCAAACTGCTGATAATATTCAAGCCAGCTGTCAGCGTCCTTGAAATGAAGTAGCCGCTCATGTGACATGCGAGCGCCTTCGCTACCAACTGTACCGGCACGGGTAAGCGGAATATCATCACCACGAATAATATAATGCCTACCAGTAGACACGCCTTCATAAAATCCCTGAAGGAATCGTTCACGTCCTTCAAGGTCATTCAGGAATCTGCCATCACGGATTCTGTTCCAGTCAGCACGTGATTCAACAAACCCTTTCCAGTCGCTAAACCCAGCTTTATATATCTTTTCTTGGTCGTGGCTTTGATGAAGGATATAGCCACGTAGATCTTGGATATATGCGCCAGCATTATTTGCATCTGTCTTAGCGACATTTAAGACCTTGTGGTATATTTTGGCTAGATCCATGTATTCTTTAGGACCATTGTATTTTACATCTGGATCATTAAGTGACCACATGGCACGGGCGACGTGCATATCAACAGCCTCGCCGGGGGCCTTGGCTAGTGCTTGGGTAACAGTATCCAGCTGTTTAATTTCCGCGCCAAGCATACCAATATACTTGCCTTCTAGTTGGCTTTGTATTGCGTCAACTGAAAACCTACTGCCCTGCCTAGGCCGTTGGATTCCACCGAGTGCAGCCATAATGCCATCGACTTCATTGCCAGCGAAATCATTAATAACACTGTTAAGAAGTTCAGCACGCTTGCTATGGTTAAGGATAGTGGCACGTTGACGGGCAAGCGCTTCGAATTGTTTACGGTCAGTTACCACCTTCATCTTGGCCAGTATCTCGGATTCGTCCATGCCCTTGCTTGCTGCTACATTTGCCGCCTGATAGAGGGCTGTTGCTTCCTCTGGCGTGAATCCTGCTTCCTGCAGTCTGGCTGTGATTTCCGGCTCGGTACGGCCAGACAGGACATCGGCAATAACGCCACGAGCAGCTTCGCTTTCGCGCTGGATATAGCCAAGGTCATCGGTAATACTTTGGAGTTCAGCTTCTAACTCGGCGTATATCCTGCCAGTATTGACATCGCCCTGTGCTGCTGACCGGAAATCATCAAGCATTTCACTGTTAGTTTGGGCATAGTCACGGACGCGTGCCTCGTCAGACATATTGTCGAGTTGGGTAATAGTAGCTTCGGTCCGCGCTCCAATATCCATGTTGGCCAGTTCTTCCTCAGTATT
>Ga0192250_1169_pt1 | contig 5920 bp, 7 predicted proteins | sample Koala_Koa26_G3_FD_131274 | JGI IMG/M metagenome (GOLD analysis project Ga0192250, IMG submission 131274) | Enriched cells from koala feces incubated with labeled cellulose particles, San Francisco Zoo, California, United States - Koala_Koa2-6_G3 ...
TCGCTTGATAACAGTATTCAAATTCCAGGCCTAAGATTATAATAAACGAAAGAAAATAGATTAGTTTTTTACCCATGACATTTCTCCGCTTCACTCAACTTCCGAAAAAAATCAGCCCTTTCGCGTGGTATATCCAACCGCCAAGGAGGGACACACCTCGTGTTGTATTCTTCCAGTAAAGTTCTGCAGTCTGAGATGTTCAAATTGAATTTCTTTCGCAAAACAATACAAACGCGCAGTAACTGCGTATGTCCAGCCTGCCCTTGGAATGCTGGCGCCATCCGCCCTACATACTTTCGTGCCTGCCAAACTTTATACTCATAATCTTCATTATCGTGCTGTACCACTGTCTTATTTCGAATTGGCATATCAATCTGCTTACTCGTGTTGCTGGCCAATCTAACAAGCCAATCGGGGGCGGGGACTATTGATGCATCTGCTATCACCCTATATTGCTTGCCATTAATGATGCTCGGCGGAATCAAACAATAGCCATTAACTATCGTATCAATGTGTTTGGCAACAAAGCTAATTGTACGCTTAACCCGTGAATCGAATTTGAAATAAAAATGCATGCCACCTGATGGAGTCTGGACTATGTAGGTTGTTGGCAATTTACCATAAGCTATTTGCAATCGCTTTAAATTTTTCATACCAACAGGGCCATCCACATCTAAAACCCATACGCCTGATTCCACGCCAATCTTGACAGCTATATTAAACGGCCTCACCTTGCGTAGTTCCTCTATCCTTCTCCTGTCTACGCAATGATTGAGGCCGTGCCTCTGTAGTGGTTTCTTTCCTCCTTCCTCTATCCCTATGTAAATTGGTTCGTTAGAAAGGAATTTGATCGGCAGGGATGTCGTCCTGTCGAAAGTTTGCCTGTTGATTGCGGTTTTCATTGCCGCGAATCTGGTGGCGTGTCTTATCAAGATCGCCGGCACGCTTAGGGCGAGTGGTTGAGATTTTGGCATACGCCTTGATCACATTGTGGGCAGGCCAGCCGCCACTCTCCTCTATAGCCAGTCGCGCAGCAATCTCACGGCCATTTAGTTGTTCTGTGTCATCAATGGATTCAAAGCCAAGGGCACGGGCGATAGTGCCAAGGGTACGAAGGCCAATGTCCACAGCCACAGAATTGGCGTTCTTAATATTAATGTGGTCATGTACCAAATGCTGGCCATCTAAAGTACGCCAAGCAATGTAGATATATTGGCCAGTACCTGACTTTGTGTCACGGATTTCGGCTGATTCAATATAGCCATCCGTCCATCCGGCAGGCAGAAGATTTTTGTTTGTGGCGGCATTATAATCCACACCGCCCGGCTGGATGTACTGTTGATTATTGCCAATGAGAGAGCTAATGTTGCCCATAGTGTGCTCCTTATGTAAAAAGATGCCCATCCAGCTAGTCACGGTAGCGGATGGGCAGAATCATGGTGTAGCGCCATGATATGGTTATCTGTCGAATCCCCGTGACGGAATCGTTATGCTTACTACAGTATACCTTCCTCCGAGAGAGTTGTCAAGTTCGGTTCGTTGGAAATTTCATTCTGGTTCCCGGGCTCCTTGACAAGCTCATTGAGATCAAGGCCAAGCTCATTATGTAATACCGCCAAGATAGCGAGGCTCGGCAATGTTGTGCCATTCAGGTAACTACGGATATGACTCCGGGGGATGTGTGTTTGGCGTTCAACATCACGGAGATCATACACCGCAAAAAAGCTATTAAGTTTTTTGGTGAGATAATCTTTTCGGTTGCGCCGTTCGTAGTGGTATCGTTTTTCAGCCATTTTTGTTGTAATCCTCCTCTCTATAGTTATCAGTTATAATGATCCAAATCACGCCACGTAGGCCACTTCCCAGTGCGCGTATGAAATTCACACTCTTGTCTGGAGCGCTTGCGCTTGGACCACTCGGCGCCAAGCCAAAAAGCAATAAGAAAAATCCAGACAGCGCCCCAAAATGTTTCTCCCATTGTTGTTCTCCTCCTAAAATGATTCTCTAGTTGCTATGTTGGTAGTATAACTGATGGGTTAATGATTGTCAAGTTTTTTCTTTGGGTTTTTTTGGGAAAAATTTAGAAGTTGTGACCTGATTTTTCCTTTTCCCGCATCCTGCTGCTAATATATGCTTTTGAGTCAAACAGGACGCCCTTGGATTTATTGATAGCGTCAATATATTCCTTGGCCTCTTCTATACTTATAGCTAATACCTTTTTCATGATCTCCTCTCCACGCTCACTCATGACGCCATCAATAATTATAGGATCATGTTCTTGTTCTTGGACAATCTTCGCGAGAAGGTTAGCCATTGCCTCCATATTTTTTAAAAAGGGCTCCCATACCGCTACTTCCCTAAAACGCTCGGTATACGGCGGCTGATGAAGGAGAGGCCTATAAGGAAAGTGGTATGGGAGCACTGAATAACCAAGGTATCGTGCGGATAGATTATGGCCAATAATTCCGGCATTATACTCCACGACTGTCGGGACGCGGCCAAACTCTTTGTAAAGACGAATTGCTAGTTCAGCCACATCAGAAGGTTCATTGGCTACATCTGCCCCATCCGCTGCAGCTGCATGAATGGACGTGGCAAGTAGAATAAATGCTATGATTAATGACAGTTTACGCATTGGAAGCTCCTTATTCTTCATCCTCTGCCGATTCTGGTAAAAACAATACTACACTAGGACCTTTATATTTTCCAATCCTGCTTTCCACCTTCAGCCTTTTAGTCTTGCCTGACCCCCTGTAAAGCCTGTCGGTGCGGCCAAGGAGTTCAAGAGCGTGTACTGAGCCCTGTATATTCGGGATAGTTTTAATGGCTGCCTCAAACCCATCTAGTGTAAAGTATACAGCTTTACGGTTATCAGTCTTAGTACGAGCAATTTTGCCATAAATAACGGACGCATTTTCCTTTTTGTCATAATCATTGTCTGTAAAGAAATTATTGGGATGCGAAGCAAGGAAGCTCATTAGCCGGTTAATAACTTCTTGAGCAGGATCGAGGGTTTCCTCCGTCGTTGCCATATCGTCAAGATGGAGGAAGCCACGTATCAAATCAATAGTGAGCGGATAGCTTTCTGACGTATTATTGAACGCTTGGCTAGCCATTTGGGATGTAGCTATTATGCCAGCTATAACATGGCTTATTTTCGGCGTAAGGGGGTTGTCTCTAAATACCGTTTGTAAAATACTAGAGTTTTTGTCGAAAAGAGGACGAAAAGCTTTCATGCCGCCTTGTTGGAGATAGTAATTGTAGAATGTAGAGGCACGATAGCCATAGTTATCGTTAAAGTTGGTGGTATAATTACGGAAATACTGCTCCCCGATATTAGGGAAGACCTTGCGTTTGTCCCCGTTATCGAAATGGACGGTGAGTATACGCGCACGGGAGCCAACTTTGGATGTATCGATAAAATAATTGCCAGAACAAAAAATGGAACATTCCCATCCGTACTCCTCGCGCTCGGTGTTGTCCTGCCTTTGGCCACCACGAGAACGGCCAGAGGCTAAAGTAACTACCTCTGCATGTTCATCCGGCATTACCTCGTCGAAAAATGCCGGTATACGGCCAAGTTTGCGGCATTTGGCGGGGAACGAGTTTTTAGTTCTATTGCCAGTCATTATAAGGTCTCTAGGATTGCCGTATTGGCTTGCCATGTAACGCATAATAAAGGATTTACCAGTATTGGCAGGACCATCCAAAAAGATAAATGGACGGAAATCCACGAATTCAGGCATATCAGGGGCGACCATGGAAAAAAGGCAGGCGCTATCGCAAAACCCAAAGACAGGGTAGCTACTGCACAAATGCGACGCACTAAGGTGTTGCGTGTTTTCGTCGCCATGTAGTAAATGCCCTTTGGAAGTTTCCCATGTCTTATTATCTTTTTCCTTAATTATTTGTAGGTTTTCATTGAACCAAAGAGTAACCCCTTTATTAGGGACCCAGTCGTAACCGGTTACGCATGGGCAATCAGGGATATTGTTACGAGGAGAGGAAATAATGTCGGTAATCCAGCGCGAAACCACCCCGCCATTGGTAATGGGGTAGCCAACTGAAGATAGACAGGTTAGGCAGGACTTCGGTTCTGCGAGTGATTTGTAATCCCAAATATAATAGAGCATCTCACCATCCTTGGATAGCCAGGCCAGCTGGATCCATTGACGACCGGTAAAGTACTCGCCGCGTTGCTCCCTGTAAATGCGTACTGGCCAAATAGGGACTGGCAGTACATCAATCACCACAAACCCTTTGTCTTTGTCCGGATTGACCCTACAGGCAGTCAGGCTCCCATCGCTCGCTAGCTTGTAGTATCGGTTGCCATACCTACAGGAGATAGTAAGGTCAGGGTAGCACTCTCTGATTTGATCGGGGAGGCGTAACTCCGAGCGAAATGCCTGATTGAGTGCATCGTTGAGATCGTCCTCGCGAATACGGGACTGCTCGTCGCCAAATAACTCACTGCTGTTTGACATGATTACTCCTGCACAAAAAGGAACCCACAACTTGGCTAAGTCGTGGGCACGTGCAGTACATACATAAGAGCACAGGGCAGGACAGTTATGGGTTCCCAACCACTGAATATTGATAATATATTATGTATGATACTGCTTACCGTGCCACATCACCTCAACGCCTCAGCCAATTACATATTACCGCATTAACCCCATCTTGCAAGCGGAAAATTCAAAAAATCTGCAAAATATTTTCATATTTTCGCGGTGCGCCTCCCCTCACCCTCGGGCATAGGGCGAATTAAGCTAATAATAAGTTGTCGTCACTGTCGTCACTGTCGTCAGTGTAAAAAAATCACTTTCTCCAGATTTTGCTGATTTGTCGTCAGTGGCGGTAGTTTAGAATAGTGCCAAGTGCGTATAACGCAAGGAGTTACAGGCTGTCGTCACTGTCGTCACTGCGGAAAACACTTTCGCCAGCGACTGCCAAGTTGTCGTCACCGCTGGTATAGATAGGCCAAAGGCTAAGTGCATATAGCGCAAGAGGTTGTAAGTCTGTCGTCACTGTCGTCAGTGCAAAAAACACTTCCGCGAATATTTTCCAAGGTGTCGGCGGTGGCGGCGGAAGCGACGACAGCAGCGACGACAATCACGATTTCGTAAATCGTGATTGTAGCAGGAGTTACGGAGGTGTATATATAGTTGTCGTCATTGTCGTCACTGTCGTCACTCTACTACTACTACTACTACTACTACTACTATAAAAAGAGGGTGTATGTTATTTCCGGGAGTGACGACAACTTTTGAGGGTGCTCTAACCGTTGGTGCATAAGGAGTTGCAGTAACAGAGTTGTCGTCAGTGGGTGCTTGAGCGGGTGAATCTGCATAAGCTGTTAGTGCGCAAGGAGTTGCAGCAAATGCCAGTGCCGTTAAAACAGACTGAGTGACGACAGACTCATAAGCCGTTGGCAGATAAGATGTTACGTAAGTGGCAGATTGAGAGGTGGTGATGTGGCCTATGTACAGATCGGAGAGACATACGTTGCAACTAACAATCAAGCTAATGATTAGCTTGATTGTGATTGGGATGGATGGTTGGGATGGTTGTGGTCACTGGCATTGGGCGGTTAGCGCAGGAGGTGGCTAGAGGGTGTATTGGCATAGTAGATTGCGCACTGGCTAGCAGGTGGGAGAGATAGATAGACCCCGCGCCCGATGGGGGGATAGCAAGGGGGCGCGCGAGGAGTTAAGAGGTTAAGTGTGGGAATGTGAGGGTTAACACCAGCAAAGGCCATTAGAGGCGATTTAAGGCACGTTAATGGGGGAGGGGCATAAAAGTATGCCCGTGACCACGAAATGCAGCTACGGGTCTGGAAAGGGCATTAAAGGGGCATATGGAATATAACCGATAACGAAGGCGGTATTGTATTGAGAGGGTGGCATGAAATAGGCAGGAT
>Ga0192250_1173_pt1 | contig 5407 bp, 1 predicted proteins | sample Koala_Koa26_G3_FD_131274 | JGI IMG/M metagenome (GOLD analysis project Ga0192250, IMG submission 131274) | Enriched cells from koala feces incubated with labeled cellulose particles, San Francisco Zoo, California, United States - Koala_Koa2-6_G3 ...
CGCGTGGTTATAGCGTCACCAGCGCCGCAGATGGCGCGGTGTTAAAGCAGGTCAAACAGGTAAAAGCGGGCGATACGCTGACCACGCGTTTGAATGATGGCGTGGTGGTAAGCGTAGTGAGCGACGTGGCGAAAACCCGCAAACCACGCAAAAAAAACAGCTAATTCGTAGCTCCCAGGCCACGCCAGATGCGCCATGCTGGTTACTGGAAGCAGGTCACCAGACCCGGTTTATTTATTAGCGTGATACTACAATCCTGTGCTCCAGTACCTTCGTCCATCCCACACTGTTGAGAGGACAAATAAGGAAAACTGGGTGAAGACGGCCATCCCAGTGAATTAAAAACAGTATGCAACAACTCTAATTCATTGTATGTCGGTGCATTTTCTATGCTGCCACACTGCCTTGCGATATCCCATTTACTGGCATCAATGATATGTGCAGAAGCCCAGTTTTCGTAGTTAATAATCGGTGAGGATACGGGATTAGCCCCGGACGGCAATTCTGTCGTTAACAACGGTCGATGTAGCGATTTACCATTCACCACTACCGTGTCTGCCATATGTCCCCAAAAGTGCGCCGAGGAAACATTTGGGCTGGTTGGTACCGTAAAAATAGCGTCCAGCGTGTCTGTCGCGGAAGCGTAATTAGCCAGAGTAACCGTCAGTGGCGTTTTATAACCAGGGGTATTATCCTGGCGGAGCGTAAAACTTGCCGTCCCATCCGCGCCTGTCATGCCACTAATGGTATTACCGCTTTCACTCAGCGTAATAGCCGAACCAGATAACGGCTGAACGATGAGATCGTCCATCGCCACTACATTGCCATACAACGTTGCCCCAGCGTTACGCGGCGATGCCTCACCACGTTTCAAAGTAAATTCAACATTCGGCACCGTATTCCCGGCGCTGTCTTTCACCGTCACGGTAACGGACATGGCTTCGCCTTTTTTCACTTTCGCCGCCTGGCTGTCAGCATCAAACGCTGTTGAGGTCAGTGTGACGCTGGAAACGGTTGAACGCGCGTTAGCCAGGCAAGGCTGAAATGATTTTGTTGAACCCGTATACAGCGTGCCATTTCTCAAATCAACCGACTGGTCTTTACCATCGGCGGATTTATCCTCTGCCCACCAGGTGTAATACGCAGGCCAGCCAGTTTCAGTGACAAACGTGTTATTCGGATAACGCGCAGACAACGAACTTAAATCATTGAATAGTGGCTGCCTTGCTACTTCACAAGGGCTCACACTCGCATCTGATTTCTGTGTTGGGGTAAAGTACGGCCAGTCTTCATTATTGTTATTGATCTTGCCGACGCCAGAAGTCGATGTCAGTTCACTCCACAATTTCGGGCGTTCAAATACCGCACCATTCACTGCCGTCAAGGTTGCTGGCATATGCCCCCAGTAGTTAGCCTTCGCAGAATCCGGGCTGGTCACTACCGTGAATATCAGGTCCTGATTAGCCGTAACCTGCGGATTTCGCGCCAATGAAGCTGTAAACGGCGTTACCAGACCAACGGTGTTATTTTAGGTAACGTTGAACGTTATCGTGCCATCACTGCCGGTGAAGCCGCTCCATGCCGACGTATTCTGGTTGAAGGAGATACGCGCCGATGTCGGGGTGACTTCATCTAAAATGAGATCATCTACGGTATTGGAGGATACAGAGATCCCTGAACGGCTTTTCGCCTGCACGCGCTTGAGCGTAACACCTTCGCCGCCAACAGGATTACCATTGGCATCTTTGATCGTCACCACGATGGGAAGCATCTCACCTTTTTTCACAGATGACGTGGGGGTACCACCATTGCTGGCAGTTCGGCCCTCATCATAGGCAGTCGATGACAGCGTAAGGCTTGCTGGTGCCGAATGTGGCTGCGTCAGACAGAGCATTAAAGCGTATCCATTAATAGTCGTCGTCGATTGTCCCGTTTTCAAATTATTGACGCCGTAATACCACGTCAACGCGTCAGTGGTGCTCATTTCATAAGTCCACCAATTTCCACTTCCGGCAGTTATAGGCAACCCCAAATCTGTCAGTATTGTCCCGCCTGGATGATCATTATATAGCCCCTGTAACTCATTGAGACGCGGCTGATACTCAACCGGGCAATCCGGCGTAACTTTATTGGTATAAAAAAGGTATGACCACGACTCATTATTATTACTTACCGAGGACCCCAAGGTCGCTTCTGCTGCCAGTAGCGGTCGTTTAAAGGTCACCCCCGCCCTACTGGTAAACGTGTCGGGCATATGACCCCAGTATTTTGCTTTCGGTGAGTTCGGACTGGTTATCACAGTGAAAATAACATCCATCGTGGCACTTTTTGTGGTGTCGCGCATCAATGTTGCAGTGAGCGGAGTTGCCAGCCCATAAGTCTCGTTTTGCGTCACATCAAAAGTCGCTTTACCATCACTTCCTGTCGTCAGAAGTGCCTGTGCCCCATTATTATAGAGTGACATGTTTACTCCGGCAGGGGTGACCGGCACGATAGTAAGATCATCATACGTAGAATCTAGCCTGTTTTTTGCACGATCCAACGCAGTCCCGCGTATGAGATTAAAGTTTGCGCCTGGCAACAGATTTCCTGCGCTATCCCGCACAATCACCGTCATCCGGATCGCCGTACCTTTCGCCGCCGTTGCACTAGGGCGACCATCGTTGCTGGCCGTTTTCTCCGCATCCAGTGCCGTGGAGGTCATCTCTATAGAAGCTGCCACTGCATGAGGGTTTACCAGACAGGACACAAATGCCACGGTGTTTGATAATGCCCTGGAGCTTGATCCATTCGATAAATTAATAGACTGATCGTACCAGACGTTCGCGTAGGCAATTTTATCGTAAGCCCACCAGGTATTAGTCAGCGGAAGGCCTAAATCGGTCCCTATCGCACCATTAGGATGTTCACTGTATAACTCTTGAAATTCGCTTAATAACGGTTGATAAGGTTCGCCGCAGTCTGATTTGCTGACATCATTTTTTGCTGCCGTATTCAAAGAAAGCCATGATTCATTATTAGCCATGGTTGACTGCCCCGCTGGATGCTCGGCAGTAAGCAATGGCCGCTTAAAGGCAATTCCCGACCGGGTAGTAAACGTTTCAGGCATATGCCCCCAGTAACTTGCCAGTGGCGTATCCGGGCTGGTTATGACGGTAAACATGACCGGTAATTTGTTGGATTCTATCGTCAGCTGATACAACTGGGCGTACATATTGGTTACCAGACCCATAGAATCATCTTGTTTTACCGTAAAGGAGGTAGTCCCGTCCGCGCCAGTCACCCCATAAAGCAGGCTTGAAGAACTATTCATCCTCGCAGAAGCGCCTGCCGCGTTAATTACCGTAATCGACTTATTTATCATCTCGGCATTTTGACGGTTCTTCGAGCCTTCACGTCTGAGAATAAAGGGGACATTGGGCACGCTATTTCCCTGCGCATTTTTAGTCACCACGCGAATCACCGCGTCTTCGCCTTTTTTCACTTTCAACGCACTCAAGGTGTCGTCAACTTTGACAAATTGCGCCGTATCATTCGCCTCAACAATGATCTGACTGGCAACGGCGACAGGCGTGGTCCGGCAGCTCAGTAATGCACCACCAGATGAGGGCATCTGCGTTTCATCTCCTGTCTTCAGCGAAACGACATCATACGTAAAGGTTTGAGTGAACGTATCTGCAACGGTATTCGAGATATAGAACCTCGACACTGGCCAGCCAATAGCATCATGTAATGCGCTACTCCCCTGGTGCGCATAAATGGCCCTAAGTTCATTGTCAGTTGGAACATACTCCGCGCCACAACCATTTATCGAGGTATCGTTAGCCTGGCCCGACGGGAACGTAGACCAGGCCTCCCCCTCTTCCACCAGGGTACCGATACTGGTGGTAGCACTATTCTCGTCCCTCAGCAAAGGCCTTCGATAAATAAGACCGTCATCGCCTGTCGCCGTTTCAGCCATATGCCCCCAGAATTTGGCTTTTGGCGAATCCGGGCTGGTAAGCACCGTAAAGACAACGGGAAGCGTCGATTTAGTGCTGCTGGAGGAATCCAACGCTGCCGTGAGTTCTGTTTTTAGCCCGGTAGTCTGGTCTTGCTTCAATGTGAAAGTGGTGGTGCCATCAGCCCCCGTCACGCCATAAATAACCAGGGTCGTTGAAAGAAAATCATTTTGAGTATTTCCCCAGGCATCCGTTACCGCCAGTGAAGCAATCGACGTCGTAGTTGACACATTGGCCCTGTTCACGCTGGTGTTTCGTTTGAGGGTAAATGCGGTATTTCCCACAGGCTTACCCTGCGCATCTTTAGTGGTCACTCGTAATACGGCTTCTTCACCCTTTTTCACTTTGACAACATTATTCATACGGTCAAATTTTGTGAGGTCTGCAGCTTCAAGAACGATTTGGCTTGCCTTAACAATCGGCGTCGTCTGGCAGGTAAGCAGTTCTTTTGTGGCAGATGGAATTATCGAACTGGTGCCTGAACTGAGATTGACGGCCTTGAAGTCACGCTGTTCCAGGTTACTACTACCTGTCGTGCTGGAAAGGTAACTTGAGGCGACGGGCCAGCCCTGAACCGTTTTCATCGCATTTCCGCGGTTGGCTTCATACAATGACTCCAGCCCGGCCTGAGAGGGAACATATTCACTACCACAACCATTAGAGGATGTGCTTATAGCCTGAGCTTGGGTAAATTGCGCCCAGTCTTCATTATCTTCCGCAATCGCTGTTCGACCCGACGTACTGGATAACTCTTTCAACAATAATGGGCGTTTAAAGACCGCTCCATCTGCAGCCGTCACTGTTTCAGGCATATGCCCCCACATTTTCGCCTTATCGCTGTCCGGACTGGTTACAATGGTAAAAATGGTATCGAGGGTCGCTTTTTTCGTTGTATCTGAATAGAGCCTAGCGGTCAGCGACGTTTTCGTGCCATGGGTATCCGGGCGGGTAATAGTGAGAATTTTAGTTCCGTCGCTGCCGGTCATGGCGCTGTATGCTGCAGCGGTATTATTAAGCGAAGTTTCGTCCGCCAGGCCACCATTGACCACAACCGGCGCAACCAGCGCATCACTGCTACCAGCAACGTGTTTTTCCTCTGAGCGGGTATAACCATCGCCACGTTTCAGGGTAAAGGGTATATCACCCAATGGATTGCCCTGCGCATCTTTTACCGTCACCTTTACCTGTAGCGTTTCGCCTTTTTTCAGCTTCGCCGCATTTGCAGCCGCGTTCCACTGCGCCGGATCCACCACTTCCAGCGTAATGCTACTGGCAGGATTGTTAGCCGTCGTCAGGCAACTGACATAAACCGCCGTGCTACCGCCAACGGTCCGCGCCCCATCGTTGAGGGCTATGGTGTAATAATGCGGTACCTGATCTGCGGGCGAACTGCTCCAGTAGGGCTG
>Ga0192250_1175_pt1 | contig 5272 bp, 7 predicted proteins | sample Koala_Koa26_G3_FD_131274 | JGI IMG/M metagenome (GOLD analysis project Ga0192250, IMG submission 131274) | Enriched cells from koala feces incubated with labeled cellulose particles, San Francisco Zoo, California, United States - Koala_Koa2-6_G3 ...
TTGGGGAATGCATACTCTTTTGGCGGCGCGACAGCATAGTTACCAGCCGTGGCCATATAACGATACCAGTATTGATGGCGTCCACAATCACAGTCGAAAGATACCCGGCCCTTGCAGAGATCGGCAGCGATTCGGGCTTTTTTCGCACCGTCTTCAGCAATTTCCTCAACGGCTTTATCCCATTCCTCAAATCGAATTCTGACACGATGATGCTGGTGGACCGACTCATCCGAGGCATTAACAGATATCAATGCAAGGTTGTGTTTTAGCCCGAGGAATGTCGCGGCTTTGATCCCTGTGCCATCAGAAACTTTGTTGTTAGCGCGTTTTATATCAATGCTGGTGGACTGCGCCACCAGCTGAGCATAGGTAATGCCGGGTACCGTGCTCTTGAATTTGGTTTTATGAGCCTGCCTTGAGTTGTTGAAACTGCGTATATCTTCGGGCGTAAAGTAGGTGCCATCTTTCTTTTTCCCAAGGCTGAGGAATGCCTCAAGTTCGCGGTTACGCATCCCCATAATCCTTGGGGTGAGTGTACGCCGCGCGTTTCGCCGATTCTGACGCTGCTGTTTACGGATAAGATCGAAGACCTTGTTAAAGTCTTTTGCACTTAATCCATCAGTCTGATAGCGACCAAGGTTGTCGCGAGCATATTCAGTTGGCATTCATTTCCCTTACGCAATGGATAATGTCCCTATCACCTGGCCGTCATATTGGAAATGGCGAATCATTTCGCGGATCCATGTGGCAGGTGGGAGTTTTAATTTTTTGCCAACAGTCATGCCCTGAGATTCATCCTCAAGCCCGGCGGCGAGCGTCACTACCCAGCGTAGCTCTGCTATGCCCCACATACGGTAAGCCAGCAAATCCGGGCGATATTGCTCATCGGGAAGAACGTAATAAATCGTCAGATTCTTGTCGTTCGATTCACACATAAGCATCACCTCTTTGCGTAGCTCTGCCCTGAGTATTGGATCGGCTATGTTGCGGTCGTCATACCGCGACAGAGGATATTGCCGGGTGCTTTGGGTTGTAGTGATTGATGTAGCCATAGTCAGCCTGCCAGAAATAGATGATGGTGATTCTATCGCTAGTCATTTGTTGAATATTTAACTCAATAAAAGAAAATTATTAGTGCAATTTTGATTGTGAAATGTATCATTCTGCTCTTAAGTAGGTTCTTCACGAGGAAACAAAATTGGCAGAACGTGTTGATGATGCAGAGCTGAGCATGAATCAATTAGAAGCTCTCAAAGACATGGCCATCGATAACATCAGAAAGCAGGCACAGGTCGTGAGCCAGGTATTTACAGGGAAGTGTCGTTACTGCAATGAACCGATCGAATCAGGCATCTATTGTGACGCTGAGTGTGCGCAATGGCACAGGGAAGAGCAGGCTGCAAAACAGCGTAAATATGGCATGCGACCGGCAGGATTTGACTGATTGTGTTGCGCTTTACTGAGCAAGAGTATCTGGCTTTCAGTAAGCGCAGAAAGAAAGGATGGGTTAAGCCAAAGCCCAAAAAGGATCCGTTCTTATCACTTGCCCCGGTAAAAGAAGTTTCGCCACATGCGAAGGCGCTTGCAGCACTGGCAAAAAATCCTGATCTGCGAGTAGGAAATTGCGAGCACTACGAACAGGTTTTCATTTTTGATTACTTCGAGCGCAATTACCCTGAAATTTATGAGCTGTTGCATGCAACGCCTAACGGAGGGAAGCGTTCAAAAGCAACCGCCGGGAAAATGAAGGCTGAAGGGCAGAAAAAAGGTTATCCGGACATGAGTCTCGATAAAGCATGCGGTATTTATCACGGCATGCGAATTGAGCTTAAAGAACCAAATGGTAAAGCCCCGACGAAAGAGCAGATCGCCTGGATGCGCAGGCTTAGAGAGGAAGGTTACTACGTTGTTCTTGCGTATGGTGCAGAACAAGCGATTACCGCCATCCTGGAATACATAAGCCTTAAAAAGGGTGAGGCTATTGAGCATGTATTGAACGGCGATAAGTGGTTATATGCTGCTTAAAATAATAAATTAATTAGTGCATATGCGCTCTTTGTGGTAGTGCACCTTAACATCGGGAGAATAATCGTGTCATCCAAGATTAATTATGAGTCGCTGGCATCGGTCATGCCGCGTAATGAACAGGAAACAGATGCTGTAGTGGACCCTGTAATCGCTGAAATGAATGCTCGCCTGGAGGCTGAATTTGCAGCTGAGAATGAACATACCACCCAGGGCGACTAGGACTGTTTTTTTGTGTCGGTAGCGGTCCTTCACTCACTCGTGAGGACTGTGCTGCTATAGAAAAAACTGGCTGTTCAATCATCGCGGTTAACAATTCCTGGCAGATGTTCGATGACATTTATGCCTTATACGCCGGTGATTTGTCATGGTGGAAGCAATACGGTTCCACCATACCGGGAGGGAGGTTCCGCAAAGTGACAGCCAACCTGGCGGCGGCGAAATCATTTTCGTTGGAGTACAGGCGATATTGTGGACCGGCGGAAGGGGTAAATAGCGGCGCGCAGGCTATCAGTCTGGCTGCTGAATCAGGGGCTGAAGTAGTGGTATTAGTCGGCTATGACTGTTCTCTGCAAAACGGCCTTCATTGGCATGGCGCGCACCCTCAAGCACTACGGAATCCAACGCAGGTGTCTATTTCAAAATGGCAACAGCAGTTCCTGGATACCCGCAAAAAACACGCAGATTTACATATTTTGAATGCAAGTAGGAGCAGTGCAATTCAATGTTTCCCAAGAATAAATTTAGAGGCAGTGATCGCGTTATTATCGTCGGCAGTGGCCCAAGCGCCGCAAACTTTGTTGCGCCGCGCGGAGTGCCGATTATAGCGGTCAATGGGGCCATCGACTGGCTTAACCGCGCTTCTTATTTTTTCACGCTTGATCCATCGCCAGACAATATGCGGCGCGTTGGTCGTGGCCGCCGTCGCCGTGGTGTTTGTTATTGCATGGCACTACCCGATGTTAAAGAACGTGAAGTCAGAGACGGCGTTCTGTGCTTCCGTCGTGTGGCTGAACGCGGCATGGAGCCAAAAAATACGAATTCTCCCGAGTGGTGGGCGTGGCGCTGGTCCGCACATTTCGGACTTTGCGAAGATGAGAATGAAATTGCCAGCGGCAATAGTGCATATGGCGCTCTGAACCTGGCTTTCCATATCGGATTCAAACATGTCGCCCTGGTGGGCGTTGACGCTACACAAGAACCACGCGTTCACTCCGGCGGCACGCCAAAAAATCTAAGTCACCTGCCTTTGTTATTCCAGTCTGCGCGTGAACAGATTGACGTTGTTTCATGCGGGAAAATGGGAGGTATTCCGCAGATGACTCTTAAAGAATGGCTGAAGAATACATGATGGCACCAACAATTTATCACCGTATCGACGGTACCAAATACAGGAATGTCTGGGTTGTTGGTGATCTGCATGGTTGCTACACCAGACTGATGTTCGAACTCCATCGTGTGGATTTTGACCCGGCGCAGGATTTACTGATATCGGTCGGCGACCTTATCGATCGCGGTACTGAAAATGTCGAATGTCTGGAACTATTGCAGATGCCCTGGTTCAGGGCAGTAATGGGGAACCATGAGCGGTTGATGCTCGATGCGTTAAGTCCTGATGGCAACGTGAATAACTGGCTAATGAATGGCGGTCAATGGTTCTTCATGCTGGACGCTGATCAGGAAATATTAGCCAGGGCGCTGGTGGAGTTGGTAAGACGACTGCCCTATATCATTGAGTTGAACACCGGGCAAGAAACTATCGTTATAGCCCATGCCGACTATCCGGATAATGAATACCAATTCGGTAAGGAGGTGCCGCTTTTCAACGTTGTCTGGGCGCGCGAGCGTATCAGTGATTCGATGGATGATATTGGAGGCGAAATTTCGGGCGCAGATCGTTTTATCTTTGGTCACACTCCGGTGAAAAGCCCGAAGACATTCTGGAATCAGCATTATATCGACACTGGTGCCGTATTTTGCGGAAACCTGACATTGATGAAAGTGAAAGGTGATGGTGCAGCATGAAGATTGCTTTAGTTCTTCGCTCTGGTGGTGACTATAACGCTTCCGATGTGCAGTGGCTGGTTAATCAACTGCCAAAAGGCTATGAAATTATTTGCCTGACAGACCTGAAGCGTTTACATGTACCTGGCGTCAAAGTTGTCCCATTGATCAACCAGTGGCAAAAGTGCCGTGGCTGGTGGGCGAAAATCGAGTTGTTCCGACCGGATATAACCGATGATCTGTTCTATCTGGATTTGGACACAGTTATTGCCGGTGATATACGCCCAATCCTTGAGAATCCACCAACCAGCTTCACCATGCTTAGGGATTTTTACCATCCACAATATCGTGGTAGCGGTGCCCTGTGGATACCAAATAGTGTTAAAGCGCATATCTGGAGTTCATTCTGGCAAGATCCGGAAGGTTGGATTTCTCGTTGTGTCACTACTGAGTGCTGGGGTGATCAGGGGTTCTTACGGAAGATTATGGGCGATGATACACCAGCATTTCAGGATCTGTATCCAGGATGGTTTGTAAGTTACAAGGCCGATGTTGTGGAACCTGGTTCAAAATATGCGAGCGCGCGTTACTCCAGGGGGAATGGGACATTACCAAAGGACTGCCGAATAATCTTTTTCCACGGCAAACCGCGGCCTCGCGAAGTGTCAGAGGATTGGCTTCCCCTCATTAGCTCGTTTTTTGAGCGAGAATCAGAATAATATTGCTCTAATAATTCCATATTTTTAAAACGTGATGTACACTCATCACGTTTTTTATTAGAGCAATCCATAAGGTGTACTATGTGGCCATTCCGACGGAAATATCACTACTGGCTGATCGCCTTTGTTACGCCGACCGGCGGTATCAGGCATGTCATCACCAGGTATCGCAACAAGAGACTCACCTTAGCCAGAATTTTACAGGCTGCCATAGGTGAGGGACTGGATACAAATTGCGTAGTCCTTCCTCCTTCATACTTAGGAAAAATGACCGAAGCACAAGCTAATACGGAACTTTGAAATGAGCACTTCAGCACAAAACCAATCAATCGAAAATGTATCTATCCCTGATGTCCTGAATGCCGGTATCCCGGCCATTATCCAGAACATCCGAGCCGCGCAACGCCGCGTTAGTTGTGATGACCTCACAGCGCGTTTTTTTGATAATGCGGTTCAGTCAGCGGAGATGCTTCACGCACAGCTTATTGATGTTTATAACGCAGAAGCTGATAGCCATAACTCCC
>Ga0192250_1060_pt1 | contig 4563 bp, 7 predicted proteins | sample Koala_Koa26_G3_FD_131274 | JGI IMG/M metagenome (GOLD analysis project Ga0192250, IMG submission 131274) | Enriched cells from koala feces incubated with labeled cellulose particles, San Francisco Zoo, California, United States - Koala_Koa2-6_G3 ...
AAAAAAAGCAAGGTTTTCCTAAAAATTAACCTTGCTTTTTTTACGTTTATAAAAGAATTGATATTGTCAATATCGGTCGAAGAATTTCCCCTTGTCTATAATGTACAAGATGCCGAATATTTTATTGTAAAATTTCACAAAATTTGTAATTTTCGCTTGACATTTCTCTCCCCCCCTTGTGGTATAATAAAAACAGTAAAAAAGAACAACCTTACACCATGATGCACAGAAAAAGGAGGCTCAGGTTTTTTACATCGCTTTTGAGACAAAATTTACGACTTATTTTTAGACTTCTAGGAGGGACGTTACATGAAGAAAAAGAAACTCGCTGCAATTTTTGCCGCTGTGGCAATCGCAGCAACACCTGTTTCCACCTTAACGGCGTCGGCGGAGGATTCAGTAGATGCGACGACGACGACAATTTACGGGGACATCAACGGCGATGGAAGTATCAAGTATAAGCTCTTCTACAGATGTTTCAAGTTCTAATGCAGATTTAAATGCTTTAATCGGGACAAATGACAGATATACTGACAATGCTTTAAATGGTATTGTTCGTATTTCGATGAATGGTGGCTATGGCACCAGATTTGTGGTAGATGAACACACAATTGCAACTGCTACACATTGTGTCTACACACATAGTTCTGGTTCTGATAGCGACACTTACATTACAGGAATTAGATTTTATGATGATTCAGGTGAATTAGAAAAGGTGATTTACGATCCTGTAGAATATCATGTGCCGTATTATTATATTACCGCTGTTCTCAGAGATAGCAACGAGAACCAGAGAAAATATGATTATGCATTAATCACTGTTGAAGATGACTTGAGCAATTATATGTGTTTCAATTTAGGTACAGTTCTAGATGATTTTATTTCTTCGGATACGCTTGTTTATGTGACAGGCTATTTAGATACTACAAGAAAAACAGGCGAAGGAAATGCTATAAGCGAAGAGGAAATATCTAGCTTATATAGTAAAGCTAATACAAGCTTTACCCTGTTTTATGATTGCGACACTGAAGGCGGTACAAGTGGTGGTCCTGTGTATATCAAAACTAGTTTTCGAGGGCAAAATATATTATACAGTAATTGGTATTCATAGGGGTGGTGTGACGGATAGTTATAATAACGGTGCTCGGATGACACCAACATTACTTCGTTTTTACTTGAATAACCCTAATGTCTAAGAAAGGAATGATTTTTATGAAGAAAAAAACTCGAATTTTGTCAACCATTTCAGCTGCTGTGATTTGCAGCTGTGTGTATATTGGCTCACTTCCTAATTTTGCAGATGCAGCAGCATATCCCACTTACGATATAGAATTGCCAAATGGATATGATGATTATACTTTTGTGGGTTATACTGGACACTGGATGGGTAGTGAATATTATTCATCTGTGCTTTATCAAAAACCAGAGGAAAGTTCTACAAAGTTGTTTGAATTGACTTTGTACTATACAAATTGCACAACTTTGACGTTGAGTGAGGACGGTCTTGAAACGTTTGAAGAAATTTATGCAGAGTACGAAGATACGTTGGATTTTGATTATTGTGAGACTGGCGGATCATCTCCTTTTATCGTTGATGATACATACATAGAAGAGGTCAGGGTTTATTTGTACGATCGTGCACCCATCAGCGAAACAATACCGGATGAACAGCTTGAATTTACAGTAAAAAAAGATATCTTGGTTATGTTCTGTGATGTTCTGGATGAAGCGGATGTTTTGTTGTCGGCTGAATACCATTACACAAATTGGTGTGGTCAGGATGGATACTACGACCAGACAATAATATTTACAGGTGCGCCGGAGGGTGAAACTGAGCAAATTCAAGAAATTGTTTCTGCTTATGACGATGATGCTGTGGTGACAGAAACATCTGCGGATGAAACCGGTACAATTTATACAATTTCACCAGTAGAAGATTATAATGTAAGCAATGAAATTAGAACCGTTTTGCTTACAGAATACTCGGGTACTTCTGTTATAAAATATTGTGAATTTTTGGATAGTTCATCTGATGTGCAAACATCCTCTATCGACCTTCTCGCCGAAGAAATCGCCCTCTACGGCGACATGGACGGAGACGAAGAAATCTCCTTAAACGACGCCTATCTGATACAAGCGGCTTTTGCGGACGAAGCCGCCGGTCTGGATTCTGGTTTTACGGATACCCAGAAAACCGCAGCAGATATTGACGGCGACGGTGTAATAACCATCAAAGATGCGTATTATATGATGATGTATTTCGCAAGCCAATCTGCGGGAAATGCGGTTTCTTGGGAAGAAATTATTGGATGATCGTTTTCACGATGCAAACAATCTAGAACATAATCGTGCGGTTGGATTCTTTACGTATCTGACCGCATTTATTTTCATCCATTGTGCAGAAAAAAACAGGTGTGAAAAATTTTCGCACCTGTCCTTTTTTTATTTTTATGACGATTCTTTATATACCGTATTTATTTGTAGAAACCTTGACACCTACGCCCATGGTTGAAGCGACAGTACAGGACTTTAAATAGGTACCCTTTGCAGCTGCCGGTTTTGCCTTGACAATTGCTTCTATCAGGGTTTCAAAGTTTTGGGACAGCTTTTCCGTGCCGAAAGAAGCTTTCCCGATTGGACAGTGGATGATATTCGTTTTATCCAGACGATATTCAATCTTACCTGCCTTTGCCTCTGTGACAGCCTTAGCCACATCTGGTGTAACAGTACCTGCCTTCGGGTTTGGCATCAACCCACGAGGCCCGAGGATTTTACCCAAACGACCAACCAGACCCATCATGTCCGGAGAAGCGATAACAACGTCGAAATCCATCCAGTTTTCCTTGGTGATACGATCTACTAAATCTTGTCTGCCCACATAATCAGCACCGGCAGACTGTGCTGCTTCATACTTGTCTTCCTTACAGAATACCAGAACACGAACTTTTTTACCGGTACCATTCGGCAGTACAACTGCGCCACGAACCTGTTGGTTGGCGTGGCGAGAGTCTACACCCAGACGAATATGTGCTTCGACGGTTTCGTCGAATTTTGCCTTTGCATTCTCGCAAACCAAAGTCAGTGCTTCTTCGGCTGCATATTGCTTGCCAGCATCTACAGCCTTACGGCTGTCATTATATTTCTTTCCGTGTTTCATGTTAATTTAATCCTCCTAGTTTAGTGGTGCGCTGACGTATACATCAGCTAGCGGAATGTTCCTCCCACTTTTTTGACAGCCTTTAGTCTACGACAACGATACCCATTGAGCGAGCAGTACCGGCAATCATGGACATAGCAGCCTCTAAAGAACCAGCGTTTAAGTCGGGCATTTTCTGCTCTGCGATCTTCTGAATCTGATCCTTTGTGATATTGGCAACCTTATTTTTATTTGGTTCGCCGGAAGCGGTTTCGATGCCGCAAGCTTTCTTAATGAGTACAGCTGCAGGCGGAGTCTTTGTGACAAAGGAGAACGAGCGATCTGCATAAACAGTGATGACAACTGGAATGATCATACCGATGTCATTCTTGGTACGTTCATTAAATTCCTTTGTGAATGCCATAATATTGACACCATGCTGACCCAGAGCCGGACCAACAGGCGGTGCAGGAGTAGCCTTTCCTGCCGGAATCTGTAGTTTAATATAACCTGTTACTTTTTGTGCCATTGCGCACACCTCCATATTGTGGTTACGGCGAGAGGTATTTTCACGACCTCTCTCCCACTTTTGGAAGTCAAATTTTACTGTTTTGACTTCGTCTTTTTAATCTTTTTGTTAAATATCCTGATGGACAATCTGGTCTACTTGCAGCGTTGCCGGTGTTTCACGACCGAACATAGAAATCAGCACATCGACAGTTCCCTCGTCCAAGTCGATTTTTTGTACAACGCCAGTGAAGCCATCCATTGCCGTACCGAAAACAACCACATAGTCGCCTACGTCGTAGTTCAGCTCTAGCTTTTTGCCCAGCTGGTTGACGCCTAGTGCTGCGACTTCTTTTTCTGACAGTGGTGTCGGTTCTGAACCGGGTCCGACGAATCCGGTAACGCCACGGATATTTTTTATAACGTGCCATGTATCGTCGGTATAGACCATTTTTAACAGAACGTAACTGGGGAATGTTTTCCGTTCCACTTCTTGTTTTTGCGGCTTGCCATTTTTGTCTTTTGTGACTTCTTCCACCATTTCCGTGGGAACCTGTACTTCCTGGATGAGGTCATGAAGCTTGCGGTTTTCCACGACCTTTTCAATATCCTTTGCTACCTTATTTTCATAGCCGGAATAGGTATGAATGACATACCATTTCGCTGCTTCTGACATAGTATAATCCTCCCAAGTTTCTTTTTTGTCACGTTTTTAGCTGGAAAGTCCCATAAAGAATTCCATTAGCTGCAGCAGTCCGGTATCAATTAGACCGATGAGAACCGATCCAATGAGTATCACTGCCAAGACAACAAGGGTATTGTTAAATACTTTCTTTCTGTCCGGCCAAACAACTTTTTTGAATTCTTTTCTCAGATCTTTGAACCAGCTGCCGATTCGGGCGAAAATGTTCTTCTTTCCC
>Ga0192250_1191_pt1 | contig 4484 bp, 1 predicted proteins | sample Koala_Koa26_G3_FD_131274 | JGI IMG/M metagenome (GOLD analysis project Ga0192250, IMG submission 131274) | Enriched cells from koala feces incubated with labeled cellulose particles, San Francisco Zoo, California, United States - Koala_Koa2-6_G3 ...
CCACCACCAAACATGCCAGCGCAGTTCCCGGTGAAGCAGCTGTCGTTGACATGGATGTCGGAGCAGCACTGTATGCGCATGCCACCACCAGAGCCATAGCAGGAGCTGGTGCTTTCGGACTCACTGCTATCTGCACAATTACAACAGAATTCCACACAGCAAATGCAACCATTACAAGCGCTTGTGGCATAAATGCCACCACCGTATTGAGCGCAGTTACATTCAAACTTACCACAACACAAGTCAAAGCATGAGCAACCTTGTGTATAGAACCCACCACCATAGCAACCAGCGCAATTGGATGTAATCTCAAAGTTTTGCAGGCAAGTACATGAACAACCTTGCTGATAAATGCCGCCACCATATTGGGAGCAGTTGCAGTCGATGGTGAGGCAGTCGCTACTCCCATTGTCATTGCCCGCCGCTATGAGGCAGGACTGGCCACCCAACCTGATAGCACCACCGGCGCAAGAGGCTGTATTATTGCAGAATGTATTGTAATCACACAGACATCCAGTCGAGCCGCAGGTTAGGAGTAGCCCGCCGCCGCATTCAGCACTATCGCAACACCATGCGGAATGACAGAAGCACGCGCACGAGCATTCAATCCGTGCTCCACCTCCACAATAGGTTGCGCAGCAAATATTATTTGCCATGTTTTACTCCAACCCAGCATTAAAGTTAATAGCTTCAGTATCATTATCTTCAGCCACTATAATAACTTCACTCGCCTCAATGGTATTGCCAGCCTTATCGGTAGCTGTAGCAATAACTGCATAATCACCCGCTTCTTCAGGAGTGAAAGTATAGGTACTCGTGGCTATAGGTGTACCTTTACCTGTTGACATTTGAGCACGTTTCTTTTTGCTATTAACAGTGCAGGTAATATTAGTTATAGCCACATTGTCAGTTGCTACGATTGTGATAGGCATAGCTACACCTATAGTAGGTTCATCCTCGCCAAGGGTGATCGTGATTGACGGGTTAATCATGTCTGGTTCCTCTTCTTCTTCAGCAATAGGCGCCGGTTCTGGCTCTGGTTCTGGCTCTGGCTCTGACTCCGGTTCCGGCTCCGGTTCGTTGGCGTCTGGCTCATCTACAATCTCCTCTACAGGTTCAGGTTCAGGTTCTGGCTCCACAGGTTCCGGCTCTGGCTCCACGGCTGCCTCTGGCTCATCCACTTGTTCCGGCTCTGGCTCCATGGCTGGCGGCTCTTCATCCACCTGTTCCGGCTCTGGCCCAACTTGTTCCTGCTCATCAGCCTGCTCTTCCTCCACGGGTTCAGGTTCAGGTTCAGGTTCAGGTTCGGGTTCAGGTATCACTTCCTCAACCACCGGCTCCTCATCCATCACCTGTTCGACAGATTCAGCTTCTTCTTCATCAGTCACTAACTTGCCACCCTTGTAATGCCAGATAATATCACCATGCTTAATGAGTGGACGTTCGGAAGTAAGACCTTTAACCTTGACATTACCCAAGTTGGCATTATTGACCTGTATGATTGGCTCGGTACTTCTGGATTTACTGCTCACACACAGCACTGCATCATCATCCATAACCAAGGTATCAAGTTCCAGCGCTTCGCTTCCTATCCGCGCTGACAGGTCAAATGTGCCGCCACCTTCAACAGCTACACCACTGCCATCAAAGGCAGTGGCATCATTAACTACCAGCGCACCTCCGTTGGCAACAGCAATGCCAATATCAGACGAGTCACCATATTCATACATTCTACCAGTGACCAGAACTTGTGATTGGTCCTTCATATTGCAGTAGCAGCCGCCGCAGTCTTGACAACTTTGGCCATTACCACTAACGCCATCCCAATCATACACCGTGCCATAGACATAGGCGCAGGCACCGCTGGCATTAAGCCGTATGCCGGGGGAAGTACCTTGGTTACAGCAGATACAAACATTGCCACAGAAGACAAGGCAGCCACCGGAAGCATAGATGCCACCGCCACAGGAAGTTGCGCAGTTACAAAAGAAATTAGAATTGCACATAACTGTGCATGAGCCACCTTCTGTAAACAAACCCCCACCATATTGACCACAATTACAACAGATGGTGGTGTTAATGATTTCTGTTTTGGCATTACAATGAGAGAAGATGCCGGAAGTGTAGTTGGACGCGTGGTTACAACTGATTATATCGCAACAGAAACATCCGGTTGCGCAGCACACCACCGCTGCTGCACCGCACTTGCATGAGCAATTGCAATCAATATGAGAATTATTGATAGTCACGCACGCGCCGCCATAGACACCAACGCCACCGGCATCGCAGCAAGCGGTGTTACTGTTAATACAAGAATTATTGACAGTCACACACGCGCCGCTACCGCAGGCGATAACGCCACCGCCGTGGCAACAGGCGCAGTTGTTGATGATGCCGGAATTGGAGATGGTTACATTGCCGCAGGTGACGCTAACCGCGCCGCCGCAGGAACCGGCATAGTTGGAATCAAGCACGGAATTACAGATAGTCACAGCAGCATTACTAGTGACCCTAACTGCGCCACCGGACATACCAGAATAGTTATTGCCACAAGCACAGACGTAATTATATGTACATGTGCCTCCGGAGCTTACATTAATAGGGGGAGTAGAACAGCCAGTATATACAACCCACTGGTCTTCCATTTTATACGGCTGATATATAGTTTCATGTTGAGTGAATTTGTATGGCATAGGTATATCCTTTATTAGCTTCCTGTCGGCAATAATCTATCAAGCCGTAAACCTTCTTGTGGGTCAAGCCAGAATTCCTGTCCAGTCTCGCGCTTGACACGGCGCTTCATCCGCCGCTTGTAACCCGGATTCAACCACTCTTGCAGATTATATAATATCAGATGATTAGCTGCTGCACGAGTATAAAATACATTATTAAACGGCAAGAATCGATAGGCTTGGCTGACAGCTTGTGCTGCGTTAAAATCGCCTTCCTTGGCACGATTGTACATATCAAAGATGTTAGCCAAATCGCTATATTGCGGGCCAAAGGCAGTTGACCAGAACCCACTACCGTAGCTACTTTGTTCGGCAAATAGGAAATCACCAAGTATACCAACCCCACCACCTTGCGCCATTGCTGCTTGCCAAGTGTGCGGGTCATCCAGTGGACGTATAGTTCTGCCGCTAAGTAGCTGTTTGGCCTGCATGGAAATCATGCCAAATATTGTTGTTCCAGCCAGCACCGCAAATATCCCACTGCGTTCACCAGATGGGTATCTTTTAAATGCGCCTTTCAGTCCTTCCCAAATTCCATCCGCTCCATAGCCATACACTTCACGGCCAAAGGTGCGCTGCACCGCAGCGAGAGGGAACCCCTTGAATTGCGTTGCGGCACGCAAGGCCTCACCTGATATGGTGCCTGAACCCAGCCCTTGGTGCATTATAGCGCGGGTACGGGCGTCAGGGTTGATGACAGCATAGGTGCCGCGATCCCAGAAGTATGCTCCAAACTTATCGGCAATCTCTGTACGAGCACGGTCAATCGCAGCACTATTTACAGCGCGTCCATTACGGGAGAGATAGTTGGCAATAACTTCGTCCGATGCTTCATACACGCTTTGCGGGAGAAGGTAATTCCTGCCCTCAAGATCAATGAGATTGCCAGCACGGATAACATCCCATTCATCTGGCGTAATGCCAGCCATACTCAGTACACGTTGACGTTGTGGCTTTAAATTATCCCAGCCGAACTCTCTATCGAAAGACAGGTAATTTCCCATCTGGAGCACAGCAGACGCTCTACGATGGGTATCCCAGTTCTCAAGGCCGGTCCATTTAAATAGCACATCCTGCAACTTGGAAAGCCTGCCCGGCTCATCCGAGACGCCATTAAACTTATTGGCAATACGACCTGCCATACTATCGAAAAATACACCAGTTCCAGTAAGCGCTTTCCTGTATTCAGCAGTGCCATAATCCTTACGCAGCCGCGCCAAATCATCGAACAGCGTCCGAAGCATTGGCATTCCCTGATAGCGGAATTCGGACATGGCTGTGCCGAAGTCACCTATCTGGCTGATAATCGCGCCACCAAGCATGCGGGTATTATTAAGGATACGCCAGTCTGACATAAATTTAGCGAATGCTTTATTGCCACCGCCAGCAATATTGACACTGCCGTCCAGTTCATACATGATATTGGTGATTTTGCCGTGGCGACCAGTAGCACTACGTAACTTATCCATACCTTGTATATCGCCACGCGCACGCATATTATCAAGCGTATCACTGATGGTGCGGTCAAGGACAGAATGCGGGCTAGGACCAAGTTTACGCATTAACCCAGTTGAACGAGCGTACCGTTCTAATTCGGAAGTAACCCCATTATATATAGACCCCCTGCCAAACTGCTGATAATATTCAAGCCAGCTGTCAGCATTTTTAAAATGAAGCAGCCGCTCATGTGACATGCGAGCGCCTTCGCTACCAACTGTACCGGCCCGGGTAAGCGGAATATCATCACCACGA
>Ga0192250_1208_pt1 | contig 3497 bp, 7 predicted proteins | sample Koala_Koa26_G3_FD_131274 | JGI IMG/M metagenome (GOLD analysis project Ga0192250, IMG submission 131274) | Enriched cells from koala feces incubated with labeled cellulose particles, San Francisco Zoo, California, United States - Koala_Koa2-6_G3 ...
GGCATATTGTTTCTACAAACAAGCCAACTCAGAAAATGTGCGGGATACAATCTATGCGGCCGCCGTTCCCCTTATCCGCGACATAAGACAGCGGGGAGAGGCGTGGCGGCTTCCGGAAGCATGGGGTGGAACCATCGCCATTTAAATGCCCGCAGTAGGCAAAGGGAAAGGATCATGAAAAGCAATCAAGTTACGACCCGCATGTCCAAGGAACACATTGAAATAATTGCCAAGCTTGCCCGCGCCTCTCACATGACGCCCGCCGCCATGCTGCGCCGGCTCGTGTTGGAGAGATTGGAAGCTCTGGGCCTTATCCAAATACCGGAAGGGGAGCCAAATGAAAATTAACGAACCCATGCGCCAGTTCTTGATTGATCGCGCCCAGACGCTGTATTATGAAGCGCGGCAATTCCCTAAAACGCGGCGCGTTGCCGAGAATTGGATTTGCCAGGCTCTTCGCCTCGCAAGGCGGGCAGGGGATATGGAGTTGTATAGGCAAATTGCGCATTCAGAATCCCTCTACGGCACGAAAATGAAAAAAATGACCTACCATAGCCAAGGGAAGAAAAACGGAGCTTAGAATGGATTCTCGTGCGTTTCTAGATGCCGCCCGGGCTGTGTTGATGGATAGCCAATGGATAGCCAAAGGAAGAATAGGCAGCGACGCGCTCTTTACCGCAATTGAGGCAAGACTCGGAGTGGAGAAATTGCCGCGAAGGGCGTGGGCGAAGCACCTTTCTTCCCTTGGCTTAAAACCGGCTAGATGGAACAAAGGAAAAATCAGGGGCTGGCAGCTGTTTGATGTCACCCCTGAGTTTGATGTCACCCCTGAGCTTGATGTCACCCCCAAGTTTGATGTCACCCCTGAGTTTGATGTCACCCCTGAGTTTGATGTCACCCCTGAGCTTGATGTCACCCCAAAATCTGAGCCTCCTGCAGGACGCCCAAAATGCCGCGTTCGTCTTCCCAACCCTGAGGCGGCGGGGTACACGACAAAGGAAGCCCTTCTTGAGGCTGTCGAAAAATACCCGCACCTTCGGCCGTGTCCAAGGAAGAATTGGTGGTGGCTGGAGTGGAAGTATTGTGAAAAATGCGATTGGAGATTGCCTGTGCCTGCGGCGGGCTAAAAGCCCTTGCGGCATCTGAGCAATTTGAGCTATGAAGATAATCGTTGACACCCGCGAGCAGGCCCCTTTTTCTTTCCTTGGCTTCCCCGATGTTCAAACTGTCCAGGGAAGCCTGTGGGTGGGAGACTACAGCCTGGTGGGGCTTGAATTGGAGGTTAGCTGCGAGCGGAAAAGTCTTGAAGACCTCGTAGGCTGTCTCACCAAAGGCCGCGAACGCTTTGAAAAAGAACTCATGCGTTCTACCTATCTCCGCTCTTTCGCCGTGGTCGTCGAGCAAGAAGCGGGCTGGATTCAGGAAGGCCTCTACCGTTCACGCATTGACCCCAAGGCTGCCTGGGCTTCTATCCTGGCTTTTTCATCCAGGTATAAGATTCCTTTCTGGTTTTGTCGCGACCGCGCGGAGGCCGAGAAAACCACGTATGACCTGCTCCGGCATTATCTTAACCGGCGGCTTGACACGTACAAAAAACTGGCACTAGTTCAAAGCCCGGAATATAAAGGAGAGAACTTGTGAATACAGAGGGGCTCAAACATGACGCGGAAAAATTGCGGCTTGACTTAATCCCGCCGGAAGCTATACGCGCGCTGGGCGAAGTATTAACCTATGGTGCAAATAAATACGATGATAGAAACTGGGAACTGGGAATTTCCGAAGACCGCCTATACGCGGCTCTGCAAAGGCACCTTCTCGCTTGGCGCGAAGGAAAAGCCAAGGATGAGGAGAGCGGTCTTTCTTCCTTGGCTCATGCTTTGTGCAATCTTGCGATGCTGGTGACATTTGAGCGGCGAAGTGCGCGTGCCGACCGCGAATTGCTCTATGCGATCGCCTCCGGCAAGAGTTCTTTGGACTAACCATACCAGCCCTCGAGGCGCCTGAGCGATATGCAATTTCACACCATTCTCATTAACGGAAACCGCGAATGGGGTATAACGAGCCGCGAGCTCGCGCAATTCCTTGGGCGGCGACATAGTAAGATACTGCGCGATATTCGCGTCTTTCTCGGTAGGAAAAGCCTTTCCTACGGCGTTTTTAATTTTGAAGGAAAAACGTACCGGAAGAACGGCCAATGGCCGGAATATGTTTTAACAAAAAGAGCGACGGAAGAATTTTTGTCACAAAGAAGGGTGGGAAAATGTTTAACAAAATTACACTTATAGGCCGACTCGGCCGCGACCCTGAGACTAGAACGACTCCGGCTGGGATCGTCGTGAATTTTTCCTTGGCTACCGATGAAACGTGGCTGGATAGCCAGGGACAAAAACAAACGCGTACCGAATGGCACCGCGTTGTCGTCTGGGGCAAGCAGGCGGAGCTTTGTGCGAAGTACCTTGCGAAGGGCCGCCTCGTTTTTTGTTGAAGGCAGTTTGCAGACGCGAAAATACCAGGATAGCCAGGGGCAGGAACGCTCAGTAACGGAGGTTAAGGCGCAACGCGTGCTGTTTTTGGACAGGACTGCTGCTCAGACGCAGACGCAACAAGGCTCAGGCCTGCCGCAGGCATCGCCGGCTCGGACGCCGCTGGACTCAAGCCCGCCACAAGCGGAGTTCCCCACGGATATGAGCGGAATGGATGATTTACCGTTTTAGTTGAGGGGAAAGCCATGGGAAAGAAACCCGTCGGCTTCTTGCGTGTTGCCGGAGTTGCCCGCGACTCTATTGTTGATGGTCCGGGCGTTCGCCTGACGATTTTTGTGCAGGGATGCAACATTAAGTGTCCGCGCTGTCATAACCCTAAGACCTGGGATTTTAACGGCGGCTACGTAATTTCCGTCGCCGACATCTTGAGCATGTATCGTCCGCAATATCAGGGACTTACCCTTAGCGGCGGTGAGCCGTTCGACCAGGATGAGGAACAAACCGCCGCCCTTCTTTCCTTGGCTTCTTCTATTCACGCCCGCGGCGGCGGCGTCTGGGCATATAGCGGCCACTATCTCGAGTTCTTGCAGGCGAAAAACCATCCGCTACTGGAGGCTATTGACGCCCTTGTGGATGGCAACTTCGAATACAAATTGCGGGATTATACTTTAAGATTTAGGTGTTCTTCCAATCAGCGAATCTGGATTAAAAACCCCGAAGGTAAATGGAAAAATGATTGAAAAACTTTATAACCTTATTTTCGAGAACCCCGACGCCAGGCGTGAAAATGCGAATGTCAATGCCGACACGCAAAATGGCGCTTTGTTTCTCCTTGGCACCGAAGCCGGTAAGGCCTTGGCCCTTCAAAAACTTCTTCCCGCCGATATGGCTGATGCGCATACGTCCGGCGACATACATATCCATGACCTGCCCTTTTACGGCATATCGTTCAATTGCATTCAGCATGACTTGCGCAAATTGTTTTCCAAGATTTTTAAAATCGATACCTGTTCA
>Ga0192250_1137_pt1 | contig 2922 bp, 3 predicted proteins | sample Koala_Koa26_G3_FD_131274 | JGI IMG/M metagenome (GOLD analysis project Ga0192250, IMG submission 131274) | Enriched cells from koala feces incubated with labeled cellulose particles, San Francisco Zoo, California, United States - Koala_Koa2-6_G3 ...
GGTCGCTTCAACCATTCCATCACATCAGCATCAATACGCACCGAAGCCTGAGTTTTCAATGGCCGATAAAACTTACCGCGTTCGGCGTTAGACCATTGCTCATCGCTGGAAGATGGGATGTCGCTGTAATCAATATCCTCGTCGAATTTGTTCGCCAGCGCCTTCAGTTCGGCCTCATGCTGCACATCGAGTGTAGAGGAGGTCCCTCGTTTATGTTTAACCATGCTCATAGCGATTCCTCTCTTTACGATCTGCTTTTCGTGCACTGATGATTCGAATAATTTCATTTCCGCTTTCGAAACGGATGGTATGCGCAACCAGAATAACCACGATGCCGTAAACCAGGCCGATTGTCTGCCAGCGATACTCACCGTTTTCTATGCGATCTTGCTGTGACAAATGTTGTGGATCATCAAACACTAACACCGCATCTTCAAAGCGGATGCCATGTTTTACCCGATTACTTTTGGCCTTGTTTGCATCCCATTCAAACTCCATTGGCATAGTTGCCATCCCTAATTGTATATACAAAAATGTATCTACAATTATTCTGCAATTATAGCGTTGATGTTGGAAATAGCATCACGTTTTGGATAATCAACCATGAAAATGACAATGAGTGAGTTGGACTTGATTCATCCAATAGAATTTCTCGCCTGACATGGCACACTAAACACCTCGCTGTCGTTAAGGGATTACCGTGAAAAACTACAAAGTCATTACCCCGCTTTTTCCTACCTATGCGCAAGTTAAGGCTATGATGAAAGCCGTCTCAGGCTATTCCCTGAAAGCGGTACGCAATATGATTACCGCCATTCACGAGCAAACCGGTACGCCGCAAAAACCCGTTGACTGGTCAGAACCCGACCTGTGGATCAGCGAGCGCTTAACGGGTGAAGATGCCGACATCGCCCGTCGTATTTGGGATACCGATAATCACATCTTGAACCCGCGCCACAGCTACGGCTGCTACTTATTCCTCAACTATCCCCAGTTTGAGCTGATGGAAAGCACACCAGATGATATCTGGCAGCCCACCTCGCGCGGGCAAAAATTCCTGCAAGATGACGAAAAAACGCTGCGTTCACTGGACGACCAGGAAGGAATTCTGCAACTGCTTGAGCTGCTGGCTGGCCGGGAAATGTCGCGCCGCGCCGATTTACTGCCGGAATGGCAGGCCTTTTTGCATCAGCATTCGAAATTCGCGTCTGCAAGTTCAGTGAAAAGCACGCTCTACTCCCGTCTCTATAACCTTATCGACCGTGACATGGTTAACCGTGAAGGCATGAGCTATCGCATCACCGATACCGGGCGCGCCTGGCTTGGAAAAGCGTTGCCTGCACGAAAAAGCGATCCGCGTAAAGAGCTGCTGGAAGCCGTGAAGCGCTACAACGAGCAGCAAAAAGAGCTGCTGCGCGAACAAATCAGCACGATGAACCCGTACAAATTTGAACAGCTGGTCGGTCAATTACTGGAAGCAATGGGCTACGAGCAGGTCGAAGTGACCAAAGCCTCTGGCGATAAAGGCGTGGACGTGATTGGTCAGGTGCAGGTCGGCATCACCACCATAACCGAGGTGGTGCAGGTCAAAAGAATGCAGAACACCATCACCCGCCCTTATATCGACCAGTTGCGCGGGGCATTGCCTTACCACAAAGCCATTCGCGGTACACTCATCACCACCGGGAAATTTGCGGCGAAATGTGCAGAAGCGGCGCTCTTTCCGGGTGCCGCGCCCATTACGCTTATCGACGGCGATCGTTTACTGGAACTGTTAATCGAAAATAACGTCGGCATTCGCCGCAGCAATGCAGTTGAATTGCTGGATGTAGATTTGCAGTTGTTTGATGAGCTGGAGATGGATTAAAGGGCGAAATCCGCCGCCTCAACCATTACAATAGCGACCCAATTTATCTGAACAGAGTTCATCATGGCCAAAGCACCAACTAAAAAAGCCAAAGCAAAGAAAGGCTTTGAAGAAACATTATGGGATACAGCAAACCAGCTTCGCGGTAGCGTTGAGTCCTCCGAATACAAGCACGTGGTGTTGAGCCTCGTGTTCCTGAAATTCATCAGCGATAAGTTTGAAGCACGCCGCAAAAAAATGATTGCCGATGGGCAAGCAGACTTCCTTGAGATGGAAGTGTTCTACCAGCAGGACAACATTTTCTACCTGCCGGAAGAGGCGCGCTGGTCATTTATCAAACAAAATGCCAAACAGGACGATATTGCGGTTCGTATTGACACCGCCCTCTCGACCATTGAGAAACGTAACCCAACCCTGAAAGGCGCGCTGCCAGACAACTACTTCAGCCGTCAGAATCTGGAAACCAAAAAACTGGCGTCACTGATTGATACCATCGACAACATCGAAACGCTGGCACACGAAACTGACGTTGAAACGTTATCGAAAGAAGACCTGGTCGGACGCGTTTACGAATACTTCCTCGGTAAGTTTGCCGCAACCGAAGGCAAAGGCGGTGGTGAGTTCTACACGCCCAAATGTGTGGTTACGCTGTTAACTGAAATGCTCGAACCCTTCCAGGGCAAAATTTATGATCCGTGCTGCGGCTCGGCGGGGATGTTTGTGCAGTCGGTGAAGTTTGTTGAGAGCCATCAGGGTAAAAGTCGTGATATCGCGCTGTATGGTCAGGAACTGACAGCCACGACGTATAAACTGGCAAAAATGAACCTCGCCATTCGCGGTCTTTCAGCTAACCTCGGCGAACGACCGGCAGACACCTTCTTTAGCGACCAGCACCCGGACCTGAAAGCCGACTACATTCTGGCGAATCCGCCCTTCAACCTGAAAGACTGGCGTAATGAAGCCGAATTAACCAAAGACCCACGTTTTGCTGGGTATCGTATGCCGCCAACCGGTAACGCCAACTACGGCTGGATTTTGCATATGCTCTCCAAGCT
>Ga0192250_1233_pt1 | contig 2521 bp, 2 predicted proteins | sample Koala_Koa26_G3_FD_131274 | JGI IMG/M metagenome (GOLD analysis project Ga0192250, IMG submission 131274) | Enriched cells from koala feces incubated with labeled cellulose particles, San Francisco Zoo, California, United States - Koala_Koa2-6_G3 ...
CCAATGGATAAAGTATATTGGGTTATGCCTGTCAGTGGGCTTATTCTGGTCTGGTATTCAGTAATGAATATTATTGACAACTATCGTAAACGGAATTCTCATTAACGAGGGAAATATGGAATTTGAATATATCTACCCCGTCTTAATTTTATTTGGCAGTTTTGCCGTCATGCTGGCAATAGGTGTGCCAATTACTTTTGCGATTGGTCTTTCTTCGCTGTTATCTATTATTACTGCCTTGCCACCCGATGCCGCCATTTCTGTTATTTCACAAAAAATGACTGTAGGGCTGGATGGCTTTACGCTATTAGCCATTCCCTTCTTCGTGTTAGCCGGAAACATTATGAATACCGGTGGTATAGCCAGACGACTGGTTAACCTGGCGCAAGCATTAGTTGGGCGTCTTCCTGGCTCACTGGCTCATTGTAATATCCTCGCGAATACACTGTTTGGTGCGATTTCAGGTTTAGCCGTTGCGTCAGCCGCCGCGGTAGGTGGGATTATGTCACCACTGCAAGAAAAAGAGGGATATGATCCGGCGTTTTCAGCAGCGGTTAATATTGCCTCTGCCCCCATTGGCCTGATGATCCCACCGAGCAATGTGTTGATTGTTTATTCCCTCGCCAGTGGCGGGACTTCTGTCGCTGCGTTGTTCTTAGCTGGATATCTGCCGGGCATCCTCACCGCTGTTGCCTTAATGTTTGTAGCTGCACTTTATGCCCGACGTCGCCATTATCCGGTGGCCGAGCGCATTAATTACCGTCAGTTTTTACAGGTATTCCGCGAATCAATTCCTAGCCTGATGCTTATTTTTATCATTATTGGCGGTATTATCGCGGGGGTATTTACGCCTACAGAAGCATCGGCAATTGCGGTAATTTATAGTTTAGCCCTGGCGATGATTTACCGGGAAATCACTCTTAAGAAACTCAATGATATTCTGTTAGATTCGGTAGTAACCAGTTCAATTGTTCTGTTACTGGTAGGCTGCTCGATGGGGATGTCATGGGCCATGACGAATGCTGATGTTCCTGAGTTGATCAACGAACTGATTACCCGCGTTTCGGATAACAAATGGGTCATTCTGTTTATTATCAATATCATTCTGTTGATCGTCGGTACCTTTATGGATATCACGCCGGCGATCCTGATATTTACACCTATTTTCCTGCCGATCGCCCAGCATCTGGGGATTGATCCGATTCACTTCGGCATCATTATGGTTTTCAACTTAACCATTGGCCTTTGCACACCACCTGTCGGCACCATTCTGTTTGTGGGGTGCAGCATTGGTAAGGTCAGTATCGACAGGGCAATAAAACCATTACTGCCGATGTTTCTGGCATTGTTTGTAGTAATGGCAATTATTTGTTATTTCCCGCAGCTTAGTCTGATGTTGCCAGGATTATTTTCGACCTGATACACAATGAAGACTGCATACTGAGTAATTTTCAATGCCCCACCACTCTGTGGGGCATTGAATTGGTCCATTACGGTACCGGATTGACCAACAGTTGCCCAATCGAGCCACGGTCCGCCATGGGGAGCCACACAGGTATCGGTTTGCGTCATTACGATAGCAACCAACCCTTTGTTGGTGATCATCTCTGCAAAATAAGATAACGCACCACAGTGAGACGTGTTTTTAACGCTAACAAAACCGAGACCCTCTTGCTGGGCCAGTTTAATAGCGTGCTCAGTGGCGCTAATTAATGCGGAATGCCCCATTCCGTCGTCAGAGTCGAGAATGGCCACTGACGGTGAAATTTGCTCAATGCTAAACTGCGGGGCTTTATTTAACCCTCCGGCAGCAAGGCGGGTGCAATAATGTTCGACACGCATAACACCATGTGAATGCACACCGGTAATATCGGCATGTACTAAAACATCTGTCACCTGTTGTGTGGTGTCGGTATCCAGCCCGGCGGTATGTAATTTGTGGTGCACCAGTGATTTTAAATTTTCTTCACTGACATAAACAGTTGTCATATTTGTTCCCTTAAAAAGTGATCACACCGATAAGCTCAACCAGAAATCATTAATGCCCTATTCAGAAATTGGCCCGTTTGAACTGTTACAGGCACGTCAGGTAATTGAGAGCAATATTACCGGTTTTGCTGCCAGCCAGATCAGCTTTAACGAGTTACAAGAGTTGAAGAAAATCATTGGATTACAGGAAAAAACCATCGCTGCGGAAAGTGATAAATTTGAAGACCTGGATCACCGATTTCATAGCATTATTGCCGAAGCGACGCAAAATCGGGTACTCATCAAACAAGCCGCTGAATTATGGCGAGCGGTACGTACAGAAAACCCCCGCTGGAAGAAACTTAACTACAAGTACCTGCATGAAAAGCATTTGCGTCTGCAATGGCTGGAAGATCACCGGGCTATTTTCCTGGCTCTGCAACAGAAAGATTCAGAGCTCGCCAGGGAAGCGTCCTGGAGACATCTGGAAAACAGCAAAAATGAACTGATCAAAATCTTCAAACAAGACGCTTCCATCAGCGATTTTGATGAC
>Ga0192250_1243_pt1 | contig 2311 bp, 1 predicted proteins | sample Koala_Koa26_G3_FD_131274 | JGI IMG/M metagenome (GOLD analysis project Ga0192250, IMG submission 131274) | Enriched cells from koala feces incubated with labeled cellulose particles, San Francisco Zoo, California, United States - Koala_Koa2-6_G3 ...
TATTAATACCTTGCATTGGAAACGCTCAGGAAATTAAAATTGATGAAAGCTGGTTACATCAAAGCTTGAATGTCATTGGTCGCACAGACTCTCGCTTTGGCCCAAGACTGACTAACGACCTCTACCCTGAATATACTGTAGCAGGAAGAAAAGACTGGTTTGGTTTTTATGGTTATGTTGATCTACCGAAATTCTTTGGCGTCGGCAGTCACTATGATGTTGGGATCTGGGATGAAGGCTCACCACTATTTACGGAAATAGAACCTCGGTTTTCCATTGACAAATTGACCGGATTAAATCTTGCGTTCGGCCCATTTAAAGAATGGTTCATTGCAAACAACTATGTCTATGATATGGGTGACAACCAGTCATCCCGGCAAAGTACATGGTATATGGGGCTTGGTACAGATATCGACACGGGTCTACCAATTAAGCTTTCTGCCAATATATACGCCAAGTATCAGTGGCAAAACTATGGTGCCGCTAATGAAAATGAATGGGACGGATATCGATTCAAAATAAAATATAGCATCCCTCTTACAAATTTATTCGGAGGGCGATTGGTATACAATAGTTTTACTAACTTTGATTTTGGCTCCGATCTTGCGGACAAGTCACACAATAATAAACGAACCAGTAATGCTATTGCTTCAAGCCATATCCTTTCCCTTCTATATGAACACTGGAAATTTGCATTTACACTACGTTATTTTCACAACGGTGGACAATGGAATGCGGGAGAGAAGGTTAACTTCGGAGATGGTCCGGTGAAATAGTCTCCAGCATCAAAATAAAAGGTGGCTTTATTTTTGGCTTTCTCTTGTTTTACTAACGTGGATATATTGGCAAAGCCACCAATGTCGCGTTTTCCGTCTGCGACATACGGTACTTTATAGGAATCCACATGAGCGTGAAGATCATTGGTATAAATAATCGTGACATCCTGCGCCATAACTGAGGTCGAAAAAATAGTCAGCAATGTTGCGGCAAATAAAGTACGCTGCGCTGTTTTCATTCGCATTCCTTGTTAAATAAATTGACTGATAAATGAGATTTTATTTGGCGACGTCCATGACTCGTTTAGTTAAGTCTGGGGTGACAGGTTTATGATTTTTGAAATAATCGATGATAGATTCCGCCGAGGTTGTTCCCGGTATCGTCTTCACATTTTTTCCATTCAAAAATGCTTCAAAACCGTCACCACCACTGGCACAAAAGGAGTGCGTGGCAATACGATATGTTTGATTATCTTCCACGGGTTTGCCGTTAATGGTGAAAGAGATTAACCGTTGGTTGAGTGGTTTTTTGCTGTCATAGACAACCGCAACGCTTTTTGAAACCTGTAACACACCGTTAGTTAGATTGGTTGCATGCGTCATCAATGATTTGAGATCGCGGCCCGTCAAATCCATCTCGATGAGGTCATTATTAAAGGGGAATGTGCTAATAACATCTCCCAGTGTGATATCGCCTTTAGGAAAATCAGCTCGCATCCCACCGCTATTTTGAAATCCGGCAACGGCATCAGGTGTTTTTTCCATCATTGCATCAAGAATAAGGTTGCCGGTAGAAGAGGAACTACCATACTCACGTGTTAAAACTATGGGAGAATGGCCGACAACTTCCTGTGTTATTTTGTTAAGCTGTGCACTCCATTTATCAATAGTATTTTGAACGATGGTGTCAGGTTTAAATTGATCTGCAAAGATGGTGATTAACTCACCATTATAACTATCAATTTTCTTCGTTTTCGGATTGTAATCAAGCACAAGTTTTCCGATGTTGGTGCCGTATGCATCGGTAGATACAATTAATGTGTTATTAACTTTTATTGGTTGCGGTGTTCCGACATGTGCGTGACCGGTAATTAAGACATCAACACCATTCACTTTTTTAGCTGTCTCAATATCTGCCTGTAGTAGCCGCTCCACATCTTTACTACCAAAGCTTGATTGACGCGCCGGGACACCTTCGTGAATTAGCAAAACGGTAATGTCGACTTTACCTTTTAATTCTGCAAGTGCTTTATTTAAATATTTAATTTCGTCTCTGGCTTCTACGCCTTCACGTGCTTTTGCCGCGACTGTATCATAGAAAGCGAATGCGCCATGCAATCCAATCATACCAATCTTTAAACCATCTTTTTCGATAATGGTCCACGGATGATCCCAAACTGGTTTATTCGTATCGGTGTAGTAGATATTTCCCAGCAGAATGGGGAATTTTGCTTTTGATAACTGAGACACCATATTGGGCACACCGTGATCGAACTCGTGATTACCAACAGACACCGCATCAAAGGGCATAGTGT
>Ga0192250_1237_pt1 | contig 2192 bp, 3 predicted proteins | sample Koala_Koa26_G3_FD_131274 | JGI IMG/M metagenome (GOLD analysis project Ga0192250, IMG submission 131274) | Enriched cells from koala feces incubated with labeled cellulose particles, San Francisco Zoo, California, United States - Koala_Koa2-6_G3 ...
ATAATCCGCAGCCTAATTCATAATTTTTGATGCCATAATGGAACAGCTATCTTGTCAACTATTTCATAGTGATTGCCAAATAATAATGCGTGATCTTGCTAATAAAAATCAGCAAGTTGATCATATTATCACTGATCCTCCTTATGCGATTTCTCAACATAACAATTTTCATACTTTAAATAATCCAAGAAAAGGCGTTGATTTTGGAACATGGGATTGGGGATTTGATCCGGCTTTCTGGCTTGAAAGCGCTTACCCTTTATTAGCAAGTAATGGTTCCATGATTATTTTCTGTTCATATCGTTTTATTTCGCAAATTACCCACAAAATTGAAAGTTTAGGCGGGGTAGTGAAAGATATTATGGTGTGGCAAAAAGCCAATCCGATGCCAAGAAATATTCATCGTCGTTATGTACAAGATATGGAATTTATTATTTGGGCGGTCAAATCTAAAAAGAGTAAATGGGTTTTTAATAAGCCTGAAGATAAACCTTATCAACGAGGATTCTTTCAAACACCCACATTATTAGGTAAAGAGAGAACTGCACATCCGACCCAAAAACCCATTCGTTTAATGCATGAAATTATTAAAATTCATACTCATCCGGGGCAACTTATTTTTGACCCCTTTATGGGGGTGGGTTCAACTGGTGTAGCTAGCCTAGACTTAAATCGGCGTTTTTTAGGTTGTGAACAAGATCTCCAGTGGTTTGAATTAGCACAGATAAGATTAAATTTGGGTTAAAACAACATTATACCTTAGTGAGTAATGAGTAAAGTGCGGTAAAAATCACCGCACTTTGGCAACCATACTCGTAATGCTATTTTTGACTACAGACGGCAATAAAATTCAGTTTTTTCTCAGGATCATTAAACACCTTAAACATTTTTTTTAAAGGTTTCTCTGTTCTCTGATTTCATAGCATTAGAAACAATACGTAATGCCCCCAAAATACCTTCATCATGGATCATGCCTTTCGGGGATAACAAGCTCATTTCCCCATTAAAACTATCCACATTACGGAATCCACTGTCTTTAAATAATTGTACCCATCCATCATGAGTGAGTGGCGTGACGGTAATATTAATCGCTTCTCGTAATTGCTTAATAATTGGCTCTGCTTCCGTGGTGGTTAACATCACATCATGGGTTAATAGTAAACCGTTTGGTTTTAACACACGAAAATATTCTTCCACGGCTTTCATTTTTGCTTGCACGGGTAACATGGTTAACATTGCTTCATTAATCACAATATCAAAGCTATTATCTTCAAAAGGCAATTTCATGGCATTGGCTCGCTGTACATGAATTTTGTCTTGTAAACCATTTGCTGCGATATTTTTTCTTGGCTTTTTCTAACGATAGTTCATCCAGATCCACACCTTCAATATGGCAACCAAATTGTTTGGCAAGACTAATAGCAGTGGTTCCCATATTACAGGCGACTTCAAGTACTTTCTTACTGGCATCAAAATCACCGTTGGCAATTAACCAGTCTGTGGCTTTTTTACCGCCCGGGCGTAACCGCGTTTTACCTAAACGAGCTAAAAAATTATGTCCGACTTCATCTTTTTTCATCTTGCTTTCTCCCGCAATAAAATACTTGACTAAATATATCAGATTTTAGAATAAGAAAAATAAAAAAATACGGTAAACATTGATCTATACCAAAATTTACCGCATTTTTGCTATCAAAATTTCATTATTCTCTTGTACCATACACCACAATGGTTTTGCCGTGAGCTGAAATCAAATGCTCATCTTCTAGCATCTTTAAAATCCGCCCCACGGTTTCCCTTGAGCATCCTACCATTTGTCCAATTTCTTGACGGGTGATTTTAATTTGCATCCCTTCTGGATGGGTCATCGCATCTGGCATTTTGGCAAGATTTAACAGGGTCTGAGCAATACGCCCCGTCACATCCAAGAATGCCAAATTTTTTACTTGTTGTGATGTGGTTCTTAAACGTCTTGCTAATTGTCCGGCTAAGATCATCAGTACATCAGGGTTGACTTGTACTAACTGACGGAATTTTTTATAAGAAATCTCGGCTACTTCGCAAGTGGTTTTGGCACGAATCCATGCTGAACGCACGTCATTTTCATTAAATAAACCCGCTTCGCCAAAGAAATCACCAGACCCCAAATAGGTCAATAGCATTTCTTTGCCGTCTTCATCTTTGGTGGATAC